>Ga0209526_10001665_pt1 | contig 14912 bp, 14 predicted proteins | sample JacPinW_OM2H0_M1_FD_188566 | JGI IMG/M metagenome (GOLD analysis project Ga0209526, IMG submission 188566) | Forest soil microbial communities from Algoma, Ontario, Canada - Jack Pine, Ontario site 1_JW_OM2H0_M1 (SPAdes) (version 2) | ecosystem: Environmental > Terrestrial > Soil > Boreal... | reverse complement strand
CCAGTGGAGCCCGCCGGCGAGCGTGCCGACGCTGTGGACCTCGGCATCCCAGGTACGCACGCCGACCGCGTCGCGGTAATAGAGCCGGTTGCTGTGGCGTGCCCAGGTCGCCATCGTGGCATTGGCGCTCGTCCCCGATGGTGGGAGGAACGCCACCGTGTTGTCGACGGCTCGCAGCACCAGGAACTGGCCGGTTTCCGGCGCCGGTCCCTGGTTGCCGACGAAGGTATCGACCATCAGGAGGTATTTGTCGTCCGGTGAGTACTCGAGCCGGACTTCATCATCACGGCCGACGCCACGGCCCGGTATCGCGTTGAGGCCGAGGCTTGTTTCATGTCCGCCGCGCCGGACGTGCAGGGACGGTCTGTTGCTGGAGTCGTGCAGGAGATAGGCGAGCATCGAGCCATCGTGGCTGTAGGCGAAGGCCGGCACGTAGCCGCTCACGGTGACGTCAGCGCTTGACGCCCGCGTGCTCAGATCGAAGGTCATGATGCGGGTCGGTGCGCTGCTTGAATCCACGTAGGCGATCTTCTGCGCCGAGACAAAGTGCGCCTCGGGGGGCGGCCCAACTTGCAGGGACACCAGCTTTTGCGGGGTGCTACTGGCCGAGTCGTAAAGAAAGATGTCGCTGGAGGTCTGGGTCGACGCGGTGTAGAGGACGCGATATCCAGCCGCGCCCGTCGGTGTCGCCGCGCCCGACGTCGGCGGACTGGCGCTCCCTGACGTGGTGGCCATCCCTGGGGCGCAGGCTGCCAGCAGACAACACAGGAGGATGACGCCGGGGAAACAAAATGATGGCGACCGACTTTTCCGGTTCAGGCTCCGGCGATTGTACCGCGTTAACGGCGACTATACGGCCGACTTTGGGCGTTCTACGTATGGGGCACAACTTCGCACGCTTTCTTACGTTCCGGAGGGAGAACCAACGATGCTCCGTTGCACTCGTTGGAGAGGGTAATGCCAGAAGCGAAAAGCGCACGCTCTCACAACCCACGGCGGCGCGGCCAGACGCTAACCGAGTTTGCGCTGGTCGTCCCAGTCCTGTTCCTTCTGATCATGGGCGTGCTCGATGGAGCGCTGCTCATGTTCAGCGTCGGGACCGCCCGCTACGCGGCAGCGGAGGGTTCGCGATTGGCGGCACAGCTCGGCAATGTCAGCACGACCGACACCCAGGTGCTGACCGCGATCCGCAACACCGTTAGCGGCACCCAGCTGTTCACCGTGGGCGAGATCGACATCTACAAGCTCAACCAGGACGGGCAGGGCAACCTGACCCAGGATCCGAGCAAGGTCAACCGATACAAGATCGACGGGACGCCAATGGGACCCATCCCATGGCCCGCGTCGGGCCGCGACGTGGGCAATGGCACCAGCGACTTCATCGGCATCACCGTCAACTACACCTATAACTGGAAGGCCGGCTTCTTCTCCCCGCTCGGGCCGGTTCGGACCACGGCGGTCTCGTACGTCCGCTTGGAGCCCCAGAGCTACTGAAATGCGCCTCATCCATCGCCGCGCGAATCGTGGGCAGTCGCTGGCCGAGATGGCTGTGGTCATCCCGGTGCTGGTCTTCCTCCTGATGGGCGGCTTCGACGCCAGCGTCATGATCTCGGACAAGATCACAGCCGGCTACGCGGTCCGGCAGGGTGCCCGCCTGGCGGCCGAGATCGGCGGCTCGCAGACCACGAGCGCCACGACCGACCAGGTCGACAAGCAAATCCTCAAAAACGTGCTGGCTGTTGCCCGCACCTTGACCTCGGCCACCCCGACCGAAATCGACATCTATGCCCCGTCGCGAGCCGACGGCAGCTACCAGGCCGGTGACCCGATTGACCAGTACTTCATCACCTCGGGTGGCGCGGTCAGCGCAGGGACCATCACCTTCCCCGTTCAGAATCGCCAGCAGACGCCGCCGAATGAAACGTCGATTGGCGTCAGAATTCTCTGGAGATACTCGCCCCCCGCAGGCATCTTCCCCAGCAACATGCAGCTCGTGGATTACGCGGTTATGAAGGCGGCCCCATTACTGATATGAAACAAAAACATCAGCGCAAAGCGTCGACCGGCGTGCTCCACCGCTTGAAGGGAAAGAGTGGGCAGGCCATCGTGCTGCTCGCGCTCACCGGCACGCTCCTGATCGGCGGCGTCGGCATCGCGGTCGACCTCGCAGTCGGCTACATGTACAGCATCGCCGCCGAGCGTGCCGCCTCGGCGGCCGCCCTCTCCGGCGTGGAATTCATGCCGGATCAGTTCAGTCCAGCGAGCGCCCTCCCGACGGGATCGCGCAACGATGCGACCGACCGTGCCATCGACGAGGCGAAGCGCAACGCCTTCGACGTCGGGGACACGGCCAACGGCGTCAGCGTCACGCCGTCGCCCGTTCCTGGACATGCGAACCAGCTCCAGGTGACGGTCGCGCGCAATGCGCCCGTCTTCTTCATGCAGCTCTTTGGGTTCTCGTCCTATCGGGTCGCCCACACCGCGATCGCGGCGTACCTCCCCCCGATCTCGCTGGGCCAGCCCGGCAGCCAGCTCGGCGCGTCGGTCTCGAGCCTCGGAGGGAGCAGCTTCTACTTCATGCGAACCGAGGGCTGGGCGACCGACCGGCAGCAAGGCGACGCCTACACACCGAGCCCCACTGGCGGCGCGCTGGGCGTGTCAAGCGACGTCCACCAGATCAGCTACGCGAACGGTTCGGAGTTGCGTGACGTGACGGTCAGCGATCGCGGCGGCTATAACTTCCGGATCGTGATCCCCGCTGGCGGCAGCGGCGCGGTCCAGGTTTACAACGCCGCCTTCTCGCCGGATGGAGCCAACTATTGCGACAACGACAACTCGGTCCCGGCCAACCGCAGCTGCAACGTCAACCGCGGCAACTACCACATGCACGAGGACGATGGTGGGCCGTTCAGCTTTGGAACCAACGCCAACTATGCGGCGATGCGCTACACGCTCTACAAGGTCAACAACAACTTCATTCGAAGCTCGGACGTGATGTGCAGCCAGATGACCGTATTTCCGATCGATGCTCGGAACTACGCCGCGGCATCCGCCCAGTACAAGATCATGGGCGGACCGGGGAACGGGACTACGGTCACGCAGCTCTACACCGGTACGGCTCCGGCCAACATGCTCATCTACCACAACTGGGCCGATGTCGGGACCTACAGCGGCAGCCAGGACGGTGGCCTCGTCAGCTTGCGCCAGCCCAACTGGAACAGCTGCGCGCAGGCGGGTGTCCTCCTTCCCGGAACCTATCGGCTTCGCGTCGACACCCTCAACAATGACGGTTCGGTCAGCGTCAACGGGAGCAACGCGGGCGCCCACAAGGGCTTCGCCGTGCGGGTCGTCAACGGTGACCCCCAGCGGAGCGCCTGCACGACCTGCGCCCTCGCCGGTTGGGACGACATGGCGATTTACACCCCGATCGCCGTCGGCAACGGTGGCAACTTCGCGATCAAGCTCTTCCAGCTCCGCCCGGAATACGCCGGGCTCACGGTCAACGTCGACATCTACGACCCGGGTGACATCTCGAGCACGAGCGGTACTGTCGTGCTCAACATCCTCGACCCGTCCGGTGCCGTGGCGTCATCGCCTCAGGGCGTCAACATCTACGACCTCGGCGTGCAGCGGTCGAATCTGGCGAGCAACCAGTACACGGTCATCGCCAGCGCCCAGAACGGCAACACGACCGCGAGTTTCATTGCCACCAACGGAAACACGAGCCGCAACGGGCAATGGGTGCACATCGAGCTGCCCATCCCGTCGAACTACAACCCGGCGCCAGGTCAGGACTGGTGGAGCTTGCAGTACGTGACGGGGGCAGGCACCACGGCAACGGACACGATCACGGTGGCCGTCGGCTTGAAGGGCGGCCCGGTTCACCTGGTCGGGTAAGGCCCCCACCCTGCCCTCCCCCAGAGGGGGAGGGGAACCCGGGCGTCGGTATCATCCGCTGGTGCGCGGCCTCAAAGGGAAACGCGTCGTGATCACGGGCGGCGCCAGCGGAATCGGCGCCGCTACGGTGGTCCGGTTCATCGAGGAGGAAAGCCGGGTCCTGGTCATCGATCGGGACCCGCGCGGGTGCCACCAGATCAAGACCAGGTTCCCATCGCTGGTCGACGCGATCGTGACCGATGTCGCCGACCATCGCGCCGTGGTGGCAGCGTTCATGGAGGTCGATCGGTTGCTGGGTGGCGTGGACGTCCTGGTCAACAACGCCGGCATCAGCATCCGGAATCGGTTTCTCGACCTCTCCCCTGCCGAGTGGTCGCAGGTGCTGGCGGTCAACCTCAACGGCGTGTTCAACGTCGCGCAGCAGGCCGCCAAGCGAATGGTCGCAGGCGGCGGCGGGGTGATCATCAACATGGGCTCGACCAACGGCATGGTGGGCCACCCGTTGTACGCCGACTACAACGCCTCCAAGGCGGGCGTCATCGAGCTCACGAAGACGATGGCCCTCGAACTCGCACCGACTGTGCGGGTGATCGCCGTCTGTCCCGGCTACGTGCTGACGCCGATGCAGGAGGCGGAGTACACACCATCGATGCTCGACGAGGTCAACCGCAAGATCCCACTCGGCCGGCATGCCCGTCCGGACGAGATCGCCGCGCTCTTCGCATTCCTCGCCTCCGACGAGGCGCCCTACATCACCGGCCAGGCGGTCGTGATTGACGGTGGCGAAACCGCGGGCGGACTCGCCAGCCGCTAACGGTGGTGACGACCCCGTCACGGGTCGATCGAAGCCACGTAACCAGCGTCGCGGGTCCGGCAAGGGTCATTGACAACCGCCAAGTTGCTAAGTCCGCGTCACGTTGCTCTTGTGGGTGGACTGACTCGAGTCAGTAAGGAGGGACATGCTTCGCCAGAAAAAGCGCAAGAAGAGTCGGGCGCAATCGCTGGTCGAGTTCACGCTGGTGGCACCTCTGCTGCTGCTGATCATCGCCGTGACCGTCGATTTCGCTCGTGCCGTCTACGCCTACTCGGCGATTTCGGCTGCTGCCCGCGCCGGGGCTCGAACCCTCTCGCTCAAGGATCAGGAGAACACGGACTGCCAGGTCTTCAAGACGGTTGAGGCGGTTGGCCAAGGCTTCAGCTTGACCGCCGATCCGAACTCGGTGGCGGGCAACGTCAATCCGAACACCGGTGGCGCAACGGGTCCGACGTCACCACCTGCGGGCAAGGGCTACGTCTATATCTGGCCCGCCGTCAGTACCGGCCAGCCGGCGGATGGGGCCGGTACGTGCTCCGGTAGCGGTGCTCCGCGCGCTCCAGCCAACCAGGTTCGGGACGTGGCCATCGAAGTGCAGTACAGCTTCAAACCGTGGATTTCCATCGTGGCGGATTTCGTTCCCGTCTTGGTCATCAAGACGGTGAGCGTGGTCCAAACGGAGTACTGAAATGAAGAACCAGATTCTTTCTGACATTCGGCGGCGACGCCAGGCCGGCCAGACGGCCGTCATCGTCGCGCTGACCTTCGTCGTGCTGATCGCCTTCGCCGGGCTCGCAATCGACGGGGGCCACGTGTACCTCGTGAATCGCCGTGCCCAGAATGCGACGGACGCTGCTGCGCTCGCGGCCGCCAAGCAACTGGCCAGCTCCAACACTTTCTTGAGTGGCCCGCCGGCATCGTTCAACGACCCCGCGGTCAAGGCCGCGCATGACCTGGCCTTTGCCAACGGCTTCCCCACGAACTTCGATGGCGCCTGCACGACCGGAAACGGCGCGAGCTTTACCGCCAGCTGGTACGCGGGCGGGTCCTGCGGCTCAACCGACTTCGGCACGAAAGTGACCTTCAATTCGCCACCGACCGCGCCCATGAGCAAGGCGTGCCAGGCCGCGCCGTACAACTGCTTGCAGGTCGTCATCTCGCAAAAAATTGAGAATTACCTGATGGGCATCCTGGGGGTGCCTGTCACCTACAGCACGACCTCGGCGGTTGCCTATGCACAGCCGCCGCAAAACTCATACAACGTGCCGCCGCCAACCGCGCTGTACCTCTATGAGCCCGGATCGAACTGCACCGGTAGCCAGTGCTTCAACGCGGGAGCGGCCCCCAGCCGCGTCCACCTGTCCTGCGCTGGAGGAAACTGCCCGACCTTCTGGTCGCGTCCGGGTACCCGGCCCGTGATTGCCGGCATCGACGGCAGGGCGAACAACGTCGGCGACGTGACCGCGGTGCAGTCGGACGGCGCCATGGTGATCCAGGACGTCACCACATTCTGTGACCCCTACAACGGCGCCACCTGTCCGAGCGGGAGCGCGGTCGGCGGCCAGGGCTTCGCCATCGCGCCGGGCTCTCCCCTCTTCTGCACCGGCTTTTCGAGCGGCAGCGCCAACGGCGCGACCGGCTGCGCGGCCGGCGCGCAGACCGGCCTCTCATCGGTCGCCGGCAATGAGACGGGTTACGCGCCCCGCGGGTGGACCGCCACCTTCAACTTCACCGGGCCGGATTGCGGCGCGCTGGTGCTCAACGGTGGACCGGTCCGACCGTCCAACGCGGCCTGCAATTCGACCGCCGCCGAGCCGTATACGATTCTGCCCGGCCGCTACAGCTACATCGTGATCAACCACGGTAAATACGACTTCGAGGCGGGTCTCTACGACATCACCAGCACGGTGCCCCCGAGCCTGATCAGTCACGGCCGCGAGACCGCCGCCGACTTCGACCTCTGCGGCGCCAGCTGCCCGAACTTGACCTCGGGCATCTGGATCGGCCACGGCAGCAACGCTTACACCGCAGGTACAACCGGCAGCGGTTCCGCCTGCACCGGCAACAGCGTCCAGGGCGGTGGTGGCGATGCCACCATCGTTACCGGCAGCGGAGTGAGCTTTCGATTCGAGTCGACCTCAGCTGGATTCGTGTCGACCCATGAGGTCAGCAATATCAACCTTTCAGCGCCTGGACTGGGTGCGGCCGCGGGGACGGCCGGTGTGCCGATCCTCTTCGACATGGAGAACCCGAACTTCATTCACCTGGATTCAGGAGGGAGCGGCAGCCACTTCACTGGGATCGTGTACCAGCCGATCAATCAAACGGCCGGCGGCGTCGAGATCAATCCTGGACTCGGCCAGGGCACGGCGGCCCTGAGCGGCCAGGTACTCGCCTACAGCTTCACAACCTTCGGCACGTCGGGCAAGGCGATCGACTTCTCCGCGGGTTTCGGCGCCAGCAGCCCGATCATTGCCACCGGTAACGCCGAGAACCAGATCATTCCGCCGGGTGGCATCACACTGCGTGCGGGTCCTACGGCCGGCACCGAGCAGCTTGTCATCCTCTACAACGACGAATGGGCGCTGAACGCCTACGACGCCTACGTGCGGATCAACAACGGCAGCCCGCTGTTCTTCTCCCAGGGCATATGGCAGGTCAACCCCGGCCCGAACGGCTCCGTGCCGCCGAACCCGAACGGCGGTGGACCGAGCGACGTGGCCTCCGCCTCCGCCTACCCGAGCACGTCGCAGCCGGGCTCGACCAACTACACCACGGCTACCGTGAACGGCCTGCCGGACTGGACCTATCGCTTCAGCAACGGAAGCACGTTCGAGGTCAACGGCAACTGGAGCTGGGGCCACGAGGCGAACATCCCCGGAGCCCAGAGTAACTGGACCAACAACGGCGGCAACAATGCCACGCTTACCTATACCTTCCCGACGCCGCCCGGCTCGTCGGTGAACGTGCTGGTCTACCTCGACGACGGTGACCACTGCGGCGACTACACGCAGGTGAGTACCACCTTTGCCAACATCGGCTCGCCGGCAGGTGGGACGCAAATCGCGGGCAGCGTGAGGTTGGAACAGTGACGCATCGGCCTCTCAGGCGCACCAGGCTGGGCCAGGCCATGGTGGAGATGGCCATCGTGGCGCCGGTCTTGGTGCTGCTGATGCTGGGGGCGGCCGACCTCGGCCGTGCCTTCTACCTCGATATCGAAGTGACGGGATCGAGTCGCGCCGGCGTGCGGACGGCGATCGTAGCGCAGGTGACCGATATCGGCACGGCCGTCCGCAGCGAACCCAACAGCGCGATCCCCAATGACATGCCCAGCTGGGGCGAGACCGGCCCAGGAGGCGCCTACGACTGCGATCCCAATGCCCCCTCGCACCAGTGCGGCGATCCCTCCGGTTGCCCGCCAAGTGTCTTCAGCGGGACCCGACTCGCGTGTTTCGCCGTCCGAGCCTGCACCTTGAGTAACGGTACGTGCACCTACGGGATGTGGGGCAGCCGACCGGTCTCCAGCCCCAATGCCGCCGTTCAGGTGCGAGTGGCGTACAAGATGACGCCCGTGACGCCGGCAATCTCTGCGCTCGCGGGTGCGACCGGCGGGTACTTCTACCTCGTCGCCGATACAACGGCGCAGGAACTCTATTAAGGCAGAAGGCCCCCTCGCGAGCCGCGCCTGAAACAACAAACGGCCGCCCCCAGTGAAGAGGCGGCCGCGTGCTTTGGGAACGACGAGCTTAGTTGTTCTCGCCCGACTGGCCGTTCGCGCCGTCGCCGGCCGTCGACTGATCGCCGCTCTGGCTGTTCGCGCCGTCGTTGGCGGTCGACTGGTCGCCGCTCTGGTCGTTGCTGTTCCGGTCCAGCTCGCCGGACTGGCCCTGGACGCCGGTCTGTTCGTTGCTGTTCCGATCCAGCTCGCCTGACTGGCCCTGAACGCCGGTCTGGCTTACCTGGCCGGTCTCGTCAGCCGTAACGGCCGGCGCCGCCATGGCAGCGGTCGTGGCCATGATGAGTGCTGAACCAGCAACCAAGGTTACGATCGTCGCGCGCTTCAAAGTATTCATGCCTATTCAGTCGTCGCCGGCCCCTCCCCGGATACGGCCTGTCCGGGTCGAGTTGGACCCGCAGCATCCGGGTCACGGCCGCGTTGAACCGTCGTGACCGTTCCGTTCACCCCGTATCCCCAGGGCAGGCTGTGACGACTCTCTAAATGTCGACCCCATTGCCCCATGAAAACCCAGCCTCTCGGTATGTCGAATGGCTCGACCGGGCTCGCCGGCAAGATCGGCAGGCCTTCACCGAGCTCTACGAATCCACCTACCGACGAGTCTTCGGCTATCTGCTGGCCCGCGTTGGCGACCAGGCCGCGGCTGAGGACCTCATGCAAGAGGTTTACATCGCCGCACTGCAAGCCATCGGACGTTTCCGCGGCCGGACCGAGGGCGAATTCATTGCTTGGCTCCTCAAGATCGCACACGCCAAGGTCATGGATCGGTTCCGGTCCCAGTACCGCCATCCGGAGGTTCAGACCAGCGACGCCGCATCGGCCGACGTCAAGGATCCGCTGGACGCCGTCGATCAGCGGCTTCGTCTCGAGGAGATCTCCGATGCCCTCGCTCAGCTCACGGAGGATCAGCGAAACGTGGTCATGAACAGGTTGGTGCTCGGCCTCGATCTCGAAGAGACGAGCAAGCTGATGGGCAAGAACGTTGGCTCGATCAAAGCCCTCCAGCATCGTGCGCTTGCCCACCTCTTGAAAATCTTGACCCCAGGAGTTGATGACCATGCGTCACGCTGACGACACCCTCGAGACCTACCTGGCGCAGATTGTCAGCGGCGCGCCCGTCACTAAGGCCGAGCCCAGCCTGGAGCCGATGATTCATGTCGCGCAGCAGCTGCGCCAGGTCGGCAGCATCGAGCCGTCGCGCGCCAGGGTCGAGCGAATCCGAATCGCCCTGCGCCGCGCGCCCGTTAGTGCGGTGGCCGCGCGCCCAACCGCGCCAAAGCTCGGCTTCTGGCCTCGCCCCGTCATGGGCCTCGCCTTTGCCGTCCTGATCCTGGCGCTGGGGACCACCTCCGCGCTGGCGGCACCTTCCGCGCTCCCGGACTCACCGCTCTACCCCGTCCGCAACTTGAAGGAAACGGTGCAAGTCAATCTTGCCGGCACCGCGACACAACGCGCCATGTTGTACGCGACCTTCGCCGGCGAGCGCGCCACGCAATTGCGCCAGCTGGCCGGGCACAAGGCCATCGATCCTAGTGTGGTGGTGACCCTGCTCCGCGACATCACGGCGCGTGTCCATCAGGCCAACCAAGCCGCTCACAACGACGGCGCGGCAGCGCGATCGGCCGTTGCCCAGGTTGAAGGACAGATCGGCGATCAACTCAACCAGCTCCAGCAGGAAGGCGAGTTCTCAGGCGACGCGGGCAATCAACTGGCCAGCACGATTCGTGATGTTCAGACGGGCCAGTCCGGGCAATCGGGCGACAACGGCAACAGCGACAGCAATCAGCCCTGACGGCCTTCCCCGTCATACTTGGCGCATCGAACAGCGGATCACGATGGTAACGCTTGGCGTGCGAGATCTTGGCCGCGCGCGCGCCTTCTACGAAGCACTCGGCTGGGCGGGCGCACAGCAGCCTGATGATGAGGTTGCGTTTTACCAGGCCGGCGGCATGGTCTTCGGACTGTGGGCGGCGCTTGGCGGCCACGGCGCGCCCGGCATCGAGCTAGCCCACAACGTTCGATCCCCTGGAGAGGTCGATGCCCTGCTTGCCGAGGCGAAGCGCGCTGGCGGGACGATCGTCCGTCCAGCAGCGCGCGCCGACTGGGGCGGCTATACGGGAGCCTTCGCCGATCCTGAAGGCTACGTTTGGGAGATTGCCCATAACCCTGGCTGGACGCTCGCGGACGACGGTTCGGTCCGACTCGGCTAGCGTCTGACGATTAGCGCCAGTACGGCCAGGTCGAGCTCGGTGTCAATCCGAGCATCTCGTTCCAGAGCACGTCGGTGCCGGTCAGGGTCGAGCGGTTGAAGGCGTGCATGAACGTCGACACGCCGACCCGCTTGACGCCACGGCTGCCGATCAGGCCGACCGTGTTGAGACGATCCGAGGCGTCGCGGTCGCGCAGGTCGAGGCCGACCAAATGCCCGTACGCGGCTACGTCCGCACTGGAGAAATAGACGCGCTCCAACGTGGCGTAGGAATAGGCAGCGGTGTACCAGGTGTGCCGTGGCGCGACCACATCCCATGGGTCGAGGACGCCCTTCAGGTACGGATAGGTCGCGAGCGAGCCGCCGAACACATCGGACACATTGGCGGTGTGGCCACCATCCGACGCTGAAAAGAACGCCTCGATCACGCGGCCGCCGTACATCAGCACCTGGCCGGCCGTCTGGTCGACGGCCGCATTCTGTGAGCCACTCTCGGAGTCGATCCCGCGGTACACCTGGAACTGGGTGGTGTCGTCGACGTCATAGAGCGCCGTGCTTCCCATGTGCGTCAGCGCGTAGCAACGGGCGGCGACGATCTGGGCCTTGATCGCCTCGAGCGGCCAGCTCGATGGCACTTCACCCAGGCCACGCAGGTAGTCCTCGATCGGCAGTACGTTGATGATGTAGAGCAGACCGCCGCTGGGTTGGGCCACGATGGTTCCGCGATACGCGTGATAGCGGCCAGACGGTCCGTAAACCGTCAGGCGCGTGCCCGCCGAGGTCGGAACGATCTTTTGCACGCCTCCTCCCATGGATAGCGAGATAGTCTGGCCTGCCGCGATGTTGGTCACGCGCGTCCCGGCGATGAGCTGCGCGGGTCCGCTGGGCACGACGCGATAGGTCGCCGTCCCCCAGAGCACGGCCACGTGGATCGGCACGTTCGCGGTATCGAGTCCGGCCCAGGTTGCCCCCGTGTAGAAGTGCTGATCGATGAAGCGATAGCTGAGGCCGGCCAACGCCATACCCTTGGCGCCCCACTGACCGAGTCCAACCCCATGGCCCCAGCCGTGACCGCAAAAGCGCACCGATCCAGCCGGCGCGGCGGCCGGACAGGTCGCGCCGTACGTTGCGCCGGACCCACGAAGGGCCGCCTGCGCCGCCTCGGTCTCATAGCGATCGAGCGCCGCCTGCAGCGACCGGCTCTGCCCGGCCAGCCCGGCGATGCGGAATAGCGTCTGGCGCCGCGCGCTATCGAGCTGGCTGTCGTAAGTGGCGACCTGGGCAACCTGGCCCGCAATCGCATTGGCCCGCGCCTGGAGCGTGTCGAGCAGCGGCGCGAGGTCGGCGCGGGCCTGAGCCAGCACACGGCGCTGCGCCTCGAGGGTGTCGCGCTCGGCGCGCAGCCTCCGGGCGAGCTGCAGCTCACTGACCGAGATCTGCTGCAAATAGACGGTCCGGTTGAGCAGGTCGTCGAAACTCCGCGCAGAGAAGACGAACTCGAACCAGCGCATGCCACCGAGCGCGTAGAGCTTCTTGATGTCCGTCTGGAAGGAGCGCAGATGCTGCAGGTAGGCGAGCTGGTCGTGCGAAAGCTGCATCTGCGCGTCGGCGATTTGTGCCTCGATCGCCTGTGCCTGCGCCAAGATCGGTGCGAGGTCAGCGTTGCTTTGCGCCAGCTGCGCTTCCAGGGCGGCCAGTGTCTGTCGCACCTGGCCCTGCTGCGATTGCAAGGCAAGGAGCCGCTGATGCTGCCGCGCCTGCTCCTGCTGCACCTGCGCCAGCCGATCGGCGAGCGTGCTCGGATCGTCCGCGTGCACGGGCACGGCGGTAACGAGGAGCAGCAGCACCAGTAAGGCGCCGCTAGCTCTGACGACTATGCCGGCGGCGCTCCCGCCGAGCCAGGCATGCCGGGCTCGCGCCGTGGAGTGAAGCCGGCGTCGCTGCTGAAAGGAGCCGGAGCGCCCTTTGGCGCCTTCTCCTTCTTTTTCTTCTTCACTTCGCGCTTGCCCTTATCGCGTGACTTCGCCATGGTTTCCTGCCTCCCAGACTTAGTCCGGCGAGCCGCTATTGTAGAGCCTCGAGGCATCCCACCACACAATCACCCAGGGCCTGCAAGTTGTAGCCGCCCTCCAGCGCCCAAACCGAACGCCCACCACCGTGCGCGATCGACCAGCCCTTGATCAGCCGGGCGAGCTCGCGGTAGCCCTCGGTGGTCACCTCGAGGCCCGCCAATGGGTCGTCCTCGTGGGCATCGAAACCAGCGGATACCAGGAGCAGCTCTGGCTTAAAGGCGTCGAGCGAGGGCCCGATCTTCTTCTCCCAGGCGCCGAGGAACGCCCGATCACCGGCGCCCGCGGGCAGCGGCACATTGATGACGTTGCCATGCGCCCCGCGCTCGCCCGCGCCCCCTGTCCCCGGATAGAACGGGAATTGATGGGTGGAGGCGTAGAACACTTCGGCGTCACGCTCGAAACTGTGCTGGGTGCCGTTCCCGTGATGGACGTCGAAGTCGATCACCGCAATGCGTCGAATACCTCGATCACGGGCCGCAACGAGGCCGATCGCAATGTTGTTCAACAGGCAGAAGCCCATGGCCCTGGCGTGCTCGGCATGATGGCCGGGCGGCCGCACGACCGCGAGCGCGTGTTTCGCCTTCCCCTCCACCACCCGCTGCACTCCCTCCACGACCGCGCCCGCCGCGGTCCGGGCAGCCACCATCGACAAAGGCGTGATGTAGGTGTCGGGGTCAAGATTTCCGCCACCCAAGGACGCGGCGCGATCGAGCACTGCGACATAGCTCGGATCATGAACGCGATGGATCAAGGCTTCGGGAGCCGCCGGTGCCGTTTCGGGAACGAGATCGATGCCGGACTTCTCGATTGCCTCGACGATCGCGGTGACGCGCTCCGGGCGCTCGGGATGGCCCTCTGCCCGGTGGCCGATTTGCGCGGGATTGGCGAGCAGCGCGATCATTCGAGCGTCCGGGTGCGAAATCGCTGGAGTTCCACCGGTGCGTGGCGATCGATGCCGGCCTTGTCGCGGGCAGCCCGGAGTTGCTGTTCAGGCGTGTCGATCCCCTTGATGCCCGGGAGGAGCAGCGCCTGGCGATCACCGCGGCGGACGATGATGCCATGGGTTCGCGGGTTGAGTCCCGAGATGTCGGTGATGGCCTCCGGCGGGTCGAGCAGCTGGACCTTGATCGTCAGCGCGCTGACTTCATCGAGACGCACTGGCTCGAAGCGCGGATCGCGCACCGCGGACGCCACCGCATAACGGATCAGCTCATGGGCCGCGGTTGCCTCGGTTGGCTGCACGCTGCCAACGCAGCCACGCAACTCGCCGTCTTTGTGCAGCGTGACGAAGACGCCCGAGGGCGCCTGCAGGCCGATGGGGATCGGCTGCGGCGGATCGATCAACCGGCGGGTTCGCAGATAGGTGTCGATCGCCTGGCGTCCGAGCGCCTGGACATCGAGACCGATTTTCGCGGCCGTACCAGCGACGACGGTTGGGGTGAAGGCGACGACCGGGTAGCCGACACCGAACGGCCCTTCGTAGCTGAGCACCCGTGAGCTGAAGCTCGCGGTGCGCGCCACGCCGAGCAGGATCGCGAGCGGGCGCAACCCGCACTCGCCCGCTTCCTCGACCAGATCCGGATCCAGGCCCTCGATCCGTTTCCAGTCCTGCTCGCGCAGGGCATCGATGACCAGGCGATCGAAGACCGCGCCTTCCGGGCGGTAGCCGTAGGGAGCGTCCGGCGTCAGGCGATGCGACAGGTCTCCCGAGGCGATCAGGATCGCGGGGCGATCGCGGAGTCGACCGTGCAACCAGACGCCGAACTCGACGAAGCGATGGAGCGGCCAACCGCTCACGCCGAGGAAGACGCAGTGCTTGTTCGCCATGGTTTTGGGAAGGGAATGCAGGGGAACCACGACGCCGTGATCGAGTTCAGTTTCCTCCGCCCAGGTCAGCGAGAATCCCGCCCGCGTGCCGTCGGCGATGAGGGCGGCCGCGAGCCCCACGTCGACCTGCGCCTGGACCTGGACATTCGGCGCGCGAAAGCGAGCCAGGTTGCCGCCGGCGTTGGCGCCACGCCGAACGGGCAATGACGTCATGCTCGACGGGCTGTGCGGTGAAATGACGACCGCCAGGTCGGCGTCAACCGTCGACAAGATGCCGTCGAGCTCGCGCAGGGCGTCAGCGGTGACGCGCACCCGTTGCGACTGGGCACCGCCGACCTCGTCAAGCAGGATGGGTGG
>Ga0209526_10001664_pt1 | contig 14913 bp, 15 predicted proteins | sample JacPinW_OM2H0_M1_FD_188566 | JGI IMG/M metagenome (GOLD analysis project Ga0209526, IMG submission 188566) | Forest soil microbial communities from Algoma, Ontario, Canada - Jack Pine, Ontario site 1_JW_OM2H0_M1 (SPAdes) (version 2) | ecosystem: Environmental > Terrestrial > Soil > Boreal... | reverse complement strand
CGAGCTGGCCCGCCGCGAGGGCCGGCGGCCGCGGCCGGTGAACGCCCAGGTGGTCGATCCCAGCCGCTACCCGCTGGTCGGCCGGCTTCAGCTGGGGAAGCCGAGCGGCGGTGAGCTGCGCACGCTGCTGGGGCTGAATCAGATCGTGATCGACCCCACGGCCCGAGACGAGCTCGCCGTCTCGCTGGGCGACGAGATCGAGCTGGTCTCCCAGGTGGCCAGCCTGAAGGTGAGGGTGGCCGGCATCCTGGCCAGCGGCGCCGCGCTGACGCCGGTGGCCCAGGTCATGCTCAGCACCGACACCTATCAAGCCGCCACCTCCACCGGGCCGCTCTACGACTGGGTCAGCGCGACGACCTCGAGCCGGGCCCAGATGCCGGCCCTGAAGCAGGCGCTGCAGAAGCACTTCCCGGTGGCGACGGTGCGCACCACCGACGACCTGCTCCGGTCGCAGGAGCGGTCCAGCGATCAGATCAGCCGCTTCCTGGACGTCGTCGGCCTCCTGGCGCTGCTGGTCGGTGGCATCGGGATCGCCAACACCATGCAGGTGCTGCTGTCGCGGCGGCGGGTGGAGATCGCGATGCTGAAGACCACGGGATTCCGCAGGCGCGACCTCTACCTCCTGTTCGGCCTGGAGGCCGTCTGGCTGGGCCTGGTCGGGGGTGCCCTGGGGGCGGCGGCCGGCACCGCGCTGAGCTTCGGCGTGACGCGGCTGATCGAGAACGTGGTCGGGCAGCCCCTCCAGGCCCGGCTCGACGGACCTGCAATCCTGGCAGGGCTGGCGGTGGGCCTGGTCACGGCGCTCACCTTCGGGCTGCTGCCGATCGCCAAGGCGGCGCAGGTGAGACCGCTGGCGGTGCTCCGCGAGTCGGGCGGGCAGGGGTGGCGCGAGCGGCTGCTGTCGGCCGTACTGCTCGTGCTCCTGGGCGTCCTCTTCACGGCGCTCGCGTTCGCCGTGCTGGGCGACGCGCAGCTGGCCGTCTTCGGGGTCGCGGGCGCGCTGCTGGCCCTGGGCCTGCTGACCATCGCCTTCGGCGCCGTCGGGTTCCTGGTCGGCCTCCTCCCGGTGCCGGACCGAGCCGGCTGGCCTCTCCTGCTGCTTGCGGTTCCTGCACTGCTGGCGTCGCTGGTGCTGACCTACCTGCTGCCGGCGCTCGGCGTCCTGGTACTGCTCCTGACCCTCGCGGGCTGCCTGACCGCGTTCACGCCGGCCAGCTGGAAGGCGGCGGTGAAGCTGGGGCTTCGGGGCATCGGCAGGCAGCCCAGCCGCACCGCCACGACCCTGGTCGCGCTCTTCGTGGGCGTCTTCTGCGTCGGCTTGATCTTCGTGCTCGGCCTGGACATCAGGGGAGAGCTGGATCGGGCGCTCTCCAACCAGGCCTCCTTCAACGTCCTCGCCTTCGAGAGCGCCCGCGACAGCGACGCTGTGGGGCCCGCGCTGGCCGGCCTTCCGGGGCTCAAGGCCCAGCATCAGAACACCACCATGTCGGTCAGCCCTGTCTCCATAAAGGGCGAGCCGGTGGCGGATTTCGCCTCCCGCATCAAGGGTCAACAGGGCGGCGACGAGGTCAGCTCCTGGTTCTACTCCGTGAGCAGCCTGGAAGGTAGCGACCTCGCCGGCGGCCAGCTCCCCAACGCCACGCTCGTCAACGATCCCGCCCATCCCGGGCGCGCGCTAGGCCGGGGGCTGGCCGCCGCCGATGGCGGCACCACCAACGTGCTCGGGGGAGAGGAGCTGCTCGCCCCGCCATGGAACCTGAAGCCAGGCGACACCATCACCCTCTCCGAGCCGCGCACGCATGAGACGCGCACTTTGACGCTGGTCGGCTTCTACACGCACAACACGCTGTTCAACTTCCAGTTCGGTGCTCTCAAAGCGGACACCGGCCTGGTGACCAGCTGGGGCGGGCAGGACGCGGCTCGCGTCTACTCCTTGAAGGTGGACGCGGGGCAGAAGGGCCAGGCCATAGAGAGGCTGAACAGCCGAGCGCCAGGGGCTTTGGTGGTGGACGTGACGGATCTCGGCGCCATCGTCGAGCGGATCCTGCGCAACCTCCTGGTCCTGCTGACCGCACTCGCCTCGCTCGCGCTCCTGGCCGGCGCCGTGATAGTCGCCAACGCGGTCGCTCTCGCGATGCTGGAGAGACGGCGGGAGATCGGCATCATGAAGTCGCTCGGCTTCGCCAGCCGCTCGGTGCTGGCCCAGGTGCTTTTCGAGAACGCGCTGCTCGGGATCCTCGGCGGGGTTGCCGCCGTGGCGGTGGTGGTCCTCGCCACCACGCTGCTGGGCCGGTTCGTCTTCCAGACCAGCTTCGACGTTCCCCTGCCGCTTGCGCTCGCTATCGTCGTTGGTTCCGGCTTGCTCGCGGCCGGGGTGGCGGGATTGGTCGCCTGGGCGCCGACTCGCGTCCGCCCGCTCGAGGTGCTCAGGTACGAGTGAGTCGCCGGGGCGCGGTTACACCTAAAGGCTGATGGTGCTCAAAGCGTCCGCATAGCGGGGGTCGTCGCGGCGGAAGCGGTCGGGATGGGCACCCTTCTCAACCGCGACCTGGTAGGCGAAGAGCTGCAGCGGCACGACGGCCAGGATGGGCGAGACCAATTCGGGCACCTCGGGAAGCTCGAAGACCGTCGCTCTCGAGACGCCGGGGGCTCCCTGCCCGACCAGCCACAGCTCGGTGCCGATCCGATCCAGGACCACAGCCACTTCTCCCGTCCTGGCCACCGCTGCCGGGTTGGCGCCCGGGACGTTCACCAGGATCACCAGGTCCTCGGCGTTCACCGTGACCAGCGGGCCGTGCAGGAACTGCTCGAGGGGCAGGCCGTCGATCTTCGCCGTGGCGGCTTCGCGGGCCTTGATGACCACCTCCAGCGCCGTGGCGGCATTGGGACCGGCGCCCGCGGCGTATACCTGACGGCTGGCCGCGGCACGAGCCACGCTCAGGATCTCGTCCTGGCGGGCGAGGACCGTCTCGACCTGCGCGGGCAAAGCCCCCAGCGCCGGTCGGAGGCCGGCCACAGCCGCCAGCTTGTTCCGCTCCGCGATTTCAGTCGCCACCTGGGCGAGGACGAACATCGCGCTCGTGTGAGAGGCGGTGAAGGCGGCCGACCGTTCTCGCTCAACGGTTCGCAGGATCAACCGCGAGCCCGGGTGCTCCGCTGTCAGGCTGCCGACCGAGATGGCGGTCGCCCCCTCGGCGGCGGCGCGCTCGAGCGCTTGCATCGTGAAGGTCTTAACGCCGGAGTGCGCCATGACGATTACGGCATCGCCTGGTCCCAGCGGGTACTGCCGCGGGTAGGCCGCGAAGTCGAAGGAGAGAGCCGCCCGAGCGTCCATTCCGGCGGCTCGAAGCAGCCATTCTCCGACCAGCGCCGCGTGGTAACTGGTCCCGACGCCGACCACGAATACCCTGCTCGCCGGTGCCAGCAGCTCGGCCGCCTGCCGGGCGGGCTCCCAACCGGTCTCCAGCAGGCGGCGCAGGTCGGCCGGCTGCCGGTGCATCGTCTGGTACATCGCAGAATCGGTCGTCGGAGGTGGGGCTGGCGCGGTCATCGTGTCAGGTACCGTAACCTGCCGCGCCAGCGCACAGCGGGCTCCTGCGTCTATTGACGCCGATATACGAGGTTCGGCAGCGGTCCTTGCCGTATGAGCGTCATCGAGCTCCGGTCGCAGGTGTAGTTCTCGGGTATGGAGGCGCCGAAGACGTCTCCGAGGGGCAGGCTGACGGGGGTGTCGGTCCCATTCCTGGAGTGCAGGACTGCGTTCACGGACACGCCGGAACCGTCGTAGTTGGACGGCGTCATGGTTCCAGCGTTGGTCGCGATCACGGCATGCGCGACGCCCTGCAGCGATCCTGTTCCGGTCGACCCGCTGCCGAGCTGGATCTCTATCGGCTGCATCCCGCTGTAGTCGACGGTCAGGTCACCCGAGTTCGTGATCAGCGCGTGGACTCCCGCTCCGCCGGAGATGGTCGCCGTACCGAGCCGCCCGTTGGTAAAGGCGGTCGACTGCCACCTGCCGACGACGCAGGAGTCGACATTCGACGCGCCGGACCCGGACCGCGCGGCGCCGGACCCGGCGGGCGAAGCACCCGGGGAGGCCGCTGAAGCTCCAGATCCGCCAGGCGAAGTGTCGGGCGCGCCTCCGGCAACGGCGGATGGGCTGGGGGAAGCGCTCGAGCTCCGGCCGCCCAATGGGCCGGCGCAACCCGAGATGAGCGCCAACGAGATCGGCACTGCAAGTGCCTTCAACGCATTGTTCATTCGAAACGTCCTCCGATAGTCGACCCCGCCACTCACTCCAGCAGCCGCCGAGCCTAGGGAGGTCTCCGGTCGAGGGCCGATCGGTGCTCCATCAGCAAGCCGTCAGCACGCCGACATTGCAGTCGGCGGGGAGGACGCTCCCCGTGGCTAGGGACGACCTGACGCCTTGGGAATTGCCCGAGTCGAAGGGCGGCCGATCGCCGGCGAGGCGGGGGGCGTGGGTTTGGTCACCGGCGGAGAGACCTCGGGACTGACCGTGGGCTGCGAGGACGGCGTGGCCGAGGCGCTCGGCCGCGGGGAAGTGGGTGCCGTGGGGGCCGGCACTCCCGGCAACCGGCCGTCCGGAACCAGCGTGGGATTTGAGATCGGCCCGCTCGCCGGAAAGGCGGTCGGGGAAGCCTGACCGGCGGCCGAAGGCGCGGGAGCCGGGCTGGAGATGATGGGTGCCATCAGCGTGGCGGGGCTCTGCGTACGGACTACGACGGTCGCGCCCAGCCCGAGTAGGGCCAGCCCGCCGATGAAGAGCACCCACCTGGGCAGCCTGGCCAGGCCGGCTTGAGGCATCTCCGGGTCGCCCGGTCTGCTGCTGCGGGCCGACCTGAGTACGTAGTCGCGTCTGTCCCCAAAGAGCGAACCTGGGACAGGCAGGCTGACCAGGCCGCCGAAGAGCTCAGCCGGGGAGGTGAGGCTGCGGGCGAGCCGTTGACAGTCGTCGCAGCGGCGCATGTGGTGGTCCACCGCGCTGCGCTGCTCCGGGGTCAGGGCTCGGACACCCGCCGGCACCAGCGCCGCGAGGCGCTCGCATTTATCGCGGCGCTGGGCCACCAGCAGGTAGCGGACCGCGTTGCCCAGCGCCTCCTTCGCTCGATTGACGAGGACTGCCGCGTGGCCCACAGAAGTTCCGAGGACGTCGGCGACCTCACGTGTCGAGAGCTCCCGGCGCAGGCAGAGATCGAGGACCGCGTACTGCCTCGGCTCCAGGCTCGAGGCCGCGGCCCAGACGAGCTCGGCGGACTCTCTGCTGGTCGCCTCCTTTTCGGGACCCAGGCCCGGCGCGGCCAGGTCGTAGTGGTCCTCGACCTGGTCAACCGGACGGGTGCGCGTCAGCTGGTTGGTGGCCAGGTTGTGGGCGATCGTGAAGAGCCAGGCCTTGACGCCGCCGGGATCGCGGAGCGTCTCCCGCCGCTCCCAGGCGCGCACAAAGGTGGTCTGCACGAGGTCCTCGGCGGCGAAGGGATCCCTCATGTAGCGGGCGAGGTGGTCGTAGATTCCAGGCATGTGTCGGTCGTAGAGGGCCGCGAGCGCGGACTGGTCGCCCTGACCCAGGGCTGCGCCCAAAGCGGCGTCGGACGCCTCTCCGAGCGCCCCTGTACGCGGCTCTGCTTGCGCCGTGGAGCGATAGGACCCTTTCATCAGGCTCACGACACAAACCCGGCGGCGGCCGCCGGATTACGCCAAGACCGCTGGCAATCTTCGATGGCCGGGTCCGTGGTCTTCCCTCGGCAGCCGGCCTTTGTTTCCGCCAACACGTGCGATCACAGCGTTGGGGAACGCACCGAACATCCCGCATTTGACCTGTTAAGACTCCGGTCAGGGCGGGGCGGCTACCTCAACGCGCTCCTCAGCCGCTGACGGCGCATCGCCCTCGTGGCGGCGTTTGAGGGCCGGCGCGACCACGCGGACGACGACTATCTGGAGCGCCGACCCGACGGGCACCGCCACCAGCGCGCCCCAGATGCCGGCCAGCGCGGCGCCCACGATCAGCGACAGGAGGATCAGGAAGGGGCGCAGCCCCGTCTGGCGCCTCATGACCACGGGGGTCAGCACGTTCGATTCCAGCTGCTGCAGGGCCAGGTAGACTACCGCCACTATGAGCGGGTAGGCGGGGCTTATGGTGAAGCCCAGCAACACCGCAGGCACGGCGCCGAGAAATGGCCCCAGCAGTGGGATCAGCTCGCAGAAGCCGGCGAACACTCCGAGCACGAGGGGCCCAGGCAGCCGCAGCGCCCAGCAGGCCAGGGTGGCCAGCGCTCCTATCGCGATCATGTTGATCGCCACCCCGCGGACGTAGCCGGCGAAGGCACGGCTGGTCTCCGTTGTGAGGGCTCCCACCAGCTCCCGGCGACCGGGCGAGAAGAGGCTGAGGACGAAAGTGCGCAGGTCCCCGCTCGCCGCCATCCAGGTGACGCTCAACAGGAAGATGGAGGCGAGGTCGCCGAGGAGGCCGGCCAGTCCGCCGCCCAGCCTGAGGATCCCGCCGGCGAAGCCGCCCACGGCGCCGAGCACCGTTCCCGCGAGCTGGCTCAACCGATCGCCGGTGAGGTTGAACGCGCTCACAGACGAGTTGATCGTGTTGATGATCTGGGCGCTGTAAGCCGGAAGCAATGCCAGGTCGTGGAGGACGGGTCCGGATAGAACGGCGACCAGCACCACGATGGCCAGGATCAGCCCACCGTACATGGCGGCGATCCCTACCGAGAAGGGAAGGCCGAGCCGGTGAATCAGCGATGCGCCGGGGCGCAGGCCCTCGGCCAGGATGATCGACGTGAGCACCAGCAGGAACTGGTTGAACAGGTGCCAGACCAGCCAGACGCCCAGGGCCAATCCGAGGATGGCGGCGCCGGCCAGGAACAGCGTGCGGACGGTGACGGGCTGGATGGTGACCGTGGTGCTGGTTACCGCCGCAGGACGGGGTGCCCCTGCGGCGGCGGGTCGCGATTGATCGGCCACCCGCAGATTCTGAGCCACCGCCCGGCAACCCGGTGCGCGGGCGGCCAGAGCCTCACCCGTCGGGGGTCCGGACGGAGCTAAGAGTTTGCCCTTCGGGAACGGTTAGGAGCTGGCCCGGTTCGCTGCTCGAGCTTCCCTGGCCTTGACCAGGGCCTGGCGGCGTCGCTCGAGGAGTACCGGGTCGGTGATTCTGCCTCGCGTCCTGGTCGTCGGCGATGCCGAGCGCCGGCCGGGAGTCCGCGTTCTGCTGCCCAGGGCATTGCTGACCCGGCGAAGGATGGAGCGCAGGGTGCGCTCAACGGCTCCGGAGCTGGCGCCGGCGGCCCTCCGGCTGAGCTGATCGACCTGGCGCCGAAGCCGACGGTTCTCCTCGATAAGGGCGGAGATCATGCGGTCCAGGTCGGCGACAAGTTGCTCAATGGGCTGGCGTGGTCCGCGGCTCCGGCGCCTCGCTGATGGTGCCTCCGCGTCGCGGCTGCGCACCGCCCGGCGGCGCCGGGCTGGCGCTTGCTCTCGGGCTGCTGCTGCCTCGAGCCTGTCGGCCAGCTCCTGCGGGTAGCTGAGGGCGCCGAGGTGGCCGCCCGGCATCTCCTCGGGGGTGATGCCGAGGCGCTCCCGCGCGACGCGCTGCTGGAAGTCGGCCGGGAAGAGGCGGTCGTCGCGGCCCGTGAACAGCCTGGTCGGCACGTCGGGCCATGCCTCAAGTGGCCACGGCTGGCCGAACGGGGTGTCTGACTGGCGCCGGTTGTGGGGCTCAGCCTCGTCGATGACGTGCTGCGGCACGTCGTGGAAGAACATGCTGAGCGGGTCGAAGTCGGCATCCGTCGCCCGCCCATCTCGCAGCTCTTTCTCGCGCTGGGCCTCGGCCTGGCCGGTGTTCGCCCACCACTCGCCCGCTGTCTCACCCGACCTGGGGATCATCGCGTTCAGGAGCACGAGCAGCGATACCGATCCCGGCAGCCGCTCGTAGACAAGCGGTGCGGTGAAGGCGCCCATCGACTGGGCGACGAGCACGAGGTCTGAGCGGTCGCCGATGGCATTGATCACCGCGTCGGTGTACTCCGGAAACCCGGCGGTGTCGTCGTCGGCGGGCAGCTCGACCACAACCACGTCATGCCCCCGTTGACGCAGCTCGGCATCGACGAGATGCCAGTACCAGGCGCTCCCACCGGCCCCGGGTATCAGCACGTAGGTCATGTCAGTCAACCATACGCGTGGGGGAGGGGGACCTCCCCCACGTACCCCCTTCCTGAGGTAGAGCTTCTGGTGGAGGACCCTCCGCCAGCACTGGGCCGCGGCGCGGCCCTTCGGTGCCAAACTCAGCCTGTCGGAGCCGGTCTCGCGAGCGAACAAGCGGAGGTGTCACATGAACCCTGACGACTTTCCAGCCCCGAAGGACGGATTCGTCATAACCCATTTTCTCGTGGTGTCCGATCAGGACCGGTCCCGTGAGTTCTATCGGTCGCTGTTCGACGGGCAGGTTCTCGTGGAGCGCGACCCGGTCATCATGAAGGTCGCGAACACGTGGCTGATCCTCAATGTCGGCGGCGGTCCCACAGACGACAAGCCCACCGTCACTCTCACGACGCCGCCCGACCCGAGCCGCACGAGCGCGTTCCTCAACGTCCGCGTTGCGGACATCCAGAAGGTCTACAAGGAATGGTCGGCCAAAGGAGCGGAGTTCCTCACGGAGCCGAAGGACCATGGACGCGAGATCCGAGCGTACATTCGCGACCCTGATGGCCACTTGATCGAGGTCGGCCAGGCGACCGGCATTCTCAGCTGACCACGTCGTCGTGGTGGTTAGGCCGGGTCGCGTGGGGTGAGCGTGCCGGCGGGCCCGGCTCCCACGATGCAGATCTGGGTCCCGACTCTCTCGTCCATCCGGTAGCAGGCCCTTGCGCGACCCCTTAACAACCACTGTTCCGGTTCTGGACGGCCGCTCATAGCCTGGACCTCCCGAACAACTCAGGAGGTCTTAGCAGTGTCCCCAGAAGCGATCCAACCAATCCAGGAGATCCTGAATCGCTGGGTGCTCACCGGCCAGGCGCTGGTCGCCTCGATCGGAGCCCTGGCCTTCGTGATGGCCTTCCTGTGGAAGATGACCGCGGTCGAGTCCCGCTCAGTCCTTCAGGCCAAGCAGTGGATCCAGCGAATCGTCGTGGGCACCATCGGGGTCGAGCTCGCGGGCACGCTGGTGCACGTCCTGACCGGCTCAATTCCGCGCTGACATGCCCGGCCTCCAACAACTGCTCGACGCCATACAGGCGATCGAAAGAGGGCTCGACCTGGCGGGCCGCGCCGCCTCGTTCGTGAGCCAGAACGTCGAGACGGTCCTAAGCGCCCTGCACCTGTTCCTGTTCGCGACCATCGATCCGTTCCAGCCAAAGCGGCCGTTCGTCGGCGTCGGACCCATCCAGGAGTTCACGCCGCTGGTCCAGGCCGCGGCGAACGCGGCGCTGGTCGCAGTGGTCACCTGGGCGTTCCTCCGGATGATGTGGGCTCACGGCTTCAGGAACCGGTACACGGTGCGCACCCTGCTGCCGCGCGCCGGACTGGCCGCGCTTCTCATCAACTTCTCGCTGACCTTTGTGCAGGGCGCAGTGGACGCCAGCAACGCGCTCTGCGACAGCATCGCCCTGGCCACCCGTCACGAGGAGCTGCTGGCGCTGAAGGGCGACTTCATGTGGGACCTGGCGGCGCCAGGGCTCTACGCCGTGACGATGGTCGCCATGTTCACGGCCTACCTGCTGCTTGGCTTCGCCTACGTCGTGCGGTTCGCAATGCTCGTGATCCTGGCCATCCTGGCGCCGGCGGCGGCGCTGCTCTTCGTCCTGCCCGAGACGCACCACTACGCACGCCTGTGGGCGTCGCTCTTTGTCAGCACGCTGCTGATGCAGCCATTGCAGCTGCTGATCCTCGCCATCGGCTTCGGGCTCGACCGCTACGGCCACCTGCCGGTGCGGCACGTTTTTGCGCTGGCCTCGGTCTACATCGTCTTCAAGGTGCCCGGTGCGCTGCACACGGCATCGATGCTTGGCGGCCGCGCCGCGACCCTGGCCAGGCGCGAAGTGACCCACGTGATGCACGGGCTGGCCAAAGCATGAAGGCGGGACCACTCCTGCTTCCCCTCTTCGCCCTCGGCGTGATCCTGATTGGCGGAGCGCGACCTGCCGGGCCGCCGGCGCAGCAGCCGGCCCCTCTGGGCGCCCCTCCCAGCCGGCTGCTGCTACCCGTAACGGGCGCGGTTTTGACGCAGGGCTACGGCTGCACCAGCCTCGTCTTCGAGCCGGCGGCATCCTTCTGCTCCACCGGCCACTTCCACAGCGGGATCGACCTGGCCGCTCCCCTGGACCGACCGGTCCAGTCGGCGGCGGAGGGCGTGGCGCTGGTGGCGAACCGGCCCAATGGCTACGGGCTGTACGTGATCGTCGCCCACGGCGGGGGCATCTCGACCCTCTACGGCCATCTGCACGCCACCGGCCTGCAGAGCGGCCAGAGAGTCGCCGCCGGCGACCTGGTCGGGCTGCTCGGCTCCAGCGGCCTCTCGACCGGGCCGCACCTGCACTTCGAGGTCCGTCGGAACGGCCGGCCCGAGGACCCCGCACCCTGGCTGCCGGCCGTGCATTGAGGAGAGAAATCATGGTGAACAGAGTCATCCTGCTCGGCAGGCTCACGGCGGACCCGGACGTTCGTGCGACGCCGAACGGAACTCACGTCGCAAACCTGCGCCTGGCGACCAACGAGTACGGGGCTCGGGACGAGGCGGGCACCCGCCGCGAGCACACCGAGTTCCACACCCTGGTGCTCTTCGGGCGCCCGGCGGAGGTCGCCGGCAGCTACCTGCGGAAGGGGCGCCTCCTCTACGCCGACGGCCGGCTTCGCACCCGGAGCTGGGAGGCCGCCGACGGGGGCAAACGCCACGCCACCGAGGTCCTTGTCGACAGCTTCCAGATGCTCGAGCCGAAGGAGCAGGAGGCGTGACCGCATTAACCGCGGGACGCCGCCGGGCGTACCGGTAGAGATGCGGTTGTTCGAGGCGGGGTCATTCCGTCGTTCCGTGCTTGTGCTGGTGCTTGCTTGGGGCCTGGCCGGCGCCTGCGGTTACGGCTCTGCCGGGTCGCGCCCCAACGTCACTCCGAACAGCCCTCTTGCGGCCAGCCTCAGCCCACTGGTCGAGCAGACGATGCGGGAGCTCCGGGTTCCTGGAGCCGTCGTCGCCGTGGTGGCTCCCGGGCGCGGTAGCTGGATGCAGGCCTTCGGGGTTGCCGACCTGAAGACCGGCGTCAGGATGGGAAAGGACGACCACATGCGGATCGGAAGCATCACCAAGACTTTCACCGGAACGGTCGTCCTGGCTCTGGTCGACGATGGCAAGCTCTCGCTGGAGGATCATCTCTCCAGCTTCGAGCCGGAGGTGCGAGGAGCCGCCGCCATCACGGTTCGCGAGCTGTTGAACATGACGACCGGCCTCTATAACTACAGCGAGGACCCAGGCTTCAACGCCACGCTGGATCGTCAGCCCGACAAGGTCTGGTCGCCACCCGAACTTGTCGCCATCAGCGGCCGACACCCGCCCGACTTCTCACCGGGGCGGGGCTGGCACTACTCCAACACCAATACGGTCTTGCTGGGCATGATCGCCGAGAAGGTCACGGGCCGGCCGCTCAGCCAGCTCATGCAGGAGCGGATCTTCCGGCCGCTGCACCTGCGCGCCACCACTTTTCCCGGTCGCGCTTCGTCGGCGATCCCGAACCCGCACCCCAATGGCTACATGTTCGGCAACAACGCCGAATCGCTCAGTCCCACACAAGCGCCGATCCCGGCCTCAGAGGCGCCGCAGGACGTCACCTCCGCCAATCCGTCGTGGGGCTGGGCGGCCGGTGCCGGCATCTCGACGGCCTCGGATCTGCTCAGCTGGGCGCCCGCGCTGGCGAAGGGCACTCTCCTCAAGCCGGCAACCCAGGCTCAGCGCCTGCAATGGGTCGGCAGCGGTGGGGCCAAGTACGGGCTTGCCATCTTCGACGTCCAGGGCTACCTCGGCCACAACGGCGAGCTGCCCGGGTTTCAGAGCTTCATGGGATACAACCCAGCCAACGGCGTCACGCTGGTGGTGCTGACGAACCTCACTTCCGGGCCTCAGCCGGAGCGTCCAGGGCCGGCCGACAAGATCGCCCGCACGATTCTCCCTAAGCTCACCTGAACGCACCCGACGAACCTGCTTGGAATGACGTTCATCGGTCTCGACTGAATCGCTCGTTACTTCCGTTGACACGAACGAACGCGAATCCGTCGAGCGGCGACCTAAGGGGTAGGTCTGCGAACTGTGGACCAGGACTGGCCCCTTGGGTGATCGAATGGCAAAGCTGGCAAGGCTGCCGGCCGGCCGCTGCCAGGCGGTGGGCTGCCGCCACAAGGCGGTGCGGGACGTCACCATCGCGCTCTTTGGGCTCATAGCCTTTGAGATCAAGGTGCGTTTCTGCACCTTCCACGCCGACCAGCTGGAGGGCTCCGGCGGCTGAGGCTCGCCGTTTAGTCTCCTCAGAAAAGGGCCGCTCCCGTCACCAGCAGAGGAGTAGTCTCTGATGCAGGTTCTGGTTTCGCAGCGGCTGAAAATCGACATCATTTGATCCGGCGCGAAGACGTAAAACCGGGGAGTGTGAGAGATGGCCCGTTACCTGCTTGTGGCTCATCAGACGGCGGACAGCCTGGAGCTCCGCTCACGAGTCCTGGACCTGGTTCGTGAGGACAAAGCGGCCGAATTCGTGTTGCTCGTGCCGGCCACCCCGATTGGCCTCCTGCCGGCGGCGGGGGGCGAAGGCCGTACGGCCGTCCAGATGGCGCGCTGGCGGGGTGCTCGCGCTCGGACCATGCTGGAGGAGGCAGGCGCCCGCGTGGCTGCGGTCCGGATCGGCAGCTACGACCCGTTTGTGGCCGTGGAGGAAGAGCTGCATGGCAGCAACTACGACGCCGTGGTCATCTCCACACTTCCGCCCGGCCTCTCACGCTGGCTGCGGCTCAACCTACCGAGCAAGGTCGCCCGCCGCTTTCCCCAGCTCCGGCTCATTCAGGTGACCGCCCAACCGCTCCCTGCCAGCACTGGCTAGTGCGTCCGCGGGGGGGGGACTTCGATGACTGAGCTCAAATTCGGCGTCTTCGTCCCGCAGGGCTGGCGCATGGACCTGGTGGACGTGCACGACCCCATCGAGAAGTACGAGACGATGAGCCGCTGCGCCGCAGAGGCTGAGGCTGCGGGCTACGACTCGATCTGGGTCTACGACCACCTTCACACGACCCCCACGCCCGAGATCGAGGCGACCTTCGAGTGCTGGTCCTCCATGGCCGCCCTGGCTCGCGATACCTCGACCGTTCGGCTGGGCCAGCTGGTCACCTGCAACGGTTACCGGCCGCCTGCCCTGCTCGCCAAGATGGCCAGCTGCGTCGACGTGATGAGCCACGGGCGCCTGATCGTCGGCATCGGCGCCGGCTGGTATCAGAACGAGTACGAGGCGTATGGCTATCCATACGGCGAGACGCCCGAGCGGCTGCGCATGCTGGGAGAGGCGGTGCAGGTGCTGAAGGCGATGTGGACGCAGGAACGCGCCGAGTTCGAAGGCCGCTACTACCACCTCCGGGGCGCGATCAACGAGCCGAAGCCGGTGCAGAAGCCGCATCCGCCTCTGTGGATCGGTGGCGGGGGAGAGAGGGTGACTCTGAAGCTTGTCGCGCGGTACGGGGACGCCTGCAACGTCGGCGGCGATGCGGAAACCGTGCGACACAAGCTCGACGTGCTTCGTGGTCACTGCGAAACGGTCGGAACCGACTACGAACGAATCGTCAAGTCGAGCGAGGTGCACGCGATCCTGGGAGATGAGGCGGAGGTGGCGCGGGTGGTGGGCGACACGGCCCGGCGGACCGGCCAGGAGGCGGACGCGGTGCGCAGCCAGTTCGGACCTTTTGTCGGTCCTCCGGAGAAGGTCGCCGAGGCGATCCAGGTCCTGGTCGATGCGGGAATCGAATACCTGGTCGTGTATCTGCCCAACGCGGCCGAAGGCGGCGCCATCCAGCGCTTCGCCGAGCAGGTGGTTCCTCTCGTCCGGCCGCCCAGCGGCGCCAGGATCAGCGCCTGAGGGGATAAGCCGGCAGCGATAGACCTACCCGACCCGGTCGAGGAATCGGAAGATCGCATCAGTGGTGGCCTCAGGCTGCTGAAAGAGGTGTGTGTGGCCGGCTCCGCGAAGCAGTACGAGCTCGGCATCGGGGATCAGATCAGCGATCATGCGTGAGCCACCGCCGGTGGCCCCGTAATCCACCGGGGTCATCTGGTCCAGCTCGCCTGTGAGGACCAGCGTTGGCGCCGAGATCCGGGGCAGATCGGGTGTGAAGTCGATCTCCTGCATGGCTTTGCAGGCGGCGATGAAGACGGCCGGCGTGCACGCCTGTGAGCTGACCCGCTGGATGGTGGCCACGACCCCTCCCCCGTCCGGGCTATCCAGGTAGTCCCGGGTAAAGCCCTGCTGCGCCAGCAGCATGGCAAGGGTGTCGTCCTCCAGGCCAAAGCGCTCCAGGATTCGGATCCAGACTTCGAAAGTCAGCCATCCGGTGCGGTCCATCTTGCAGGCGCCGCAGCTGAGGATGAGGCTGTGCAGCTTGTCGGGGTGGTCGATCGCGAACCGCTGGGCGACCATCGATCCCATGGAGGTGCCGTGGAGGTGAACCTTCTGGATCCCGAGCTCGTCGAGCAGCGCCGCCACGTCGTCGCTCCAGGTCTTCATCGAGTAGTCCTGGTCGGGCCGCTCGGACTCGCCGTACCCGCGCAGGTCGAGGTCGAGCACCCGGTATCGCTGGGCCATCAGGGGCGTGATCGGCTCGAAATTCTGGTGTCCGAAACCAGCGCCATGAATGTGCACGACGACGTCACCG
>Ga0209526_10001663_pt1 | contig 14926 bp, 16 predicted proteins | sample JacPinW_OM2H0_M1_FD_188566 | JGI IMG/M metagenome (GOLD analysis project Ga0209526, IMG submission 188566) | Forest soil microbial communities from Algoma, Ontario, Canada - Jack Pine, Ontario site 1_JW_OM2H0_M1 (SPAdes) (version 2) | ecosystem: Environmental > Terrestrial > Soil > Boreal... | reverse complement strand
CGCCCGCCATTCTGGCCCGGGCCTGCGCGAGAGACTGGCTGGAGATGTCGAACGCGACGATGTGCGCACCCGGGCTGGCGCCGGCCAGGTGCACCGTCTGCGCGCCAACCCCGCAGCCGACCTCCAGCACCCGGCTGCCGGCCGGGTACCCGGTCCCCGTATGGAGCAACTCCGCGAGGGTATCCGCCTGGTCGCCCAGCCGGACGGCCTCACTCCCCGAGTACCCGTGCACGTAGCCGACCGCCGTCACCGCCATCCCCCATCTCGTCGCGCCGGATTCTAGTTGCCCCAGCGGCGCCTGACGAGGCATCGAGGACTCAGGACACCAGGGAATCGAATGGGCGCGGGAGACCTACGCGTCAATCGGCGTGAGCACGAACACAGGAATGATCCTGGTGGTCTTTTGCTGATACGCGGCGTAGTCCGGCCACGCCGCTACGGCTCGCTCCCACCACAGCGCGCGTTCCCCGCCTGAAACCTCTCTGGCCCGGTAGTCCTTCTTGACCGGGCCATCCTGCAGTTCCACATGCGGGTCCGCGCTCAGGTTGTAGTACCAGACGGGGTGCGTGGGCGCGCCGCCCAGCGAGGCAACAACGGCATACTCACCATCGTGTTCGACGCGCATCAGGGGAGTCTTACGCAGGTTCCCGGTCTTCGCACCCACCGAAGACAAGATGATCACTGGCCGGCCGTTCAGCTCGGTTCCCTCGGTCCCGCCGGAGCGCTCGTAGAGGTCAACCTGGTCGCGAGCCCATGACGCCGCACTTGGCTGGTAAGCACCGGTAAGAGGCATGCCGGCAGAACACAAGCAACCGGCTCGTTTGTTCCCCGTGCTTCGAGATCATCCACCAGGCCACGGGCAGAAAATTGCCGCCCGGGTGCCCGATCCCCGTATGGAGCAACTCCGCGAGGGAGTCCGCCTGGTCGCCCAGCCGGGCGGCCTTCATCATGTCGCCTCTTGCCCTCATATCGCCTCTTGCCCTCAGGTCGCCTCTTGCCCTCAGGTCGCCTCTTTCCCTCACGTCGTCTCCGCCCTCACGTCGCCTCGGCCCGCATACCCCGCGGACGGGCGAGCCGGCGCGGTCAGCCGCTTAGAGGCGATCCGCCTGCAGATGATCCATTCGGCCAGGGCGATGTTGATCATCCAGGCGGCGGCCATCATCAGCGTCTTGCTGAGTCCTTCGGCGGACCTCCCGGTCATGACCAGCCAGGGCACGCTGAGCAGAACCTGGGTGCCGGCGCCCTGGGCGATCGCATAGCCGCGGATCATCCAGGCGCGGTGGTTGGCGATGTCCCGCCGCCGGATCGCGGTGAAGCCGAGAACGAGGGACACCGCCATGGCCGAGCCGAACACCAGGCGCACGCCCCTGAGCAGCTCAACGTCACCGGGGGCGAGGGGATAGAACAGGGTCATCCACAGCCCCGCGAGCGCCGCCGCAAGTCCGCACGGGATAAGCAGCCGCCCGGCGGCGCGGTGCCAGCCGGGCCTGCGGCGGCGGAAGGCGGGGACGAACTGGAGCGGGCCCAGGAGGAGGTACAGGCTGGCGGTAGGGATGTGCACCACCACGGGTATGGGTGAAGCGAAGAACCGTGCGTTCTGCGGCGTGATGTGGGCGCCGGCGGCCAGTGTGATCAGGAGCACCGCGCCGGCGATCACTGGGACGGCGCTGAGCAAGATCAGGCCGGTGGGCGTGAGCCAGCGTGGCCGGGCGGAGTTGGCAACTGGAGTCATGGACCGATCATGACGACCCGGGCGATGTAGGTCTTCGGCTGACAGGCCGGATTAAGACCGGCCGGTCAGCCGAGAATAGGGCCGTACTTTCGGCCGATTGTCCATGGACGGCGCCTGCTCGCCAGCGGGCCCGGCTGATCAGCCTCCGGATGCCTGCTCGTCCACGGGCCGGCCTGATCACCGTTTCCGGGTGCTACCGCGCCCGGAGCGGTTGCCCACGCGGTTGGTCTCGTAGGCCCACATGGCGATCTCGACGCGGTTACGGGCGCCGAGCTTGGCCATCAGGCTGGCGATGTGGGTCTTGACCGTGCTGAGCGTGATGTACAGCTCGCCGGCGATCTCGCTGTTGGTCAGCCCCTGGGCCACAGTGGCGAGGACCTGCTCCTCCCGGTCCGTGAGCGGGTCGACGGGCTGTACCGGGAGTGCGGGGGCCCCGCTGCCAGCGAAGGCCTCGAGCAGTCGGGCGGTGACGCTCGGGGCGATCAGTGCGTCGCCGTTGGCGGCGGCGTGGACCGCCTGGGCGAGCAGGTCAGGGCCGGCGTCCTTGAGCAGGAAGCCCCGGGCGCCAGCCCGGAGGGCGGCGTAGACGTAATCGTCGAGGTCGAAGGTGGTGATGACGACGACGGCGAGAGGGTCGGCGACGGCCGGTCCGGCGATCAGGCGGGTGGCTTCGATGCCGTCGACGCCGGGCATGCGGATGTCGAACAGGCACACGTCGGGGCGTAGCCGCCGCGCGAGCTCGACGGCCTGCCGGCCGTCGGCGGCCTCGCCGACGACGTCGATGTCCGGTTGGGCGTCGAGGATCATCCGGAGCCCGGTGCGGACGATCTCCTGGTCGTCCGCGACGATCACCCGGATGGTCATGAGGTGTCTCCCGCTCGCCTCCGGGGCCCCGCCCGCCTCCCCATTCCCGCTTCACTGCGCCCCTCCGGCTCGCTCATACTGGTTCTCCCGCTCGCCTCCGAGGCGCTCATGCCGTTCCAGCTCTAGGCAGGACAGCGGTCACGGTCCAGCCTCGGCCGGGCTCCGGGCCGGCTTCGCAGGTGCCGCCGAGCAGGTGGGCGCGTTCGATCATGCCGATGAGGCCGTACCCCGGCGAGCCGGCCGGGCGCAGGAGGCCGGTGTCGCCGTCGTCGCTCACGCGCAGGCGCACCGAGGAGCCGTCGGCGGCGACGCGGACCTCGATGCGGGTGGCGTGACGAGCATGACGCCGGGCATTGGTCACCGACTCCTGGACCAGGCGGTAGATCGCGGCCCCCACCGACGGCGGGACGTCGGCGAGGTCGCCGGAGACCTCCACGTCGACGGGCGGACCGGTCCCGTCTCGCCCTGCGAGACGTTTCAGATCGGCGATGCACGGGCTGGGCGCCACGTCCGCCGGCTCGCTGCGGCGCAGGACGCGGACCACGCTACGCATCTGGGTCAGGGTGCGTGACGCCTCGGCCTCGATCACACGCAGTGCCTCGACCGCGGCGTCCGGTCGCGATGCCGACGTCGCCAGGCCAGCCTGGGCGCGGATCGCGATGGCCGAGACATGATGCGCCACGGTGTCGTGCAGCTCGCGCGCCAGCCGTTCACGCTCCAGCAGCCTGACCTGATCGAGCTGACGCACCCTCGCCCCGGCCCGGAACCGGAACGCCGCACCCAGGGCCATCGCCGAGACCAGGACGGCTGCCCCCAGCACCACATTAGAGGGGCGGGTCACGACGACCAGGGCCGACAGACCCGTCTTGAGGAACAGGACCGCGGAACCAATCACGGCCTCGCGTCCGGACCCCCACCGCAGCAGCGCGTACGGCAACAGCAGCACGTACGCCCCCGTGTACATCTGCGGAATCGCGGCGGCGGTCAGGACCATCAGCAGGCCCAGGACGACGAAAGCGACCACGACCATCAGCAGCGGCCTGGTCCGGCGCCACAACAGCGTGGCCACCAGCCCGACCGTGACGACCACCGACAGGGCCCGCAACGGAAGACCCGGCCGCAGCACCCCTTCCAGCACCGCGGTCGGCACCAGCACCGCCACGAGCACCCAATCCCGCCACACCCGCACCGGCGCGGCAGGCGGGCGAGGCTCGTCCCACACGGAGCGGAAAAAGGTGCGCACCCACCGATATTACGAGAAACCCGTGCTCCTGCTGATCAGCCCAAAGTACGAGACACATGACGCCGGTCGGTTCGTGCTGCTGACCGAGACCCACGAGCCCGGCGGGTCGCGATGCCGGGAGCCCTCACAATCATCCGCGTCACTCGTCGCGGCTCGGCCACGCCGCCTATCGGTCAAAGAACGCCGCTGCCCGGCGGGACATCTCTTCGGGCGACACGTCCTCGATGTGCTGGCTCATCATCCACTGCTGGCCGAAGGGATCACGTAGCCGGCCGCCGCGCTCTCCGTAGAACTGGTCGTCAAGCGGGTAGATCACCCCGGCTCCGGCGCCGACCGCCCGTTCCCACGCGGTGTCCACGTTCTCCCAGTACAGCGACATAACGCAGGTGACCATCCCGTCCAGGCGCTCGGGTGACCCGACGGGTCCGTCCGCGGCGTCCTCAGTGATCATCACCACCGAGTCTCCGATCCGGATTTCGGCATGGATCACCCGACCATCCGGTCCGGTGAACCTGTCACCCAGCTCCTCGGCCCCGAACGCCTGGCGGTAAAAGTCGATCGCCGCGGCACCATCCCGGACAACCAGACGGGGAGTGACGGTGTGCAGCCGCTCAGGGATCGGCCTTACCGGGCTAGTCTCCGATGCGTTCACAGGATCTCCTCCGGGCACAAGCTGCCGGGCCGCTGAGGTCACCCTATTCCTGGACCCGGGCTGGCCAGCGGCGGGCTACCGTTGCTGCTCGGTGGGGCGGATCAGCATCTCATTGACCGCGACGTGCCGCGGCCGGGTAACGATGTAGATGATCGCATCGGCGATGTCCCCGGCCTCCATCCTCTGCCCGAACTGGTTTCGTATGCCCTCGAGCACCTCGGGCCGGTTGTGGCCAGCCAGCTCCGTCGCGGTGGCGCCCGGCTCGACGAGTGAGACGCGCACGTAACGCCCGGCCAGTTCCTGGCGCAGGGACTCGCTGAACGCGCCGACGCCATGCTTGGTCAGGTTGTAGACGCCGCTGCCGCTGCGGGCCACCCGGCCCGCCACCGAGCTGAGGTTCACCATGTCGGCGACGTGGCGCGGGCTGTCCCCGGCGGCACGCAGCAGATGGGGCGTCGCCGCGTGCGCGCAGTAGAGCAGGCCGAGCACGTTGAGCTCGACCATCCGCTGCCACTCCGACAGCGGCGCGCCGACCGCCGGGCCGAGCAGCATCACGCCGGCGTTGTTGACCAGTGTGTCCAGACGACCCAGCTCGGCGACCGTGCGCTCGACGGCCTCGGTCGCCTGCTGCTCCTCAGTGATGTCGGACTCCAGCACCAACGCGGTCCCGCCCTGGTCACGGATGCCCGCGGCGAGCGTGTCCAGCCGGTCCTTGCGCCGCGCCGCCAGCGCCACGGCCGCGCCCTGGGCCGCAAGCGCGGCGGCCGTGGCCGCGCCGATGCCGCTCGAAGCCCCCGTCACCAGCGCGACAGTGCCATCCAGTACTGGCTTCACCGGAACTCGCCCCTCTTGCTCATCGGCCACCCGCTCCCGCTGTCCCGCGGCCGTCCTTGCGCCGTCCCTTTGATCGTCCACGGAGGCAGCTTAGGTCAGTCAGCTCCTAGTCGCCTCGGTCGAACTGATGGGTTGGTCCTATTGAGGGTTCAGGACGGCCGCGACGTGTTCGACCATCTTGGTGAGGATGGGTTGTGGTGTGGCGAAGTTGAACCGGAATGCGCCTGCGCCGCCTGCGCCGAAGGCGGGTCCGTCCACGACCGTAATGTGCGCGCGGTCGATGACGAGTTCGCCGGGTGAGTGCGGCAGGTCCATCGCGGTGCAGTTGAGCCAGGCGAGGTAGGTGCCGTCGGGCGGGCGGTAGTGCACCTGTGGCAGGTGCTGGCTGAGCAAGTCGGCGAGAAGGCGGCGGCTGTCGTCGAGGTAGGCGACGACTTCGTCCAGCCATGCCTCGCCGTGCCGGTACGCGGCGATGTTGGCGACGACGCCGGGATTGCTCGCTCCGTGTGAGGCGAAGAATCCCATCTGCTCCCAGCGCTCCTGGTCGGGCTCGTTGGTGAGGATCACCTGAGCGCATTTGAGGCCAGGCAGGTTCCACGCCTTCGAGGCGGACGTGGCGGTCAGGGTGTGCGACGCGGCGGCGTCGGAGGTGGATGCGTAGGGGATGTGGCGCATCCCCGGATAGACGAGGGGGGCGTGGATTTCGTCGGCAAAGACCCGGCCGCCGTGGGAGTCGATGACGTCGGTCAGTTGCGCCATCTCGTCCCGGGTGAAGACCCGCCCGAGCGGGTTGCAGGGGTTGCAGAAGATGAGTAGATGTCCCCCGGCACGGAAGGCGTCCTCGATTGCGTCGAGGTCGAGGGTGAAGAAACCGGCGTCGTCATGCATCTGTACCTGGATGATCTCGCGGCCGAGGAAGCCTGGCACGGCGAGGAACGGCATGTACGCGGGCGTGGGCAGGATGACCGGCGAGCCCGGGCGCGAGAAGTGCGTGATGGCGATCTCAAGCGCTTTGATCACATCCGGGACGTGATGGATCAGCGCGGGATCGACGTCCCAGCCGTAGCGGCGCAGCCCGAACTCCGCACAGGCCGCGGCAAGCTCCTCGGCTAGAAACGGCGGCAGGTAGCCGAAGTTCGCGTCGGCAGACAGCCCCGCGAGCGCGTCGAGGATCGGCGGCGCGGCCCCGAAGTCCATCTCCGCCACGGCTGCACCGAACCCGTCCGGACCCGGAGCCGTCCACTTGAAGCTGCCGCGGGCCCGAAGCATCGCCACGGTCGTGGTGTCTATTGCCTGTCTGAGATTTCCTGGCACACCCTTATCCTCCACCGGGTCGATCTCCGCCAAGTAAACAGATCGGGCCGCGCCCACGGGTCTTGACGCTTCTTCTCGCGCCGCCTAGCGTGAGTCCGCCGTCGTCGCCAACGCTGCCGTTCGCGTTCTACTCAGCTGGCCGAGGCGAGGTGATCCCATGTCGGAGGTGCTCACCGCGCCGCGAGTCATTACCGGCGACGAGACCGTGACCGACGGTGCGGTCGTGATCGGCGACCGCACCGTGGATTGGGTCGGCTCCGCCGAAGCGCTGCCGGCTGAGTACGGGGCGCGGCCACGGACGGACTACCCGAGCTCGACGATCATGCCGGGCCTGATCGACAGCCACGTCCATCTCGGGTTCGACGGCGGACCGAATCCGGTCGCGCGGATGCGCGGCGAGACCGATGAGCAGCAGCTGGTACTGATGCTGCATAGCGCGCGGCAACTGCTCGGCGTGGGCGTGACCACCGCCCGCGACCTCGGCGCACGGGCCTACCTGGATGTGGTCGTGCGTGATGCCATCGCCGCGGGCCTGGCCCGCGGCCCGCGGATGGTCGTGGCAGCTCGCCCGATCACCGTCACCGGCGGCCATTGCTGGTTCATGGGTGCCGAGGCTGACAGCGAGGATGACCTCCGCCGCATGGTCCGCACCCACCACAAGCACGGCGCCGACCTGATCAAGGTCATGTCCACCGGCGGTTTCATGACGACCGGATCGGCGCCCTGGTACGCCCAGTTCACCACTGCGCAACTGGCGGTGATCGTCGAGGAGGCGGGACGAGTCGACAAGCCGGTCGCGGCCCACGTGCACGGCATCGAGGGCATCCGCCGGGCCGTCGAGGCCGGAGTCACCACGCTCGAACACTGCTCATTCGTGACCGAGACCAACGAGCGGCGCTTCGACGAACCCCTCGCCGCCCGGATCGCGGAGCAGAAGATCTTCGTCTGCCCGACTATCAACGTGAACGCGCCCTACGTCGCCGAGCTGACCGGCATCGTGGTTGGTGAGCATGTCAAGGCGATGCACGATATGGGGGTGCGGATCGTCGCGGGCACCGACGCGGGCATCGACAACACCCCGCACCACCAGTACGTCGGCGCGCTGGAGTACCTCGTGACATTGGGCTTCCGGCCCGGGCAAGTGCTTGCGATGGCCACCACCGAGGCGGCGGCGGCGCTTGGCGTCGACGCGATCACCGGCCGCCTCGCGCCCAGCTACGAAGCCGACCTCATCGTCGTCGACGGCGACCCGCGAACCGACATCACGGTACTCGGCAAGCTGCGACGCGTCATCGCTCGCGGCCGCGACTACCGGCCGGACAGCGGCCGCTTCGACGTCAGCGCACCCGGCACACCATTCGCGTCCTCAGAACACAGCGTCGATCTCCGGTTGCTCGCCGAGGCGACCAGGCGACGGTTGCTCACCGAGGCACCCAAGCGACGTCAAGCCTAGAACCCACGGGTGCCCGCCCGTCAGCCTGGCCGGCAGCCGCCGTAGATGACGTTCTCCAACTGCTTCCAATAGACATCGACGCCCTGGAAGCCAGCTGAGCGCAGATAACCCAGTTGCTCGGTGAGCGGGATGATGTAGCGGACGTGGTTGTTATAGAGGGCCTGCTGCTGCGGCGTACGATGCAGCCGCTTGCTCGCCGCCTCAGGGTCATCACGGTCGCTCACCCGCTGCCAGGTGGCTTCGACAACGGGATCCCCCGTGCTCACCGGGTCGTAGTTGAGGTACCAGCCGCCAGGGACGAGGTGGTCGAAGATCTCGGCGAACAGGCCCTGCTTACGTTCATCAGGCAGATGGTGGACGCACATCGAGGTCACCACCGCATCGAGAGCCGCAGGGACCGCTGCGGGCCACTGGCCGGTCGACATGTCGAACTCGACGTACCGGTAGCGCCCTGCGAACGGCTGCATCTCGTCCTCGCCCGCAGCCATCATCTGGGATGAGAAGTCAGCCAGTATTGCCGTGCTGCGCGGGTAATGGCCGAGGATCGCGCGCGACGCAGCCCCGGTCCCCGCTCCTAGATCCAGGAATGTGAACGCCTCCTGTTCGGCGAAGGGGAGGAGGACGGCCATGAACCGCCGCTGCGCCGCGCGGTTCCGCTCGTGCTTCTGCGCTTCCGACGCCCAGGTCGTAGCGGTCTCCTCGGACTGCCAGATGGCCGCGTTCATATCCGCCGAATGGTCCATGAGCAGAAGGTTACCGAGCCGTTATGCCGGACCGAGAAGGTCCCACCTATTGCCAGCGATGTCGAGGAACACGGCAACGCGTCCGTAGGGCTCCGTACGCGGCGGTCCCACGAACTGGACCCCATCGGCCGACATCCGCAGGTAGGCGTCATCGAAGTCGTCAACGCGGAGGAAGAAACCCACCCGGCCGGCGGCTTGCTTCCCGATAACAGCAGCTTGGTCCTCTCCGTCGGCTCGTGCCAGCAGCAGGCCGGTGGTGGCACCAGGCGGCCGGACCACGACCCACCGCTTGGGACGTCCATCGTTGGTCAGCGAGGGGAAGTTCTCAACAAGCTCAAAACCCAGCGTGCCGACGAAAAAGTCGATGGCTGGGTCATACTCCTTGACCACGATGGCGACGAGGCTGAGATACACCGCGCCACATTATCGGGCCTTCCCAGGCTGGGCGGCCGCCAGGTGTTCGAGCATCACGGCGTGGTGGCGGAGCACGGCGGTCCTGGCCCCGTCCGCGTCACCCTGGATCACCGACTGGTAGATCGCCTGATGAAGACTCAGTTGCGCCGGGGCCGTACCTGGGCTCAGCCATGACGGCTCCGTCTCGGTGCGCACCCAGTGGTCGTATTCGTAGCCGAGCACGGCGGTGTGCACGCTCTCGTACACCGCCGCCAGATACGAATTGCCGGCGGCCGCCACGACCGTTGCGTGAAACACGGTGTCCGCGGCGATCCACTCAGAAGAGCTGGCGGTAGCGCCGGAGAGCCTGGTGAGTGCGGCCTCGATCCCGGCTGCCTCGGCCGAGGAGATCGCTGGCCGCCGCCCGGCAGCGCGCACCGCTCCCAGTGTTTCCAGCCACAAGCGCAACTCGGCCAGGTCGCCCACGGAGCCGTGGTCGAGGTCGAGCATGAGGGTGACCGACGCGGTGACCATCGCCTGCGGGTGGCGCAGCACATAGGCGCCAGATCCGCGGCGGACCTCGACCATGCCCATGAGGGACAGCATGCGCAGCGCCTGGCTCACCATCGGCCGACTGGCCCCGAAACGCTCGGCCAGGTCCCGCTCCGAGGGCAGCCGCGCGCCCTCGGCCAGGTTCTGGCGCATGATCAGCCGACGGATCTCCTCAGCCACCTCATCGGAGACTCGCGTGACGGGCACCGGCCGCCTTCCCTCGCGAGTGGCCGGTCAGGGGAGTCTTCTTTGGCTGCAGCTCAAAGGACCCCTCCGACAGACCACTAGCCACGCCCTGAGTAGATTGGCATAGCCAATTTAGCAGAAGGGGTGATCACGCTGAGTGCTCCTAACTTCTCATCCATGACCTCGCTGGGCCCAGTGGACCTGCACCGGATGGCTGCGGCGATCCGGCTCCGGGCGGTCCAGATGGTGGCGCCCCAGGGTTTCGGCTATCTGGGGCAGGCACTGTCCGCGGCGGAGCAGTTTGCCGCCCTGTACGGCGCCGTGCTCCGGGTCGGCACTGACCGGGTGGTGTGCTCGCCCGGACACTACGTGATCGCAGCATTCGCCGCCGCCGCCGAACTCGGCCTGATGGATGAGGCCGACCTCGCGACCTATGGGCAAGACGGATCGCGGGTCGAGGCCATCGGGACCGAGCGGACTCCCGTTCTCGACTACACATGCGGATCGCTAGGCCAGGGCCTGTCCGCGGCGGCCGGCTTCGCGCTGTCCGACCGCCTCGCAGGCCGGCCCGATATCAGGACCTTCACCTTCATCAGCGACGGCGAACTGGAGGAGGGGCAAGTGTGGGAGGCGGCGATGTTCGCCGGCCACTACCGCCTGTCCCGCCTCACCGTCCTGGTGGACGCCAACAACTCCCAGGTCGATGGTCCGGTCGACAGCATCACCACGGTTGAGCCGATCAGCGCGAAATGGCGTACGTTCGGCTGGGAGGCCACCGATCTCGATGGCCACGACGTTACCGCGCTGGCGGCGGCCCTGGCCGCCGCCGCCGGAGCCAGCCGGCCACAGGTTCTGGTGTGCCGGACGTCCACCCGCCATGGCCTGGCCTGCCTGCCACCGGATGCTGACGGCCACTTCATCAAGCTGCCGCCCGAACTGGCGGCCGCGGCGGCCGCCGAACTCACCGCTGAAATGGGCCCGGGATGACGGCCGGCCAGGCCGGCCCCGCTGTGGCCGGGAACCAGGTGGCGGCGCTCGAACCGCCTTACCGCACTGCACTCAAGCCTTACGGCCGCGCCCTGGTCGAGTTGGCGCGGCGGCGCCCCGAAATCGTCTGCCTGAGCGGCGACCTGACCCGCCAATGCGAGATCGACTTGTTCCAGGCGGAGATCCCGGACCGGTTCATCCACGCCGGCATGGCCGAGGCGAACATGATGGGCGTGGCCGGGGCGCTCGCCCGCAGCGGCCACATCCCGTTCGTGCACACCTTCGGGGTCTTCGCGACCCGGCGGCCACTGGACCAGATCGTCAACGCCATTGCCTATCCCCGGTTGCCGGTGCGCATCATCGGCTTCATGCCCGGCGTCTCGAGCCCGGGCGGCCCGAGCCACCAGGCCATCGAGGACGTTGCGCTGATGCGCGCGCTGCCCGGTATGACCGTGATCGACGTGGCCGACGCGACCGAGACCGCCCAGGTGGTCCCAGCTATCGCCGACCTGCCCGGCCCGGTCTACCTGCGGCTCAAGCGCGGGGAGATCCCGGTCATCTTCCCGGACAGCCACCGGCTGTCCCTTGATCATGCCCAGGTGCTGAGCACGGGCACCGACGTCGCCCTGCTCGCCAGCGGCATGATGGTCGCCCCGGCCCTCGCCGCCGCCACGCTCCTGAACGACCACGGGATCAGCGCCGGAGTCGTCAACATCCCCGTCATCAAGCCACTGGACACCGCGACCGTGCTAGCAGCGGCCACCGCCGCCCGCGTCGTAGTCAGCGCCGAGAACCACACCATCATCGGCGGCCTCGGGTCCGCCGTCGCCGAGACCCTGGCCGAGGCCGGCCTGGGCAGGCCCCTTCGCCGGATCGGACTCCAGGACACCTTCGCCGAAGGCGCCCAGACCGCCCCCTACCTCTTCACCAAATACGGCCTGACCACCCAGAACCTGATAACCACCACCTGGACCGCCCTAGGCACTCCCGGCCCGGCCCCAGTCGCTCCTACCCCCGCCGCCGACCCCGGCGAGTACGCCCCTGTCTAGCCGCGCGCTCCTCTGTGTAGCCGCGCGGGCCAGGGCGGGCGGCCCTTCGCTTCGCCTTCGGCTCTTTACGCTCCGGGCCGCCCACCCCGGTCCGCGCTCTCCGACCGGCGGCGCCCCCTCCGGCCGCCCCCTCCGGCCGCCCCCTCCGGCCGCGCCGCTCGGACTCCGACACTCAGCACCAACACCCCCGCCCATCCCCCAGCCGGGAGCCGCCCGGGCGCAAGGCACGGACGGGTAGCCCCGGCCCGGAGCGTAAAAGCGCCGAAGGCGCAGCGCAGGGCCGGGGCTGCCCGCCCGCGCCCCCACACCACCCAAAGGAGAGAACACCAATGGCCCAGAACTACTCAGCCGCCACCCAACCGACCCCGATCGCCTCGCCCGGCGCCACCCTAGGTACCGACTGGGAGCAGCGGGTGGACTTCGCCCGGCTGCGCACGGACCGGGCCGCCAAGGTCCGCGCCGCCCTTGAGGCGTCGGACCTGGGCGCGCTGATCTTGTTCGACATGAACAACATCCGGTACACCACCGCCACTCACATCGGGAACTGGGCGAGGGACAAGCTGTTCCGCTGTGTCCTGGTCATGCGCGGCCAGGACCCGATCCTGTGGGACATCGGGTCGGCGGCCCGCACCCACCAGAAGTTCGCGCCGTGGAACGCCAAGGAGAACTGGCGAGCCGGCATCTCCAGCTGGCGCGGCTCGATCCCCGAGGAGGTAGGCGTGGAGCGCGGCAACGCCAGGCGGATCGCCGGCCTTCTCCGCGATCATGGCCTGGCCGACGAGCCGGTCGGGGTCGACGTGGTCGAGTTGCCCGTGCTGCGGGCCCTGGAGCGGGAAGGCCTGCTCATCGAGGACGGCCACGGCTTCATGCAGGACATCCGCGCCATCAAGACCGCGGACGAGGTAGCGCTGCTCGACCACGCTGCCGCCCTGGTCGACGGGGCCTACGACGAGCTCTACCGCTATTTGCGGGCGGGCATCCGGGAGAACAGCTGCGTCGCCCTGGTCAGCCGCTATCTCTACGAGAACGGGTCGGAGGAGGTGGAGGCCATCAACTCGATCTCCGGCGAACGGTGCAGCCCGCATCCGCATGTGTTCTCCGACCGCCTGATCCGGCCCGGGGACACCGCGTACTTCGACATCATCCATTCTTTCAACGGCTACCGGACCTGTTACTACCGGACGCTGAACGTGGGCAGCGCGAACTCCCGGCAGCGCGAGGCGTACCGCCGGGCGCGGGAATTCATGGACAACGCGATCGCGGAGATCCGCCCGGGAGCGACCTCGGCGGACGTGGTCCGGCACTTCCCGGCCGCTCAGGAATTCGGCTTCGCAGACGAGGAGGAGGCCTTCGGCCTCCAGTACTGTCATGGCCTGGGCCTGTCCAACTGGGAACGGCCGCTGATGAGCCGGTACCACTCCTTCGAGCATCCGGTGGAACTCAAGGAGGGCATGGTGTTCGCGATCGAGACCTACTGGCCGACCGCGGACGGTTCGGCGGCGGCCCGGATCGAGGAGGAGGTGGTGGTCACTCCCGGCGGATGTGAGCTGCTGACCCGCTTCCCCGCCGACCAGTTGTATGTGGCCGGCACCCGGCTGTTCACCGGCGTGGAGCTGCCCTCAGCTAGTGGGGAGAGCGCATGACACCGCAGTTTCCCGCGAGCATCGGCTGGCTGGGAACCGGCCGGATGGGCGCTGCTATGGCAGGGCGGCTCATCGACGCCGGGCGCCCGGTCACGGTCTGGAACCGGACAGCGGCCAAGACACAGCCCCTGGCCGAGCGGGGCGCCACCGTCGCGGACAGCATCGGCGGGCTGGCCGGTTGCGACCTGGTGTTCGTTATGGTGTCCAGCTCCGCCGACCTGGAGCAGGTCACCCTGGGCGCGGGGGGACTGCTGACCGGCGAGCGGCGGCCAGGCATCCTGGTGGATTGCTCCACGGTGTCCGAGGAGGTGTCCTCCAGGATCCGGGCGGCCGCCGCGGCCGCCGGAACCGGGTTCCTCGCGGCCCCCGTCTCCGGCAATCCGGAGGTATTTGCCGCGGGACAGGGGACGTTTATCGTCTCCGGCCCGGTCGACACCTTCCACGCGGTCCGCTCCGACCTGGAGCGGATTGCGAAGACCGCGGTGCACGTCGGCACGGAAGAACAGAGCAGGCTGGTCAAACTGTGCCACAACCTCTACCTCGGCATGATGGTGGAGGCGCTGGTCGAGGTGGTCACCCTGGCCGAGAAGGGCGGCACCAGCCGCGCGGCTTTCCTGGAGTTCTTCAACTCCTCCGGGCTCACCTCGGCCTGGATCCGCAGGCGCAGCCCGGAACTGGTGCGCGGGGACCGGACCCTGACGTTCACCAACGAGTTGCTGCGCAAGGACTTCGACCTCGGCCTGGGCGCGGCCCGGCAACTGGAAGTCCCGATGCCGGCCGCCTCCGCCGTCTACCAGATCATCCAGGCTGCCATCGGGCATGGCCTGCGCGACGAGGACTTCCTGTCCCTGTACGAGATGCGGGCCCGGGAGGCCGGCCTGCCGGGCGGACCACAGAGCTAACCGGCCCGGCGCTGCGGCGGCCGGGGTGCTGGGCGGACGCGGCGTTCAGGCGGATCCGGGCGGAATGTAGTCGGCGTTGCGGTCCACCGCGAGGTACACGTCCATGCCGATGGGCCGGCGCTGTTCTTCGGCGAGGTGGCCGAGCAGACCGGCCGCCCGGGCGAGCAGCGCGAAGCCGCGCAGCAGGTCCACCGGGAGCCCGAGGTCGGCGAGGGCGGCGCCGCAGGTGCCCGCGCCGTTGAGCGGCAGGGTGCGCTGCAGCACCTGGGGGTGCACCCGGCCAATCGCCTCGAACAGCCGCAGGTGCGGGCCGCGCAGCCCCTCTTCCTCGGCGATCCTGATCAGCGCCGGGGTCCGCGGGTCGGTGACCTTGTGCACC
>Ga0209526_10001662_pt1 | contig 14928 bp, 7 predicted proteins | sample JacPinW_OM2H0_M1_FD_188566 | JGI IMG/M metagenome (GOLD analysis project Ga0209526, IMG submission 188566) | Forest soil microbial communities from Algoma, Ontario, Canada - Jack Pine, Ontario site 1_JW_OM2H0_M1 (SPAdes) (version 2) | ecosystem: Environmental > Terrestrial > Soil > Boreal... | reverse complement strand
CGCATTGCCTCGGTCAGCGTCGCTGCGTCCATTCCCTCGCCATCGTCGGCGATCCGAATCCACGATTCAGCGCCCTCAAAGCGCATCGTGATTTCAACCCGCCGCGCACCGGCCGCGATACTGTTGTCGATCAGGTCCGCCACCGCTGTGCGGAACTCATAGCCGACATCACGCATCGTGCCTGCGAGGCGGCTGGCGGATGGGATGACCTCATGAGTGACACGTTTTTTTGGCGAAATGATGGTCATGCCCCTCTACCGTAGCCGACGTTCGATGCGAAGAACTACGTCTTTTTCACCGCGCGAGCCTCTTGACTAGCATCTCTGCGAAGGGGCTGTTTGAACGTCCACTTGCGTCAACCAACTCAGACTAGGGGCCAACGGTGTAAAGGCTGCTAGCACCAGCGGCCGGTGCTGGTCGGATCCATAGCCGCAAAAAAGCAGTTAGAGGCGGTACAAGCGGCCTTCATTGTACTCGGTTGCGGGTCACCGGAACGGGTTCTCGTAATTCGTCGGGAGACACTCCCCGAGTTTTTTGGCCATCAGATCGGGCTCTGGTGACGAAGGCACACCTCAACCACCCCCAGCACCTGCGCTCCCAGCTCGACGAAGTGGAACAAGGTAGCCGCGGGCGACATGATCATCGACAAGCTGAACGAGTTCCTGCGCGCAGGGACCTTCCACGAGAAGCGCGAATTCCAGGTTGTTTCTCAGTCCGCCGGCTGTGAAGTTCGCCGACCCCACAAGTGCACGCATCCGGTCCGCGACCACCGTTTTCGCGTGCACGCGGAAGACTCGGCCAAGATCCGGTTCCACCCCGACGTACACCGCAGGTCCTGTGATATCGCTCGGCCAGAACGCTGCGAGATGACCTATTCCCGCCATGTTGCGGTCGCCGACCACCGTGACCGCTATCCCGCGCCGCGCCGCCTCATGAAGTGCTGAGGCAAAAGCCTGTTCTCCGAAGTCGAAGCCGACAACCATGAGTTCCTTGCGCGCACCCTTGATGAGTGTCCGTAGATCATCTGCGATGCTTGGAAACCCAGCGCGGATCGGCGCCGTGACAGACGTACTAACCCGCTGATAGCCGCGTGGCGCTTCACGAGCCTGAACCGTCAGTGCTCTTAGGGACTCAAGTGCCTGCGACCCCTGCTCCGAAGTAGCCCCCGGCGGCCACGCAGCGAGCCTCTGAAGCCCCTCGATAGCCGCGGCCGAATACAAGTCCAGCTGTGCAGCCCGCGCATGCTGCCAAAGGGTGACCAGCTGTCGTGCCGGGATCCTCTTCAAAGAGCCCTTAGAACCGTACCGAAGTAGCCCAGCGCCGGAGCATCGTCGGTTCCGACGAGAAGCATGCGGTCGAGAAGCACGTTGAACTCAGTGCACGACGTTTCGGGGATCAGCTGGCAGGCGTGGCAGGCAGAGCCGTTCCATGGCGAGGACAGAGTCGCAGCGCCGCTGATGCACAGCGGGTCCGATGAGCACCATGCCTGAGACTTGAGAGCCGCCACCAGTGTAGGCCCCAGCAAATCTACCCGTGCCTGCCTCATCAATCCGCCGAGCGTCCCTTCCGAATCGGGCGAGCCGGTATGGATAAGTACGCCCATCATTTCGTAAGCCCCCCTGTCTCCCACGTATAGCCGCTCGCGAAGCGCTGAATTGCTGTAGCCACACTCGAGCGAGAGTTGCCGGATCATTGCGTGCGCAAACGAATGCAGGAGGAGAAAGCGCGCTGAAACCGTCGGCATCTCCCTGCCGTCAAGATTGTCCTGGACGCGTTTCCGGTGTGTAGCCACGCGAGCCTGAACGGATGGCTGCTCTTCCCATTGATGCAGGCGCTCTCCGTTGAAGTGGATAAAGATTCCTTCACCCCGTAGCTCCACCGCTGGAAGCCATGAAAGAGCCTGCTGATCCGCTGCGAGTGGCATCAGCCGCTGCTGGCGGTTGCGGAAATCACCGCTGGGCGGCTGGATGCGAGTGAATCCCACGAGCGCCCGGACCTCCCGCAGCCGCCTGGCTGACGAGACGCCCGCGAGAAGATTCTCGAACTCGCTTGGTACGGTCTCCGGCACCGCTTCGAACTGTCCTTCCAGCACTCCCGGAGGCGAGCATCCCGCGACGAGCTTCAGGAACTCCTTGAAGATGAAGGGTTGGTCCACGGGCGGAGCGAGCTCGTCCGCCCAAGCCTGAAGCTTCGCCATCAGAACGGAGCGCGGTTGCCCGAGCTCCTCCTCGAGGCCGAGGAGCTGGATGATCTCGGGCCATTTTGCGGGCGAACTGCGCTCGAAGGTGGACCAGTGCCGGCCGAACTCCTGCGACATGTCATCCGAGAACGGTGGGATGTCCAGTGCGGACTGCGTCATGCCCCAGTAGACGTTCGAGGCACCACGCTGGAGCACGCGGGGGCCATCTGGTGCCAGACAGGCACCTCCTGCATCGCCGGCGATCCAGGGACGTTGCCCGCGGCATTTCAGACCTCGATTCGTAAGGGCCTTCCTCCCGAAGGCGCCATCCAGACTGGCGGACTGCTTGCACCGGAGGCACCCTACGATTTTTCCAGCCAGTCCCGCTCCTTCGTTTTTGAGCTCGAGCTCGCGCTCAAGCGGGCCGCACTGGCAGCTGATCCATGCCTGCCAGGGGAAGTCGTCCAGATGTCCTTGGCTGCACGCAACGATAAAACGCACGGGTACTGCACCAATCCTCTTGTTCGCTTGGGGCTCGCAGGGGAGGCACCACCGGTCGGGCTTCCCGATCTCCTGTCCCCAGAGAGCCTCATCCGCCCTCGCAATACGGTGGCAACGCGGACACTGGAGCCAAGCTGGGAACCGAACGACTGGAAGGACGTCGAAATTGTCTGTCTGGTTCTCCCGCCGTACGGGGGGCAGCCGAAAGCCACGTTTTCCAAGCAATGCCTGCAGTCTCGGCTCATAGATGCTCTGAGGATGGGAAGTGCCTTTTTGCCCAGCGGGCGCGGCCGCGTCCCATTCTTCGAGACCTGCGACCACTCCGGAGACCGGATCCCCGCTCTTGAGCCGCAGATCGACGATTGCACCTGATCCGAACGTTCCCACGAGATCGCTTCGCCTCACTTCCCCGATTCGGTCATTCCGCGGCGCGACCGCCGCCGCCGGGCGTCCTTCTCCGCGAGGCCCGCTGCCTTGATGACGCCTCCCTCCTGCGCGGCCGTGTACATCCTGTTTTCCAGACGCGCCACGCGCGGGCGCGCCTGCCTTGGCCCCCCTTCTGCTGTCAGCGCCCCTGCCCTTCCCGCGCTCGTCGTTCACCGTGTTCTCCTCGCAAGATGCGGTGCCATCCTGAGCTCGACGGAGGGCTCCACCTCGCGCATCGAGTTGGGAGTCGCGCGGGCAGCTTCCGAAACCCGGATTCCCGTGGCGGAGTTGCGCGCGGCATGCTCGGCGGTGACGAGCAGACTCCGGCGAGGATGACGATCGTCGAGGTAGCTCTGCAGAACGCCTCGCTTTTGCCATGCAAGGATGAACTGGCGCGCCTCAGTTTCCACGCTGGTACGCTCGTCCGCTTCGCTCGGAATGTGAGAGGCCCTGTCCGCAAGGAATGAGGCGAATTGAAAAGCGTCATCGAGGTCGGCTGCCGAGAGCGTCGCATTAGTCAGCATCTTCGGGATCAGATGGCGGACCATGATGACGACAGCCGCATGAAGGGCTCGGTCTCTCGCTCGAGGTGCGAAAGGAGTCACCGATGTCGCCTCGACCTCGCGATAAAGCATCTGGTGCCAGGTGCGGAAGCTCTCATAATGCGACCTGTCTCTCGGCCGCCCATTGTTATAGACCGTCACGATCAGCCCCGGTGTCGCGCTCCGTCCCACCCGGGAGCTTGCTTGGATGTACTCGGACATGCTCTTCGGCTGTCCGTTTACGACCATGAGACCCAGTCTCGGCACATCGAGCCCTACCGAAATCATGTTCGTCGCAAGCGTGACGTCATACACCTGAGAAGGATAGCGGACTTCGAGTCTCGCAAGTTCCGCGGGTATATCCTCCGACGGGACGCGGCTCGTCAGCTCGAGGAGCTCGTCGCTGAGCTCACGCGGCGGTTTCTGATGAAGGCCGGAATAGAGATCGATGCTGTCGTGAACGTCGTCGTGCATCATGACGTGTGCGCCGCCGAGTTCTCGCCGGGAGTTGAAATAGGCGATGAGCGTCCAGAACGGATCGCGTGCACCGGCAGTGTCGGGGAGTTCCGAGGCGGCTTGGAGAAGCGAGGCGCACACGCCCTGCAGCGTGAACTTCGGACTGCGACCAGAGGTCGTGACGCCCACGTATGTTCGGCCTGGAACCCTCTGATCGAGAACGCCAAAACAGGAGTCGTACCAGTCGAGGACCGGCGACGGGAACTGGCAGACGGCACGGTCGAAGAGGGCTCGCACCTGAGATTCCGCACGTCTGATTGTGGCTGTACTCCCGATGATCTTTGGCCGCACGTCGCCTCGCGTGCAGAGCCTGTCGATGGCACTCTCGTACAGTGCCGTCATCGTACCGAGTGGACCCGAGATGAGATGAAGCTCGTCCTGGATGATCAGATCGGGGGGCGCCGCGCCATCGTCGCCGAAGAACCGGTGCGTTTCCGAACGCAGTGCGACCTGAGCAAACTTGTCTATGGTTCCCAGAAGAAGAGATGGTCGCTCGCGGTAGACATCCTCGTCTACCGTCCAGACAGGCAGGGGCTGTCCGTCAAGCTCACAACTTGGGCTAGCGCACTCCACGACGAACTTCTCTTCACTCGGCCGAGCGTCCCAACGCAGCGACTCTTCGCTTGCGCATGCCGGGCACCGTGCCAGCTGCCGGGCTTTCTGCGCGCCGGCAGCACGTGCATCGGCGATCCTGTTGGGCGTCGTGCTCTGGCCGACCCACAATCCAATGGAGAATGGCGTGGTACCGAAGGTAGCCTGTCCGTGCGTGTTCAAATCGCGTCGCAACTTTTCGCATGCGCAGATCAGCCGCGCTGCACGCTCGAACTGCTGCACGGTCAGCAGCCGCAAGGTGTAGCGCATCAGAACTGCAACTCCGGCACCCGCTTCCGGATCGTCGCCCCGTAGCCGCCGATGAAACAGGACGAACGCGACGAGCCCCAGATACGCCTCCGTTTTCCCTCCGCCCGTTGGAAACCACAGGAGGTCCATTACGGCGCGGTCGGGATGCGCTACGGCGTTCTGTTCGGGAGCGCCGAGCCCATCCAGCGCCAGTAGCTGGAATCCTAGCTGGAACGGTCGCCATTGGAGGCCGGATGTTGAATTCTTCAAAGCACGAGCCTTCCAGGCATCCTGAAGCTGCATTGCCCGCTGCGCAAGCTGGAAGGCCTGTCGGACAACCGGGTCACTGCCAACGCGGGCAATACTCGCGCGCATACGACGAACTACATCCTTGGCGAAGGTGAGATGCTGAGAAGCCTGCTGACGCCCGGGTTCGTCCAGTCGACCTACGCCGCGGAGGGCGTCAACGCGTGCCGCTTGCTCGTCTAGCCACTCGTCGTACGCATCAGGAACCACGCTGAGCAGGGTCGGCAGTGTCTCTGCGGGTGCGCTTGCCAGGACGTCGGCCCTGAAGGGCTGGCTGGCATCCTTGAAACGCTTCTTAGCAATTCTTGCGAACATCTCATGCCCGTCCGCTGACACGGACGGCACATGCTGTGCGGGCAGCCACGCGACACGGACTTCCGAGGGATCCAGATCATCATCCCACGTTGCGGAGCAAGTGTGGCCGACCGCCCATTCCCGCATGTCCCGATAGATCAAGGCAGCGCTTCGGGAATCGTCGTCACTCAGCGACATCGCATGCGAGGGACGTCGCGGTATGAATGCTGCATCCCTTGCGGGACGAACAGCGAGTCTCACTTGAAAGAACGCCGCCTCTTCTCTCGCTGAACGTGCCGGATCTGTTGGCTCGTTAGTGTTTGCGAGAACGACTGTCGCCTGCATTGCATCGGCCGTTCTGACGCCGCGCACATATAGCCTCAGTCCCGGTGCAGCTGGGTACTCCTTTAGACCCTCGAGAACAGACAATTCGGTTTCGATCCGAACCGGCACCCGTCTCCACTGCTGCGACCGCTCGACGCCTTCAGGTGGATCGACGGACTTGTAAGACCCGGCTGACACTAGGACCTTGATCTTGGGATATGTGCCGCTGAGCGTGAAGGATATGCCGATCGACGTCGGCCTGCGCATCGACGTCATTGAAACCGCAGCGCCGTTGTCGGTCGCTTCCTCCTCGGCGACTCCTTCCGCGGCATCGTCCTGCTCTGCGGCAGCTTCCTCGCGCTGCTCGTCAGTTTCGACTGGGTAAAGGATGCCCGTCATGTAAACGTCAGTAGGGCGCGCGCCCAGTTCCTCTTCGTCGCCATGGTGTGGACCGACAAGATCGCACTCGAGCTGGTGGATGAGCAGGTCCCGCTCGGAGGATCCCGTTCCATTCGCCTTCGCATTCATCAGTGGCATGGCCTCCTACTTTGTCTGGCCGAAGGCCAGTCCAGAAACGATCGGGGCGAGCCAGACATGGGTACGGCGCCACGGGTTCGGTCCGTCAAACTCGTTGATCCTGGGATCGTCGCTGGCCATCGCGACTGTGGTCACGTCGAACAATACGAACTGGAACAGGAAACCCTTTGCGGGCCGATCGCTCTTCTCCCTTGCGACTTCGAAGATCTCGCGTGAGAAGCCATCGCTCAGGGCGCCGAGGTGCAACCCGTCGTCCACGCCGAGCCTTTTCGCAGCCTCACCGAGGTCCTTGTCCCCGGCATTCAGCCAGATCAACCACGGCCAGCTGACAGCGATTTTCTTGCAGGCCGCCCGAAGAGGAACGAAAGTACCGTCGTACTTGGTGAGCAGGGCCTGCTGCGCCCGCGCATCGGCGCCGTATCCGCCGCACGCCGCTCGGTCGTCCAGATCTCCAGGACGTCCCACTTCGAGCTTAAAGCCCTTGCCGTGCAACCCGGTCCATGGGCGGTCGTTCAGATAGCTGAAATGCGGTGGGCTCGCCTGCACCACGGAGAGATTCTTTCGCGCACGGGTAATTCCCACGTAGAGAACCTTGGCCTCCTCGTCGGGATTCTCTCCCTCCCGCCCGCGCTGCGGCAGGCAGGCGATGACCTTGTCGGCCTCGCGTCCCTTCGATCCGTGGATTGTGCCGACGATTGGACCACCAGGGCCGATCTCGCGATTGAACAGATCATCCAGACGCTGCCTGTGAGCGATGGCGCGCGCAATCGCGGATACCCGGATCCGGTTGCCCGTCTGGGATACTCGGAGCAACGAGCGCCATGCGTTCTCCACGGTCCAGCCCCTTGCGTGCCAAGTGCCCTCGACGGTCCTTTGCCAGGCGATGGCAAACTGGCCCTCGGAAACCTGGTCGCTGTCACAATCATTCAGAGTCATCGAAATCCACGGAGAGACCACCTCCGGAAGCTCTCCGATGCGTATCCGGTGCAAAAGACCAGCTGTCCACAGCCAGCTCGATGCTTCGAGCGCTTCTGCACGCGTCCGGAACAGGAGCAGTGTGGAATCAGCCGTCTTACCCAAACCTTTCACACGCTGCAGTAGGGCGTCGCGGTTCAGAACCTCGGTGGCGGGAGTGAAGAGTTTCCCGCGAAGTGCATCGGCGCGGTTGCCGACATTGCCGTTCCTCAGCACCGTTGCGCGTGCGCTCTTCTGGAGCGCAATCAGGTCGGGATTGTCCGTCCTGTGAAGTGTGGAAAGCTCCTTGATCTCGTAGCCGAGGTTCGCGGCATCGAGACGGTCCAGGATGGTACCTTCATCCTCTTCGATCTGATGGCCGTCCTCCGACCAGCCGTAGATCGCCTGTGCGGGGTCATAGAACACCGTCCAGCCTCCGGTGACCTTCTGCAGAAGGGTGGCGATAAGCGAGGCGCGCACGCCCACGAGATCCTGAGCCTCGTCAACGAAGACGTGCGCGAATTGGGCACCGAGCGCCTGAACCACGCGCTCATGCGCTTCGTCACCGGGATCCGACAAGACATCCAGAACGCTCTGGATGCCCGCGTCGAACGTCCCCGTCGGGCGACCACCGATATAGGCTCCCCACAGCTGACGGGCGAAGGAATCCACGGTCCTCACGGACACGCCTGGCGTCGATGTACCGTCATCTGCAAGCTGCGCAATGCGATTGCGCATCTCGCGAACAGCCGTGCGGGTGAAGCTCAGCAACAGAATTCTCGTGGGTGGAATGCCGAGCTTCAGAAGACGCGCCACACGTGCACAGGCCACGTCTGTTTTGCCGTATCCTGGGCCGGCCTCGACGACGAGTCGTGCATCCGCGGGTGCAAGGATGATCGCATCCTGCGACTTGTCGGCGGCGCGCACTCCCGTTGTACTTTCCAAGGTCTGTGTCGCCTTAATCGCCGGAGCGTCATTCTGGGCAGCCCGTCGGATCACCATCGTACACCCTTCGCTTGCCGGGCAGGATACCACTGAAGGCACCTGACACGACCCAGGCGAACGCATACAAGCGAGCGCAGGAGCCTGTCGGATTGCGCCGTAGGAAGCGTCAGCGTGCGGGCTGAAGCAGCCAATTGAGAGGCCGAAGTACTGGGCGGCGGATCACGCTCGCACTCCGAAAGCGATCTGGCACCAGATGAATGCATTTTGCGTCTAAGGTCTTGGATCCGCGAGGCACCGGTGGTTCCGACGTAATTGCTGGTGGCCGCGGAGAACTCCACAACGTAACCGCGAACCGTTCCTGAACTGATTTCCTCAGCGCGCGCTGTAAGCTAGCTTGCGCCGCCAGGCAGGCCAGCGCGCGAGCCTCCATGGCCAGCAGTCCGGCCGGTCACCTGATTAGAAATTGGCCACTACATGGCGGGCACCGCGTCGGAGTGGGATGCTCAGCAGTGTCCCTACACCGAACCATCGACTTTCAATCCGCACCGACCGAGAGGACGGAGCCTCTGGCGTGATCATTTCTTGACCGCGCGGAACGAAGGCGTGAGCGTGCTGAGCGAAGAGACTGCGTAACCGAGGCGCGCATGACTGGGACGTCTTTTTCGGCGGGGCCGTCGATGGCTGGCTACCTTTGGCAGGTCGGCCTTGCCCTCATCGAGGGCCTGCGCACTCCCGAACTGAAGAAGATCGAAATTGAGACCGATGATGATGTTGTTCTACGTCGCGCTGGCGGCGAGTTGTACGCCGCGGTACAAGCCAAGCACTCGTTGGACCCAGGAAGTCTGACGACCTCATCGCCGGAACTCTGGAAGACGCTGCGCGTGTGGTCTGAAGACGCTAAGAAGCCGAGTACCCAGCGCGCGAAGACTCTGGTTCTCCTGACGACTCACTCCGTTGCCGCGAACAGCACTTTGAAAGCATTGCAAGAAGGAGTGAAGAAGTCCGTTCCTGAATTTAGCGCGTTGAGGAAGGACCTCGACACGATCGCAAAGAACGCAGGAAACAAAGAACTGGTGTCCTCTTATCAGGCGTGGATGTCCCTTTCTGAGTCACGCAAGGATGAGTTGCTCCAGCGAGCGGTTGTGCGTGACGCGCAACTTCCGCTGAACGAAATGAAGGCACAGCTCGACGCAATGTTGGTCGACCGCGGAATTCGCAAAACTCGCGTTGTAGCGTTTCGCGATGAGCTTCTCGGATGGTTCAGCGGGCTGGTCGCGGAGCGAATTGGAAAGAATGGAATCGCTATTCTGAAAGACGAGTTGAACGACAGGTACGCAGACCTGGTGGACCACTTCACTCCGTTCGACCTTCCAGACACCGCAGGCAGCTTGCAGCACCCTGCTCTCGAAGAGGAGTTGGCCGCAAACCCGACGTACGTAAGGCAGTTGAAGCTCATCGATGCACGAGAGCCAATCGTCACCGAAGCTGTGCACTCACACCATCGAGCCACGAAGCAACGCGATGACTGGATGGAGATGGAACTAGTCTCTGCGCTCAAACTGATTCAGTTCGACCGCGATCTCACGAACAAGTGGAAGCAAGCTCGGGCATTCGCACTTCAAACAGGCGGACAACATGTGCAGGTCGGCCTAGCGATCCTCCAAGAATGCATGAAGTACCGGGGCGCGGGACTTGGTTCGAACGTGTACACGCACGTGAGTTGCGGCAGTTACCACATGCTTGCTGACGTACCGCAGCTCGGCTGGCACCCGAGTTACGCCACTCTTCTTCAAGAGCAGTCTCAGGCGAACAGCAAGCAAAATCCGAAACCAACGGCGAACGTAGGCGCGAACAAGACCACCGCCAAGGTCGGCGCGAAGACGAACGCCGCGAAGGTCAGCGCTAAAACGAAGGCGACGAAGAAGAAGCAGCAGACGAAGACGGCAGCGAGGACAAAAACGGCTCCGAAATCGGCGGGAGGAAAGAAGTGAACGATGTCAACGGACCGAACTTTGACACTGGACTCGACCTGTTCGCGCACACCAATCCCGCGTTTGTGTCGGCAGTGGTATACTGGACGTGCAAGGGATATTCCGAGAACGCCGCGAAGAAGGCGGCGGTACTTTCACTCGCGATCCCATGGTGCCTCGTAAGTGTTGCGCTTGTGGCTCCTGATCGACTGCGAGACGCGCTGCCCGAGACATCGGCGCGCAGGCTTTCCAATCTCATGGCGGAACATCCTGATTGGAAGATCTCCATCGCCGACGCCGTTCGCCTCTGGGTTCCTTCATTCTGGGCTGGGCTACGGTACGGCATTGCTAAAGGCACCCTGAACCTGACCAGTGGTCGAATTGCGTTGCAACAACGCCTGGACTCTCCAGCGACTCCCACTGGTCTCGCAGTCCAAAAGAAGTCGATCACTCTCGGCAAGGTTTTCGCGAACGAGGGTTCTGACGCGGCAATTGCCTTGGCTCTCGGCGTCGAGGTTGGACGATGACTTGGCGGATCAGGGCTATCGCGCTCTATCGTGCGGGTGATCGGAAGGAACGACGTGAGATCAACTTTGATCTCAGCCGCCTACAGATCATTACGGGCGTTTCTGCGCGCGGAAAATCCTCCGTTCTGGACATTGTCTCTTACTGTCTCCTCTCTGGAGGTTGCTCAATCCCAAAGGGCACCATCCGCGAGCGAGTGTCGGACGTCGGGATGGTGTGCGAGAATGCAGTTGAGAAACTTGCGATTGTGAGAGCCCTCCCAATGGAGGGGGAACTTTCATCAGGGGCGGTGCATCTCGAACGTGGCCCTAACGTTTGGTTTCCCGAGACACCCGATCCTCGTTGGAACCTCGATACGGCGAAGGAGGCGCTAGGAGACTTCACGGGGATTGAGGCTGTGCCGCTGTTGGAGAACAGCCAATCGCCTGCTGAACCGTCCGCTGTGAACATCCGTCACTGCGCGCCGTTCCTCTTCCAACCGCAGGACGTGATCGCGAGCCGCAACATGACGTTTCCGTGGCTCGACGACCCGTTCTTCCGCCGCCACGTCCTAGACGCATTGGATTACTTCCTTGGCTTGGTAACGATGCAAACGATGGTTCTGCGTGCTGAACTAAGGCAACTTCTCGCTGAGCAGCGCAGGGCACAGCAGGCGGCAGAGGAGGCTCGGCGTCTCAGGGCATATGGGTTCGAACGGGGTCTGTCGCTGAGAAACGACGCCCTCGTCCTGGAGCTTGTGCAGGAAGGCTCTGACCCGACGAGCCTTGAGGATATTCTGGTCGCATTGAAAAGCGCTACAGCGGCTACGCCGGATAGCGTGGCGACTGCTGGGAATCAGGTCCCCTTCGACCGTATTCAGGGCGAGGAGGCACGGCTTCGCGCGACGCTACGCCGAGAGGAGCTACGCCTCGCGGAACTCTCGCGGTACATGGACGGCGCGCGACAGCGCGGGGCAACCGCACAGCGCCAACTCGATCGCATTCGCCTTCATGAGCTGTTCCCCGACTATGGCGACACGATGCAATGTCCGCTGTGCCTATCAGGGACGCTGTCTGCGAAGGAGATTGAGGCCCAATTCACGTTTGCATCGGAGGCTTTGTCGGCCGTCGCTGACCGGCCGCACCGCGTAGAGTCACGCGTAGAGAACGAGCGGGAAAAGGTCGTCGAACGCGTGACTGACTTACGAGCGCGACTCAACACGGTGCAGGACCAGTTGATGAAGCTTCTGCCCTTACAACGTCCTGCGCTACTCACCGAAGAGGCGATCCGAAAGCGTCTCCTGCAAGGCCGGATCTCGGAATACATCCGCGCAATGTCGCGGGTTGAGCCTGTCGTAGATACGGACGCTGCAAAGAGAGAGGCTCGGATCAAGGAGTTGACGGCGCAAATCTCGGAGACGGCAATCGAGCGTCAGCGACAGATGCTTCAAGAGCGGCTCACGGACATCATCGCGGAAGTCGTCAAGAAGCTCGACGTCGAGTTCAAGGACGACCCCGTCCGTCTGGACCTCAAGAAGCTGATCATCGAGGTGAAAGTTCGGGGGCAGCGTTGGGTGCCACTCAGCGAAATCGGCAGCGCCGCAAACTGGCTTTCGTACCATCTTGCCGTCGCAATTGGCCTGCACCGACTCTTTCGTCAGCAGGAATCGTCCGTGCCCCCGGTGCTTCTCATCGATCAGCCTAGTCAGGTGTGGTTTCCGAGCGATAGGGGCCCCCGTGAGGGTGTGATCGCGGAGGATAAGGACCTCGAAGCCGTTCGCCGCGTCTACAGGCTTCTGCACGACTGCGCTACAAAGGACGGCTTTCCTCAGATCATCGTCGTCGACCACGCGGACCTTTCTGAGCCGTGGTTCCGTGAGAGCATCCGGGAAGATTGGCACGACGAAGAGCACGCTCTGGTTCCACCGTCCTGGCTCGCTGACTAGCGAGCGAGCACAGCACCCAGACGGAGATGCTGACTGCCTCCTTGCGATACCCGCATGTCGCGCCGCACATAAACATGCGCCTCTCGACGGACGGACACGACTTGCGACGTTCCGCATGACGTGGAACCAGGCTGCGCTCCGGTGAGACGAGCTACAGCAACGGCTGAATCAAATCCTCAGGAGTCTCGATCCCCGACACAAGCTTCACCTGTATCCGGCCTTGCGATCGCCGCTCTGAGCTCGCCAAAGGCGATGGCGATGTTTCTCGCCACGTTGGACTGGTACTTGGAACGTGTGCGAGCGTCCTGAGTCGCCGCGCCTAGACTCCCCTGGGGAGTAGCTCTTGCGGACTCTTCCAGCTGAGAAAGTACCTTCGCGCAGTAACGTTCCCATGCCGTGGCGGATAACCAGCGCGCACTCGTACGGACCGAGCGCGGCCACCCGCAAGTCCTCCGCGGGGACCAGGGCCAGCTTCTCAGCGCGAGGGTCGGCCACCGCGCATCGGTGTCGAGGCGCTTCACCCCCACCTCGAAGCGTTGTTCGACGAGGGCACCCGTTATTGACGCTGTCGTGCAGCTCGGGGTAAGCGTCCCGCCTGCTTCGAAAGACTCCGCGCCTTTGTCGCGCGACCACTACTCGGTGAAGTCCTGGGAGGGACATATCGATGGGGAAGCCTGCACTGGGGATCGGTCTGCTCGCAGCTCTCGTTGCGCTCACTGCCGCGGACGTCCGCCGTGCCAGCGCGCAGAGTGCCAGCGCTGCCCCAAGCGTTCCAGCCGCAGCCCTGAGCGGCTCACCGACGGTCCTCACCCTGATCACGGGCGACCGCGTCGCCCTCAGCTACACCACCGACGGACGCCCTGTAGTCGCCTTCAACCCCGCCAGCGGCCTGCAGACTGGCACCGGCTACCAGACGCTGACGCTCGGCTCTCACGTCTACGTCATCCCACTCGAGGCCGCCGGCTACGTGGGCGCCCCGCTCGATGTCAGCCTCTTCGACGTCACCGCTCTCGCTGCCGCCGGGTACGCGGCCGCCCCACTCGCTCTGGACATCACCGCCTCGAGCACCGGCGCTGCCCTCCCCGGGATCACGATGACCGCGCCCGGAAAGGCCAAGCAAGAGAAGGGCGACGCCATCCACTTCGGACGGGCCCTCGGCGCCGACCGGCGCGCCCGCAAGCAGGGGACCGCCGGGAGCATCTTCGCCGGCATCGAGCGCATCGCCGTCGCCGGAACCCCCGCTCGCCCCGTCCAGCCCATCGGCAAGCTGTACACGCTGACGGTCAAGGCCTTCGACCGCAACGGCCAGAAGGTCTTCGGCAACTTCGCGACCATCTACAACGTCGACGACGCTACCTTCCTCGCCACCCAGGCCTTCTTCAACGGCACGCTCGCCTACAGCGTCCCCGCCGGGAACTACCAGGTGACCGCACTCATCGCCACCCCGGAGACCAGCGGCGACGTCTCCTTCTCCTTCGTCACCTCCCCGCAAGTCGCCGTGAACGACAAGACCAACGTCGTCCTCGAAGCGCGCAGGACGAATCGCGTCAGCGTGACCGTCCCCGACCCGACCCGCCCGGTGATCGCCGACATGACGATCCAGCGCGACCCCGCCAAGGGCCTGAACTTCACCAACTCATTCACGGCCTTCGGCCCCACGCCCATGTACATCTCGGCGACTCCCCCGGTCACCGTCGGCCAGCAGTACTTCTACCCGTACTTCCGCCTCGGCGACGCCGCGGGCGCCCTCAATCGCTACGTCTACGACCTCCAGTTCGAGTACATCGGCGGGATCCCCGCCAACGTCTCCCCGACACTCAGCCGCGCCGATCTCGTGACCGTCGACGCCACCTACCACAGCAGCTCGCCCGGCCGCGGCGAGCTCGACGCCCGCATCTCGCTCGCGCCCTGGCAGTCGAGCATCGGCTTCACCCCGACGCCGCTCACTGCGCCGGCCACCCGCACCGAGTACATCCTCCCGCAGCCCGATGCGCGCTGGCTGCAGATCCTGGTGCAGAACGACCAGGAGTTCGCCGGATTCATGACGGACAACTGGCGCGCGCTCACGCCGGGTCAGCACATCACGTCCGACTGGACCGCACAGCCGGAGCCACCCGGAATCGAGCAGCAAGGAGCAGGCGTCGC
>Ga0209526_10001661_pt1 | contig 14935 bp, 11 predicted proteins | sample JacPinW_OM2H0_M1_FD_188566 | JGI IMG/M metagenome (GOLD analysis project Ga0209526, IMG submission 188566) | Forest soil microbial communities from Algoma, Ontario, Canada - Jack Pine, Ontario site 1_JW_OM2H0_M1 (SPAdes) (version 2) | ecosystem: Environmental > Terrestrial > Soil > Boreal... | reverse complement strand
TTCGTCGCTGCCATCCCATAAATGGACATGGCCGTCGACGACAAAGATCTTTTCGCCGGATTTGGTAGTAAACATGGTGTTGCTAACGTGATCTAATTTTGGATTAAGGTACGAGTACCGCACGGCCCTTTATTTTCCCGTGATGTAAGTCATGCAGTGCTTGGTTTGCTTCCTGCAATTTATAATAGTTTGTTGCCAAGTTAACCTTCCCCCGATTAGCTAGTTCCATCAGCTCGACTAACTCCGAATAGTTGCCCACCAGATTCCCGATGATCCTCCTCTCGGTACAAATCATATCTAAGGCAGAAATCCGGATTTCTCCGCCATACCCGACAATGTAGTACGCACCGCTATTCCGGGTCATCGCTAAGCCCATCTCGATTGAGTTACCTTCTCCGACGAAATCGATTACCGCTTCCGCGCCTCTTCCGTCGGTTAAAACCTGGACCGCCTCGACTTGGTGTTCGTCGGCAGTAACGGTGTAATGAGCGCCGCACTCCTTAGCTAGCGAAAGCGCCATTTCCGAACGATCCACCGCGATGATATCCGCGGAACAGAGGGCGGCGAGGACTTGAATTCCAATATGGCCCAAGCCACCTACCCCGATCACCACGACCCGCTCCCCGGGCAGAAGGTGCCCAGCCGCTTTCTTAGCCACATGATACGCCGTCAAACCAGCATCGGCATGAGGAGCAACATCTTTGGGAGCCAATGTCCGTGGTAGCCTTATTAGCGAGCTCGCGCCGGTGCGCAACAATTCAGCATATCCTCCGTTTGTGCTGATTCCTGGAAATTCGCTGCCCTCGACATGCATGTCATTGCCGCGCCGGGCAGCGAGGGCATGACAGTTGGAAATGAGGGGGTGACAAATGACTGGATCTCCACGCTTAAACCCATCAACTGCCTTTCCCACTTCTTCGACCCACCCCGCATTTTCATGCCCCATAATGTAGGGCAATTTTACATCGACCTTCTGGCGCCAGATTCCTTCGATCACATGGAGATCGGTTCGGCAGACCCCGGCACCGCCGATTCGGACCACAACGTCCGTTTGGTTCTGGATTTCCGGTTCCGCCACTTCTTCTAGAGCGACGAAGTCCGGATTCGAGAGAGTGGTATCATACTGATGGAGTACCGCAGCTTTCATAGGCCAACCAGGTAAGCGGTGAAGGAGCGTTGCCATTGTCGCGGAACAACGGCATCAAAATGCAGAGGTATTTCTGACACGTTGCTTGGGGGGATTTGCTGCCACGAAAAACCGTGACCTCATACGTTAAAGCGCAAGCAGTCGGTATGCCACACCAATTTTTGGACCTCGAGATCCAATTCTGTCATGGGAAGATCGGCAATCGCCGAACCCCGTTGAGCTTAAAGCTCGTCTCAGATGATCAGGTTCGGGAATATCTAATTGGCGGAAAGATCTCAGAGATTCCAACGCCCGAGACACGATCAATGAAAGGCAGCCACATTTTCCGAACACCATTCCTCAAATGTTTTGGCGGAGCGTTTCGTTATTTGTTCCACCGCATGGGTCAGCAAACCACGAGCGCCGATCCTTCATTACTTCGACGAGTGCGTCGGCGACCGGTTCAGGTATACCGCCTTTCTTCATTCCTTCCCGCGCTTTTTCTTCCGCACATCCACGTATTCGAGGGGCCGGCCGACGACTCGGGCCAAAATTTCGACTTGCTCTGCCACCGTCAAAAGCTCAGGACCGGTAAGCTCGTAGGCTTGGCTCTCGTGACCGGACTCGATTAAGGCAGCCGCGGCCACCGCCGCAATGTCCCCAGGATGAATGGGGGCAACCGTGCCGGTGCCTCCAGGAAAATAGACTTTGCTTTGCTCCTTGATCGTTCCGGCCCAGCGTAGAGCATTCGACATAAATTGCCCGGCGCGAAGAAACGTCCAGGCAAGATGGGACGATCGAATAAGCTCTTCTTTCGCGTAGTGCCATCGATCGAGCTGGAGTCTAGGGCGCCCCGCATTCAGCGTGGAAAGTTTCACGACGTGCTTAACCCCCACGCGAGCTGCCGCTTCAACGACATTCTTATCCTGTTGGCCACCCATGTCTAGAACGACCAGGAATACCCGGTCAACGCCGCGAAGCGCTTGTTCCAGCGCCGCCGGTTGCCTCAAATCCCTCACCGCAATCTCAACCCGTTTTTCCTCCACCTTTTCTTTGTCGCGAACGAAAACACGAACCTGCCGCCCGCCTCGAGAAGCTGGGGGACAAGCTCACGACCGATAGTGCCAGTCGCACCGGTCACCAGAATCATAGAATCCTTTCTTTTGCCTGCGAAACCTAACTACCAATCACCAGCCACTTCCCAATTCCTCGCTACTTCGGAAGCTCGAGTGAGTATTTTTCCCAGTGATCCACGATTTCGGAAACCACCTTGTTTCCGACCCGGAACGCCGCTTCGAGACTAGGTAGAAACCCTCCTAAGTGTTCGGGGCTATCTTTTGTCGCCAGGCTCTGGGCCGGAGTTTCTCCCGGCGGCGGCTGATCGTAATCGCTGGCGGTGCGTAGAACCAGCACCCGGTTAAGATCGATTTTCTTGGCGTTCGACAAATTGGTAAGAGCTCGCATAATCCCAGAATCCTCACAGGCAGTAGTATAATACTGGCTCGCTCCCGCACTCCAGTATCGGACCCAATCCTCTGCCCATTTGCTCATCATCGCTCCTTCCCAGAAACGGCTGGTCGAAAGAGTTGCCCCCTTCACGATTTTGGGAGGCTCCTGGGCTCTGCTAAATCCGGTGTAGCCGTCGCGCATTTTCTTCATCCCTGGAGTGTCATCCAAAACGATATCCTGGGTGTCCCGGACCGCCCAATCGACCAAAGCCGGATTTAACAAGTATAACTGCTGCATGTCTTTTGGCCGCGGTTCCTCATACGGCTTCGTTCGCTCCCATGGAATCACCCCAGTCGACCAGCTTCCTGGAATTTCCCGACCATCGATTTCATACGCGACATCTCCATCGACGACACAATCCGCCCATACCGCACTGCCGAGACTGCCTCGGCTCGGATTAATCCCGGCGATTCCGGCTACGATCCAATACGCTCGGGAGAGATCGAAACGCGGATCCGTACCTAATGCCATCACGGAACTCGCGGCATTCGCTGTCGCCATTCCAGTAATAATGGCAATAACACCGGTGCCATCCGTTCTGACATCATGAAAGGCATTGGCCAGCGGGATAATGGTATCCATCTTTCTCCGTTCTACCCAATATTGGAATTCCCCCGGCGTATCTCCGGTATCACCGCCGATCTCGAAAGTTGTCAGGATTACAACCTTTACTTTTAGTGGGTGATCCGGAGTGGGTAGTTCGTGGGACAGATCATCAGCTTTGCTGGCTGACGCTAAGAAAAAAATCGCTAACAATAACGCCAAGAACCTCAACGGACGCCTCGATATTTGAGCGATCCACTGACTAGCTGGACACAATTTCGTTTTCTTTCGAGCAGACATGGTGGAGCTTAAGTTTGACGGTGGGACATCGGCTTCCGAGCAAAATCGATACCAACTCGTATATAAAGAGAGACCGAGGGCTCGCCGAGTTGGTCTCCGTCCTATCTTTCCTCGGTCCGCAGATCTGAGGCTCTTGATGTGGATGCCGGTTTCAATTGGGACGTCGCCGATTCGGCGGGTATCCAGTGCGGTCAAGTTGCCGCCATTTCATGGGCAGAAACGCAATCGAAGAAACGGCCGCCGATACTGCAAGCAGGTTGCATTTGTTATTGCAATGTGTCTGCATTAACAACTTGCTGACCCTCGAATCCTCTTCATCGAATTCGTCAAACCATCTCGCTGCCTATTGCTTATATGACCAAATCTCTCTCTCTTTCCAACGCGTGCCCGTCACCGTGCTTACCGGCTTCCTCGGAGCAGGTAAGACCACCTTGCTTAATCGAATCCTCAGTGGCCAGCACGGCAAGCGCATCGCCGTCATCGAAAATGAGTACGGCGAAATTGGTATCGATAACGAACTCGTAATTCAGGCTGACGAGGAAATCTTCGAAATGAACAACGGCTGTATCTGCTGCACGGTCCGCGGCGACTTGATCCGCATCCTGGGAAACCTGATGAAGCGGAAGAACAAGTTCGACTACATACTCATTGAAACAACTGGTCTGGCAGATCCAGCACCGGTCGCGCAGACGTTCTTCGTAGACGACGAAATAAGAGAGGCATTCAGGCTTGATGCCATCGTCACTCTCATCGATGCCAGGCATGTTTGGGAACACCTCGACATCAGCAGCGAGTGTCAGGAGCAGATCGCCTTTGCCGACGTGATTCTGCTCAACAAGGTCGACCTCGTCACTCCTGCCGACCTCGACAAGCTTGAAGCCCGACTCCGCGCGATGAGCCGAAACGCGCGCGTTTACCGCACCAGGGACGCCGAAGTCGATATTGATCGCCTGCTTAACCTGGGTGCCTTCGATCTCGACGCAAAGCTTGAACTGGACGCCGATTTCCTTAAGGAAGAGTCACCCTTCGAATGGGGCGGTGTCTACCATTTGGAGGTGGGTGAATACCGCTTCCACTTCAAGCCGGGCGCCGACCGGGAGATGGATTTTGTTCTCCTCCCCACCGCGAGCGGAAGCGACGAGGAATTCGAAATTGCGCGCCGCCACGCGTCCGGTCGCTTTATTGGTGAGTCACGCAAGATTCCCGTGGGTGATGGCTTTGCGCCAAGTCTCGAACTGCAGAGCTTTGTATTCGGGCGCAACGGCGGCGACTACACGCTGCATGTTTCCAGGACTGCCGAGTACGGATTCTTCACGCAGCACGTTCCAACCGAGTTCGAGATGAAGCTTACGCGAGATGGTAGTCGGCTGGGGGTCGAGCCGATACGCAGCCAAGCATTTGCGCCCGGGCACACCCACGATGCAACTGTCTCAAGCGTCGGCATCGTCGCAGAGCGCCCGGTTGACCAGCGCAAACTCAACAACTGGATGAGTACGCTTTTGCGCGAAAAGGGTGTCGACATCTTTCGCATGAAGGGCATTCTTAACCTGAAGGGGCTCGAACAGCGGTTCATCTTCCAAGGGGTTCACATGCTCTTCGACGGTAAGCAGGACCGGCAATGGAGAGACGACGAATCGCGGAGAAGCCAGCTCATCTTTATTGGACGGAACCTCGATCGCGACAAATTGGAGCAGGGTTTCCGCGCATGTCTGGCTTGAGCTGCCACGCGAACGCCGGCGCCGCCAAGCGCTATTCTTTCGACGCGCAGGATCATGTCGTCGGAGTCGGGTGGTCGCCTGACAGCGCACGGGTAGCCGCGCTAACCGGATCTGGAACGCTCTTCATCCTCGACGCTCGAGATGTTAGCGTCTTCCACGTGTTGCCCCAAGCGCATACAGTCGGCGCGCTCACGCTCGATTGGGCCGAAGGCGGTCTAGCGACCGGAGGGGAGGACGGAAAAATTCGGCTGTGGGATGCGTCTCGGGGCGCTGTGCTCGAGACCTTCGACGCCGCGGAAGTAAACCGGTCAACCTGGGTCGAACAGGTGCGCTGGTCACCTGACGGTACTCTGTTAGCCGGGAGAGCGGGCAAAGTGTTGCGTATCTGGAAACCGAGCGCTGGTGATAGCTGTCTGAAATACGACCAACACTCGACCACGATTTCTGCGCTCTGCTGGCGGCCAGACAGTAAAGGAATCGCCGCCGGATTCTACGGTGGAGCACGATTTTACTGGCTTAGCCAAAATGAGCCCCACCAAGAGGTCCGCTGGAAAGGTTCCATTCTTTCGATGGCTTGGAGTCCAAACGCCCGCTATCTCGCGGCTGGCACCCAAGAGGCCACTGTGAATTTCTGGAAGCTGCCCTGCCGCGTCGGAGAAGAGTTGAACATGACGGGCTATGCCAACAAGATCAAAGAACTAGCTTGGGATCCAACGAGCCGTTTCCTTGCGACCGGAGGCAGCGAGGTGGTCACCGTTTGGGACGTGTCGGGCAAAGGGCCTCGCGGCACGCGGCCTAAGGAACTGCATCGGCATACCAAAAAGGTGACGCTGCTCGCATGGCAATCCCGCGGCATGTTGCTGGTCAGCGGCAGTGCCGACGGCACTGTCGCCCTCTGGGATCCGGAAAGATCGCGTATTCCATTGTATGAAACTTCTCTTGGCGAAGCAATTACCTCCGCAGCCTGGAGCTCAGGAGACCGTGCTGTGGTGATTGGCTCCGCCTCCGGTCAGGTAGAGGTGTGGAATCCGGCCGCCTAGGATCCAATTTGCTATCTGCGATCTGCGATTTGTCATTATTCGAGCTGAAGGCTCGAATGAGGCTAGACTCGTTGCAGTTTCCAATGGCCGCGTCGAAAGAGAAAGACACTTCCTATTGCCAGCATCGAAAAAGCAATGGGAATAGCGATGAAAACTCCAGTTGCACCGGCACCAAAGTGATTGTCTAGCAGCCAGGCAAGGGGGATCTCAAACAGCCAGAAACAGCACAAATTGAGCAGTGTCGGAGTCCACGCATCACCTGCACCGTTGAAAGCCGAAGTTAGACAAATCCCGGCGGCATAGAATGGAAAGCCGAGCCCTATAATCCAAAGCGCCTGAGTGCCGTATGCCATCGTTGCTGAGTCACCTGTGAACAAGCGGGCAATCGGCCCCGCGAATACTATGAAAAGCAACCCGATCGCGCTAAGGAAGAAAACGTTGTACCGAACCGCAATCCAAGCCGCGGATTCCGCTCTGTCGGGTTTGGCCGCGCCGAGGTTCTGGCCGACCAATGTTGCACCCGCGTTCGACAGTCCCCAGGCCGGCAGAATAGCGAAGATGACAACCCGAATTGCAATGGTATATCCCGCTAGCGCAGCGCTGCCCGATTGCGAAAGAATCTTGACGAGCCCGATCCAACTGGCCGTGTTCACCAGGTTTTGCATCGTACCGTTAGCGGCCAGCTTTAGCATTTGGAGTGCTGGTCCTAGCTCGAAATGCAAGTGCCGCAATTGAATCCGGACGCGGCTCGTGCGTGCGGTCAGGTAAAAGAGTTGATACAATACGCCGCAACCCCGGCCAATGTTGGTAGCGACCGCTGCCCCGGTTACCCCTAACGCCGGGAAAGGGCCGAGACCAAAGACCAGACAGGGGCCAAGCAAGATATTGATCGCGTTAGCCAACCACAGCGTCCGCATCGCTATCGCTGCATCACCAGCTCCGCGGAAAATAGCGTTGATCACAAAGATCAATAGAACCGTGGCGTTCCCACCTAGCATGATTCTCGAAAAACTGCCGCCCATGCTTACGACATGTTCATTACCTCCCATACTGCGCAGAATGTCCGGTCCAAACGAACCTCCAACTAGTCCCAATGTGGCGGACACCAATAGACCTAACAGAATTACCTGGAACGCCGAGGTAGCCGCACGATCCGGATCTTTTTCACCGATCCGACGCGCTACGGTCGCCGTGCCGGCCATAGATAAGCCGATGGCGACCGCGTAAATAACTGTCATTATCGATTCGGTGATCCCCACTACCGCAACTGCGTCACTACCGAGATGCGAAACCCAGAACACGTCAGCTAGCGCAAAGATCGATTCCATCACCATTTCGAGCACCATCGGGATGGCCAAAAGGACCACGGCACGATTAAGGGTCTCAGTGGTGTAATCCCGGTGTTCACCTCGAATCGCCGCAATAACCACCTGCCAAAACGAAGCCGATGCGTTTTCGCTGGTATCTTCTAGCGGCGGCTGCGGCATAAGGTAGCGACACTAACGACCCTGACAGTAGGCGTCAAATGATGGGCAGATTGATCATCGGTTCGTTCGAAGTAGGGTACTTTCGAGATATGACGAATAAGCCGTCGCATTAAGGACAGCGATCCGCCTTTTGGCATGTGGTCGCCGAATTACCAAGGGACGAGACGAGATTTTCCTCCCTTGATCCCGATCGGGCCGAAATCGTAACCCACATCTCTCATTGTGTTTCGCGGGGCATACGTAATTTTACGTATTGTGGAGTGTTTGGAAGGCATCGTGTGTAGTGTGAATAATGTCTTCGCGTGGTCCAGTTCTCCTCCTCCGCGGATGCTTCCGCCAGCTCAATCGAATGCTTACAGTCGCGGCGCTCGCGGCTGCACTCTTCTCGCTCAACCATCTCCGAGCCGAACCGTTAAAGCCGCGGTCGGCACCACTCTGGCTACGCTACCCCACTATTTCCCCAGACGGAAAAAGCATCGCTTTCAGCTTTGAAGGCCACCTTTTTATAGTTCCTTCGACGGGCGGGACAGCACTACCACTCACTGCAGGGCCCGCGCACGATACCGCCCCCGTCTGGTCATCAGACGGCAAATTGATCGCTTTTGCATCCGACCGATACGGGCATTATAACGTTTTCCTAGTCAGCGTTGAAGGAGGTCCTACTCGGCGTCTCACTTCTTATTCGACCGACGAAATACCGAGTGGGTTCACACCGGACGGAAAGTACGTCGTATTCGGCGCACACCGGATGCAGTCTGTGAAAAGTTCTCAATTTCCAACTCACGCGCTGGTCCCGACCCGTACGTTGCTGGAGCTTTATAAGGTATCTATCGAAGAAGGTCATGAACCGGAAATGGTCCTTACGACACCTGCTCTCAACGCTCGATACGACCGGGCCGGGCAGCGTATCCTCTACGAAGACGACAAAAGTTACGAGAATCTCTGGCGTAAACATAACACGTCCTCATTTGCCCATGCTGTCTGGCTCTTCGACGGACTCTCTGGCGATCACGTCAAGTTGACCAGCTATCCGGGCGAAAATCGAAACCCGGTTTGGGCGCCAGATGAGAATTCCTTCTTCTACCTATCGGAGCAGAGCGGATCGTTAAATGTCTGGAGGCTGCCGGTCAACGGTGCCGAGAACGCTGCACAGCAAATCACTCACTTCGAAAAGAATCCGATTCGGTTTCTGTCGACTGCACAAAACGGCGATCTCTGCTTTGGTTACGACGGCGAGATTTATACCTTACCGCATGGCACGACGGATCCTAGCAAAGTCGAGATCCAGATCACGGTGGCCGAAAACGCTCCCAGCCGACAACAGACTCATCTAAACGACGGCGTGACCGAAATCGTTCCAAGTCCGAATGGCAAAGAGATCGCCTTCGTAGCGCGTGGTGATGTGTACGTCACGTCGATTGAGCACGGTGATACGAAACGAATCACCAATACATCAGACCAGGAACGGAATCTTAGTTTCAGCTATGACGGACGAAAATTGGTTTTTGCCGCCGAATACAATAAGTCTTGGAGTCTATACGAAGCCAGTATCGTACAGCCAAAGGCTAACGAACCATATTTTTTCAATTCAACGATGGTCGATGTCCATCCGATTCTAGAGAACGGACAGGAGAATTTTCTCCCCAAGTACTCGCCGGACAGCAAGGAAGTCGCTTACGTAGAGAATCGGGCTGCCATTAAGATCCTCAATTTGGAGTCGAAGCAAACGCGTCTAGTTCTTCCGGCGGACCGAAATTATTCCTACTCAGATGACGATCTATGGTTTGATTGGTCGCCGGATGCCAAATGGATATTAACGCCGTTGCTGCAAACGGGGCGTTGGTCGCACGAAGTGGGCATTGTTGATGCCACCGGAAACCAGCCGATTACGAATCTGACAAAAAGCGGTTACGAATGCCTTCAACCGCTCTGGGCACAAGGCGGCAAATCGATGATCTGGCTTTCTGACCGGTATGGTCTTCACGGAGACGACGGGAATGGAGGCGACCCGCAGTTCGATGTCTATGAAACTTTCTTTACGCAGGAAGCCCTCAATCGGTTTCGCCTATCGCCAGCGGAATACGACATCGTGAAAGCGAACGAGGACAAAGCAAAAAAGAAGAAGGACGAAGACCAGAGTAAGGAAGAAAAGGACAAAAGTCAGTCGACTCCTCCAGCTTCTCCGAAGGACGCGGAGGCCAAAAGGGAAGACGGAAATCAATTACCAAAGCTGGAACCCATCACCATTGATCTAAATAAAATCGAGGATCGGATTGTGCGGCTGACGTTGGCATCCAGCCGCATCACGTATACCGCCCTAAGCAAGGACGGCGAACAACTGGTCTATCTTGCAAAGAGCGATAAAGGCTTCGAGATCTGGTTGCTCAAACCGCGGACCAAAGAGCTGAAACGCCTCGGCGAAATCGGAGCTACACCAAAAGACTATGGCGAGTTGCCTCAGCAGATGTTCCTTGATAAGGACGACAAAATTGCATTCGTCCTGGTCGACGGACACGTCAGCAAAGTAGATCTAGCGGCGGCGAAAATTGAGCCGGTCAAGATTGATGCCGAGAAAGAAATCGATGGTACCGCGGAACGGAGTTATTTGTTCGAGCACATCTGGCGGCAGATAAAGGAAAAGTTCTACGTTCCCGACATGCACGGCGTGTCATGGGATTACTACAAGATGGTCTACGCTCGATTTCTCCCTTTTATCGTCGATGACCGTGATTTCGCGGAAATGACTAGTGAAATGCTCGGAGAACTCAATGCAAGCCACACTGGCTGCCATCTGACGCCAATAATCAACGGCGATCAGACCGCGTCACTCGGAGCGTTCTTCGATCAAAGTTATGGCGGACCGGGAATCAAAATCGTTGAGGCCATCGAGCAAGGACCGCTTAGCCAAACTGATCCGCCGCTCCAGACTGGAATGATCATTGAGAAAATTGACGATCGGACGATCAACGCGGGAATGGATCTTAGTCCGCTTTTGAATTTCAAGGCAGGCAAGCCCACGGCTCTAAGCATTTTCGATCCAACTAAGAACACTCGCTTCGTCGTGGCCATGAAGCCGATCGCGCTGGGAGAACTCGAGGCGCTGCTTTACCAGCGCTGGATTAAACAGCGCCGCGATTCGGTGGATAAGCTGAGTAACGGTACGATCGGTTATGTGCATGTCGGCCGAATGGTTGACGGCGCATACCGGGACACTGTTTCCGAAGCGCTCGGCCGCCAGGTGGGTAAAAAGGCGCTGATCGTCGATACCCGATGGAATCCGGGCGGCAACATGCACGACGCGCTCGCGACATTCCTCAGTGGAAAAAAGTATCTCAAATGGGTCCCGCGAGGTCAGCTTCTCGGCTGGGAACCCGGGCGTAAATGGAGTCAAAAAACGACCTTGCTCATCAACGAAGGAAATTATTCTGACTGCATGGTGTTCCCGTGGATCTACAAACATTTTCAGTTTGGTAAGTTGATTGGTATGCCGGTTAACGGAAGCGGCACGTTTGTCTGGTGGGAGATCCTGCAGGATCCAGCGCTCGTATTCGGCATCCCGGAAGTAGGTCTGCAGGATGAACAAGGCAACTTTATGGAAACGGCTCAAGTGGATCCGGATATCCAGGTGATGAATGATCCAAAGAGCACAGCCGAAGGAGGCGATCTCCAACTTGAACGCGCAGTGGCAGAGCTGATGAACGAGCATTGATTCTGGGTTTTGCTGAGAGATTTACTGAGATCCGCTAACCACGTTTTGCAGCAATTTTCAATGGGGGCGCTCTAAAGGGGTCAGTCAACAATTCTTGACAGATTGTATCCAGCGTTTAATTCGAGGATCGAGCTGCCGGTTGAGATTTTTTTGAATCGTCGGATCTGCTGGCTGAAATTCGCTCCACTTCGTATTCTAAGATGTTTAGCGATCCAGCCTTGGTCGGCATCTTGATTCGGTGGATGACTACCGTCTGTCAAGATTTGTTGACTGACCCTTTTCCTGCCCCAGAGCGCTCGGAATGCCCCTCCATCGCCCGCAGGGCCTTGAGATGAATCATTGCGCGGCAAAGGCGAACTCCAAGACCAACTCCAAAAGCCCTGGGAAAAAACTTAAGTGCACTGAGAGGGGAGGAGCGAGGAGCAATTGGAAAGTGGGCTGGAGGGCGTTTCGGCAAGCTGCTACGGAGGTTTTCCGTCCGCTTCCTTTCAAAGCGGGCAGCAACGAGCCATTCCTGGCGATACGCTAAGAACTTTCGCGTTGGAAATGTTGCATATCGAATCTAATCTTCTGTTTGAGCCTGGAGGTTCCCAATGACGGATAATGATTCCGAACAGAGGCGACAAGAATCCAACGATTATCTCAATCGACAGGACGACGAATCTGATTTTGAAGAAAGGTTAAGGAAACGATCCGAGGGCGTGTATAAAGCGATTCTCGATAAGAAAGCCCCAGGGCTTTACTGGGAATCCGGTACTGTTTCATCTGATCCGTCAGACGCCAGTCCACATCTTTCGAGTGAGTCTAAGGAAAGCCTTGGTGACCGGCTTCTGTATAAGAGGCAATGGATAATCGAAAGTCTTGGGCTTTCTCTAGTCCCATCAGGATTGAAGCGAGAATGGGCTCGGCGACTCGAGAGCTTAACCGAGTCTAGTTGCACGGCTGAGCTTGAAAATCTTGGTAAAGAAATTCGTCGCGAAAGGCGGGATTCCATGATGCGTGCCGATATTTGGAATCCGAGCAGGGTACAAGATGTTGATCGCGATTTCGCGAGTTTGGAAGAAAGCCTGCAAGGTCTGAGAGAAATGTGGTCACGATATATAACTAAATACCGCTAATCAGTGGGAGCGGAGCGTTTCTGATTGCGTGCGCACACAGAATATCAAAAGGCGATCGACCGAAAATTTAAAGGTTACTCGCTAAAGTATATTCGATTTTAGGAAGATAGATCGGCCAAGAAACGGGCGATAACGCGGTTCGTTTAACTTTTTCGTCCTCCGCCTTCAATCGTGTGGCGCCAACTCAGCTAAGAGTTTGTCGAAGCGTGGATCATTCCGAAGGGGCTGTCGAAAAGGGGTCAGTCAACAATTCTTGACAGACTTTATCCAGCTTTTAATTCGAGGATCGAGTTGCCGGTTGAGATTTTTTTCGAACCGTCGGATCTGCTGGCTAACATTCGCCGCACTTCGCATGTTAAGCCGATTAGCGATCCAGCTTTGGTCCATGGTCGTGGAGCGAGCTATCGCCCAGGCCAAACTCACTTTTCGCGGTTCGCTGCCGCGACTAGCCTTGAGCTCCTCTTCGCTAAGTTCAAGCTCTTTGAAACCACCTCGGATTAAGGCGGATGCGCCAGCTTCCGCATGATCATGTCCTTGACGACTACTGCGCTGGTTGCGGTTGCTATGCCCGCTCAATCGCCCAACGGTCAGTTCCAGCAGCTTTTGCCGAAAATCTTCGCTTCCCCAGTACCAGCCACGACGTAAATTACTATTGAGCGATTGGCCCTCTCGTTCCGTCCAACCGCACTCTTGCGCCTCTTCTGCAAGGACGCGTTGCTCCAAGCGCTCGATCATCTCTCTTCGGCCCGCAACATCATCCTTGCAACCGAAGCCCGTAAAAGCCCGTTCGGTTACACACCACGCCGGCCTGCGCGCAGCACTTACAGCATAGACCTGCTTCAAACTACTCCAGCGATAGCCTAGTAGGCCCACTCCACGCTTAGGATCAACCAACCCGGCACGAACCGGATTGAGATGAATGTAATCCCAAAGATTGCCCAAATAATCCTGCTCTGAGTCCGAGTCGCTCTCGACCAAAACCGCCTTATAGCGCCCGCCAAACACATGGCCCCAAAGCCCATGACGATGATTGAATCGACGGGTGTAGGTGTTTTGTATCCACCGCATTCCTTCGACCAAATTGGGTCGCGGTGTCTCAACTAGCCAATGGTAATGGTTAGTCATCAGCACCCAAGCGTGGATCCGCCATCCGGTCTTTACACAAGCCTGACCCAAGGTTCTCAGCATCGTCTCTCGATCCTCATCATCCATGAAGATATCTTCTCCGCGATCGCCCCGTGCCATGACATGGTAAAGCGCTCCGGGATACTCAACGCGAACCTGCCTGGGCATTGCTGTCCCTCACCTGATAAATCATAGCTCTGTCAAAATTTGTTGACTGACCCCTTTTCGGGAGGCGCTGCGAACTGGCTTGGCGTCAGCTCTCTTTTCACCACAAATTCCGATCCAACGCCCGGTACTGCACCGCTTCGGAAAGATGATCGACATTGATCCGGTCGCTCCCGGCCAGATCGGCGATCGTTCGGGCTACTTTGAGAATCCGGTCATAAGCTCGCGCACTCAGGTTTAACGAAGTAGCGGCTTGCTTGATTAGATCGAGACCGGCCGAATCAAGTTGGCAATGCTTTCGAATCAAACGATTCGGGAGCCTCGCGTTACAACGCACACCATTTTCACTGCGCAACCGCTTTCGCTGAACCAAGCGCGCTCGAGCGACTCGGCTCCGGACCAGCTCAGAGCTTTCCGATTCTATCGTCCCAGTCAGATCCTGAATATCGATCGCCGGAACGTCGACGTGGATATCGATCCGGTCCAGCAACGGCCCGGAAATACGTCCGCGATACTTCTGCACCTGCGCCGGACTGCATCGGCATTCTCGCTTCACATTGCCGTAGTGACCGCACGGACAAGGGTTCATTGCGGCGATCAGCATGAACGCTGCCGGGAACGTTAGTGAACCCGCCGCACGAGAAATGGTAACTTTGCCATCCTCTAATGGCTGCCGCATTACTTCCAGTGTCGATCGATGAAACTCCGGTAGTTCATCCAGGAAAAGAACACCATTGTGCGCCAGGCTTACTTCTCCTGGTGTCGGATGCATCGAACCACCGAGAAGACCGGCATCGGAGATGGTATGATGCGGCGATCGGAATGGACGCGTGGTAATGAACTGCCGATCGCCATTCAACTGTCCGCAGATACTATGGATCTTGGTCGTCTCGATTGCTTCTTCCAAACCAATGGGCGGTAGAATCGATGGAATGCGTTTGGCGATCATCGATTTGCCCGAACCCGGCGGTCCAATCATCAACAGGTTGTGACTTCCAGCTGCAGCCACTTCGACCGCTCTTCTAACGTGGTATTGACCCTTCACTTCGGAGAAATCGGATTCGTCTCGGGTTCGGTGAACAGTCCAGGGTTGAT
>Ga0209526_10001660_pt1 | contig 14952 bp, 17 predicted proteins | sample JacPinW_OM2H0_M1_FD_188566 | JGI IMG/M metagenome (GOLD analysis project Ga0209526, IMG submission 188566) | Forest soil microbial communities from Algoma, Ontario, Canada - Jack Pine, Ontario site 1_JW_OM2H0_M1 (SPAdes) (version 2) | ecosystem: Environmental > Terrestrial > Soil > Boreal... | reverse complement strand
TCCACGTGGCCAGTTCATGAAAGCCGTCGGAACGTTTTCCGAGAACTTCAAGTGTGAGATTAATCTTGGCGGGAGTGAATATCCTCATGCAGGGTCATCTTGTGAAAGATCTCTTGCTGGCTAAAGATAAAATCATCCTTGCATTAGATGTCTCCCCCCAGGAAGCGCGCGAACTAGTACGACGGCTCGGTGATCGAGTGGGATGGTTCAAAGTTGGACTACGACTGTTTACGGCCGCGGGACCAGCCATGGTTGAAGAGATCAAAAAAACCGGAGCCAAAGTTTTTCTCGATCTGAAACTTCACGACATTCCTAATACCATTCAGCAAGCGGTCCGCTCCGCCTGTGCATTGGGCGCGGACATGTTAACCATCCATCTGTGCGGTGGAACGGAAATGTGTCGAGCTGCGGTCGCGGGCCGTGCGGAATCGTCCACCTTACTTCTCGGGGTCACTGTCTTAACGAGTCAGAACGACCAGACCTTAGCCGAGGTGGGGACCAAAGCAAATGTAGCGGAGCAGGTGCTTCTGCTTGCAACTTTGGCCAAGGCAACTGGGATCACTGGCCTCGTAGCAAGCCCGCTGGAAATCCGACCGCTGCGAGAACGGTTTGGATGTCATTTCACGGTAGTAACCCCTGGCGTTCGCTCAACCGGAGAGGATCGTGGTGACCAAAAGCGGGTGATGACCCCCGCCGAAGCACTCAAGGCCGGCTCTGACTATTTAGTCATCGGACGTTCAATCACTGCAGCAGCGGATCCAGTGGCGGCATTGAATGGGATCGGGGCAGAGCTGGAAGCCGGTAATCGGTAATCGGTAATCGGTGATCGGTGATCACCAATCACCGTTTACTGTATAGTGATTACCGATCACCGATTACTAGTTCGTACCGTACCTCAACACTCTCCCTGCCCCAGGCGAGTGTCTTTTTCACCTCGGTTTCTTTGAATCCGAGGGAAGAATAGATTGAGATTGCTCGGTCGAGACCCTGCACCGTCCACAGAAATACCGTGCCGAAACCTGTGGCGCGGCAATAGCTGACTGATTCTTCCACCAACCAGCGTCCCAATCCACAACCCCGGACCGATGCATCGACAAATAATAATCGAAGCTGCGCCTGGTTTCTTGGCTGCTCGAAGATAAAGACCGAACCAACCACGGTAGCTTTTTGTTTGGCCAACCAAACCTTTGATCGATCGTTCGCCGCCGAAAGAATGAAATCACCGGCAATCTTCGCGCAATATGCCTCGTGCACTGGATTGAACCCGTAGTCTCGGAAATTCTGCACTCCATGGATCAGTATGAGCTGACCCAAATCGCCCGGTTCAAAATCGTGGTGAATTGAAATACCGGCTTGCTGTAACTTTTGCGATCCCGGCGCCTCATGGAACTGGATGGATTCCGAATGATCCATGGATGACCTAATCGTTTCTCGCGGGCTTCAAATAATTGTGCGCACTACCCCACCATCTACCCGCAGCGCAGCCCCGTTGGTAGCTGACGCCAGGGGACTGGAAACGTAAACTACCAGGTTAGCCACCTCTTCGGTTGAAGCAAAACGCTTCAGCAAACTAGTCGGTCGCATCTTTTCAAAAAATTGTTTTTCAAAATCGGACGCCGATTGATTTGCTTGGTTGGAGAGCCGATCCACAAACTCGCTCACGCCTTCCGAAGCAGTTGGTCCGGGCAGGATGGAATTCACGGTGACACCTGAGCCGACCGTCAATTCAGCAAGTCCTCGCGAGACTGCTAATTGGGCGGTCTTCGTCGTGCCGTAATGGATCATTTCTGCCGGAATCTGCAGCGCTGACTCGCTCGAGATGAAAATGATTCTCCCCCAATCCTTTTTAAGCATTCGTGGGAGATAAAAACGAGATAGCCTTACTCCTGAAAGGACGTTCACCTCAAAGAAACGCATCCATTCCTGATCGGTAATCTCTACGAACGGTTTCGGTTCAAAAATGCCGAGATTATTGATCAATATGTCAAGCTCGGAGTATACCGAGGTCAATCTGGCGGCGACCTCGGCCAGACTAAGATCTCCGACGAAACCTTCTATTTCCGCGGACCCGTGTTTCTTCTTGATCGCATCGATCGCCGCGTTCACTCGCCTCTCGGTTCGACCGGTGATAATCACTCGCGCTCCCTCGCGAGCTAGTCCCCGCGCGATGGCAAATCCGATTCCCGCAGTGGAACCGGTCACCAAGGCCGATTTACCGCTCAGCTCTAAGTCCATGTCGGCGCTGGCTGGTTATTCGACGGCTAGGTGAACGTCAATGTTGCCTCGCGTCGCGTTGGAATAAGGACAAATTTGATGCGCCGCGTGCACTATTTTCTCGGCTTGGCCGTGTTCTACTCCAGGTAGATGCACCGCCAGTTTGACCGCTAAGCCGAATCCGCCCGCATCCGTCTTACCGAGAGTTACTTCCGAACGAACCTTCACGTCTTTGATCGCGACATGCTGTTGCCCACTTACTACTTTGACGGCTTGGCCGAAACAAGAAGCGTAGCCTAAAGCGAATAATTGTTCCGGGTTGGTTGAGCCTGGTTTCGGGTTACCGCCCAACTCTTTCGGAGGATTAAACGTTACTTTCACGTTGCCGTCCGAAGTTTCCCCGGAGCCTTCCCGCCCGGAAGTTACAGTCGCCGATGCTGCGTACAGTGGTTTTAGTGCCATAGTCGTTTTTGTGTATTGTTATTCCCGCATTCGGTATGCGTCGAACGCAAGTCCGCACTGTTGATTCAATGCACGATCGAACAGATCGCAAGAAAATCGAGCGAAGACCGTAGATCAGAAAAAATAGCTGATCAGGAAACGAGCTCAGGCTCACCCAAACCAAGCATCCGATAAGCACCGGGCCGCATTCGTTCCAATACTCGCAGGTCGTTCGCGATTTTACCTTCTTGTACGATCCCAACCAGATATGAGTGCAACTCGCGTGCGAGAATCTGCGGGTCTCTGGGAGGGATGTCGCCGCGCTCAATACCATCGCGAAGAGTAGCTTCCAAGTAACGACACTTCCCTTCGCTGATCTGTTGAGCCATCTTTCGGATACTTTCGTCCTGTGTGCTCAACTCGCACCCAAGCGAAACGAAAGGACACCCGAGCAATCGGCCAACCCGCTCGAAGCGCTCTTTCTGATTTTGATATATCTGATTAAAATACGAATCAAGCCGCTCGAGCGGAGTCTTTTGCACAGAAAAGACCCGGTCCAGAGAAGCCCGCAGTTGGTCCCAGTGATACTCGTAGGCCGCGACCGTTAATTCAGATTTCGATCGAAAGAAATGGTAAAAACTTCCTTTTTTTACCCCGGATTGCTCGCAAATCTGGTCAACACCTACCGAGCCATAGCTTTGACGCCAGATGAGCTCGTGGGCGGTACGCAAGAGTTTGAGCCTTGACTCGCATTGTTTCATTTAGCTAAACAATCTACTAAACCGATCAGTCAAGCGCAAGCGGTTTGTATTTTGCAATTGTAATAGGTGGTATTGTGCAATTCCTACTCATAACGGTACGAGAAAGATTGGAATTGAATATTCCCTTGGGCCAAGTTAGAGGCCACAATTCTAACAACTGATTTTGGAATGGTAGCCGTATTTATCCTTTGTTGCTTAATCGGGTATTATCTCTTGGATTCAGTGGCTAAGGTCCTGAATGTTAGAAACTTAGGAGACAAAGTGCCAGCTGAGTTTCTCGGCGTTTATGAGCCGAATCGCTATCGGGAGTCGCAGCGCTATCTCCGAGCAAAAACTCGATTTGAATTAGTCTCCGCCACTTTCGATCTCGGCTGTTTGCTGCTTTTCTGGAGTCTGGGCGGTTTTGAGCGACTTGATATCTGGTTGAGAAGTTTCCATCAAGGGTCTGTCGTCACCGGCATACTCTATCTGGGAACTTTGGCAGCTGCCCGAGAGCTTTTAGAACTTCCTTTCGAGGCCTATGCGACCTTTGTTATCGAACAACGGTTCGGGTTTAATCGCGCCACGCTGAAGACTTTTGTGCTCGATCGGCTGAAAGGTTGGGCCCTAGCCGCCTTGCTCACGGTCGGTTTTCTCAGCATTGTGCTCAATCTCTTGGAACGCTTCGGTCTCCAGATTTGGCCGGTAGCCTGGTTACTCACGGCGGCGGTTTCAATCCTGCTGATGTACCTCGCACCCACGGTGATTCTGCCGCTCTTCTTCAAGTTTTCTCAGTTGCCGGCTGGATCATTGCGGGAAGCGATTTTGACCTATTGCCACAAACAAAAGTTCCCGCTCCGGGATCTTTTGGTCATCGACGGCTCACGTCGTTCCTCAAAAGCAAACGCCTTTTTTACCGGCTTCGGAAAGAACAAGAGGATCGCGCTCTTCGATACACTGATCGAAAATCATTCAGTACCAGAGCTAATCGCGGTATTGGCTCATGAAGTTGGCCACTTCAAACATCGCCACGTGATCCAGCATTTTGTTTTCGCACAAATTAACCTTTGTTTTTTGTTTGTTCTGGCGTCCCTCTGCCTTTCTCGGCCGGAACTGTACGCAGCGTTCGGAGTCACCCATCCCTCTTACTACGTCGGCTTCGCGCTTTTCTCCCTCCTGATGCAACCGCTCGCAATCATTTTAGGGGTGGTACTGAATTTTTTGAGTCGCCGTCACGAATTTGAAGCGGATCGCTTCGCAGGCGAAACGACGGGAGAACCAGGCGCGCTGACCCTCGCTCTGAAGAAACTTAGCAAAGACAGTCTTTCAAATCTGACGCCGCACCCCCTGCTCGTCGGATTGCACTTCACTCATCCCCCGGTTCTGGAACGGATTCGAGCGCTAAGGAATCTGGAGAGCAAGATGAACGGTAGCGGAAGCGCCGTAGCCAGCGAAATTCGCGACGCGATCACTCCGCAGGACGAACGAACCGTGCACGGGTAGGCGATATTGTGCCGCGGGATCGTGAGCCTCCAACCGGAGGCCGCAGAGAAGGATTCTTAAACAACGAGATCGCAAAGATCTCAGAGAGGAAATCCGTTTTTATCACGCTCCCGCATTCTTCAAATGCTACCCTCTTTGAGATCTTCTGTGAGCTTCGGTTTAAATCTCTCTTCGCGACCTACAACGAGATTGCAAAGATCTCAGAGAGGAAATTCGCCTTTATTACATCCCACATTCTTCAAATGCTACCCTCTTTGCGATCTCTGTGACCTCCTGTTCAAATCTGTCTTCGCGACCTTTTGTTGAAAGTCGAACCGATTTCCCGCATTAATTTTCGCTGTAATCGCTGCATCTCTCGAAATCCGGAATCGGTGGTGTCATCGTATCCCGCCAGATGAAGTAGCCCGTGGAGCAGATAGAGACATAGCTCCGGCAACAGCTCTTTGCCAAGTTTGGTCGCCTGACGATGTGCGGTCTCAACACTAATGATGATCTCACCGTGCTGAAAAGTGATCACATCTGTCGGGCCAGCGATCTGCATAAACTGTAGATGCACGGCCGAGATTCGTCGGTCGGACACCAGAACAGCTACGATTTCCGCAGGCAAAGCGGTTCGCTTAACCGCTTCCACCTTTTCCAGAGCGCGTTGGGCAAATCGGGATAGTAGCTGAAGATCGATGGTTCGCGCGCGCTGCTGATTGAGCAACGAAATCCCGGGCATCAGGCGGCCGATGCCGGCGGCAAATTGCGCAACCGGCGAGACTCTTGTTCGGCCTTCTCCTCGTCCTTGGGATACTTAATCCGGGTATGCAGCATGTTTTGCAACGTGAACCGGAAAGTCTCGGCAATTGCTCGAATTTCCTTTAAGGTTAGATCGCATTCGTCCAGCTGACCTTCCGCAATCCGTTTATTGATGATCTCATTCACCAGCTGCTCGATCTTTTGCGGTGTCGGCTTATCCAGACTACGGGCTGCGCTCTCCACGGCATCGGCCAGGCTGATAATTCCGCTTTCCTTGAATTGCGGCTTAGGTCCGCTATAACGAAAGCTTTCCTCTCGAACCTCCGGGATATCCTCCTCCCGAATATTCATGATTTTGCCACCCTCACGTGCGTCCCGCTGTTGTTGCAGCGCTCGCTTGTAAAAATAGCTGACTAAAGAAGTCCCATGGTGTTGTTGGATAACGTCGATTACCTTTTGATTCAGCCCATATTTTAGGGCGATATCGACGCCTTCTTTCACGTGAGCGATAATGATCAACGCGCTCATTGTCGGCGCCAAATCATCATGGGGGTTTTCGTCCCCAACAATATTTTCCGAGAAGTAGTTTGGCTTTACCAGCTTGCCGATGTCATGAAAATAGGCGCAAGCGCGGCACATTGTTCCATTGGCGCCGATTCGGTTGGCCGCAACCTCTGCTAGGTCAGCTACCACGTCGCTGTGATGCCAGGTGCCGGGAGCCTCGAGACTAAGCCGCAAAAGAACGGGGTGGTTACGATCGGCCATTTCCAGCCAAGACATGTCCGTGGTAATTTGGAATAGTGACTCCAAAAGGGGCAAAGCGCCGCCCACCGCCATTCCGGTCAACATACCATTCAAGATCGCGGCGAGAGATTGTTTACCGAACATGCCCCAGTCCATATCGGGCAATTGCAGCCAGGAGATCGAGATGATTCCGAACGATACGGCCAGCAGCCAGGTAGCCAGTCCAACATAAAAGCCGGCCCGCAAAAGACGGCTTCTTCTGCGTACCTGAATTGTAACAAACACAGCAATGAAGCCGCTAATGAGCGACATCACGAGCAGTACTGCGTCAACCCCGCGAAAGAGAATGGAACTCCAAAGACTGACGAAGACAGCCGCGTAGATACCGTAGTTCTTGCCCAGCAGTACTGACAGCACGAGCGGCGCCAACGCATAGGGGATCAGCAATACCCCGATCTCGGGGCGCAATGTTCCATGCGGATCGCTGCAAAATACCATGATGAGCTTCGCAACGCACAGGTGCAAAAGCATGACCCCAAAAACCAAAGCGATCCGAGAATTCTTGTGAAAAGTTTCGGGAAAATTGATCCAAAGTTGGGCCAACGCGATGATAAACACCAACAGACCAATAAGAAAATATTTCGCCGGTTCCGGGTGCTCTCGAGAGAATATGAGGAAACCCAATACCAGAACGAAGGCAGCAAACATTCCGGTTTTGACCCACGGGTTTGACTCGAGCTTGCGGATCCACTCCTTCTGTGCCGGCTTGCGTCTTTGCTTGTTGCAAGCCAGCCCCTTTTTTACCAATCGCTTCCTGTCCTGTGATCCAAACATACCCTTTAAGAATTTTAGTTTAGCTTGTCTACACGCTATCGGGACGAACCTTGTTTCTCCCTGAACGCTTTGTAGGCGTTAATGATGAATTTCACAAGAGAATGCCGTACGACATCGCGTTCTGAAAATTCTATAAATTCAATACCGGCTACTCCCCGGAGCGCTTGCAACGCCTCGATCAATCCGGATGTCTTATTCGGCGGAAGATCGATCTGCGTCTGATCCCCTGTAACCACGCATTTAGAATCCGCTCCCAGCCGAGTGAGAAACATGAACATTTGTTCCCTGGTCGTATTTTGAGCTTCGTCGAGGATGACAAAGGCATCGTTGAGCGTCCGCCCGCGCATATAAGCGAGCGGGGCGATCTCGATTACACCTCGATCCATGAACTTCTGAATCTCCTCCGCGGAAATCATATCATACAATGCATCATAGAGGGGACGCAAATAGGGAAAGATTTTCTCCTGAAGATCACCCGGTAGGAAACCAAGGGCTTCGCCTGCTTCAACTGCGGGACGAGTCAGAATGACACGCTTGACGGTTTCCCGCTTCAATGCCTCCACTGCCATCGCCATCGCCAAATAAGTCTTTCCGGTGCCGGCCGGGCCGATCCCAAAGACAATATCTCTTGCCTGAATTGCTTGGACGTAGGTCAGCTGTTGACTAGTCTTCGGACTGATCGGCGTTCGTCTGCTCGAACCCAGAATCTGCACTTGCGCGAGTTGGCCCAACGATTCTTGCGACCTTCCGCTGACGACATCAAGGGCATACTGGAACTCGTGCCGGTGGATCTGCATGCCCCGCTGTCGCGCTGCCTCCAGTTGACCGAAAAGCTGGCGGGCCTTCTCGATGTTGTTGCGCTCCCCTTCCAGCCGAAGCCACCCGTCTCTGGTGGTCACTTTGAGATCGAGCTTCTCTTCCAGTGCCTGCAAGAGTCGAAGATCGTTCGCGTACAAATTTTGCAGCGCCCGCCCATTCTCAAACTGAAGCGTTTCTGACTCCACCATCTTGTGTCCTATAAGATCGTGACGCTCCGGGAAAAGTAGCTCATCGACATGCAGTAGCGCTCACGATGATCAACGCAGGACCTACCGTGTATCGAAAACTGGGCGCGATGCAAAGCAAGGAATAAATGCGGCATACGACCCCTTGCTTTCACCAAGAAAAGAAGCAAAGCGAACCCATCGGCTGCGCGTCGGGAATACCCTCATTTGTACCCATACACCATTGCCCAATGGGTGCGTTCGACTGGCGAGGATATGACCTCTACGATGATGTAATAAGTGCCGGTTGCGGGAGCGATGACGCGCGCGGCGGCAAAATGACCTTTTTGCCATGCATCATTCTCAACGAGTTTTCCTCGAGCATCGTAAACATGGATTGAGATGCGGGCGTTATCCACATCTGTTCCCATGCAAAACCAATAATCATTGCCTTTGAACAAAGTGTGAGTGATTGCCTGTTGCTGTTTGACCCCCAAATCTCCACCCCATTCGTCCTGGCGCACCGCGTATCCCTGCTTCACATAGGGATCAATCGCTTCCATGGCTCGAGAAATCGCGTCATCGACGGTAGCGTAGACCGCCGCCTGCGCCGCTAGAACGCCGATTGCAATAAATAATCGTCTCACAAATGTTCTTAAGCCTTCGAATTAATCGCCTTCACTACATCGCCAGTTATCTCGTGAATTCGCTTCACCGAAGCCGGTGTGATCTTCTGGTTAATGAGTGGCGAAATTTCGTCCAGGCTCTTCTGAACCTTGCTGACCAATTGATTGTTCCGAAGCCGTGGCGGCATCCCGGCCAATCTTTCTTGGAAGTATTTCAGGAGATCGGGCTGATTCAACAAATCAGCGCCGTCGGCCGAGTAACTCTTGCCCACAATTGACGTGAGCACCTCCGTTCCTCGCAGCCATCCACCGAGGCTGACGAGGTGGGCCAACTGATCATCGCGCAACTGGATCATCGCATTCTTCACATCAGAAAGAGCGCCGTCTAGTTCGCGGCGAACGCCCACCCAGTCATCCGAATCTGCCTTGGTCAAGATCGAGTTGGTTCGAGCTAAGACCGTTTTTTCGACCCCGATGGCGCGAGCGAGTTGCAATACATCGCGACCAACTTGCTTGACTCGCTCCCGATCGGTTGCTTCGACCGCAACAAAACCCTCGGCCACCACCGAACCCAGCAACAAGGCTATCTGCGCGCGTTCTCCTCGATTGTTTATGTTCGGGTTACGCAGTTCACCGCGCCAATCCGGTGTGCCCAATTTATCTAAGACATTGAAAACCTCGCTCGGTAGAGGCACAACGACATTGTCCAATTTTGTCGCTGGAAAGCGGTTCAAGTCAATCTGTCGAGCTGGGGCGTCGGCTATTGCAAATCGGGGAAGACCCGTAGCAATCGCAATAACCAATGGAAAAAGAATTCTTTTCATCTCTTTAGAAAAATAGTCGAGAGGCGAAACCGGTTTAGTTTCGGCGGTAAGAGGCTAAAATCTCCCGTTTTTAGCACCTTGCTCTCGAAATATCGGGCCCAGCCTAAAAGCAAACTGCATTTTGAGCAAACGCCGAATGCGATGAGCGCTACTGGTAAGTTCCCTAGGCTCAACTCTCTCGCCCCAACGAATTTAGCTTGACCTGCGCGAACAGCGCTACCATTTCTCCAGACCGAAGGATTTTCGATGAATTTGAGCCGATTAGATCAAATCCTGGATCAGTTTCCGAGCAAACGGGTGCTGGTGATCGGCGATCTGATGTTGGACGAATTTGTCTGGGGGCGCGTCTCCCGCATCTCTCCTGAAGCACCAGTCCCGGTGGTCGAAGTGCTTCGTGAATCGTACTATCCTGGAGGTGCGGCTAACGTGGCTCGCAATGTCCGTGAATGTGGCACGGAAGCTTATGTGATGGGTTTGATCGGGAACGACAGCGCCGGCACGCAGCTTCGCAAGATCTTGGAGGAGACCGGTATTCGTCACGAAACAGCCCCGATCGCCTCGACATTTCAAACGATTGTCAAAACACGAATTATCGCCCGCCAACAACAGGTTGTCCGCGTTGATCGAGAGCGGACCTGGACTCTAAGCCAAGAAATCGAAGAATCCTGCGTCGAGACGATCAAACAACTGCTCTCTCAGATCGATGCCATTATTCTGGAAGACTACGGAAAAGGTTTTTTGCAACAATCGTTCATTGACAAGATTGCCGCGCTCGCCGGTGGAAAGACAATTACCGCGGACCCAAACCCGCGCAATCAATTTCAGTGGAGAGGAATTACGGCAGTTAAACCCAATCGGAGTGAAGCCTTTTCCGCCGCAAACGAACCGTGGAAAGAACCAACGGAACATCCAACCACAGATAAAGCGCTGCTCGCCGTTGGCGCAAAACTGCTAAAGGCCTGGGACCCCAAACAACTTCTTATCACCCTGGGAGATCAAGGAATGATGTTGTTTACTCCGGACAATGCTCCGTACCACATTCCTCCGCGCGCGCGAGAGGTTTACGATTTGTCGGGAGCTGGCGACACCGCGATTGCGTTCTACACATTGGCGCTCCTCTCAGGTGCAACTGCGGTGGAAGCCGCAGAGATTTCCAACTACGCCAGCAGCGTCGTAGTGGGAAAATTCGGAACGGCTACGGTCACGCCTCAAGAACTCAGAGACGTCTTTTCCTTTCACAATCATCATGAGCCTCGCTAAAGCAGTTTTCCTCGATCGCGACGGCACACTCATACACAACGTTCCTTATTGTTCTGATCCCGGGAAAGTGCAGGTCCTACCAGGTGTCACCCAATCGCTCAAGCAACTAAGGGAGCACGAATTTAAGCTCGTAATTGTCACAAACCAGAGCGGAATCGGCCGCGGCTATTTTGAAGAGGAAACATTTTGGAAAGTTCAGGCTGCTTTCGAGCAGCAGGTCGGACCTCATATTATTGATGCCACCTATTTTTGTGCAGATCATCCCGACGAAGCGACCGATCGGAGAAAACCTGGACCTGGAATGTTAGTCGAGGCGGCCCGCGACTTGTCTCTGGATCTAGCATCTTGTTTTATGATCGGAGACGGTCAATCCGATGTCGGGGCTGGAATTAGAGCTGGTGTGAAAGCGGCGATTTTGATCGGAATCGCGGAAAAGGAGTCTCAGGAAAGGGTCTGGAGCGCGAAAAACTTCCCGGAAGCCGTTCAACTCATCCTAGCTCACGAACAAGATCCGCAAAAGCTTAGAGCTTAAACAATCTCAGAAGCCCGATCAGCCAAGTAACTAGCGGCTGAATCGCGCTATCCGGCGCTTTCGAGCAGTTCCTCTGGCTAATTTCTTCGCAAGAGCTTGATTCTAAGCTAGCGGCTCAGGTACAAACTTCGCTCATGAGTAGGGTCGTCGCCATTATTCCGGCCCGTTGGGGATCGACCCGCTTTCCCGGAAAACCGTTACACGGCATTGCCGGCAAGCCTCTCATCCAGCACGTCTGGTCTCGCTGTCTCGAAGCTAAAGCTTTCGATCAAGTTATCGTTGCTACCGACGACATACGCATCGTAGACGCGGCTTTCCAGTTTGGCGCAGAGGTTGCCCTTACCGCCCCCGAACACAAAAGCGGCACGGATCGCATCGCGGAAGTGGCAAAAAAGCTGAAGAAAGCTTCCCTTATTTTTAATGTTCAGGGAGACGAGCCGCTCATCGATCCGCAGCTATTGCGCCGGCTAGTAAGGAAAATGCAGCGCGATCCGAAGACGGACCTAATCACCGCCGCAACACCGGTATCTCCAGCGGAAGCCGAGAGCGAGCACATCGTTAAAGTAGTGGTGGATCGGGAAGGCTGGGCTATTTACTTCTCGCGAAGCAAAATCCCATTCCCTCGCTCGGAAAACGGGCCTGGCTGGCTCCGGCACCTTGGCATCTACGGATATCGTCGTAGAGCATTGTTAGAATTTGTCCGGTTGGCGCCGAGTCCGCTGGAAACGACGGAACAGCTCGAACAGTTGCGCGCGTTGGAAAATGGCATGAAGATTCGCGTCGTTATTTCAAAGAGCGGTTCGATCGGTGTGGATACGCCGGAGGATGCCAGGGCGATCGAACGTCAAATTTTAAGCGATGGCGGCACCTCTCCAGCTCCGGCCGGTCGATGATCGTGGCCATGAGGTGGGCCAACGTCGGCACCCCCGGGCCGGCACCAGAGTGAAATGAAATACATTTTTGTAACAGGAGGAGTGGTTAGTTCATTGGGCAAGGGATTGGCAGCGGCCGCGTTGGGCACGTTGCTGGAACACCGTGGGATTCGAGTGATCATGCAGAAATTCGATCCGTATCTAAACGTGGATCCCGGCACGATGAGCCCTTTCCAGCACGGCGAAGTTTATGTCTTAAGTGACGGAGCCGAAACTGATCTTGACCTGGGCCACTACGAGCGTTTTACCAACACTGTCCTCTCACGAGCCAATAATGTGACCAGCGGACAGGTTTACGAGACCGTTTTGGCCAAGGAACGGCGCGGTGACTATCTGGGTAAGACTGTTCAAGTGATCCCGCACGTGACCGACGAGATCAAGGGCCGGATCACCAGGATGGCAAACGAGCATCCAGCTGACGTTATTATCACTGAAATCGGGGGTACGACCGGCGACATTGAAGGCCTACCTTTCTTAGAGGCCATTCGTCAATTCCAGCTGGAGGTCGGTCCCGAGAACGTAGTCATCATGCACGTAACGCTGGTGCCGTATATCAAAGCTGCCGGCGAATTGAAGACAAAACCTTCTCAGCAGAGTATCGCTAAACTGCGAGAGATCGGTCTGCACCCAAACGTGCTTCTTTGTCGCACGGAATGGCCGCTGGAGCTCGAGGTCAGACAAAAACTATCCCTGTTTTGTAACGTCCCCCTTCCCGCTGTGGTCGAAGTAAGAGATGTAGAACATACCATCTACGAACTCCCACTCACTCTACAGGATGAAAAACTAGATGAGACGATCTGCCGGCTCCTTCACTTCGATACTCCTCCGGCGGATATGTCCGAGTGGCGCAAGTTCGTTCAGCGCGTAGTTCATCCGCGCAAGCAGCTGAAAGTGGCGGTGGTAGGCAAATACATTGATCTCCAGGATGCCTATAAGAGCATCTACGAATCGCTCACTCACGCTGGAGCAGCCAACGATTGCGGTGTAGAAATTTTAAAGCTCGATTCTGAAGATTTTGAGAATCAGAATCCGGCTAAATTCCTCGGTGCGGTAGCCGGAATCATCGTTCCGGGCGGATTCGGTGATCGCGGAGTCGAAGGTAAGATCGTCGCTTGCCGCTACGCGCGCGAGCAAAGGATTCCCTATCTGGGACTTTGCTTAGGCATGCAAGTCGCCACCATCGAATTTGCGCGTGATGTCTGTGGCCTCAAAGGCGCCAATAGCACCGAGTTTGACGACCAGGCAGCCGATCCGGTGATCTGCTTATTAGAAGAACAAAAGGAAGTGCGCAACAAAGGAGCTTCCATGCGGCTGGGGAGCTGGCCGACCATGATTATGCCAGATACATTGGCCCACAAGCTCTACGGGGCAAAACAGGCGATGGAACGGCATCGTCACCGTTATGAATTCAATCTGAGCTATCGACCAATGATGGAAGAAAAAGGCCTGGTGGTCAGCGGAACCAGTCCTGACGGCAGACTAGTTGAGATGATTGAATTAAGAGACCATCCCTGGTTTGTTGCTTGCCAATTCCACCCAGAATTTCTTTCTAAGCCGAACGCTCCTCATCCGCTCTTCAAAGGCTTTATTGCGGCTTGTTTGGCCAACTCGGCGTAGGCGGTAGAGATTGCACTCTGCGCATACGCAATAGGTCGTATGAGTCTAGGAGCCATAAGAAAAACCCGCCGTGACGCAGCCTTGCAGGCAGGAGCGCGTCCCTGCCGAACCGGACGCGCAGGAGTCGGATCCTACCGTCAATCCACAATCTGCAGAACTGCCTGGTGACCGGTTCTTGCGGCAGCCGCGTTCAGAAGATTGCGCATCGCAGTGATCGTCTGCCCATTGCGTCCGATGACTTTACCAACGTCCGATCGCCGCATTTCTATCTTGAACAAGATCTTAGTGCCTTGCTCAATCTTCGTTACCAACACTTCGTCGGGTGCTTCGACCAAGTGTTGTATCACGAACTCCAGGAAGTTCTCCACAAGACGGATCAGGCTTGGGCAGTAGCAAGTTTTTTGCGAGCCTTCCGAATCATGCTGGCAACGGTCTCGCTCGGCTGGGCGCCATTCTTCACCCAGTAATCAGCGCGATCCAAATTGATCTGGTAGTTCTCGCCCGATTTTCTCGGATCGTAACTGCCGATTACTTCAATAAATTTACCGTCGCGGGGGCTTCGTTTATCCGCGACAATTACCCGGTAAAAAGGGCGGTTCTTGGCGCCCTCTCGTCTCAGTCTAATTGCAACTGCCATATTAATTGGGGAACGAGGTCCCACTCGTCCGCTATCTTCTAAAAGGTTTAGCCCCTGGGACTTGGGCCATCATTTTCTTCAGCTGTCCGGAATTCTTCATCAGCTTCCTCATCTGGTTAAACCGTTGAAGAACCGTGTTTACTTCCGAGACAGAGGTTCCACTGCCACGAGCTATTCTTTGACGCCTCCTCGCATTGAGGATATCGGGCTGCTTTCTTTCGCCCAGAGTCATCGAGAGGACAATTGCCTCCACTCGTTTCAGCTGCTTTTCGTCAACGGAAAAGCCTTTCACATTACTCATCCCAGGGAGCATGCCAAGAATAT
>Ga0209526_10001659_pt1 | contig 14956 bp, 12 predicted proteins | sample JacPinW_OM2H0_M1_FD_188566 | JGI IMG/M metagenome (GOLD analysis project Ga0209526, IMG submission 188566) | Forest soil microbial communities from Algoma, Ontario, Canada - Jack Pine, Ontario site 1_JW_OM2H0_M1 (SPAdes) (version 2) | ecosystem: Environmental > Terrestrial > Soil > Boreal... | reverse complement strand
TTGCTCCGGTTCCAACGGTGCGGCGCGATCAATTCCACGCGGAGATGTTCGCGTATCCGCTGATCCAACGGATCGCTGTCGTACGCTTTGTCGCCGATCAATCGCTTCGGTGTTTCACGGAGGAACCGTCGCTGGAGCGTGGGTTCGACGAGGGTGGCTTCATTCGGTGAAGCGCTGACCACGTGCACGGCGAGAGGAAGACCATGGCGGTCTGCGATTGCCATGATTTTGCTGCCTTTGCCGCGTTTTGTAGGGCCGACAGCAGAGCCCCCTTTTTCGCCGAGCTGAAGCTGGCGTCGATGAACGATTCGCTCAGATCGAGCTTCCCGCGGTCGCGTAAGTCTTCGGCCAGTTTCTGCAGCAAACGCGTGAGCAGCCCGGAGCGCTGCCATTGTTGGAAACGTCGATGACAGGTCTGATAGGGCGGATAGCGAGGAGGCAGATCGTGCCAGGGAGCACCCGTGCGTAAAACCCACAACACGCCGTTTAGCACCGCCCGCGTATCTTGCCACGGTCGGCCTCGCCCATCTTCCCGCCGCCTGGGACGGAACAGCGGTTCGAGAAACGCCCACTGGGCGTCGGTGAGATCCATACATCCGATTTACTCTGTTTCGCATAACTTTCAATCGAGCAATGGCTTAAACGTGTTTATGAGATAACTTCTAGAGAGTCGTCTAGGTCCTTTTATGTCGCGGTGAGACTTCAGTTCCAAGCAGAAGTCCCATCCTCAAGCTCCCGGACCTTTGGTAGGCGTGTGAACTTGTCGTTAAATTACGATGATTTCAACGTGACCGACAAGGAGCGAAAAGTTTGGTAAGACATGCGTAAAGATTAGGGAGAAATCACAGGTGGCAAGTGACTCCGCAGGACCGCGCCTTCTGGCCTGAGCGCTCAGGAGAAACTACTCGCGGTTCAAGTCGGTCATTAGACTTCCTCTCCCACAATTTGTACTCTATCGGCAGTTAGACTCGATAGAGCTCAACTTCTCAAGTGTCGCGTTCAATATGTTCTTTGTTTGCCCATCGCCGGCTTCTTTCTTCTGCATTTTTCTGCTGGCCATTTGACTCATATTGTCTTAAGGTATCGGGGTAGAACTTCTCGTCCGCAGGTAAGCCCGCCTGTCCCAGCAGGCTCCTTCGCAGACTCCCGGAGATGGTTTTCATATGGCGGCATCGCTTCCTTCGGCCACGTTCCGAGAGCGCCCGCATGCTCCTCATTCCCAACGGATAACGATTCTCATCGCTGACGAGACCCCCATGGCCTGTCAGTTGCTGAAGAACGCGCTCGGACATCCGCGCCTTCGTTTTGAGGTCGTGGCGTGCGCGGTCAAGCGCTCCGAGATCATGCAGTCGATGAGCAGTCATCCCGCCGAAGTGGTCCTGGTCAGCGAAACTCTCCAGGACGGGCCATTTGTCGGCTTCCAAATACTGAGCGAACTGCGTTCGTTGTTTCCCGAGACACGCCTAATCGTTCTGCTTAAGTCGGCACAGCGTGACCTGGTGCTCGACGCGTTTCGCGCCGGAGCCAAAGGCGTGTTCTGTAGAGCAGAACCTATTGCAGCTCTTTGCAAGTGCATTCGAGCGGTGCAGGAGGGGCAAATTTGGGCCAACAGTCACCAACTCAATTTCATCGTCGATGCCTTGGCCCATGCCGCGCCATTCCGTGTAAAGAGCGCTAGTGGAAAAGACTTATTGGCCAAACGGGAACAGGAAGTCGCCAAGCTTGTGGCGGAAGGACTGAACAACCGGGACATTGCACAGAAGCTTGGTCTCACCGAGCACACCGTAAGTAATTATCTCTTCCGGATTTATGAGAAGTTGGGGATATCGAGTCGCGTCGAGCTGGTGTTGTACATTGTCCGTCATGAGCAACTTCGCGAGTAACAGCCAACCTGGCCACCTGTGAATGGCGTCTCAGTTTTTAATACGCGAACTGACGTTTTCGTTTCGGCGGTGCTTGTCAGGGCCCCCAAAGATGCAGAAGCCATACGTACACAAAGGGATTCCCGAGCTATCAAGAACCTCCCTTATCAGCGGACAGGTTATTTCAGATTGCATCGATGAGCTCTGAAACTGTGGGAAGCTCAGAAGGCGCTCACGCTACCAGCGAGCATGCGGACGGTGTTCGACAGGTTCGACCAGCCCCACTATCCTCCTGCCTTTTGGAAGCGGAACTCTCCTTCTATCAAAGCTATCCCTGGTCCCTCAATGTATTCCCAACGGTGGGGGAAATAAGAGCATACCTCCGACGTGAACTTCGCCGCGCGGAAGAGGCCTCCGCAGGTTGGCACCTTGCCGAAGTTACGACGAATGTTTTCCTACTTGCCTGTGCGATAGCCGACGCATTGGATGATTACTTGCTTGGCGAAGACTACGACTTCGCTAAGGCTGCCGAGAAGATGCCCACTCTCGCGCCTGCATTTCGAGTTGCAGAAGCAATCCTTTCTGTTAGGCGGAAGTCTCGTGAGCTACTACTTCGGCACCTACGCATCTGGCAGCAGAGCTGGAATACCGTTTTAGTCGAGTTTGTGAGATCGATTCTGCTAAACACGAATCCAGACCGACGAGCCATCTCAACCCACACAGCAGCACTTGCGTCTTTGCTTGCCAAGCGGCTGCCAACAGGCTTGCTTGCTCGGCGTTCCCGACCACCGGCCGCATTCATTTCTCAAGATCTCACACATCTGGATGCGGTGGCATTGACGCGCAAATTCGTGACCGCATTTCCCGATCGGCAGAACCAGGTTCTGGTTCTCGGCTTGCGGACTGCCGGTTCCTATTTTGCCCCAGTAGTCTGCGCCTACCTGAAATCGGAAGGCTATCAGCGGGTGAGTTCCGTGACTCTCCGTCCGAAGCGAGGGATAAGTCTGTGGGAAGCCGGTCAGCTCCAACGGTGTGCAACCAGCGGTAGTTTTGCCCTGATCGTGGATGAACCAGTGACTACGGGGAACACCATTGCGAAAGCTGTGAGATTGCTTCGGCAAGCAGGCATTGAAACAAGCAAGATTGTCGCCTCGTTTCCTATTCATCCGACCCGGGGCAGCAAACCAGAGGCTTTTTTGGCATGCGAAATCACGACTTTGCCTCTCGCACGCGAAGAGTGGCAAAAGAGCCTCCTGTTCGAACCGCAGACTGTCGGAAGTATCGTGCAAGAGTACTTCCTGGCGCGCGGTTATCGAGGGGCGACCCTGACGTTTAGCCCGCAATTGGAACAGTGTTCCGCTAGCCTGAGGGACTTGTGCGTCGAGAAGGGCCACATCCGATTCAAGCGCATATACGAGGTTCGACTGGAAGATTCTGCCGGCAACGTTGAAACTCGTTATGTGCTGGCCAAAAGTATTGGGTGGGGATGGCTCGGCTACCATGCTTTCCTGGCGGCAGACAGACTCTCCTGTTGCATTCCTCCTGCGCTCGGTTTGCGCAACGGGATTCTGTTCACCGAATGGTTGCAGGAAGCGCACTCGATGGCGACGCTGCCGGACCGCGAACAGTTAGTCGATACCTTAGCTTCCTACATAGCCGAACGCGTTCGCTCACTGGCACTGGAAAAAGACCCTTCACCGGACCTGCTTCGACAGAACAACCACCGAGGCATGGAGCTGCTCGCCAACACCCTTAGTCGAGCTTTCCGTCATAGGATCGCCGCCGCACTGAAGCGCAGTTGGATCCGGGAGAAGCTGTCTCGTATCGGATGTGCTACCCCGACGCTGATCGATGGCAAAATGCGCCAAGTGGAATGGATCCGCGGTCCGGAACAGCTTCTCAAAACGGATTTTGATCAGCACGGACTCGGGAAGACAGAGTTAAACGTGACTGACCCTGCCTACGATGTCGCCGAAGCCGTCTTGTATTGGAACCTCTCACCCTCCGAAGAAAGAAATTTGCTGGCACGCTACGTTCAAAAATCGGCAGACACCGAAGTCGAAAAACGGCTCTTTCTGCACAAACTGCTTGCTGGGGTCTGGGCCATGACTTTTGCCCTCGACCTCCTCGACAACCCCCATCTTGTGGACCGGCATGCGGAATTTCATCAACAATATGTCCAAGCTTGGAACTTCCTCGAGATCCACACCGCACGATTTTGTGGGCGTTTAGTCCGGCCGCCAAAGACCGTAGGCTGGCATGCCCCGCTCGTGATGCTGGACATTGATGGTGTACTAGACGACCGCATCTTTGGGTTCCCCTCCACGACGGCGTCCGGTATGCAAGCGGTGGCCCTCCTCCACGCACACGATTTCGCTGTGTCGGTAAATACCGCTCGCTCGATTGGGGAAGTGCAGGAGTATTGCGAGGCTTACGGCTTCCTGGGTGGTGTGGCCGAGTACGGGAGTGCGATTTGGGATGCCGTCACGAAGCGGGAGTTCTTACTGGTTAGTCCGGAATCTCTCAGCGAGCTGGAGAAGGTAAAGATCGCTCTCCGTGAGATTCCTGGCATCTTCTTGAATGACAGCTATCGTTATTCAATTCGGGCTTACAGCTTTGAGGACAACCGAACAGTGCCCGTTCCAACCCTGACGATTCGGACGTTACTCGCCAATCTTGGCGTCCAGCGGCTCAAGTTCCACCAAACCTTTAGCGACACGGCGGTCCTTGCAAGAGACCTCGACAAGGGTACCGGATTGCAATCGTTGCTAACCTGGCTGGGAATGCCAGAGCTAGAGGTGGTGGCCATCGGCGACTCGCAAGCGGACCTGGCCATGTTTCGTGCGGCTAAGAGAAGTTTTGCCCCTTCGCAGATCCAGTGTCGGGAGCTAGCGCGGCTGTGCGGATGCCAAATCGTCGATCATTCTCATCAACGAGGTTTGCTGAGCATTGTGCGTTTTCTGACCCACCCCGAAGGTGGTCATTGCGAGCGTTGTCAGGCCGTCGATCGCCTCTGGCCGAAAGGAACGGACCTCTTTCTCGACTTACTGGAACGGGCAGACAAAAAGGGGCCAGGCTTGATGCTTGAGGCTCTGGTTGATCCGGCAGTTCTGCGGGCTTTTGTCAGGTGAATCTGAGCGGCACCGAGCGCCGCCACGAACTTGAAAAGGCGGCAAACGCGTTCTGCGCAATGAATAAAGACCGCCACAACATGTCAGCGTCCACTTTTACGCGTTTCCGTGAAGGCTCGGCGCAGCCGACCCAGAAATCGTCCGCCCAGTTCGACAAAATAATTCCGCAATTCGGCCAGCCCTGGCCGCCAATCACCGGCAGCGAAATCGTCGTAGCGCAGATTCGTCCCCCAGAACTTGAGAAACTGCAGTAGCGTTGGCAGGCGCTTCGGGAAATCTAGCGACCAGCCGCGAGGCGGGCCCAAAAGCACACTTTCCAAATGCCTCAGGTCCCTGGCGAGATGACGGCAGACGACCCCTTGGCGATAGGAGTGAATGATCTCCACCGGCTGCCCGCTTACAGCCCGGTACCAGAGGAGAGGAAAATCGACGCCGGATTCCACTGCCAGTTGCATTGAGCCCCAGGGTCGCGAGTTGATTTCCATCAGGTATGGCGTTCCATCGTCCCCCACGCGATACTCCACCATCACCAGCCCATCTACGCCGATCACACGCAGCAACTGCTCACTTGCCCTCATCAGGGTTGGATCCGGCGCCACACTGATCCGAAGTGAACTGCCAGAACCAGTGGGATCCTCGTCGCGAATCCGCCGATGCATGAAACGGGCTATAATCTCCCCGTCTCGGATCAGGAAAAAACACCCCATCCCGAAGCCGGCGACATAGCTTTGCAACAGCGGCCACGGACTGAACCGATGAAGGGCGAAATATTTTTGCCGTAGCGCGTCCTTGTTAAAGGCGTATGCGACGCTCAGGCGGAGACGCTGACCCTGGCAGAGCCCTATGCTGCTGCGAGGCTTGATCACGAAGGGAGGCCAGAGGGTGTTTGCGGCGTGATCAAATTCCTCCTCGTTTTGGATGAAGCACGTGGGTGGAACGGCCAAGCCCAATTCTTGAGCCTGTTTCGCCGTTTTGGCCTTGTCGCACGCCAGACGGAATCCTTCCCTTGCAGGCAACGGAACTTTCACGCGCGACGAGAGTAGTTCCCGCCATTCATCGAGCAGTAGCAGTGTTTGATCGGTTGTTCCGATCAGTAAGTCGAACTGGCAGCGACTCAGGATCTCGAAGAGCCATTGGCGAAAGGCTTCGGGATCTTCCATCGGAGACGGGTACAACAGAAACTGCACACAAAAGCGAGAAAAGCGCGCGGGCGCGTCAGGGGCCGCCGCGCCCACCGTCACCCTAATCCCTGCACGGGCCAGTGAGCGCGTAAATGCAAGCGAGGCTGGCGAGTGACCATCCAGCAAAAGAATCGAAATTTGACCCGGTTGGAGCATCACGGAGAAGCTCTTCGTTTCCTTCCTCGTCTTCGCCTCTTGGGGCAGGGCTTTCCGGCTCTAGCTTTGCGTTTCACGAGACTTTAGGTTCCTAGCCCTTTCGGTGCTGCCCTCGTTGACTCTGATTCTTCCCGTCCGTAGGATATCGGGATGTACAAGTCTTTTCCACTTTTCGTGATTTAGCAGGAGGGCACTATGCGTCGAGAACGGGCGCTGAAGATTGTATTGGTGTTGGTGGGATTGGTTTTTTCGGCTGGTGTTTTGCCCGTGACGGAGTCTTTATGGCACCAGAATCAGTCGATGTATACCTTTGATATGATGCTTAGCCTGATGTAACCGAGGATGACTCGCGCCTGTCGCTTGTCGCTGGCAATGATCATGATCGTTCCGATTTCGCCAGGTGCGAGAACGTTGCTTCGCCTCGACTCCTCCGCGGCATCCCGTCACGATTCAGCGGTTCGCTCATGACTTCAAGGGCCATTGCGGCCTAACGAGCTAACTTCCGGGTGGTCGGGCTGCTCTTCCGTAACGAGCCTTAGGCTGCTCCAGCGCGTGAAGGGTGCGGCATCCGCCGGAGATCTGGTAGAAGCGGATAATTTAATCCTGCACTTTGTAATGAAAAGTACTTGACAGCAGGAAGTCTTGGTGTAGTTTAGGACGGATAGCCTTGCTCAGGTGAGGAGGACGTTTAGATGGAAGCTGCGCATCCAACTCAAGCACAACAATTGGGCAAATCCCCGTCCGGCCCGTTCCGAGGATTGCTGGCTGATGCCATTCGGTTCTGGGAGCCTCGCCGGTTGCTCTATAATTTTGTGCTCAGCGCGGTCGTCGCAATCTGGCTGGTAGCGACGTGGCCACATTTCCGTGCCGCTGGGACAATGCAATTACTTGCGCTTCTTGGCATCCTCGCGTTGCTCGCGAATGTTTGCTACTGCGCCGCTTATCTCATAGACATTCCAATGCAGCATTCATCCTTTAACGCGCTCTGGAAACGCCGGCGTTGGGTTCTATGGTTGATGGGAATGCTCTTTGCAATCGTGCTGGCAAATTATTGGATCGCCGACGAGATCTATCCGTACACTGACTGATGCAAGGATGGAGCTCGACCCTCGTCAAGAGGATTAAGGGCACAAAGGGCGCGCCAGGCCCCGAGCGTGGATACCGGCGGAGGAAAGGCGCAAAGTGAAGATAAAGAGCCCATTCTTTGCAAGAAAACCGCAAAGGGTAGGCCAGCCAAGGAGTTTTAGCGCACAAAGGGTGCGCCATCTACGAGTTCCAATTCGAAGGGAATCTGTCACGTGCTCGCGAGCGGGACCGTCTTTCCTAAATCGTCACAAGCGTTTCACGTCCTACAGGCAATCGAATTGCTTTCTCGTCGGTTTCGGGTTGGCTTTCAGTCTGATCGATGTGCTTCCCATCTGGCGACAATCAAGTGTTGTGTATTTTATCCATTGGCGAAGAGAATGGTCATGCCGATTGCGGCCATGACCATGAATTAGTGTTAGTTCGTTTTCACCCATCTGCCAAGCCTGTTGCACAATGTTACCAAGAGTTCCGTTGAACACGATTTCAGCCGGATGGTAGCCGTGAAGGTCAATTTCTATCTTTTACTTCCTGCCCCCGCTAGGACTGTAAACCAAAAAGGATGTGACTAAAAAAGAATAGACTGAGGATGAAGCTGTGAAGAAACTTTCTGAATTTCTATCTGGATACGCCGAGCGGCGTCAACTTGCCCAACCGGTTCCGCCGAGCGTATTTCTCTATCTACCGAAGAAGAACCACTGATTGGCCAATGGGACGTGCGTTTTTCTACTGGATAAGCGAGTCGGGCTCGAAGCCATCGCCCAACCCTAATGAATCGGATTATCGGAAACTACACTCGAATCGATCAGGGCTTATGGCTGGGAAAGGAATCGCAGGATCTCGCGCATTAGGCGCTCTCCCTGGTTTGTCGCGAACAGGAACTGCGCGTGCGCGGACCCATCGAGGATGACCAATTCTTTCGGGCCCACAGCCTTCTCATAATTCGCCCGAATTTTAGGCAGCCGCGGTCCGTCATCGTTTGCATCATCTCGGGCAACGATGAACAGCTTGCGACCCTTCATCTTCTCTGGCGGGCGATCGGTCCATGCTGCCAAGAGCACCAACCGATCGATTTCACCAGGCTCAGCTTCGATTGAGGCATCGGCGGCGGCCGCGCCTCCAAAGCTTGCCCCGACAATCGATACAGTTTTCGCGCCCGTCTTACGAAGATAGCGTACTGCGGCCAATACGTCATACTGAGTCCCGTCGTCGTCTGATTTGGATTGAGGACCGCGCGACTGGCCATGTCCGCGGAAGTCGATTGCCAAGACACGAAATCCGGCCTTCATCAGCACCAGTGCCTGTTTTTCCCAGCTCTCCTTGTTGAAACGGCCTCCATGCGCTAGCACGACGCCGCGCTCGCCTTTTCCGCAAATATCAGCATAGACGACGCCTCCGTCCTGAGTCGGAAAGGAGACGTGCTCTTGCGCCACGGCGAACCCCGACAGAAGGAAAGTCGCCAAGAGCGCTCTGCGGATGAACATCGGGGAATTGTACTGCCATTGGATATGCAGAACCATTTGCTTTCGACTCAAAACGGCTGACGCGCCCGAAAAAGTCAGGAGCCCGGCGAAGTTAAGACCCAGTTAAGGCTCAAGTTTGACCTCCGTCTACCCGCAACGATATGATCGCACTGTTAAACTGGACTTTCTGCTAGAACGAGGTCAGACAATGATCAAACTGGACGGTACAGTTGGCTCAGTTCTGAGACGAAAGGTGAGCGAAGTCTGGTACGTCACGCCGGATCAGACGGTCTATGAGGCCATTGAGAGAATGGCCGATAAGGGAGTGGGAGCATTGCTCGTGCTTTCAGAGGGCAAGCTCGTAGGCATTATCTCGGAGCGTGACTACGCTCGGAAAGTCATCCTCAAGGGAAAATCTTCCACGATGACCCCTGTCAAGGAGATCATGACGAGCCCAGTGATTTTCGTGACTCAGGACCAAGCGGTGGATGAGTGTATGATTCTTATGACGAGAAACCGTATACGTCACCTTCCAGTTATGGAAAACGAGAAGGTGCTTGGAGTTGTCTCAATCGGTGACCTAGTGAAGTGGGTTGTCTCGGAGCAGCAAGAAACTATCAAACACCTGGAAAACTACATATCGGCTAAGTATCCCACCTGATACCCTTGCCTCCAAGGTAGCGAGGAATTCCTACAAAGATACAATAGACGATCTTTCGAAATCGCACCGAATTCTTGTCGAAAACCGTGCAAGTGGACGATTAATCGAATGGTCGGAATCTGACCCACCGGTTGGAGATCCGCGCGGTGGTGCTGATCAAGCGTGTTCGCCGACGGCATGGCCCGCCTGGTCCTGTTAATCTAGTTTGTTCAGAATTAGGGAGAAGAGCCAACCAACTTGCCTCCGATTATCAGTGCACAGGGTCTTGCGAAACGATATGGAGCAGCGCCGCTGTTTACGCGGCTTTCGTTCACGATTTCAGAGCGGGAGCGGATTGGGATTATCGGGCCGAACGGTTCGGGCAAATCGACGCTGCTGGAAATGTTGAGCGGCGGGGTTCTGCCGGACAGCGGCGACGTGGCGATCCGGAAGGGCACGCGGCTGAGCGTGGTGAAGCAGAGTTCAGAGTATGGCGTAGGCGAAACGGTGCAGTCGGTGATCGAGAAAGTGATGGTCAGCGCGAAACTACCGGAAGCGGAGCGTCCGGGAGTGGCGGGGGAAGTGCTGGGGCGCGCGGGGTTCACGGATTTTTCGGCAGCGGCGGCAACGCTGAGCGGCGGCTGGCGCAAGAGGCTGTCGATTGCGGAAGCACTGGTGCAGCGGCCGGACATATTGCTGCTGGACGAACCGACGAACCATTTGGACCTGGAAGGGATTGAGTGGCTGGAATCGGTGCTCGTGGGCGCGTCGTTTGCTTGCGCGGTGATAAGCCATGACCGGTATTTTCTAGAGAATATTGCGAATGAAATTGTAGAGATCAATCGCGCCTACGACGATGGCGTTTTTCGGGTTTCGGGCAATTACAGCGCGTTCCTGGAAGCGAAGGAGGAATATTTGCACGCGCAGCGGAACCGGCAATCGGCGCTGGAAAACCGCGTGCGCACGGAAATCGATTGGCTGCGGCGCGGACCAAAGGCGCGCACAACGAAATCGAAAGCGCGGATCGACAAAGCCCACGAGATGATCGGGGAGCTTGCGGAGCTTGGAGAGAGAACCAGGAGCGGACGCGCGCAGATTGATTTTTCTGCTTCGGACCGCAAGACGAAGCAGCTGATTACGCTGGATGACCTGAGCTACAGTGTGGCCGAGCGGGTACTGTTCGAAGGGCTGCACTTTATCGTGACTTCCGGGATGCGCGTGGGGCTGGTGGGACCGAATGGAAGCGGGAAGACAACCCTGCTAAGGCTGATGAAGGACGAACTGAAACCTGCGAATGGAACTATTCGACGGGCGGAAGCGCTGCGGATTGTGTATTTCGACCAGAATCGGCAGTTGGACCCGCAACAGACATTACGGAGGGCGCTGGCGCCGGACAGCGATTCGGTGATTTACCGGGCGCAGGTAATTCACGTGGCAGCATGGGCGGCGCGATTTTTGTTCACGGGCGAGCAACTCAACCAGCGCGTGGGGCGGCTATCGGGCGGAGAACGGGCGCGAGTACTGATCGCGCAACTGATGCTGGAGCGAGCAGACGTGCTGCTGCTGGACGAACCTACGAATGATCTGGATATTCCAACGCTGGAGATACTGGAAGAGTCGCTGCTGGATTACCCCGGAGCGGTGGTGCTGGTGACGCATGACCGGTACATGCTGGACCGGCTATCCACCGTTGTGCTGGGACTGGACGGCAAGGGACGCGGCGAGCGTTTTGCGGATTTTCTGCAGTGGGAGGCATGGCTGCAGGAGCGAGCAAACGACGAGAAAGAAATTCGGGCCGGCAAGCCCCCGAACCGAAACGAGGCTTCGGGACCTGGGAAGGCAAACGAAGCGAAAAAGAAGATCTCTTACAAAGAGGCTCAAGAACTGGCGACGATTGAGCAGCGAATTGCCGAGGCCGAGAAAGAGTTGCAGGCCAAGCACGATTCCCTGCTGGCTCCTGCGGTGTTGAACGACGGGCAACAATTGCGAATGATTTCCCTGGAAATGGAAGAGGCACAGAAGATGATTGAACTTCTGTATGCGCGATGGACAGAGTTAGAGCGGAAGCAGGGTTGAACAAGCGAAATAGGATCCGGTAATCGATATCGCCCTAGAAACATGCAAGCCGGCAGTTCCACGCAAGGAAATTGTGGGGCATGCGTAAACCCTTCCGCGCGGTAACAGCCAAGCACAAATTGGGCACTCCTACTGGCTTTCCGTTATTTCATCGCGCGGAATTCTCCGGTACGATAGGCGAGTTTGCAGTGGAGGTTTGCTGGGATTTCTCTCGCTTCGCGACTTTTTGGAGTCTGCCTTGGGAAAATGCCGCATACTTCTCGCCGATGACCATACCCTCGTTGCGGAAGCGGTTAAGAATCTGCTCGAGCCTGAATTTGATGTAGTGGGAGTCGCAGCCGACGGACAAGAACTGTTGCGGCTGGCGGAGCAGTTGCGGCCGGAAGTGATCCTTCTCGATTTGAACATGCCACTGCTGAACGGGTTCGAAGCGGGGAAACAACTGAAGCGGACGCTGCCGCAGACAAAGTTAATTGTTTTGACCATGTCGGAAGATCCGGGGCTGGCGGCCGAGGCGATGGGAGAGTGGGCTTGCGGCTACTTATCGAAAATGTCGGCAGGGGACGAATTGCCGAAGGCAATCAGGACTGTATTGGGAGGCGGCCGGTACGTTACGCCCGAAATAGCGAAGGGCTTGGAAGAATGGTTCGCGCGAGAATTGCCGACGAATGGGGTTCCAACGCTGACACCGCGACAGAGGGAAGTTTTGAGGCTGCTTGCGGAAGGCCGGACGATGAAGGAAGTTGCCGCACTTCTGAATGTGGCTACGCGAACGGTAGCGTTTCATAAATACAAAATTATGCAAGAATTCGGACTGGAGAATAATTCGCAGCTTTTGCGATTTGCGATACGGCAAAAGGTTGTGGAACCGATTTAGAGCAAGGAAAAAGAAACCCAAAAGTCAGCCTGGGGCGTCTGTTCCGCAAGAGCCAAGGAAGAACTCAAACAGATGCCGATCTAAAGATCGGCCAATACAAAGTACGATCGAAACGCAATCTACTTCGTGAGAGTTTGTTGCAGGGGCTTGTCGCGCCAGAATTCCTGGCCTTGCTCTGGCAGGGTGTAGATAGGGTCGAAGTATTCGTAGCGGCGTGTGAGCGCTTCGGGGTCGTCGGCTTCGATGCCGGTGCGGTAGTTCTTGGTCCAATAGGAAATGCCGAGCTGGCGATCATATTCCTTGACCTGATGGACCCAGCGCTTACCGACAAAGGGAACATCGCAGACCATGCGCGGGGTTGCGAAGCCGGGCAGATAGCCCATGATGTCGTGCTGAAGCTGGTGGACCTCATGAATGGCAAGGCGCCAGTGTTCGGCGTTGGGGATCATGTCGCACTGGTAGAAGTAGTAGGGCATGATCTTGCCGTAATCGAGAAGCGTGAAGCAGAGTTCGAGAAGTTCTTTGGGAGAAGTGTTCACACCACGGAGGAGTACGCCCTGATTACGGACATCGCGGTAGCCCATGTCGAGTAGAGCCTGGACGGCGCGGGCTACGAGTGGTGTGACCTGGCGGGCGTTGTTGACGTGCGTGTGGACGGCGATGTCTACGTTGCGTTCGCGCGCTTTTTTGGCGAGCCGTTCGAGACCGGCGAGGACTTCGTCCTGCAGGAAATGCTGCGGAATGGCCATGAGACCCTTGGTGGCCAGACGAATGTCGCGGATATTGGGAATGTCCATCAATTGCGAAACGAAGGATTCGAGGGAGGCGATGGGCGTGTTGGCAATATCGCCGCCGGAAACGACGACGTCGCGGACGGACGGTGTGACCCGCAGGTAGTCCAGCATCTGCTGGTAGCGGTCTTTTTGCGGAATCTGAAATTTTAGCTTGATGACCTGGGGAACGTCGTTGCCGACCAGGTCCATGCGGGTGCAGTGCCCGCAATATTGCGGGCAGGTGGAGAGCAGCTCAGCGAGGACTTTTGTGGGATAGCGATGTGTAAGGCCTTCGACGGCCCACATGTCCGCTTCGTGGAGGGAGTCGCGGCTGGCTTTCGGATGGCTGGGCCATTCGGGATGGCGATCATCGAACGCGGGAAGCATGTAGCGGCGGACCGGATCGTTCCAGAGATCTTTCTCATCCATGGTATTGAGCATCTGGGGAGGAATGAGAATGGACATGGTGGCGCGCTCTTTGATGTCGCGCTCAACACTGGCTAGCAGGGTATCGGGCAGGAAATCGCCGTAAACGTCTTTGAGCTCTTTGAGATTCTTGACCGTGTGACGGCGCTGCCAAAGGGCGGTTTCCCACTCCTCTTTGGTGACATTCTTGTAGCCGGGAAGGCGGCGCCAGTCTGGTTCCACAAAATCGCGGCGGAAGGGATAGGAGAAGGGCTGTCCGCCGGCGTGAACTTTGCCCGCTGGCTTCCAGCTGGGGCGTGGGGCCTTTGTTTCAGGCGTGGTGGTTTTGGTTTCACTCATGACTTCATCCTATTTCTGGGGAACCTGTGCACAAGCGGAGTGTGTACATCTAAGGATATCCGAGAGCTTGACTTTGCACCACCCCCACAAATGCAAGTGTATAGAGAAATAGGAGAGTGACGGCGTGCTCTCGGTGCTGCCATCGGTATGTGTTTTGTGAGAGAATTCGCGCGTCGACAATTACGAAACTCACGATGAAACGACATTCCCTACTTTGCTGGTTTGGTGCTTTGTGCCTGTGCCTCGGCGGGACGTGTGTGGCGTTGTGGGCGGAGAAACCAACCGACATAAAGCCTACCGGATATGTGACTGACCTTGCCGGAGTGATTCAGGCGCAGACCAAGGCGCAACTGGAGGCTTTGGGTACGGAACTGGAGCAGAAGACGGGTGCACAGCTCGCGATTGTGACCGTGAAGTCACTGGAGGGACAGGAAGCTGCGCCTTATGCCAACGAGCTGTTCAAGCACTGGGGTGTGGGCGCGAAGAAACAGGACACCGGGGTATTGTTGCTGGTTGCACCGAACGAACGGAAATACTGGATCGAAGTGGGTTACGGGCTAGAGCCCGTAATTAACGATGCGCGGGCTGGAGATGCCGGGCGATTGATGGTGCCCTATTTCCGGCAGGGAGATTACAGCGCCGGGATTGCGGCTGGGGCATGGCAGCTGGCGAAATACATTGCGGACGACAAGGGCGTGACCCTGACGGGAATGCCGCAGATGCGTCCTGTGCGGCAGCAACACGATGATCATGGCGGGTTATGGGTGTGGATTATCCTCGGGATTATTTTCTTTGTGGTTCTGGCGAGCAGTAGCCGATCGAACATGGGACCGCGAGGTGGAAGCGGCGGCGGGGCCAGGCTACAGCGGCATCGGCAACGTGATCGGCCGCTACTTCATCGAGCGCGCTCGGCGCGAGATGGAGCGCACCGACATCCGCTTGCCGGATC
>Ga0209526_10001658_pt1 | contig 14958 bp, 14 predicted proteins | sample JacPinW_OM2H0_M1_FD_188566 | JGI IMG/M metagenome (GOLD analysis project Ga0209526, IMG submission 188566) | Forest soil microbial communities from Algoma, Ontario, Canada - Jack Pine, Ontario site 1_JW_OM2H0_M1 (SPAdes) (version 2) | ecosystem: Environmental > Terrestrial > Soil > Boreal... | reverse complement strand
AACGAGGATTGCCGCCAGCCCAACTGGTCGCCCAAAGGCGATTTGATCGTTTATCAGAAGAGGGAAAATGATCAGTGGGATCTGTGGACCTATGAGATTTCCTCCAAGCAGCACCGCAAATTGACGAGCGGCGCCGGGGACAAGACGGATGCGACGTTTTCCCCCGATGGAAGCTTCGTGGTTTACAGCGCCGACAGCTCCGATTCGCCCTATGCAAACCTATACGCAATTCCGGCTTCGGGCGGGCGCCACGTTCAAATTACAACGGCCGGGGTGTATGATGGCGCGCCTAGCTGGTCGCCGGATGGAAAATCCATAGTGTTTGAAACCGCGCCGCTGCGTCAGCCAGGCACTGGGATCCGGGGCTGGTTTACACGCGCCTGGATCTGGCTGAGCCGGCGGTTCGGACACGAATGGCCAACAAGATTGGCAACCATCAAGGTGCCTGAAAATCTGCGGCAAGGGGACTGACAATGCACAAGCGGAGCACGCCAAACCCGCGCCGGCGCAGCATTCTCAAGCTGATGGCAGGCTCCGTTGCCGGCGCAGGGTTGCATGGGATCGGGGCGAAGCTCGCGCGCGCCGCCGAAGCGCGGACGAGAGTCTCCGATACGATCATTGCGCTCGAGTTCGATTCATCATTGCGCAGTCGCGTCATCGCGCAGCAAGGGAGCGTGCCGCTTACCGATTTCGAGCCGAGCGAGACGGTTTGGGTGGAGGGCAAGCCTATCGATGATTTTGCGTTCGTGGATACCCGCAGCCAAGGCGTGCAAGACGTCCATGGCCGGGGCACGCGTCATCTCTTGCGAGGACGATCGAGTGAGCAAATTGAGAAGCAGATCAGCATCTCCCTTTATGATCGCTTTCCCGGTTTTGCAATCATGCGTGTGGCCTACCGCAATGCAGGCCCGCAGACGGTCAAGCTCGATGGTTGGATGAACGGCGCGCATGTCCTTAAACCGGTAGTCGACGGCGCGCTCGATTACTGGTCCTTTTCGGGCGCATCCTATGTGGACCGCCGCGATTGGGTGCAGCCTCTGCATGCTGGCTTCGTTCAGCGCAACTTCATGGGCATGAACGCCACCGATTACGGCGGCGGCACCCCGGTCGTCGATGTCTGGCGGCGCGATTACGGGCTTGCGACCGGCCATGTGGAAACGGTGCCGAAGCTCGTAGCGCTGCCGCTCACGGTGACGCCTGCCGGCGCGCGGATCGCGGTCGAGTTTAATCAGACGGTGACGCTTGCCCTGGGCGAGGAGTTTGCGACCTTCGAGACGTTCGTAGCCGTTCATCGCGGCGATTATTTTGCGACGCTCGATGCTTATCGCAGAATACTTGCCGAGCGCGGCATGCCGCAGGCGAAGGTACCCTCGAATGCCTATGAGCCGGTCTGGTGTGGCTGGGGCTACGAGCACGATTTCACCGTCCATCAGGTGCTCGGCACGCTTCCCAAGGCGAGCGAGGTCGGTCTCGTCTGGGCGGTCCCTGACGATGGCTGGCAGACGGCGCTGGGCGATTGGTATTTGGATCCGAAGAAATTCCCGCGCGGGGACGCCGACATGATCGCGCTGGTCAAGGCGATCAAGGACGCGGGGATGAAACCCAGACTGTGGGTCGCTCCCCTTGCGGCGCAGCCGGGAACCGACCTTCTGCGCGATCATCGCGACCTGTTGCTCCTCGACAAGTCCGGAGCACCGCAGGACGTGACCGGATGGAACAGTCTTTATTTGTGCCCTGCCTATCCGGCGACGGTGGAGCGGACCAGGGCGCTTGTGCGCAAGACCATGGGCGAATGGGGCTACGAGGGGCTCAAGATCGACGGGCAGCATCTCAATGGGGTCGCGCCTTGCTACAACCCCGCGCACAAGCATGCTCGGCCGGAAGAGTCTGTCGAAAAGCTGCAGGATTTCTACAAGGCCGTTTACGATGAAATGGTTGCAATCAATCCCGACGCGCTGGCCGAGTTCTGTCCCTGTGGAACATCATACGCCTTTCACAACATGCCCTACGTGCACCAGGCCGTCGGCTCCGATCCGCTCTCGTCGTGGCAGGTCCGTCATAAGGGGAAGACTATCAAGGCTTTGATGGGACCATCGGCGCCCTATGCGGGCGACCACGTGGAGCTCAGCGACAATGGAAATGATTTCGCGTCCACGGTCGGGATCGGCGCGGTTGTTTCCACCAAGTTCACATGGCCGCGCGACGCAAAGGAAGAGTATGGGTTTGTTCTCACGGCGCAAAAAGAAGCGCTGTGGCGGCGATGGATCGCGCAGTACAAGGAGAAGAGACTCGCCGAAGGCCGCTACATGGGTGACCTCTATGACATTGGCTTCGATAAGCCCGAAGCGCATGTCATTGCAAAGGATGGCCGGCTGTATTACGCGTTCTATGCCAATCGCTGGAACGGCGCGGTCGAATTGCGGGGCCTCGGCAACAGCCGCTACACCTTAACCAACTACTGGACCGGCAGCACCATTGGCACTGCCTCCCCGAAGAACAATCGGCTAGCGGTCTCGTTCGAACGCTTCCTTCTCATCGAGGCGGCGCCCGTTCAGGCAACATGAGGCCGGCCTGCCGCGGCCGAGACCTGGATGCGGCCGGCGTGACTTCCAGTAGGGTGATGCGATCATGAAAACTCGGTACGCGGTTGCATCCGCGATGCTCATTGGTGTCGCCATCGGCGCGGTCGCTGTTGAGGGCATTCGCGCTCAGGCGGGGGCCCCCGTCTACTACATCGTCGAGACCGAAGTGACGAGCCTCGACGGTTATCTGAATGAATATGTCCCCCGCGTCGAGGCCAGTATCAAAGCGTTTGGAGGCCGCATCCTCGCCTCGGGAACGAAAGTGGCCAACGTCGAAGGAGACCCGCCGAAACCGCGCGTCGCCATCGTTGTCTGGGACGATGTAGAAAACATCCAGACTTGGCGCGATTCAGCTCAGTTCAAGGAAACCCGGATCCTGGGCGACAAGTACGCGAAATTTCGCGCGTTCACAATCGAGGGGCTAGCGAGGTAACCGCAATTCAGTTTGCGTAGCGGGCGGTGACCTCGCGCGCGATCTTTGAGCCTTCCTCCAGGTAGCGACGGATGACCAGATCGGCCGCCGGCGTGCAGGTTCGGTAGGTCTGCTGATAGCCGCGATAACCGCGGTTGAAGCTTGCAATCAGGCGGGCGCGGCGCTCGCCATGGGGCGTCTCCGCATCAACCAGGGCCTGCATTTCGTTGCGCCATTTCTGGCCTTCATTGGCTCCGCACAGGCTACGCAGGTAATGGAGCGCACCCAGGATCTCCGCAAGTCGCGCCAGGCTTCCGTCGAAAGGTGCCGAAACGACCTCCGCGCGCGCGGGTGCGCCCGCGGCAATGAGCGCGATTGAGACTAACAGAAGGACGCGTCTTAACATCGAGGTTCGATATTCGCTGATTGTTTGAGAGATAGCTTGTCTGGTTCGATTATTGCGGTCCAACCCGACCGAAAAAAGGCGGCGTTTTCGCCGGTCATTGCGCCTCGTTGAGGCGGTCGAAAGCCGCGCCGACGATCTCAGCGAGCCCCGGTGTGGTGGCAAGCCCGGCAAGCTCGGCGGGATCGATCCAGCGCGCCTCGCTGAGCTCCTCGTTGAGTTGCGGCTCGCCGCCTTTCCAGCGGGCGGCGAAACACAGAATGACAAAATGCCTTTCGACGCGGTCGCTTCCGTCGCGGGTGATGGCCTCGCGAAACCCCGCGAGGTCAACCGGCTCTATGGTCATCCCGGTTTCCTCGGCAACTTCGCGCATCACGGCGGCGCGCAGTTCCTCCCCAAGTTCCACCACCCCTCCCGGCAGGCTGAACAATCCGTTCGCGGGCGGGCGCGCCCGGCGCACCACCAAAAGCTTGCCGTCTCGCACAATGGCCGCGCTGACCGCGAGAAACGGGCGGGTGGGATAGGACCTTGCATCCGTCACGGCAATTGCGCTCCGGCAGTATTATCTGAGCATCCCGGGCCTGTCGCTCCGTCTTGGCCCGGCCCTGTTAGGGCAAGCTTACACCGGCGGGACCTGCATGTGCGGCCGTTATCTCATCACCTCGTCACCGGAGGCATTCCGGCGGCTCTTCGGCTATCCGGAAGAACCAGGCTTTCCGCCGCGCTACAACGTGGCGCCCACCCAGCCGGTGCCCATCGTGCGCATGGTCGAGGGCGCGCGACAATTTGCCTTGGTGCGCTGGGGGCTCGTTCCACCCTGGGTCAAGGACCCCCGCAATTTCAGTCTGCTCGTCAATGCACGGGCGGAATCCGTGCATGACAAGCCTGCGTTTCGCAATGCCATGCGTCGTCGGCGCTGCCTCTTTCCGGCCGACGGCTTTTATGAGTGGAAGGATGAGGGCGCAGCGGGCAAGCGGCCGTTCTGTGTGCATCCAAAAGATCGCGGCCCGGTTGCCTTTGCCGGGCTGTGGGAGTGCTGGATCGGTCCAAACGGCGAGGAACTGGAGACCGCGGCCATCATCACCACCAACGCCAGCCGCGACATCGCAAACCTGCATTCGCGCATGCCCGTTGTCATCCCTGCGGGCGCGTTTGATCTCTGGCTCGATTGCACCAGCTGCGATGCCATGACCGCATCGGCATTGCTTGAGCCTGCGCCCGAAGGACTGTTCGAGGCCTACGAGATTTCACCGGCGGTCAACCGCACCGCCAACGAGGGGCCGCGGCTGATTGAACCGGTACCGGCCGGCGTGGCCGAAAATGATGTCTCCGCGCCGATCAAGCGGACGAAGCGGAAAGATGAGAGGCAGCCGTCGTTGTTTGACGATTTGTAGCCCGGATGGAGCGTAGCGACATCCGGGAACGCCGCTCCCGCATTTCGCTTCGCTCAATGCGGGCTACATGCATGTGTGCGCCGCTACAGCACCTTACCCGGATTGAGGATGCCTTTGGGGTCGAGCGCGCGCTTGAGCATTCGCATGAGATCAAGCGCAACCGGGTCTTTCACCTTCGGCAGAAGGTCGCGTTTCAACACACCGATGCCATGCTCGGCGGAGATCGAGCCGCCGTATTTCGCGACCACGGAGAACACCGCGTTGTTGACCGCGTCCCAACGTGCGAGGAATTGCGCCTTGTCGGCGCCGACGGGCTGCGTCACGTTGTAATGGATGTTGCCGTCACCCAAATGACCGAACGGCAGCGGGCGGGCGCCCGGGATCAACTGCATCACTGCGGCATTCGCCTCTTTGATGAAGGCCGGCACGGCGGCGACCGGCACCGAGATGTCGTGCTTGATGGAGCCGCCTTCGTAGCGCTGCACTTCGCCAAACAGTTCGCGGATGCGCCAGAACATTTTTACCTGATCGAGGCTCTCTGCGATGGTCGCATCAACGATGAGGCCGCGCTCGAGCCCTTCGGCCAGTATCTCTTCCAGAATCTGGCGCAGGCCCGAGCGCTGCTGTGAGGACAGCTCGATGAGCACGTACCAGGGATGCGGCTGCGGGAGCGGATCGCGGCAATCAGCGCCATGCTTGAGCACCAGCTCGATCCCGAGCCGGAGCATGATCTCGAAGCTCGTGACCCCTCCCGCGGCACGCTCGGTGGCGGTCCCGAGAAGATCAAGCGCCGCCTCCGGCGAAGGGACGCCGACGAATGCGGTCTCAACCGACCGCGGGCGCGGAATAAGGTGCAGCACCGCCGCGGTAATCACGCCGAGCGTGCCTTCCGCGCCGATGAACAGATTGTTGAGATCGTAGCCGGTATTGTCCTTCTTGAGCTTGTTGAGATTATTGAGCAGGCGCCCGTCGGCGAGCACCACTTCAAGGCCAAGCGCGTGCGAGCGCGCGATGCCATAGGCGAGCGCGGCGGTGCCGCCGGCATTGGTGGAGAGATTGCCGCCGATGGTGCAGGTCCCCTCCGACGGGAGGACTTGCGGGTAAAGCCGGTCGGCCGCCTCCGCGGCTTCGCGCGCGCGCAACAGCGTCACGCCGGCCTCGCAGGTCATGGTGTTTGAGACGGGGTCCACCTCGCGGATGCGATCAAGCCGGTTGAGCGAGATAACGACCTCGCCGTTGTGCGGGATCTGGCCGCCGACCAGCCCGGTATTTCCGCCCTGGGGGACGATCGCGGTGCCGGTCTCGTTGGCGAGCTTGAGGATCGCCGCGACCTCCGCCACCGAGCCCGGACGCAGCACCACGGGCGTGCGGCCCACGAACATGTCGCGCATCTCGATGAGATAGGGCGCCTGCGCCTGCGGATCGGTGATGGCGTATTTTTCTCCGACAATCGCCGCAAAGCGGGAGAGCAGGACAGTGGCGAGAGCGGGAGGCGCGGGAGACAGCATCAGGCCTGGTCCATGTGGCTCTATCTCTCCCCAACATATATGGAAATGTCGGTCCCGACGAAATCCCGCAGATTATAGAACTGAGCTGCTCAGCGCGGGGCGGCGGCGCGCTCGAGCCGATCGTTGATGGCTTCGCCAAGGCCGGCGTGCGGGACCGGCATGACCGCAATCGTGGCAGCGCCACACCTGTCGAGCGTGCGCAGGTGAGAGAAGAAATTCGCTGCCGCTTCGATCAGGTCGCCGCGCGTTGACAAGTTCAGTGTCAGAACTGCACGATCGGCACCCGCGATGCCCTCCCGCCCGAATGCAAGCAGCGCCTCGCCGGGACGCACGCTCGTCGCTTCGAGCCGTAGCCGCGCGTGCGGCGCATAATGGGAGGCGAGACCACCGGGCGCGATGACGCCGGTTTCCTCCTTCGCAGGGTCCGCGCCGGTCGTATCCTTGAGCGCAATCACCCGCTCGATGCTCTCGCGCGGCAACGCGCCGTGCCGCAGCAGCACTGGCTCGTCGACACAGGCGACGATGGTCGATTCCAATCCCATCGGCGCGGCTCCGCCATCGACGATGAGATCGATGCGCCCGCCCAAATCGCCGAGCACATGTGCCGCAGTGGTGGGCGAAACATGTCCCGACCGGTTTGCCGAGGGCGCAACGATCGGTCCGCCAAAGGCAGCCATGATAGCGCGCGCGACGCCATGGCTCGGAACCCGCACCGCAATGGTATCGAGGCCGGCGGTTGCAAGCTCTGCCACGGCGCAGTTGGGAGCTTTGGGTAAAACCAGCGTCAGCGGACCCGGCCAGAATGTCGACACCAGGCGCTCGGCCGCGGGATCAAAGCGCGCGAGGCGGCGCGCAGCAGCGGCGTCCAGCACATGGGTGATGAGCGGATTGAAGGACGGACGCCCCTTGGCTTCATAGAGTCGCGCCACCGCTTCGCCGTTGCCGGCATCGGCGCCGAGGCCGTAGACCGTCTCGGTCGGAAATGCCACGAGACCGCGCTCCCCCAGCACGCGCACGGCGGCTGCGGTCGCGAGATCGCCGGCCGGCATGACCTGCGTCGGGCGCTCCTCAGTCATGGTCGTGTGCCAGATGTCCTCTCGCTTGTGGCCCTGCCGGGATGACGGCCGTGGACCAAGCGTGACCGCGCTAATTCATTGCGCCCGGACAATACCCGAATAGCAGGGATTTTTTGTGGTACTGGCGATCCCTGTACGAAGATCGTCGGGTGATATCTTGCTTCATTGATAGACCACGCTGCGCCGGAAATGTTCGGCATCTCTGCCATCTGGCTCGTCATGTCTGCTGAGACGTAAACGTTCTCCTTTGCACCATCTCGGTCATTCGTATAGGCAACGTCAGTTCCGAACGTCTTCAAAAAAACCGGGACACAATATTGTCGTCTGATCTCTTGGGCGACACGCGACTGCTCATCGAGGGTTCCATCCTGGCTCAATGTTGCATTCTCATTGATTTGATATAAGGGGACGGCATTGAGCAACCCCCGATCCAGCGCCTGCTTGAAGGCTTGCGGATTATTCTTCGCGACATATCCGATCTTCCTGGAACTGGAAATGACGCCCGCATTTCTGGCAGCATTAACTGCCTGGAGAAATTGATTGAACAGATCGGCAAGGCTCTGTGCGTCGAGCCTGTGGACATTGTCCAGATGAATACCGATGACAGAGCTTGCAGGCGCTCGTTGGTCCGCTTGCCGCACTATTGCAACGAGATCATCAATTACGATTTTTCTTGCGGCTGGATCGGTAAGGTCAATCATGCGTTCAGTGTCGCCCCATTGATCGTGGGTCGCCTCGGAGGACGGAAATCGATCGCAATCGCTTCCGATGTAGCAATCTCCTCCGACGTGGTACAAAATTAAATTCGTACCAGGTGCTATCATCGGGATGGGGGATTTTGGATCGATATCGAGCCATGCAACGTCGCCCCGCGTAACCGCCTGATTGAGACCGCGCAAAAGACTGTCATCAACCTTGCGCTCCAAACTCGTTGACCAATATTGCTTTCTGGGCGCGCCAAACGAGCTGCTTAGCCAATAACTGCCCGCGTAACTAAATAATATCCCGATCACGAACGCGCTAAAAATAGGCAAAATGCTTTGCCATCGGCTGGGCACGAGAGGCAATCTCAAAACTCTTCGAGCAGGCGGCCAAGCCCCGGAATTTTATCCGCGATATTGTTCTGGCGGAGTGCATGCCAGTAAGTCGCGGCGTTGATGGCGATGATCGGCTTGCCGAGCCACATCTCCGCCGCCGCGGCAAGGCGCACCATGCTCAGATTGGTGCCGACCTGAACGATCGCGTCCACGTCGCGGCCGTTGCCATCGAGCGCAATGAGCTTCTCCCGCAGCACGCCGGGCGGCACTTCGGCAATCGCCGTCCAGCTTTTGCATTGCAGGTAGACGTCGCGAACGACTTCGAATCCGCAATCGGTGAAATAGCGCGCGACCTGCGCGTTTGCGACCGGATAATAGGGAGACAGAATCGCAATGCGCTTGATCCCGCCATAGGTCTTCAACGCCGCCGTGCAGGAATGCGAGCCGATGCTGATGCCGACACCCGCTTCCTTCTCCACCCGCGCCTGGAAAGCGTCGGCGCCCTTTGCGCCGCCATAGAACGTCACCGCCGACATGCCCATCACCAGATAATCCGGCGAGCAGGTCATCACGCTGCGCACGGCCTCGAGCGTGTTCTCTCCGATCACCTGGGTGCCGGCCATGAAGGTTTCGTTGCTCACGGCCTGCGCGTTCGGCGTGAAGATCCTGCTGTAATGATTGGTGACGCCGGGCGGTCGCATCATCTCGAAGTCCGGCTGGACGATGGTGTTGGTGGAAGGCCCCAGCACCCCGAACTTCTTACGCCAGCCGAGCACGTCTCGCATTTCGAACCACGCGCGGATGATTTATGCCGTTCATCTTGCTATATCGCGGCCTGCGCGGAAAGTGCCTGTGGTGGCGAGCAGGAATGATCGAATCATTGTGGCCGGAGCGGGCCCGGTCGGCCTGACCGCCGCGCTCGCGCTCGCGCGGCGCGGCATTGCAACCGTGCTGCTGGCATCGGAGCCCGAGCTTCTCATGGAGCTGCGCGGCTCGACCTTTCATCCCCCGACCCTCGATCTTCTGGACGAATTCGACATCGTTCCCCGCATGATCGAGGCCGGCCTGAAGGCACCGACCTGGCAATTTCGCGATCGGGAAACCGGACCGGTCGCCACCTTCGATCTCTCGCTGCTCGCGGGCGATACCGGTCATCCCTACCGCGTTCAGTGCGAGCAATGGAAGCTGATGCAATTTCTGCATGAGAAACTGCGCAAGCTTGCGGGCGCCGACATCCGCTTTGGCCACGAGGTGGTAGGGGTGCGCCAGGAGGATGAGGGCGTGACGGTAATCGCCGCCACCGCATCCGGTCCGGTCGAGCTGACCGGACGCTACGTCATTGGAGCGGACGGCGCACGCAGTACGGTGCGGCGTGCCGCCGGCATCGAGTTCGAGGGCTACACCTATCCCGAGCTGTTTCTGGTCGCGTCTACTGCGTTTCGGTTCGAGGAGAAGCTGACCGATATCGCCTATGTCAACTACATCGCCGACCCGCACGAATGGCTGGTCCTGTTGCGCGTCCCGGAGCTCTGGCGCGTGCTGGTGCCGGCAGCACAAAATGCCGACCACGACACGCTCCTCTCCGACGATTGGCTGCAGGGGGTGCTCAACCGCGTGTCAGCGCGCGTCGAACGTTATGAGATCGTGCATCGTTCGATTTATCAGGTGCATCAGCGCGTGGCGAAAAACTTCCGGCACGGTCGCATCGTGCTCGCTGGGGACGCCGCGCATATCAACAATCCCCTTGGCGGCATGGGAATGAACGGCGGCATCCAGGATGCCTTCAATCTGGCCGACAAGTTCAAGCAGATCTGGGCAGGCGCGGACGAGGCTCTGCTCGATCGCTACCATCGCCAGCGCCGAACCGTGGCCATTGAGGCGGTACAGCAGCAGACCCACCGCAATCAGCAGATCATCAGCGAGCGTGATCCGCAAACGCGCAGGAAATCACTCGATGCCATGCGCCGCATCGGTGCCGACCGGAACGCCGCGCGCGAATATCTGCTCAATTCCTCCATGATCGCGAGCATGCGCAGGGCCGCCGAGATCCTGTAGCCCGGGTTGAGCGTAGCGAAACCCGGGGCGCCGTCGCTAACCGACAAAGGCTGACCCGGATTTCGCTGGCGCTCAATCCGGGCTATTGCCTTCACTGTCCTAGACAACCACCGTCAGCCGCTTGGCCGCGCGGGTCACGCCGGTATAGAGCCAGCGATCGCTGTTTTCACGAAATACCTCGGACTCATCGAACAGCACCACGTCGTCCCACTGCGAGCCCTGCGCCTTGTGCACGGTCAGCACGTAGCCGAAGTCGAATTCATCGAACGGCTTGCGCTCCATCCAATCGAGCTCCTCGATCCGTCCGGTGAAGCATTCCGGCCGCACCGCCACCTTGACCGTCTCGTCCACGCCGTCGCCGAGATCCTCGTCCGGCTTGATCCGCATGCGCACGATCTTGCGGCGCGGCCGCGGCCGCTCCTTCACCAACCATAAGCTGCCATTGAACAAGCCTTTGTTCCGGTTGTTGCGCAGGCACACGAGCTTGTCACCGGCAACCGGCAACTCGCCGGCAAAGCCGCGCCGCTCGCGCAGGCGCCTGTTATATGCGCGGCGCGTTGCATTGCGGCCGACCAGAACCTGATCGGCTCCGATCACGCGTTTGGGGTCGAGCTCGCTTCGCCGTACGACCTGGGTCTCGCCATATTGGCCTTCGGCCAGCGGCTTGCCGGCCCGGATGTCCATTGAGAGCCGCACGATCGGGTTATCGCGCGCCTGCCGGTGCACTTCGGTCAGCATGGCGTCGGGCTTCGCTTCAGTGAAGAAGCCGCCGCCCTGGATCGGGGGCAGTTGCGCCGGATCGCCGAGCACGAGAAGCGGCACGTCGAACGACATGAGGTCGCGCGAGAGCTCGGCATCAACCATGGAGCATTCATCGATGATGATGAGCTTGGCGTTCGAAGCGGGCGCCTTGTTCCAGAGCTCGAAGGTGGGGTTCTCCTCGTTCTGCTCCTTCGGCTTATAGATCAGACGATGAATGGTCGACGCGCCGCGGCAGCCTTTGCTGCGCATGACGCATGCGGCCTTGCCGGTGAACGCGGCGTACAGCACTTTCCCATCGATTCCTTCGGCGATGTGTCTGGCGAGAGTCGTCTTTCCCGTGCCGGCGTAACCGAACAGCCGGAACAGGGGGGACTGGTGCCGATCGTTCTTCCACCAATGCGCGATCGCTTTGAGGGCGGCATCCTGCTGCGGCGTAAAGTCCGGCATGGTTGTCGATTGATCAGGTCATCGGCTTAATCACAAAGAACAAAGTCAGAACGAATGTCAAGCTTTCACGCAGAGAACGGCCTGCCTATGCTGGTCAAAACGCCGACGTTTTCTAGAGAGGCTGTGGCGTCCTGGTCATAGCGGATGAAGGAACCCATGATCGCGGAAATCCGAGATTGCCTGCCTCCCGTCCGGGACACGCGCAAACCCAAAGTCGTGCTGCCTGCCGGCGCGATCGACACCCACGTGCATGTGTTCGAACGACGTTACAGACTTTCTCCGCAGCGGGGTTACAACCCTCCCGACTCGACGCTTGCTGATCTCAAGCGCCTGCATTCCATCCTCGGCATCGATCGCGTGGTGTTCACCCAGCCGTCGGTCTACGGCACCGATAACTCCGCCATTCTCGACGGCATGGCAGCGCTCAACGCCGAGACGCCCAATCGCGCCCGTTGTGTCGTCGCGATCACCATGGATGTGAGCGAAAAAGAGCTCGCGCGCTTCGACGCCCTGGGTGTGCGCGGAGTGAGACTGAACACCGACAACAAGGGCGGCATGCCGATCGAGCTTGGCAGCATTTCCGAGCTCGCGAGCAAGATTTCGTCGTTCGGCTGGCATATTGAGTTTCTCTTCCCCGGCAAGGAGATCTTGGATCTCATGCCGGTGCTCGGCGCGCTGAAGGTCCCGATCTCGATCGGGCATTTCGGCTACCAACCCGCGGCGGCAGGCATCGAGGCTGCCGGCTTCAAGGCTCTGGTCGAACTCCTGCGCCGAGGCAATACCTGGGTGAAGATCTCCGGCGCCAATCGCGTCAGTGCATCCGATTTGCCGCCCTATGATGACGTCAAGCCGATGGCGCGGGCGCTGGTCGACGCCGCGCGGGACCACGTCATGTGGGGAACGGACTGGCCGCACCCGAACAAATACGTTGTAAACCCGAATGACGGCGATCTCGTCGATGCCTTCGGCGAGTGGACCACCGATCACGCGCTCCGTCACAAGATCATGGTCGAGACGCCGGCGAAGTTTTATCGATTCTAGCCCTTGTGAAACATCACATCGATTGCCTGCATGATTGGCACTTTGAGATTGCGCAGACAGTAATCCTGTAATTGGCTCGTCTGAGCAGCAAGCGTCTCGGTATCGATAATCGTATTGCCGCGCTGTCCGTTGTAGTAGCCACTCAGCCACATGGCGAGCTGCGTGGGATTTATGATCTTGTATCCGATGAATTGCTCACATGTAATCTTGGAAAAATCGATTGTGACTTGCGCTTGCGCATCCGGCCCAGCAACGAGCGCGAATACAAGACCGCAGGCCCAAAGCATGGGTTTCAGCATTAGCTAACTCTCCGGAATTTATCGAAATCTCGCTCACGCAGCTCGAAGTTAGCACACGACACGCAACGCAGTGAAGGCCTGCACCCCAATTCCCGAGTCAACTGCATATTCGATATAAATGCGGACGAGATGTCGCGCGTGTGGATCGCTCTGCGACGATGCTATTTGCAGAATCGCCCATAGACGATCTGGGCCACATCTTCAGGCTGAGGATTTGTATTGACCAAAAAAGTCGCTCCGTCCGCGACAAAATAGACAAATGGGCGACTTCCGCCATACCCCCCGGCAGAATCTTTTAACGCGACGCTTCCGCACACAACTTCCGCAGGCTTACCGTTCAGATTAGGGCCAAATTTTCTGACCATATCGCCGTAGCGGGCCAATAGCGGATCTTTGAGCTTGCCGTTTACTGCTGCGATTGCGATCGCAAACGCAGGGTCGGGTGATGCCTCTTTCGGGATTACCGGCGTCGCATCCTGCGCCAGCGCCACAGCCGGCCACACCACGGCGCCGGCCAGTAACGTGATGAACCCACGGCATTTCATTGTCTCGGCCACCAGCTCGATTACCGAATCGGACGTCCCGGTATTGTAAACGGGTCACACTTGGAGAAAATCGAAGTTTGTCCCGGGCGTCGGCGTTGTAAACAAGTCACAGCTCACGAAAATCCGCTTTGATTGGGCTCCAATTTTCAAGCTACCCCGTTGCTTCGGGGTGCAGACTCGTCTCAGAACTAAAATAGCGCAGCTGTTTTCGATCAGCGCTTCGCCGCGCTGCGAGCTCCGGGGAGAATGCCCATGCGCGGCCTTCGTTGCGACCGCATTCTGTTGGGCACCGCTCTCGCATTTGTGCTTGCGAGCCCGCTTGGTGCAGCGGCGCAAGAGGGCAAAGTTGCCGCAGTGCCGATCGAAGCCCCGGCTTCGCAGCCGTCGCAAGCACGATCCCCCGCACCCAATGACGCTGTGCTCGATTCTCTCGATCCGGCAGACCGGGCAATTGCGGAAAAAATTCGCGACCTTTTGGCGGGGGGCTCGGAGGGGATTTTTTCCGACAGCGAAGAAAGACAGAAGGTCGAGGCGTTCTATCAGAAACGGCAATTCGCCCCGCTTTGGCTCGACAAAGGGGGTGAGAACGCGCGCAAAGCGTCGGTCGCAAGCCGCCTCGAACATGCCGATGCGGACGGGCTTGAAGTCGGCGACTACCGGATCCCCAGTTTTGCGGCCCCCGCGCCAGACGCCGTGGCAGAAGCGGAGCTCAAGCTCACGCACGCCGTCCTCACCTATGCCCGTCACCTGCAGGCCGGGCGTTTCTTTCGCCATCAGCTGAAATACGAGATCGGACTGCCGCAGGCGGCACCTGACCCGGAGCAGGTGCTGGCGAAGCTGGCCGAGGCGCCAGACCCCGGCGCGGCGCTCGACGAGTTCAGCCCGCAAATCGAGCCCTACCGGCGGCTCAAGGCCATGCTCGCAAAGACGCGGGAGTCTCGAACGGTGCGCAAGCTCAACGGTGCCGGCCCTGATCGCACGGTCGAAACCATCATCGCCAACATGGAGCGCTGGCGCTGGTATCCGCGCGACCTGGGCGAGGCGCATGTCCTGGTCAATCTCCCGGATTTCACGCTCAAGGTGATGCACAAAGGGACTCGGATCTGGTCGAGCCGGATCGTGATCGGAGAGCCGAGCAAACCCACCCCGCTGCTGAGCGAGAGGATGACATCGATCACCGTCAATCCCGTCTGGCACGTGCCGCCGTCCATCGTGCAGAACGAATACCTGCCGGCACTGGCGAGGGACCGCAACGTGCTTGCGCGCATGGGCCTGCATCTGAGCTACAACGGCGGCGAGGCGCAGATCACAGTGCCGGCCGGCGGTAACAACCCGCTCGGCCATATCCGCTTCAATTTCTACAATCGCTTCATGGTTTTCCAGCACGACACGCCGGA
>Ga0209526_10001657_pt1 | contig 14970 bp, 15 predicted proteins | sample JacPinW_OM2H0_M1_FD_188566 | JGI IMG/M metagenome (GOLD analysis project Ga0209526, IMG submission 188566) | Forest soil microbial communities from Algoma, Ontario, Canada - Jack Pine, Ontario site 1_JW_OM2H0_M1 (SPAdes) (version 2) | ecosystem: Environmental > Terrestrial > Soil > Boreal... | reverse complement strand
CGAGCGCACCGACCGCTCCGCCGAAACGGTCGGCGATCAGGTCGCGATCGACGCGCGTCCCCGGCGCGATCGTCCCGAGCAGGCGGACGCGCAGATAGTCGTCGCGGCCGAACGCTGCAAGCGCGGCTTCGAGCGTGCCGAGCCGGCCGAGCGACCCCGACGCCGCCTCGACCAGAAACTGCTGCTCGTCTGTCAGCTCGAGATACATCAGGTCCGGGGCTCCGGCGGCAGCCCCAGCACGCGCGCCCGATGCTCGAGCGCGTCGATCAACGCGACCCCGGTGCGGGCCTCTCGCAACACGCCGCGAACCTCGCGCGCGAGTTCACCGGCGGCGTCGTGCGTCACCAGGTCGAGCGCGCCTCTCAGGCTCTCCCCGGCGGTCACCGCGAGGCACACCATGTCGACGAACGTCGGGAACTCGGCCGTCATCGTCGCCCGGCGTCGTTCGATGGCCCGCGTGAGGGAATGGTCGAGCCACCACACCCCGCCCACGCCACACGCGATTCCTGTGCCCAACGCCCCGACTGGGGAGAAGGCACGACCCGCGCCGGCGATCAGCACGGCGGCGGCCACACCGACGGTGAACCCACCAAGCGCAAACGTGACCTGACGGGCCCGGAACCGGGCCGGTGTCCACTCGAGCGCAGCCGCGCCCAGCCGGGAGCGAAGGTCGCCGTGATCGCCAAGGATCCGCTGGAGGTGCGAGCCCATTGCTTCGAGCGTCGGACCGAGGAACGCGTCGAGAGCGCCCTGCGGGCCGGCGTCGTCGAGCAGCGCGGACCGGCGAGGTCCGAGCGCGCCAAGGTAGGGACGCAGTCGTGCCGCCAGCGGACGCCGGCGCGACACCGGCAACGTCGACAGCACGCAGGCCGCACCGGCGGTACCCATCGCAACGACGACGACGGCTTGCAAGGCGCTCATCGCGCGCTCTCGATACGCAGCAGACGGGGCTCTTCGGGCAGACGTCCCAACGCGACCATCAGCCGGTAGCCCACGATGGTGGCGATCGCTCCACCCACGATCACGAACGCGCCTGCCACCGAGTCGAACGCGTGAACTGAGGACGAACGGGTTCCGACCAGGAGCAGCACGACCCACGGACCAGCGGCCGAGACGCGGGCGGCGACTCTCGTCCACGATTGTCGTGACTCGATCTCCCGGCGCGACGCCGCGTCGTCGCGCAGGAACGCCGCGAGCGTCCGCAGCACGCGCCCGAGCTCACGACCGCCGACCCGGTGCGCGATCGCGAGCGTCGCCAGGACGCGGTCGGCCGTAGGGTCGCCAAGCGCCTCCGCGAGGCGGTCCAGCGCTCCGAGCAGGTCGCCCGAGACGCGGTGGTCGGTCGCGAGCGACGAGAACGCGGGGCGCAACAACGCCGGACCGCGTTCCGCCACCACCGCGATTGCGGCAGGCAGCGTGTCACCCGCGCGCACCGAGCCGGCGAGCAGCTCCACGGCCTCGGGCCAGCACTGCCGAAAAGCCCAACGACGTGACCGCCCCCTCGCCCGCACGACGCCCAGGGGGAGATAGCCGCCCGCGACGAGGGCAACGAGCATCACCACCGGCGATCCGACGAGGAGCGCGGTGAGCACCGCGGCCATCGCCGCGGCGAGGGCACACGCGCCGCCCAGCTGGGCGGGCCGGATCGACCCCATTCCCGCTCTCGCGAGGAGCGACGAGACGGCGCCGTGAACGACCCGACGGCGTGGCCGCGCGGGGCGCGGATCCGAGGTCAGCGCGTCGTAGAGCACGAACACCCCGATTGCGAAGACGAGCACAACGATCACGGTCATCGGAGCACGCTTCCGAGATCCATACCGCGCTCCACAAACCGTTCGGCATGTCGCGGACGCTCTCCCGTCCAGTGCAACGCGCGGCCACCCCCCGTGAAGACAGCGCCCGCGGTCGGCTCCTCGCCGTGGGAGAGCTGATCGGCGACCGCAACGATCTCGCTGATCTGCCGCCCGCCGGAAGCGCGGCGACAGAACACGACGAGGTCGATACAGGCCGCGACGGTTTGTGCGACGAAACGGCGGTCGATGTTGTCGCCGGCGAGCAAAGGCAATGTCGTGAGCTTTCGCAGCGCCTCACGTGCGGAGTTGGCGTGCACCGATGTCATCGCGCCCGCTCCGCTGTTCATCGCGAGCAGCATGTCGAGGGCCTCCGCTCCGCGGACCTCGCCCACGATGATGCGGTCGGGCCGCATCCGCAGGCTCTCGCGCACGAGGTCGTGCAGCGTGACCGAGCCCTCACCTTCGAGGTTCCGCTGCCGGCACTGCATCGCGACCACGTCGGGCAGCGCCGGTTGCAGCTCGAACACCTCTTCGCAGGTCACCAGACGCTCGCGGCCGGGGATCGCCGACGCGAGGCAGTTGAGCAACGTCGTCTTGCCGGCGCCCACGGCACCTGCGACGACGATGTTGAGGCCCGCGCGCACAGCCGCGTCGAGGAACCGCGCTGCCGCCGACGAGCAGGAGCCGAGTGACACGAGCTCGTCGAGGGTCTGCGCCCGCAGTCCGACGAACTTCCTGATGTTCAGGGTCCAATGCTCCGTGATCGGCGGGATCACGACATGAAGCCGGCTGCCGTCGGGGAGGCGCGCGTCGACGAACGGCTGCGAACGGTCCAGCCGGCGACCGGCTCGTGCCAGCATGCGCTCGGCCACCTCCTCCACTTCGCGTGCGCTCATCACGACATTGGTCAGCTCGTGGCCACTCCCGCGCGCCACGAACACCCGACCCGGCTCGTTGACCCAGATCTCCTCGACGCCCGGATCGTCGAGGAGCGGCGTGAGAGCGCCGAACCCGGTCATTCGGTGCCGTATGACCTCGACGTGCTCGTCGGTGAGCGCGGGCAGCCCCCCACCCAGAAATCGGTCGCGGTAGTCGGCAACCACCTCGTCGAGCAGCTGATGCAGGTCGGTCGCGTCGTCGAGCGTGACGTCACGACGGTGCACGAGCTCGCGCACCTCGCGCTCGACGATCTCTTCGGCGACTTCGCCCAACGGCGCGGTGGTCACGATCGGGTCGCCAGGAACGCGTCGACAAGCGGCGCGGCGCGCAACTCGCGAAGCCATGGGGAGCGCCCGGCCACGTCGTGCAACGGGCGACCTTCCCAGACCACGCGCTCGAAGGCGGGTTCGACAGGAAGGAGCGCCACGGGGGCCGTTCCGGTCCAACGCTCGAGCTCCATTGAACAGTCCTGGAGTCGCCTGGGCGAACTTGGAGAACGATTGACGACGACCACGCGGTTCTGAGTCGCGGCCGGTATCTCCCGCGAGAGCTCGCGATGGGCGAAGATGCCGCGTCGCAACCCGATCGGATCACCCCCGACGACGAGTATCAGCTCATCCGCCTCGCGCAGCGCGACGCGAGTCATGGCGTTTCTGCGGAAGGGCGCTCGATCGAATGTCAGCTCTTCGTCCTCGTCGACAGGCGCGGCAAGATCGACCACGACCACATCGGCGACCGCTCGGCACGCGTCGAGCACGGCGATCCACGCCCGCTCGCGAACCTCGGGCCACAAGTCGTTACGGGCCAGTCCCGCGACGACGCTGATGCCGCGCGGGCCCGCTTGCACACACGTCTCGATGTCGCGCGGCCAGCCGTCGGAAGCAAGACGGGCCGCGTTGGTGATGGCGGGCGACTCGTCCAAACCGAGCAGCTGCGCGAGAGACGGCGCCCACGCGTCGCCGTCGACCAACAAGACGCGCGAACCGGTCCGCGCTCGCTCGATCGCGAGGTGTACCGCGACGGTCGTCCGCCCCGGTGCGCCGGGACCTCCCCATACCGCAACCAGCTCGCCGGCGGCTCCTTCGATCGGGTGACGATCCGGGTCGATCGGCGACGCAAAGGCGGGAAGGTCGGCGTCGCGTGCGGCGAGCCGGTACAGCAGCGCCGCGATCTCGTCCGCCGTCGCGGCCGCAGTCATGCGAAACGTGACGCCCATGCGTTCCAGCGGGCGCAAGCCGACCGTGGACTCGACCGCGACGACCGCGACCCCGGCGTCCTGCAACGTGGCGACGACCTCTCGCTCGAGCCACGGAAGCTCCGCCGCGAGCACCACCGCACGAGGCTGATCGCGCAACGCGATGCCGACGAGCTCGCCCTGATCGACGCAGCGTCGTACGACGTCGACGCCGAGCTCCGGGCGCTGCAGTCCGCGCACGAGCGCGGCTTCCCAAGGGGCACCTCCTCCGCACGTCAATATTGAGATGTTCACGGCAGGCTCGAGTAGTCGAACCGGCTGCGCAGCGGCGTGGACGCCGGCTGCGACCGCACGACATCGAGCTCTGCGGTATGCGACGAGAACGCCAGATACACGGCATCGTCGGTGTGCACCGCGAGTGTCAGGGCGCTGAGGTCGCCGGCGCGCTCTGCCAGGATGCCTTTGCTGCGCACCGTGTCGACCACTTGCGCGCCATGCACGACGGTGAGGGTCCGCGCGTCCTTTCCACCCTTGGCGAACGTCGCGAGGACATCGACACGGTCGCCGACGCGCAACGCGCCGCCCAGCGCGTGCTCCGATGTGATCGGCACCGTCATCTGACGTTCCGTAGCTCGTTCGCGCCCGACTGCCGACGTGGCGATCAGCCCGTCGCGGGCAACGGGCGCGAGAAGAACGCGACCGACAAGCGAGTCCTTCCGCTCGCCGCGCACGAGGCCGCGCAGCACGTCGGCGTCGACCCGGACGCGGGCCAGGTGCAGGTCGCGGGACGTGACGACGTGGCCGGCGGGGAGATCGCGGCCCGCCACAACGACGGAGACCGTGTGGTCCGCCGCGGTGAAGAGCGCGAGGCCGCCGCCGATCGACGCCACCACGAGGACGACGCCGACCACCAGACGGGTGTCGAGGCGTCGGAGCCGTGAGGTGCGACCCCGGCGCAGGGCGGCAGCGAGAGCACTCATGGCCGCATCGAAACGGGCGGCGGATCCACGCCCACGGGGTGCGGCGCCGGTACGATGCCGGTGGTATCTCCACGCACTGACACGTATCCGAAGGGTGGGATCGTGGCCGAGCGCCCGCGCTTCTTACAGCCGGCCGAGGTCGCCGAGGTGCTGAGCATCACGGTGTCGCAGGTGTACACCTTGATGCGCTCGGGCCAGCTGCCGGCGGTGAAGATCGGCAAGCGCGGTGTCTGGCGCGTGAGCACCGAGTCCCTCGAGGAGTACATCAGCGGCCTCCAACGAGAGGCCGAGGCCCGCCGCGGCGCGTAGCGCGCACCCGGTCGGGGCGTGAAGCTCCGAAGCTTCACCGGCTGGGCTCGCGCACCAGGCGGACGACGGCGTCGAGACGCACATCGTGGCAGCGCACGACCCGGCGACGAGCGGTCCCGACGGCGTCGACAACCTCTCCGACCCGCACGACGTCGCTTCCGACCCCGAGGATCCGCCCGGTGATCGGGATGCCGTCGAGCGCCACGAGCGTGACGACGTCCCCGGGCGACAGGGCGCGGAGCTCGTCGGCAAAGGTCCGCTGGTTGCGTGCCGCCGCCACGATCGCCCGCGCCTGCTCGCGGGCCTCGGCGGTGTCGTCGCCACCCCGAAGGTTGGCGGTGATCTCCCAGAAGTCGTCGTCCATGACCTGCCTCTGTCCGGTTTGTGACGGAGATGGCACTACAGCAAACGATTTCCATGCGGTCAACGCGCAATGACCAGATTGAGTTGACGGCAATGCGTCCGACTGGGATGCTGTTCGACGTAAGAGAACGTAACGAGAGGCTTTGTGGTCGATGATGTCGGTGTTGTCGATGTGGTCCGAGGCCGAGCTCCGGACGGCGCTGCTGCACCTCGCGACCGTGGCCGCCGTCGGCAGCGGCGCACTGTTCGTGGGCGACGTCTCGCTGACCCTCGCCCGGAAGCGCGGCATCGCACCGCCGCGTCTCGTCGCCGCCCTCGAGCGCCGCTCGCCCGCGGCGATCCGTCACCTTGCCGAGCTCGCGGTGACCGCGATCCTGACCGTCGGCGCCACGCGGCCGGCAACCGCCTCGACCACGCCCGTGCGCGACTGGCTCAGTCAGGCCCCGGCGCCGACGACGACCAGCGCGGTGCACGTCGCGCCGACGACCACCACGACGTCGTCGTCACCGCCGCACGCACCGCCGACGACGCCCGCCCGGCCGGCCGCGCCGTCGCAACGGTCGCAACCGTCGCAACCGTCGTCGAGCCCCGCTCCCAGCACTTCCCAACCTGCGCCGATCCCGATCTCGCCGACGCGGTCGGTCGACGTCTACGTCGTGCGCGCCGGTGACTGCCTCTGGCGCATCGCGGCGCGCCACCTCGGGGCCGGCGCGACCAATGCCGCGATCGATGCCGCGTGGCGCTCCATCTACGCGGTCAACCGCGCCGCGATCGGTGACGACCCGAGCCTGATCCACCCGGGGCTCACCCTGACGCTTCCCCCACTGTCTGCACGTCGGTGAGCACATCCGGAGGAACCATGCCGTCGACCGTCACGATCACACCCTGGCCCGACCCCGTCATCGACACGCTCGGGTTCGACCCCCGTTCCTCGTACGTCGAGACGTTCTGGCTCCCGACCCTCGGTCCGACGAGCGTCCTGTTACTGCGACACCTCGCGGCGCGCTTGGATCGCGAACCTCAGGGCTTCGATCTCGTGTTGGCCGACACGTCCCAGGCACTCGGCCTCGGTGCCCGCGATGGCAACTCGTCACCGCTGGTGCGCTGCCTGGCCCGCCTCGTGCAGTTCGACGTCGCGTGCGACGACGGCCGCGGCACGCTTGCGGTCCGCCGTCACGTCCCGCCGGTGAACCGTCGCCACATCCGCCGTCTCCCCGTCGCGCTGCAAGCCGCGCACGCCGAGTGGGTGCAGGCCCAGCTGTCCGAGCCGCCCCTCGAACGGGCCCGCCGGCGCGCCCGGCGGCTCGCACTCACGCTGCTCGAGCAGAGCGAGGATCCCGACCGCGTCGAGCACGCGCTGCGCACCGCCGGGTTCCAACCGACCGTGTGTCACGAGAGCGCGCGTTGGGCCGTCGCCAAGCATCGCGACGCGCTCCGAGCCGTCGAGGCCGACGAAGAGACCCTCCCCGCCGCCTGAGCAATCAGTCGGCCCAAGCCCGTCGAAGCGCCGGTGCCCCGCCCACCGGCGCTTCGACGCGCCGGGCGCGCGACGCCGCCGTGGGTATCCCGGATCCACTGGTGACGAAGATCAGTCGGGCTTGATGTTCTGGTTGAGCCGGAAGAAGTTCGTCGGGTCGTACGCGCGCTTGAGGGCCTTCAGTCGGTCGTACTTGTCGGCGCCGTACGCCTGCCTGACCCGATCCTCGCCCTCCTCCATCAGGAAGTTCACGTAGACGCTGGTGTGGTGGGGTGCCAGCGCGGACCAGTAGTCGCGAGCCCACTGGCGCTCGGCCTCGAAACCATCGGCGGTCTGGCTGTTGCCGTTGATGTTGAAGGTGAACCCCGCGTGGCGTCCGTTGAAGGCGGTCGCGTCCTCGCCGACGCGTGCAACCGCCCCGCCCATCTGCCACAGGGCGATGCTGCTGACCGGCGACGTGATGCGCGTGCCGTGCTCGACGACGATGTCGATGACGTCGTCGGCGAGCTCCGCGACGTCACAGGATCGGACGTAGTACCACCAGCCGGGCCGGAACGAGGGATCGAACATCTGCTGGTGCGCCAGGTAGGGCTTGGGCTGGCAGAGGTCGAGCACGGGCGACCCGAACTCCTTGAGCGGCCGCACGACGCGCTCGCCATCTTCGATCGGGCCCGCGTAACAGGCGACGACCGCCACGACGAGCTTCCCGACCAGGTCGGGAGGGACGACGGGCAGCGCGGGTGCCCTGCGCTGCACGACGATCGTCATGAGATCGTCGGGACAGTCTGCGACCCAGTCGCGGTAGAAGCGCAGTACGTCCGGCGCGTCCTCCATCGACCAGAAGACGGGGCCCGCGACGACGTACGGGCCCAAAGGATTCAGCCGGAACTCGAAGTCGGTGACGATGCCGAAATTCCCGCCGCCGCCCCGCACGCCCCAGAAGAGGTCCGCGTTGTGGTCTTCGCTGGCCTTCACGAGCTCGCCGTCGGCTGTGATCACGTCGACGGACTGCAACTGATCGATCGTGAGCCCGTACTTGCGCATGATCCACCCGATACCACCGCCGAGCGTGAGGCCCGCCAGGCCGGTGTGGGTGACGATCCCCGCAGGCACCGCGAGCCCGAACGCTTGCGTCTCCCGATCGAGCTCCCCGAGCAGCACGCCGGCCTGCGCGCGCACCGTCCCCGTTTCGGGATCGACGCGGATTCCCTTCATCGGCCCGAGGTCGATGAGCATGCCGTCGTCGCACACCGAGAGACCGGGGAAGCTGTGACCGCCCCCGCGCACCGCAACGACGAGCTCGTGCTCGCGCGCGAACCGGACGGCGTGACGGACATCGGCGACGCCGGCGCATCGGGCGATGAGACCGGGGCGTCGATCGATGGAGCCGTTCCACACCTTGCGGTGCTCGTCGTAATCACCATCATCCGGGCGGACGAGCTCACCCCCAAACGATGCCTGCAGCTCATCGACAGCACCGCGGTCGATGACACCCTCGGCGACTGAAGTCATCGTGCCCCCTCGCTCTGTGCACCGAGCACATTCCCACCCGTGGGGCAGGCCCGCAACGGGCGTATCAGCGTGCCGCCATTCAGGATCCGGGAGTGGTAGGACACTGCCCAGTTCGTCGCCGGGCGGAGGGTCGCGCCAATGGGCACAGTCGGTGAGAGTGACCTCGATCAGCTCCGACAACGGTTTGAAGGTCGTGTCATCACGGCTCGCGATGCTGACTACGACCGGGCGCGACGAGTGTGGAACGCGACCGCGGACCGACGGCCCGCGCTGGTCGCTCGCTGCGCGACTCCCGCGGATGCCGTGGCCGCGTTGCGATTCGCCCGCGACCATGAGCTGATCGTCGCCGTTCGTGGCGGCGCGCACAGCTATCCCGGCTTCTCCACCTGCGACGGCGGCATCGTCATCGACCTCTCTCCAATGCGAGCGGTCAGCGTCGATCCCGAGCAGCGCCTGGCGATCGTCCCCGCTGGAGCGCTGCTCGGGGACCTCGACGCCGCGACCCAACAGCACGGGCTCGTCTGCCCGAACGGCGCCGTCAGTCACACCGGCGTCGCCGGGTTGACGCTCGGAGGGGGGATGGGCCGGATGATGCGGCGCTTCGGATTGACCATCGACAACCTGACCGGCGTCGACATCCTCACCGCGGACGGCCGGCAGATCTCGGTGTCGGACGAAGAGAATCCAGAGCTGTTCTGGGGAATGCGCGGCGCGGGAGCGAACTTCGGTATTGCGCTGTCGTTCCGATTCCGGCTGCACGAAGCAGGGCCGAGTGTGGTTGCCGGTGCGGCCGTGTGGCCCGCGGACCGGGCGTACGAGGTCGCAGACACATTTCGGGAGTGGTCGGTCTCGGCGAGCGACGACCTCACCGCCGCGCTCTCACTGTTCGTCGCGGGCGATGCGTTCGGCGCTGATCTCGCCGGACGTCCGATCGTCGCCGTGGCCGGCGCTCATCTCGGGGACGACGCGGCCGTGACCCGCGATCTCGCGCCGATCATGGCGCTGTCTCCGACCGTCACCACCTTCTCGCGCCTCCCGTACCTCCAGATGCAGACGAGCGACGACGACTACTACGCCTGGGGGCAGCGCAACTATTGGAAAGGTCTGCTCCTCGACGACCTGCCCCGCGACGCCGTCACCGTCCTGCTCGACCGGCTCGACGCCGTCCCGTCGTCACAGTGCGGTTTCGGGATGATCACCATGGGCGGCGCGGTCGCGCGCGTCGGCGACGATGACACCGCGTTCAGCGGGCGCGGCGCCAACTGGTGGCTGATGACCGAAGCGCTGTGGCATGACCAGAGCGATGACGACGCCCATTTCGACTGGGGTCGCGAATCGCTCAGCCGCATGCAGAAGGTCGCGGCGTCGGTCAACTACGTCAACGACCTCGGCGAGCCGGGTGAGCACGACCTCCGAGAGGTCTACGGCCGGGGCCGCTATGAGCGTCTCGTCGCGCTCAAACGAGAGTGGGACCGCGACAACGTCTTCCGCCTCAACCAGAACATCGCACCGTAGAGGCCCTCCGACGAGCCAGTTGGGACACAAGTCGCGCTCAGAGGCGCGAGTTGTGTCCCAACTGGGGATGCGGGGGTCGCTCCGGTCGGCGCGCGATCGGCTGGAGCAAAAACAATCAGGCTTGACTGATTGTTGCTCGAGGCATACAAGAAAGGCGTGACGGGGGTGGCCGAGGACCGCCGGGTGCAGGAGCGGAGCATCGCGACCCGGGCCGCGCTGCTCGACGCCGCGCTGCAGTGTCTGGTCGAGCGGGGCTACGCGGCGACGACGACGATCGAGACCGCGCGCCGGGCCGGGGTGTCGCGCGGCGCCCAGCTGCACCACTTCCCCACGAAGGCCCAGCTGCTGACCGCGGCGGTGCAGCACCTCTTCGACCGGCGCCGCGCGGAGTTCGTCGACGCGCTCGCCGCGGTCGATCCGGATGCGGACCGTCTCGACGCCGCGATCGACCTGTTGTGGTCGATGTTCCAGGGCCCGGTCTTCGTCGCGTGGACGGAGCTGTGGGTGGCGGCGAGAACGGACCCTGCGCTCGCGGCGGCCCTGGTCGCGGTCGAGCGGCGCTTCACCGAGGAGAGCCGGGCGATGTTCACCGACATGTTCCCGGTCGAGCCGGGCGGCGATCCGGCCTTCTACGACATCGGACGCGACTTCGCGTTCGCAGTGATGACCGGCGTCGCGTTGCAGCGCTTGTTCCCCCACGGGGAACGTCCCGCGGCGGACTACCTCGACGCGCTCAAGCACCTGTTCCGACTCGCTCGGCCGCACCCCGACACGCGGCGCGAGCGGTGATGACGAGACGTCGGGTGAACCTTCCGACGCGCGTGACCGGCGTCGTGGTGTTGGCGACGCTGATGGCGTCCTCCGCACTCGTAGTCGACGGCGGCACGGCGTCTGCGTCGGCGGCTTCGGCAAGCACGAGCGCCGGAGCGCGCGGGTTGCCGCCTCCGGTCCGGGTCCGCCCGGAGCCCGAGGGCGTCGCGCTGGGAAACCCTTCGTTCCAGCCTCTCGCCGGCGCGCGCGCCGACTTCGGGCGCCTCGGTGGCGCCGTGTACCAGATCGAGGTGCCGCGAAACTGGAACGGGCGGCTCCTGCTCTTCATGCACGGCTTCGGGGAGTACCGGCCCGAAGCGCTGGTCTCGCCGCCCTTGGCGCGCCGGTACCTGATCGGCCAGGGATTTGCGTGGGGTGCGTCGAGCTTCAGCAGCACTGGGCTCATCCCGGGCCGCTCCACGGATGAGACCGCCGCGCTCTGGGACTACTTCGCGCGCACGTACGGCCGGCCGACCCGGACGTACATCACCGGTACGTCGATGGGCGGCATGGCCACCCATATCGCGGCCGAGCGCTACGCGAATCGTTTCGACGGCGCGCTGGCCATGTGCGGCAGCGCAGGACAGACCCCGGCGGTGACGGCCGAGACCGACTTCTTCGTTGCGGGCGCGTTCGCGGCGGGTGTCACCCAAGCGGAGTTCGACGCCAGCACCGGCGTCAGCACGCTCATCCGCGACCGGATCCTCCCCGTGCTGAGAAACCCACAGGTTCACCAGCGGTTCGAGAACATCATGGTCGACCTGACCGGTGGACCGCGTGCCTTCGACCGCGAGGGCTTCCGCTTCGAGGAGGAGACCAACTGGCAGCGCGCGGAGTTGCTCGTCGCCACGCATCTCGCCCTGAACCGCAACACGACCTACCGGCTCGGGCCGACCAGCGGCGTGACGAGCCGTGAGTTCAACCGCGCCGTCATTCGCGTCCGGACCGACGACCAGGCGCTGCGCGCGTTCGTCGCCGGCAACGAGACCACCGGCAACCTCGAGATGCCCCTCATCTCCGTGCACTTCACGGGCGACGGGCAGGTGCCGGTCGAACAGGCGCGGATCCTTCAGCGCCGCGTCGACACAGCCGGAGAGCACGACCTCCTCGTGCAGCGCGTGCTCCGCGACCCAGGTCACTGCGGCTTCACCAGCACGGAGTGGGAGGCGAGCTTCGAGGCCCTCATCGCCTGGGTCGAGCACGAGGTGAAGCCCCAGGGAAACAACGTCCTGGTCCACGACCTGAGGACGCTGGGTCGGAGATTCGAGCTCAACCCTCGTCCCGGAACACCGGAGGCCGACGCGGTCCCGGGCGCGCGCGATCGAGTGGTGCTCCGCGGCCGTCTCACAGTCGACGGTGCGCCCTACGACGCCCAATGGGTCGGCGCGGTCGTCCGCAGGGCCGGGCTCGTCACGCCGTGTCAGTACACGCTGCCAATGGTCACGAGCGGCCGGTACGAGATCACGGTGCTCGCCGACGCAGAGGCGAGCGGCTGCGGCGGGCCGGGCGCCGAGATCTTGCTGTGGACGTTCGCGCACAACGCGATTCTCTTCAGCCGCGAGGCAAGACAATGGCCGGGCAACCGGGCCGCGGGCTTCGACGCGACGTTCTCGACCGCAACTCCCAATGGCGCCGCTCTGCCGAGATCGGAGTTCTCAGGTGGAGTCTTCACGCGAGACGGTCACTCGCTGCCGGGGGGTACGCGCGTCGAGGCCTACGAGGGCACGACGCGTTGCGGCGTCGCGTCGGTGCGACGCACGGGCAGCTTCTCCGGGTTCAGCCTCACGGTCGTCGGGCCCAACTCCGTCGCCGGATGCACGGCCGGAGCGAAGCTCACCTTCCGGGTCGACGGCCGGCCGACGGCGGACACCGCGATCAACGAGCTCGGTCACAACCAATCGCTCGACTTGACCGCGCCGTGAGCAACGCGACTCGAGGACCGCGGGCGCGTCAGCCGACGAGCTCGGCGATCTGTCCGAGCAGCTGCGGTGGGCCCGTCACGAGTGCCGTGGTGATGCACGAGTCGCGCCATGCCGGGAGCTCGTCGCGGACCTTCTCGACGGGTCCGATGAGCGCGACGTCCTCGACCAGACCCGTCGGCACTGCGGCGATGGCGTCGGCCTTGCGACCGTCGAGGTACAGGTCCTGGATGCGATTGCACTCCGCCTCCCACCCCATGCGTGCGAACACGTCGAAGTGGAAGTTGGCCCCCTTGGCACCCATCCCGCCGATGTAGAGAGCGAGCATGGGCCGGAGGAGATCGGCGCACGCCTCGACGTCGTCGGCGATCAGCACCGGCATCATCGACGTGACCTCGAAGGTCTGTGCCGTGTGTCGGGCGCCCGGCCGGGCGAACCCCTCGGCCAGCGCCGTGCGGTAGAACGCGTCGCTCTTGGGCGAGAACCACAACGGCAACCAACCGTCGGCGATCTCGGCCGCCATGGCCACGTTCTTCGGGCCCTCCGCGGCGAGGAAGATCGGCAGGTCGGCGCGGCGGGGGTGCACGGTCGACTTGAGAGGCTTCCCGAGGCCGGCCCCGCCGGGGAAGGGCAACTGATAGTGCTCGCCGGCGAACGACACCGGCTTGTCGCGGGCCAGCACCTCGCGCACGATCGCCACGTACTCGCGCGTGCGGGCCAGCGGCTTCGGATAGGGCTGGCCGTACCAGCCTTCGACGACCTGAGGACCCGACGCGCCCAACCCGAGGATGAAGCGCCCGCCCGAGAGGTGGTCGAGGGTCAGGGCGGCCATCGCGGCGGCGGTCGGCGTGCGCGCCGACAGCTGCATGATCGACGTGCCGAGGCGCAGTGTGGAGGTGGACGCGCCCCACCAGGCCAGGGGCGTGAGCGCATCCGACCCGTACGCCTCCGCGGTCCACATCGAGTCGAAGCCGAGCCGTTCGGCCTCGGCGATCTGCTCGACGACGCCCGGCGGCGGCCCTGCCGCCCAGTATCCGGCACTCAGCCCGAGCTTCATGGTCGCTCCCCTTTCGCCACTGCGGGAGTATCGCGTCACCGGCGCCGGCCCGTCGCCCGCCTGCTAGGGCACGGACGCGAAGAAGTCGACGAGCGCGTTGGCGACCTCGGCTGGGTGCGTGAACGGCGCGAGGTGGCTGGCGCCGGCGAGCTCTTCGTAGCGCGCGCCGGGGATCAGGCCCGCCGCTTCACGCGCCCGTTCCGGCGGGGAGTCGACGTCGTGCTCGAATGCCAGCACCAGACACGGCACGCGGATCGACGGCCACGCCTCACTGCGCCGCTCGTCGAGCGACCATGCGAGACACGCCTCGTACTGGCCCAATCGGCCCGGGTTCGGCCACACCGGCAGGTCGCCGATCAGGGACAGCCACCCGTCGACGACCGCGTCGTGTTGGAGCTCCGAGTTCGGCAGGTACCGCAGCGTCTCGGTCGCGTAGAACAACGGCGGCAGGTCGTGGTCGAGTCGCGCGAGATCACGCTCGACCGTGGTGATCGCCTTCTCCCACGCCGTCGCGACGTTGCAACTCCCGAGGAACGCGGCGGCGCGCACGCGATCGGGGTGCTCGAGCGCCAGCGTCTCGGCGACCCAGCCGCCCATCGAGTGGCCGGCGAAGGACGCGCGCTCGATGCCGAGGTGGTCGCACAGCCCGAGCGTGTCGGCGACGAAGTCGGCAACCGCGTACGGCGCGGGCGGCGACGACGACGGCGCCATGCCGCGGTTGTCGAACGTCACCACGCGATACCCGGCCGCAATGAGCGCGGGCACGATCGCGAACCAGCCCGCGGCCGGACCGCCACAGCCGGCGACGAGCACGACGGGCGGTGCCGCGGGTTCACCGGTTACGTCATAGGCGATCGTGACGTTTTCGAGATCGACAGTGGGCATCGATCCACTTCCACATTGGTCGCCGGCGCTCCGCCAGGCGCTTCGCTTCGTCTCCACACTCCACACTGGTCGCCGGCGCTCCGCCAGGCGCGCTTCGTCTCCGACTCGGACGCGAGAGGGGGACCCCGAAGGGCCCCCCTCTCTCGTCGAGCGTGTGACGCCCCGGGTTACTTCGGCCCGAAGTCCCAGGTGAAGTCGTCGGTGGCGGTCTGGAAC
>Ga0209526_10001656_pt1 | contig 14985 bp, 21 predicted proteins | sample JacPinW_OM2H0_M1_FD_188566 | JGI IMG/M metagenome (GOLD analysis project Ga0209526, IMG submission 188566) | Forest soil microbial communities from Algoma, Ontario, Canada - Jack Pine, Ontario site 1_JW_OM2H0_M1 (SPAdes) (version 2) | ecosystem: Environmental > Terrestrial > Soil > Boreal... | reverse complement strand
AGCTTCGTCCGATCGACCACGAGGGCGCGTTCTTCAAGGTCAAGGGACCGCTCAACATCGGCCGCAGCCCGCAAGGCCACACGGTGGTGCTGCAAGCCGGCGGATCCGAGGCCGGCCAGGCGCTGGCCGCGCGCACGGCGGACATCGTGTTCTCGGTTGTGCAGGACATCGAGGAGGCCAAGGCTGGCTACGCCTCGCTCAAGAACCGCCTGCCGGCGTTCGGACGCAAGGCGGAGGACGTCACGGTGCTGCCGGGCGTCATGCCGATCGTGGGTCGCACCGACAAGGAGGCATTCGAGAAGCTCAACGTGCTGCAGAGCTTCATCAGCGAGAGCAATGCGATCGCCATTCTCTCCGATCGCTTCGGTCGGGACATGTCGGCTTACGATCTGGACGGACCCATTCCCGATATTGCGTTACCCGACAGCTATCACAGCTTTGCCAAGGTCATGCTGGCCAAAGCACGGCGTGAGAAGATGACCCTGCGCGATATCTATAATCTCACTGCCGCAGCGCGCGGACATTGGGTCCTGTGCGGCTCCGCCGAGAGCATCGCCGACACCTTGCAGCAATGGTTCGATGAATACGCCGCCGACGGCTTCAACGTGATGCCGCCCCACTTTCACGAAGGGTTTGAGGATTTCGTGCAGCTCGTGGTGCCGATACTTCAGGAGCGACGTCTGTTCCGCATCGACTATCACGGAACGACACTGCGCGACCATTTAGGTCTGTTGCGACCGAAGAACGCCTTGTTCTAGATCCGAAGCGGACCTCAAAGTAAAACCGGTCCGCTCCGCGTCCAAAGCAGACCTCCCTATATCTCAAAATATCTCCGCCGCTGAACTTCGGCGCTGCTCATGTTGGTTGTCTCTAGATCTTCTTTGATCTCCCGGTGCACACATCGTGCACACGCCGTCGTCTAACTAATTGAAAGAACTGAACTCTCGCTCCAGTCCATCATCGGAGCCACAGAAAAGAGATAGTCCTGCGATTTCAATGATTTACCCTATGTTGTTAATGGGATGAACCAAGCACTTGTGCACTCCAAACTAGACGAGATTGCACGCGTTTGTATCCGTCTTGACCTCTCGGTGCACACATAGTGCACACGTAAGCCGGAGTGCACACGCGTGGCGACCTTCACTCAGTTGGCATCGGGAAACTGGCGCGTCCAGGTCCGCCGCAAGACCCGCTATGCGGCCAAGACGTTCCGGACACGCAAGGACAGCGAAGAATGGGCGAGGCAGAGCGCTTCATTGACAAATGGCGTGCCTGTTTTGCGCGGCTGCGCGATGGACCACCACGCGTGTTTGCGGATTTGATCGCTCTTCACGTTGACGACTTGACCGAGGTTGGAAAGCCTATTCGACGCTCAAAACTTGCCGTCATGAACGCGCTGAAAGTCTCGCTCGGGCGAGTGAAGATTCAGGATCTAACACGTGAGCGAAGCGAGCTATGCAAGGCGCAAGCCCCTACCCTCGCTCATTTGTCCGTACCGCTCTATCTCATGCCGCGGCGGTTCACGGGATCGAGGTACCGACTGACAGTGTGCGGCTGGCCCGAATCGCGCTCATGCATCTAGACTTGATTCGAAGGAGCGATGAACGGGATCGGCGGCCAAGTCCGGCCGAGCTAGATCGGTTGACTGAATATGGGGAAGCCAATCCTCGGCAATTCATCCCATTGGCGAGAATAATTCGCTTCACCGTCGCAACTGCAATGCGTCAAGAAGAGACGCATCGAATGGTCCGACGTGGATTTGCAGAAACGTACCGTGAAAATTCGAGACACGAAAGGACGGCAACCATCAAGTTATCCCACTGCTCAACGCAACCGGTTACGATGCCTTGCAGATCGTGCTTGCGCAGCGGATCGCCACTCGTGGTCTCGGTCGGGTGTTCCCGCACCACTCCAAATCGGTCGGAGCAACGTTCCATCGCGCCTGCAAGGAACTGGATATCGAAGACCTACGTTTTCACGACCTTCGACACGAAGGAACAGGCCGTCTTTTCGAAGCTGGGTTTGCGCTCGAGAAGGTGGCGTTGGTAACGGGTCACAAGGACTGGAAAATGTTGCGACGCTACACCAATCTCAAACCCGAAGATCTTCACAAACTGCAGAAGGTGTCTCAACCGTCGATGGAGGAATTCGTCGCAACGTTGGTCGCGACCTAGGCTCTGATGTTATCAGCGCGTTCTCCTCCTTGGCTTTGTTCAAATTCATAGACGACGTGGGAAGCATCGACCAGAGCCGATCGGTCATGGCCAGCTTTGCCATGCCGGTAGCAAGTGCGGACGAAAGGTTGCCAGTCGCGCTGTGGATCACCGCGATTGGCAGAGCCAGTCAGAAGCAACAAGCGCATGAACGCGGCAAGCCACTGGAGTGTCCGTCACTTGCGAGCCCCTCCCCGCGCCGGCTTTATCGCTATTTGGAATAATATTACGTTATTCAAAGTAACGCATAATTCACTTTTATGTGTCAAATCCGATATTGCCATCTTATTTGACTCAGCGCATAATATGTCCGGAGTAGACAGCATGAGCGACTTGGCCCGAACGCCGCAGCAAATAGGCAATTTGATTCGCCGCGCCCGAAAAAAAAATGATCTGAACCAGACAGAGCTGGCCAGCCGCGCCGGTGTGCGCCAAGAGACGATCTCGCTCATAGAGACCGGCAACCCTGCTGCGAAGCTGCAGACCATCCTCGCTGTGCTAGCTGCCCTCAATCTTGAATTGAGGGTCACGCCCCGCAGCAAGTCAACCGCGACGGATATCGAGCACATCTTTTGATGGCAAGACGCCCACGCCATGCGCCGCTGCGCGTCCTCCTCAACAACCGCCTCGTCGGCCGCCTCAACAAGGCAGCTACGGGCGCCATTGAATTTCGCTACGACCCGGCCTGGCTAGCATGGGACCACGCACTGCCTGTCTCGCTCTCCTTACCGCTGCGGGAGGATGCCTTCCGCGGCGACACCGTAACCGCTGTCTTCGATAACCTGCTGCCCGACTCCGATGCGTTGCGTCGCCGGGTGGCAGAAAAAGTCGGCGCAGCTGGCACCGATGCGTACAGTCTACTGGCAGCCATTGGCCGCGACTGCGTTGGCGCGCTGCAGTTTGTTGGCGACGCCGACAATTACGACTATAGCGGCAATCATCCACCTGCTGGCGAAGTCATCGACGATATCGCCATCGAAAAACTGCTCAAAGGGCTCGCACAGGCCCCGCTCGGGCTAACACGGGATGATGACTTCCGGATTTCCGTTGCGGGCGCGCAGGAAAAGACGGCGCTGCTGCTGCTGAAGGGGAAATGGCTAAAGCCGCGTAGTGCGACGCCTACAACCCACATTCTGAAGACGCAAATTGGGAAGTTGCCGAACGGCATTGACCTCTCTAACAGCGTTGAAAACGAGTACTACTGCCTCAGGCTCGTTGCCGCCTTTGGAATGCCCGTCAACAAGGCGGAGATCACCAAATTCGGGAAAACGACAGCGCTTGTAATCGAGCGCTTCGATCGCAGGTGGGCGAAAGATGGCCGCCTGCTGCGTCTGCCGCAGGAGGATTGTTGCCAAGCCCTGTCAGTCCCGCCGACGCGCAAATATCAGACCGACGGCGGCCCCGGTCTTGTGCAGCTCCTAAATCTTGTAAAAGGCAGCGACACGCCAGCGGAGGATCAGACGAAGCTACTCAAGGCTCAAATCATCTTCTGGCTAATCGGCGCCACCGACGGTCACGCGAAAAACTTCAGCATTTTCCTCTCACCGGGCGGCCGCTTTCACCTGACGCCGCTCTATGACGTACTCACGGCACAGCCGAGTCTCCTCAGAGGCCAGATACAGCGCAAGCAGATGAAGCTGGCAATGTCCGTTGGCTCGAAGAACCACTATAGGATCGGCGAGGTGCAGGGCCGGCATTTCGTCCAGACTGCAGAGGCGGCGGGCGTACCCAAACGGCTCGTCGAGAACGCAATCGCGTCGGTGGCGGATCAGGCGACGGCTGCCTTGAATAAGATAGAGCGCGAACTGCCTGAGGACTTCCCGGAATACATTCATGCGTCGGTGAAAGCTGCCGTAGTTGAGCGCTTGCGCTCTCTCAAGCTGCAGTAAAATGCTCTCACGTGTACAAGAACGACGTTGCCAAGCCGCGCCGCTACCGACCTCCCCCGGCGAACGACTCGCATTCCAGTCCTTATTCCGTCCAAACTAAGCTCACTCTCTCTAACATCCGGCAACGCGATCTAAGATCAGCCAGCCCGATCAGAGCAGGCTGGTGGCCGTCCTCGCCAGAATCAAACGGACATACGCCCAAAAAATGGGTAGAGTAGCCCGCAATTGCAGCTTTCCGTGACCTCACCGGTAACTAATATCATTTCGATTGCTACATCTCATTTTTTAAGCAGCCAGGCTTCTCATTGCTTTCGAGGGCTCCTGACAATAGCAGTAGGTTTGAGCGCGGAGCCGCAATGGCGCTGCGGTCTTTTCTTTTTCTATTGGCCGCGTACATCGTTTTTCACAAGGTTTTTCCCTTCGCTCAGCTCGGGTATCACCTCGTCGACCTAACGGTCGGTGATTTCCTGCGGATGATGTTCCAGACGCTCGTCAGTATAGTCGGCGCTGCATATTTGGTCGCGAGGTCGTTCCGTCTCCCGGATATAAGGTACAGAGACAGAGTGTGGTGCGAGCGTTGGATCGCAATCGCCTTCGGAGCGATTGCCATCATCTTCGGATCGATGGCGATCGCGTTGCTCGAAAGAAAGGGGTTCGATACCGCAGCCGCCCGTTCACTCGCTCGCGGCATACTTTGGGTGTTATTCTGAGCACCGACGGCCACAGCGACAGTTTGCAATTGTTTGGTTGACTTGCACTTCTGCGCTCTTGTGCTGACGTAATACTTTTTTACGTTAATCTGCGGGCACTTGGGATCCGGAGTTTGCAGACCCTGTCAGATCCCGGACGTCCTTGCCGCGCAGCTCGGTCTTTACCCGATCTTTACCAGTCCCAAAGTCGGTCGAGCTCATTTACCCGTTTTGAACTCGGCCGTGAGTTTATTGACTCTTATTTCAAACGTTGCCGAGCGAGGGCCATGTTAGCTAGGACAGGCGTTAGCGTGCAGATCGATGCCCTACATTCGCGCGAGATCTGCGCCGAAATTGGCGACCGCCTTCGCGAAATATTCCGGCGCGAAGCTGCCAGCGAACTTCCACCCCGCCTGCTATATCTGATGGAGCGACTAACCGAAGCTGATCGCGAGGTAGCACCCTCGCTCGTGCCCTCTTTGGAGGATATGGTCCAGCAAGATCCGATCGATTTCCGGCATGGAAGCTCCGCATGCGAGAGTATCGACGAATAATCGGCTGATTCAGCAGCCGCTGAAATCTAGCGCCGTGTTCATACCATCGAGATTGATCGTCGTTCTGGCTTTGAAAGCTCGGAGAACTCCACGTCGATTTTTTCTTGGATTCGAGCAACCATCATTTGGGCGATCCCCGCCACCGCGCGGCTCCTCAGCCTACGTGATCGCGGGGAAGTTTTAAACTTGGCGCGAGCGCATTAACTCGCGTTTGCGACCCCGGAAGACGCATACTTGCATAATCCCCGCTCCGCCTCCTACGCATTAACGGTGACTGAGAGTGTTGTGCGTCTCGCCTATTGCGAGGGAAGCATCATGCCCCAGTCTCAACGCCTGTCGCCCGTCATTCCATTCGTTGCAATTGAGCGCCCCGCTTGTCCGAAGTGCAAGGCCGCGATGAGGCTTGCCAGTATCGAGCTAGCGGGCCCTGGCGTCGACTTGAAAACGTTCGAATGCGCTATCTGCAATCACGTACTTAAGACCCTGCGGTAAGCGCTCAGATTGATGCTCGTCGCGGATCTTCTCGAGCGCCGGCGCGGCGGCTTTCAAAATCTGGGCGGCCCTACGTTTGTTTTCGACTTCGGGCCCTTGAAAAATCCTTATGGCAAGCCCGATCCATCTTAATTTGTCGACGGCGTTCGTTCTCGGGCTCGATAGCCCGGATTCGATCGTGGCTGGCATTCCCGCGATCGCGTCTCGAAAGATCTTTTGCACCTCTTGGTCGTCTGACATTGGTGGTCAGGCCCTATCGCTGCACGAGGATCGCCAAGTAGGGTGATCAGTTCAGCTTGGGCGCGCCCCCGCTGTGAGCGGTGGGTCCGGTCGGATCGTCTTTGAATATGTTGTTAAGAACGCCCCGCATCGCCACCAATTGATCCAGTGTTGTCACAATGCGGGCTCGCACGATGCTCTCTAGAACGATCTTATCCTCATCGATCAGTGACCCGATTTTCGGACGGAGGTGAGTGAACGTAATCGTTGCCAGTGGTGGGCTAACCGAGATATTAAATCTGCCAGCGCACAGCGTCTCTGGCACCTTATCAGGGTCGATTGTGGGCGGCTCTTCGGGCGCGGACATGAGAAACTCCAGTTGATGTGCATCTGCGAATACAACCTACACGAATCATGTTTCGTTTCGGAGTCGAAGTGCACAATCCTGCGCCCCTATTGCGTCAATCGGTAGCATTTAGCAACAAAGCCCGGCTCGCTCGAAATCCTCCCTCACTCACTCGCTCGTCCGAACGCCCGAGTGATAGGCCGGCAATGCCTTCTCGTAGCCGCCCTCGGAAATCGCGGGTCGGCCGATCGCCCTCACCGCTTGGCTCTCTTCTCATCCTCACCCCTGCCCCTCCTCGTTCTCTGCAATGACCTCGACGCCGGCCATTTACGAATCCCACGGCAAATCCTGGCCAACGCTGTCAACGTTCCTGACCCGCGCCTCTGATGGTAAAGCATCCGAGTGGGCAGTGCAGAGCCATCAACACAAGGGCAGTGTGAACAAAAATTAGGCCGCAGCGTCTCCTGCCGTGCGTGCCATCAATGAAAACATTGTCCTGTCATAAGGTGGAGACCGGTCCGGCAATGTGTTGTGCTACGGAGACTATCAACTTTTCGAAGACGCGCCGCCTGTCTGTTTTTCGCGATTAGCGGCCGAGCTTCTCGCGCGTATTCTGGATGGGCCTTGAAGTAGGCTTCAAGACGCGGCGCCTTCTCGTGAAGCGCGACCATCATTCGCGCCGCTTTTTCATCTGAAGGCCCTTTCGGAGTAGCCGGCATGTTCTGCTCCGTCGAGCACGTGATTGCACCGGCAGATGTAGAGCCTGAGTCGCGGCAGTCAGATGTCGGCGAGCGAGATGACAATTGCACAGTTGACGAGATTGGGATTGAGTCGCGCATCGATCGGTTGCCGAGGCCGCCGCTAATGGTCTGAATACATTAGGCGTCAGCTAAAGTTATTTCTTCGCTGCGCTTCGCTTCGGCATCATAAACTTTAATCTGAAGCATGGGGAAACGGCGCTTGAGCTCCCTCGCCCCTTTCTCGACGCCCTCTTTCGTCTTGAACTCACTTTTAATATGGCCGTCTACAATCAACGCGTAGCCGCTCGTTGGCAGCCCGGGGGGAGCTCTGTGCATCGGTGTAGATCTTGGTGCGGGCGCCAGTCGTGGCGCAAGTGGCCTCTGCCTGCGCTGCTGGCGCATGGATGACTCCGCTCTAGGGTGAGTCTATCAAACGGGTCAAGCAGCAAAGTGTTCCCGCCAGCTACAACAAGCCTGCCTGGCATGAGGCGTTCAATGCCGAAATGCAACACGCGAAAACGATTGGACCAACAAGACCCGTTTCACTCGGGGAACCGATCGCTCGATGGTAGACTTGTGGATGCAGCGAAATTGCAGGCGATTCGTATGCCCTACTTTTATTTTGATCTCGTCATAGACGAAGAGTTCAAAGGTCAGGGCGGCATGATCCTCGAAGACGCTGATATAGCGTTTGACAAAGCCGATCGGATCGCCGTCCATCGCGGCTGCGCTCGTCGGGTCTCGGCCAGAGTCTTTCTTTATCGCATCAGCGACCAGCTTTACGATTGTCGGGAGGTAAGATTTTTCCTCGAACGCCAAATAAGCTATCGCCAATTGATCTACGTATTTTTTTCCGAACGGCTGCAAGGCTTCCACCGATCGTGAAACATCAGCGTCGCTTTTTATGAGCGCGCGCCATTTTTCCAGATCGTAGGGAATGGTGTCAGGCTCGTTTCGTCGTCTTGCGGGCTGATCCTTCGGCGAGACGATAGCCGGCTTCGGTGGTCTTGGCTGCTTTGGCTCCGGGAGCGATGACGGTGTCCTCTGGAGTTCAATCCGGCTGGAGGACGCCTCCACCAATTCCGCAGGCTGCGCGCGTTTGTCGATTTGCAGCGGCGGCGGCTCTCGCCGGCGATCGAGCGCATCCGAAAGCAGACCAGGCGGCGCCGTCGAAGGTTTTTTTCTTCGCTCGGCAATTAGCAGGCAAATCAAGCCCAAACCCATTATCAGAAAGCCAACAGCGGCCCAGATAATGGAGATGCAAAGCAAGAGGCCGCCGAGTAACAGAAATGTACCCGCAATACGCATTGATCCCACCAAAACAGGAAAAATAATGGGCCTTATGATGGTTGCGCTTGCCCAGACAAGTATAAATTAACAATGCGCCCGCCGGTGGCAGCCAACGCGCTGCTCAACGGCGAAATCGAGCGCTGAGGCCAAGTGATCCGCGACAACAATAGTTACGTCGATCAATGACGTGATCGCCCAAGTCGGCTCCTAGTTGAAAACCGCTTCCCACTTTGCGGAATCATGCACTACGCACCGCCTCCAGCACCTCTTCGAGCCAGTCCCACATATAAGCCGAGCAGATGCTCTGGTTGTCAATCTGGCAGCGGTGGTAGCCGCCCTCGTCGCGGGTGAAAAGCTTGAATATCTTTTGTTTCGAACCGACGGCGTCGAAGCACTTCTGCGCCTCTGGTAGCGGAGTTTGTTCGTCACCTCCCCGTGCAGCATCAAGAACGGACAGGTGAATCTTCTGCACCACCCCGTCAAGTTTATTCGTCCAAAGAGTGGAACGAGAAAGCTACGTCATATTCGAACGTGTCTGCGGGTGCCATGTAATCCCCTCAGGGCGTTATCCCACGCACAGATCTAAACGAAAAAGAAAAATCCGCCGGCCCTCAGCTAAGCCGCGAATCCTCCGCCGACACTTTGCCGTTGCGGGTTGGCACCAACTCATAGCTGATGCGGGCGCCGTCGACGGGCTCTGTGTAACCGGCCTTTTGGGCGGCCGAAATGTGGACGAACACATCCGGACCGTCCTCCGCTGGCTCTGTGAAGCCGAAGCCCTTCGTCAGCCCTATCAGTTCTCGAAGACGAACTTTTCGTTCGCATGCAGGCCTCGCATCGGAACGTTGAAAAGTCCGGGCTATTGTCCCTAGCCTCGTACACGGCGACCGTCATCGGCGCTCCGCATGCGGGGCAAGTGGCGACCTCTTCCATCGCGAGCGGATAAATTAGGAAATCCAGATCTGTTCGCGGTCGCATGGCTCAGCCTACATAGGGCCCCATTCCTCCAACGAACAAAGGGGCGGATGGTTGCTATGACGGTTACGCCCGCGGTCAAGAACCGATGCGCGGCGCGGCTCTCGGCTAGAAAAACTCGCAGGCGAAACCGGCGGGCTCAAAGCCGCGATGACGAAACACATGAGCCACGCGACGAAGCCATTTTGCTACGTCGCGAAGACGTCTTGAAACGAATTCCCGGTACGAACGTCCTCGGTCAACGAGGATCGCAAATGGCTGCCATCGCAAGTGCTCTATCCCGCGCAACGGGAACCAATGTCGAAATCGAAACAATCAAGGCCGTCGCCTTGTTCTGCAGTGTCGGCCCGTTCGTATTCCTAATGTTCGACACCTACGGCTTGGATTTGCGCCCTGGTTTCTTTTGATCTTGACGAAAAGGCCCGCCGGGCGGACCGGCGAGCTTTAACGACTCAATATATTGCGAGGTCCACTCTTAACTTCACACGCGATCCGAAGTCCGCTCATGCAGGTCTCCAGAAACTGCTGCGCGCCCGTGGACGTGGAAGGCACCCATGGCCTAAGTTCCTGCTCCAGCTGCTTCACGCGGTTCGCTGCACACGACGAAAAGATGACACACGGCCAAGCCATCCGCCCCTGGTCGAGATCGGGCTGAGGGAGAAATCGAAGTGATCCCCAGTCTTCTCGCTCTTATGGTGGTCGTGGTGGCGGGAGGAATTTGGATCGTTCGCGTTGCTGCTAAAAGAAACGATGTACTGCACCGCACACTTCCGAAGCGCCGCTCAGAAGATGTCGACTGAGCAGACCTTGCTGCAGCGCCGTAGCGGCGCGTTATCCGGAAAACTACGGTAAGAGGAACAGCGTTTTTCGACTCCAAAGCACCGACGGCCCGCGGGTAAGCTCATGGCACCGGGGCGGCGCGGTAATTTAGTTTGAGTAATTTTGAGCCCGGAGGCCGCTGAGCATATTACCGGCGGCCTTTTGCTAAGGGGCTCTGCCGTGCGACGAAGCGCTTAGCCTCGCGCGGTGTTACGACAATCTCTGCTTCTTCCTGTACAAGTTCCCTGCATGGGATTGTGGATTTTGCGAGCCGCTCCGAAGCGGAACCGCTTTTGCGCGATGGAACTTGGCGTTATCCCCAAGGGGATGCAGAGCGCCGGCACGACTCCGTGATAGATTTGGGAAAGGTCGGCGGTCGCACGGAGAATTCCATGCCGTGTTGTCAGGCTCCAAGAGTGCCGGACTTTCTCACGGTAGAGTTCACTTCGTCTAACGACAATTGTGCGCCAGCAAGTCGGTTTATGAATTTTCACGAAGGGTCCGGCGAGTCATTCCGCTCTACCGCGCCCGGTGGCCCGTTCGGGCTTCTCAGCTTTTTTCGCCGCGGGCTTCTTCCTTTCAATTGGCAAGAGCATCTCCTTCTGCCCTGCCGAGGCCTTGCGGGGTTTCTTGGCTTTCGGGGATTCCGCTTGCAATCGATATTCGATTGCTAACCCGCCACTGTTTGGCGAAACTGGCTTCGCGGATTCTGGTCACTGGCAAAAATCCTTAACCCAACGGGAAAAAAATCCGTGGACACCCGACAACAGGATCACGAGTGCGAGCTTTGCGCGCAGCCAGCCGGATGCGAACCAATGTCCGCTCCACGCGAGGTAAAGTCCGGCGACGGCGATGCAGCAGGCTCACCGCCTAAGGACTGGTGGCCAACGAAACGCAATATTTCGCCGATCGGTTTGACGCTGCACCCTAGCGTGCGCATCTTGCGAAGCGAGGCGCCTGCGACGATGCGCCATCTTGTCCGACCATAGATTTAGGAACTTCGTGTTTTAGTAGCCAGCGCGCGCTCGGTGTTTTTAGAGGGAGCGATGAGTATCCGTGACGTATGTCCAAACTGTCGCCAGCGGGTCGAAATACTCTTCGTGAAGTTCAGGCTAGCGGGCGTACAGATGATAAGCGCATGTCCAAATTGCGCGATGATATCCGACGAGCCTGAAACACGCGCCGAGATTTGCAAAACCGTCGAAGCGCAGGCACTCTGCGTTCAACCACCATTGCAAGTTGAAGCCGCGCGGAAGCGGGTTAGCTCCGGTGAAACGAGCGCAGAAGATTATCCTCGTTGAAATATGTGGCCCGAAACGTGCTTCTAAATTTGTGCCCAGGAGGGGTCTCAGTCCACCCCCTCTTTGGGCCCTTCATAGCCTTGGCCATCGCAATCACCCAGCTGCGACGGCCATTTTTGGCGTTCGGTGTTGTCAAAAAATCCCCGTCCATGCGGGAGCGACGTACTGGAGGAAATTACGAGAAACTCTGACGGCTATCCCTGCCGTCAAAGCCGGTCGCCCATCAACGCCGCCGGAAGTGCAGGCCGAAGTCGAGCGCCGCATCGCCGCCGGCGCGGGCGGCCGAGCCATTCCGATAAACGCTTGAAACTATCTCGCACGACGAGAGTCAAAATGGTGGGAGCGACTTATTGTGCGGAGTTACGACGATGTTGCGAAAAACGGTGATAGCTCTGTTGGCAGTTGTCATAATTGGCCTGTCGCCGACCGGCGCCTCGGCGCGTGGCTTTGGCGCCTTTGGCGGTCACGGCTTTGGCGGCGGTGGTTGGCACGGAGGCGGCTGGGGCCATAGAGGTTTCGGAGGCTGGGGCTTGGGAGCGGGCGCGTTGGCTGGCGCCGTCATCGGTGGCGCGATCGCGAGCAGCGCCTATGGCTATTATGGTCCGGATTACGGCGGCTATTACCCCGGCGACAGCTACTATCCGGCATACGCCGGCTATAGCCCTTATTACGATTACGGTCCTTGGCAAGCAATCCAGGAACCCGGGGCCGCTCGCTTCTACAGACCTTACGGATACGGCTGGCGGCCTTGGGGCTATTGAGCGCCGCCGAGGTCAAGGCGCCACTTGCGGGGGCCTACTCTTCGTCTTGGCCAAATAGCTTGCCGGTCTTTCGATTGAAAAAGTGCAACTTGGTGCAGGCGGGACAGATGAGTCCCTCATACTCGTGTTCTTGCACGTCAGTGTCCTCGTCCAGCCAGTGCTGGACCAGCATCGATGTCTCAGGGCAGTTGAAAATGAAGGCGGCCATCGGTCCCCGTACAGGCCATCATGGCTCGATTTTGATATAGCGCAACGTTCGGCCACTACCGCGATGATGAACACCACCGCGCGCGGCCGACAAGGAAAACCCCGCTCGACAGGGGGGCCTTCGAGCGGGGTTGGCTTGGGGTACGGCTTCGTGGGCGCCGCGGACCGATTATTGCGACCGCCGCGCAAGGCCTGCGTGACGGAACTGCACGCTATCCCCGCAATCCACATGACCGTTGTGATCACTTTTGCGAGGGCGTGCGGTGCCAACACCACCACCCGACGGAACTTGACGGGCGCATGCGCAATTGACCCGCATGCCCATCACGGAGCCCATCACAGAGCGGAGGGCAAAACGATGTTCATTGTGCAAGGTAAGCCCCGCGAACCCGAAGGGATCGAAAAAGCCACTGCGGATAGCCGAGAAGAAGCCTTGGAGACGGCAAGCGATTTCCTGAATCGGGGATTCCCCTTCGTCACCGTCGTGGCCGACGGCCGCGTCTACACGGTCGACGAATTCGCCATGACCTTAATCAACGGTCGAAAGCACGGTCGCTCGGTTGCGCGATAGCGATGGCGCCAAAAGTTACTGCGGATTTCCGCAGTGAGGCGCGCGACGACGCTGCGCTGATCATGGCGGCGCGATCAATCAGCGCCTCGCGCGCCGGCTCATCCGATTTGCCAGCGCGTCCAGCTCCCCCCGCGCAACGATCAAGCCGACCGACCAGGAAGGCGATCGCGAGCGACGGGAGAGGCGCCTCGCGCGTCAAGCGCGCCAGCGACCCAACCGCCGACGTCGACTGTCGGGCGACACGATCTCAAACCGCTTCTTGCAGAATCCTTTGTTGATGCCGGAAAGGATGTTGCAGTCGTCGCGTTCGGTGCGGACTTCGTATTCTCCACCCTCGACCAGCACGTCAGTCTGGAACAAGCTATCGTCGCATCGAACTATCAAGGTCATCTCTGGGCCCTCTCCCGCGGGCCACCACTACCAATGGCGAGCGCGAAGGGTTGTTCCTTGGGTAGCGCGCGCGGTGCCGAAGCTTCTTCGCCCTGCCTCAAAATAGAACTCGTCGGCTCTGCCCTCAGGATGGCCCAGGCCCGCCGGCTACGTGCTCAGGGCGCCGCAGAAGGCGCCGCCAGCCGTTTCCGGTGGCTGCCAGGATGCGTTGGCCGCCTGAGGGTGGAAAAGGTCAGCCCGCGGCGATCACCCGCCTGTCCAATACAGCCAATAGAGGACGACGATCGCCGTTCCCATCGCGACGAACGCGAAGAGAGTCGTAACCAGCCAGTCTCTCCGCGAAAGCTTTTTCATCCTCCCGGTCTTCGCGCCTAATTCGCGAACCACCTAAAGCCAAACCAAGGCGCGGCCCGGCTGCGCTTCCCCGTCTGGTCACGCGCCGGGCCACACCGGCCCGGGGCTGGCGTCCGATCGGCCAGGTGATGGTGCGCGCTTGTGGACGGGTTGTCCCGTTCATTTCGAACATCTCTGGGATGCGTTTGGAGTGGCGGCGGCTATCAGTAGCCCATGGTCGCGGCGCGATCACGGATGCGCGGCCCCGCCGGAGATACAGGGGCGTGCGGCGGGACCGCGGGGCGCGCGCGCAGGCGCACAACGCCCGAACGACAACCCGGTGCAGAGCTGCCGGTTCCGCAGCCGGCCCGGAACGATCCAGGCCCCGGCGCGTTGGGGTGCCCATGGATAAAGAGACCAAGCGCGAGATTTGGCTCTTGGCGGTCGGCACAATCATCGCCGAGGCGCCCTTCGTCGCGATCGCCGCCTTTGTGGCTTTGACCCGCTAGATGCCTTAGGCGGTAGGCCTGCCCGATACCGCGGATGAACCGGATCGGCAGGCGGCGGCAGAGCCGGTCTTGCCCAGCGGCCGCAATGGCCGCCGACGATGTAGTTTAATTTAGGCCGGAGGAGAAATCCCATGGGAGACGCAGCGAATCCGTTCGAAGCAGTTCGAACCATGATGCTTGAGAATCTCGAAAAGGTGCAAAGCGCGACGCAGAGCTACATCGACACGGTTGAAAAGGCCATGCGAGGCTTTCCGGGTGCCAATGAAGATCAAATAGCCACTTTCAAGGCATACCTTGAGCGGAAAGTTGCAGCAAACCGGGATTTCGTGGAAAAGCTTTTGCGTGCAAAGGATTTCCAAGAAGCCTTGCGCATCGAGGTCGAATACTTTCAGTCTCAACTGAAGGCCGCCGCCGAAGACGCAAGCCAAATCGGCACCAAAATAGCGAGCTCGTTCAACCGCTCAACAGGCTGAGCGTTCGCGCGTATCGCGGCTATCGGGTCGGACGGGTGAAGCAGCCACCCGGCCCCACAGATTGGGTTATGAAATATGCGGCTGCTCGCGCGGCGGCCGGGATGGCATCTTTGTCGCGCCGTTCGAACAGGGCGAGATCGGCCCCGACCTGTTTCGCGTCGCCTGCCGCTTGGGGCTAGCTAGAGGCTTAGTGTCGAAGCGACGCGATCGACCA
>Ga0209526_10001654_pt1 | contig 14991 bp, 11 predicted proteins | sample JacPinW_OM2H0_M1_FD_188566 | JGI IMG/M metagenome (GOLD analysis project Ga0209526, IMG submission 188566) | Forest soil microbial communities from Algoma, Ontario, Canada - Jack Pine, Ontario site 1_JW_OM2H0_M1 (SPAdes) (version 2) | ecosystem: Environmental > Terrestrial > Soil > Boreal... | reverse complement strand
AGTGTCGCATCCGCGATATTGGAAAAAGAGCCGCCTCCCATCGCCGGGATAAAGCCGATGACCCCACCAGCGCTGCATCACGCGATCCGCCGATGCCTGGCAAAGGACCGCGAAGAGCGGTGGCAGACAGCGCGTGACCTGGCGAGAGAACTAACTTGGGTCGGCGAAGAAAAATACAACGACAAATTGCCTCAATCCGTGGCGCGTCGTCGCGAAGCATTTGCGTGGGCACTCGCGGCGCTCTCTATCGCGCTGCTGCTCTGGGTTGCCTACGCAGGCCTTCGCAGCACGCGCTCGCCGGAGCGGCAGCACCTTCGACTTTCGCTGCTCCCGCCGCAATCCACTTCGTTTGTCCCCAATCATTTTGCGATTTCGCCAGACGGACACCGGCTGGCCTTTGTGGCTGCAGCCCAGGACGGCGGCAGTGCGTTATGGATTCGATCGTTGGCATCGGGAACAGCGCAGCAAGTGACCGGGACGGAGGGAGCAGCGTTTCCATTCTGGTCACCGGACAATCGCCAGGTGGGCTTCTTCGCCGAAGGCAAACTGAAGAGTGTCGATCCCGCCGGAAGCGGCGTACGGATCATCTCCGACGCACATGGCCCTGCTGGGGGGACCTGGAGCCCGCAAGGCGCCATTGTTTTCTTCGATGGCGCTGACGCTGGCGGTCCGGGGCTTCAAAAGGTGCCCGCTACTGGTGGCAGCCCCCAGTCGGCCACGAACCTCAATGCCGTCAATGCGGTCTGGCCGTCGTTCCTTCCGGACGGAGATCACTTTCTTTTCTTTGTGACCACCGGCAACGAATCCGCAGCCGCGGGTACTTACGTCGGGTCGCTGGGTTCGATGGACAGCAAATTGATCTCATCGGAAATCACAGGCAATGCGCAGTTTGCATCGGGGCGTTTGTTTTTTGTGCGAGACCGTAGCCTGATGGCGCAATCATTTGATGTAGAGCGATTTCAGACCATCGGCCCACCGGAACCCGTCGCGCAACAGGAACTGGATCAGGATCCCGCCTTTTCCCAGGCAGGTTTTTCCGTGTCGAGCAGCGGGACAGTCGTGTTCCAATCGGCGAGTGAAAATATTTCTCGCCTGCGCTGGTTTGACCGCGAGGGCAAGGAGCTGGGCGAAATTCCGACTCCTGGGTATCGCGACCCTGCTCTATCCCGAGATGGCACGCTACTGGCTGTGTCCTCCGACGAGGAAGGCAACGGCAAGCGTTTCATCCACACCTATGACTTCGCGCGTGGCACAAGCACGCGCGTCTCAGTCGGAGGAACTGAAATATTCCCGGTATTATCACCCGACGGCCGAAAAGTGGCGTATCGGGGACTAGATGATCAAGGTTCATCGCACATTTACATGATGCCCGCGGAAGGTTCCGGAAAATCAGAGGCCGTGCCGGAAAGCACTGGTCTGATTGTAAATGATTGGTCCCCGGATGGACGCTACCTGATCTACATGAGTGTTCAGAGGGCAGGACCCAGGCTCCGGTTCTATGACTTCGCGAAACATTCGCATTCAGAGTTTGCCAGTGGCGTCGAAGGGCAGTTCTCGCCTGATGGAAAATGGGTCGCCTTCACGGGAGCTGCATTACGTAACTATGCAAACGCCGACGTCTTTGTGGCGCAGTTCCCGGCAGCCACCGGGCGTATCCAGATTTCAAATCACGGCGGCGCCCAGCCGCACTGGCGCTCGGATGGCAAGGAACTGTTTTACATTACTCGCGATAAGAAACTCATGGCGGTGTCCATCGACACAGCAGGCGGCAAAGTGGTAGCGGGCGTGCCGCATCCCTTGTTTCAAACCCGAATCATCGCCCCGCGTATTGTTTTATTCCAATACGCAGTCGCGCCGGATGGCAAGCGCTTCCTGATTAACTCTCTTCCCTCCGTCGGAGCGACCCCGCTCACCGTTCTGATGCAGTGAGTTCCGCGGCAGCACCCTCGCACCGCGTTTCGATTCGTTGACACTAAAATTAACCGGAGCGTATAGTCGAGCTACCGGCCGGTGTCGAGTTACTCTCCTGGGTGTGCGCTTTCGCTAAGAAAGTAAGAGGAGAATGCAGCGAAAGGAAGGATGGAGCACCCATTGCGATTCCCGCTTACTCGGCGCACGCTTGCTCGTTTTTTAAACACGTTACTGCCGGCGCTTTGCGCCGTTTGCCTAGCGCAGGCGCAGGAAGCCCCAACTAAGACGGAAACGCAGGCCCGCGCCGCGCAGGCTCCTGCAAACGACACCTCGGAGGTTTCCACGCGCGATACTCCGCCGACATTTCGTGTGCGCGTCAACCTGGTTTTGGTGCGCGTGGTGGTCCGCGACAGCACCGGGAAAGTGGTCACGAGTCTCAAGAAGGAAGATTTCCAGCTTTCCGACAACCGCAAACCGCAAGTAATTTCCTCATTCAGCACGGAGACCCCGGAATCGCACAAGGTGCCCACCACCACCAAATCGCCGGAGCCGAACGCCGAGGGAAACGGATCGGGAGATTCCGCGGCGGCGATCGCGGCCTTGCCGCAGCGCTTTGTCGCGGTAGTGTTCGATGATACGGACATGCTGATCGAAGACACCGTGTGGGTGCGGAGCGCGGCCACCCGGCTGTTTGCGTCGCTGGCACCCACCGACCGCGTGGGAATTTATTCGACATCAGGCCAGGTTACGCAGGAGTTCACGCAAGAGCATGAACAATTGCAAAAAACTCTGCTGGGCGTAGTGCCCCGGCCATTGGCCGGCAGCGGCAACGGACTGCATGAATGCCCGGAGATCAGCTTCTACCAGGCCGACCAGATCGAGAACAAACACGACCTGCAAGCGCTCGCGGTAGCCGCGGAAGATGCTCTGCAGTGTGCATTCCAGGGCGACTCGCGATTTGCACAGCAGGCGCAAATGCTGGCCGCGACGGCGAGCCTGCGCGCGCTGTCGAACGGCGAAACACAGACCGAGTACGTATACCGGCATCTCGAGGAGATCATGAAAAGGCTGGCCGGAATGCCAGGTCAGCGAGTGATGGTGTTCGTCTCGCCGGGCTTTGTAATCACGGCGATGCTGAATATGGAATCATCATCATTGATCGACCGCGCGAATCGCGCGAACGTCGTGATCAATACGATTGACGCGCGCGGCCTCTATACCCCGGACCTGCTGGGCGACATCGGCGACCCGCCGCACGACTCCAAAAAGACCGTGGGGATCAAGAGCTTGTACCGGGTTGCCGCGCAGTCCGTGCAATCCGATGTATTGGCGCAGTTGGCGGACGGCACTGGCGGAACCTTTTTTCACAATCGCAACGACATCGACGAAGGATTGCGCGAGGCTACCGCAGCGCCGGCCATGTCGTACTTGCTGGGCTTTTCTCCTCAGAACCTCAAGATTAATGGCGCCTATCACACGCTGAAGGTCGCGCTCACAGGCAAGCAAAAGTTTAGCGTGCAGGCGCGCCACGGATATTACGCCCCGCGGACAATTGCCGATCCTGTGGAAGCGGCGAAAGAGGAAATCCAGGAAGCTTTGTTCTCGCAGGATGAACTCCACGATCTGCCGGTGGATCTGCAAACCCAATTTTTCAAAAAAGACGCATCGCAGGCGCGCCTCGCCGTGCTGACCCACGTGGACGTGAAAGGCATTCGTTTTCGCAAAGCGGAGGGGCGCAATCGCGACAATCTGACCGTGGCGACGGCAATTTTTGACGAGAACGGAAATTTTGTCACCGGCGGAGAAAAGATTGTCGAAATGAAATTGCTCGACACCACCGTCGACCGGCTGAGTCACTCGGGATTTACTTTGAAATCGAGTTTCGATATCAAGCCGGGAACCTACTTAGTGCGGCTGGTGGTGCGCGACGCGGAAGGCGCGCAGATGGCGGCGCGCAATGGAGCGGTAAGCATTCCGTTTTAGTTTTTGTTTGTTTGTTTGTTTGTTTGTTTGTTTGGGGGAAGACATGAACTCACATCGGATGGCCACAATTTCCCGGCTTGGATTTACCGCAATGTTGCTCGCTTTTTCCGGAAGCGTGTGGCGTTTGACGGCGCAGACACCGCCACAGGACCCGGCCGCGCCGACGCAGACCGCTGCGGAGCCGCAGGCCTCGCCGGCAGTGATCAAGAAGGAATCGCGTTTGGTGCTCGTCGATGCGGTGGTCACGGACAAAAAAGGAAATTACATCAAGGATCTTAGTGAGAAGGACTTCAAGATTTACGAAGACAATAAAGAGCAGCACGTCGCGAGCTTTTCGTCAGGTGCGGACACCGCGGTGCAGGCAAAGGGGCAGAAACATTATTTGATTCTGTTTTTTGACAACGCGTCGATGGCTGCTCCGGACCAGATTCAGGCGCGGGGCGCGGCGGCAAAATTTGTGCAGGCGAATGCCGGACCGGATCGCATGATGGCCGTGGTCGATTTCGGAGGCAAGCTGCGCGTAGTGCAGAATTTTACGGCGAATGGGGACGCGCTCACCGCGGCCGTGAAGGGAGTGAAATATTCGTCGGTGGATTCGAACGCTTCGGCCGGCGCGAATTCGCTTGCACCGGTAACAGTCGCCTCGGCGGGACTCTCTTCGCTGAGCAATGCGGAAGCGGATTTTGGCGCCCGCACCATGCTGCTGGCGGTGCGCAGCCTGGCGAAAAATTTGCGCAGCGTGCCCGGGCGAAAGATGCTGGTACTTTTTTCGGCGGGTTTCGCGCTGACGGCGGAAAATGAATCGGAGTTGACCGCAACGATCGACGCTTGCAACAAGGCGAACGTCGCAATTTATTCGCTGGATGTGCGCGGGCTGGTCGCAGCGTCGCCGCGGGGAGGAGGGAGCGCGCGGAATCAAACTGGTGGTCAAGGACGGGATGTAGCCCAACGCGCGGCCTTTAGCGCGCACGGTCCCGTGCAACTGGTGCTGACTTCTTACTCGCTCGGTGAGCCGCAGCGTCCCGGAGGGGGCGGCGGAGGCGCTGGCGGCGGTGCGGGTGGTGGAGCTGGCGGCGGGAGCGGAGGAGCCGGTGGCGGAGCTGGCGGTGGTGCGGGTGGCGGCGCTGGAGGCGGCGGTGGCCGCGGCGGTGCGGGTGGCGGAGCCGGAGGCGCCGGTGGAGCTGGAGGCGCTGGTGGCGGCGCCGGAGGTAAGGGCGGCGCGGGTGGAACTGGAGGAACCGGCGGCGCGGGCGGCAGAGGCGGGGGTGGCGGAACAGCGGGAGGAGGAACTCGCGGAGCGGGTGGCGGCAATTACAACAATCCGTACGGCAATCCGTTGAACAATCCATACAACCAGTCGCGGACAATCGTGCCGCAGCTTCCGCCTTCGGTAGCGACAAACCAGCAGATCCTGGCCTCGCTGGCGGATGGAACTGGCGGATTTTCCATTTTCAACACGAACGACTTGCTTGGCGGACTCGAGAGGATCGGGCGCGAGCAGAGCGAATTTTATATTTTGGGCTATGTGCCGCAGGAAACTCCGGAAGGCAGTTGCCACACGCTGAAAGTGAAATTGAACCACGGCGGAATGAATGTGCGTTCGCGCAGCGGATACTGCAATGCGCGCACCGTGAATCCGCTCGATGGAAAGCCGCTGGAGAAACAATTGGAGCTGCAGGCGGCGGGAGCGAGCATGGGCTCGATTCATGGCGCGCTACAGTCGCCCTATTTCTATACGGCACCCAATGTGGCACGTGTCAATCTGGCGATGGAGATTCCGCCGGAGTCGCTGAACTTTAATAAGGAGAAGGGGAAGTATCACGCCAACGTGAACGTGCTGGGAATTGCGTACAAGCCGGATGGATCCGTGGGGGCGCGATTCAACGACACGGTCAATTTGGATTTGGAAAAAGACGAGTGGAAGGAATTCACGAAGACGCCGTACCGCTATCAGAATCAGTTTGATGCGGCTGCGGGCACTTACAAGTTGACCGTGGTGCTGAGCGGGGGCGGCGACACGTTTGGAAAATTTGAAGCGCCGCTGCAGATTGACGCTTACGACGGGCAGCATTTCAGCCTGGGTGGCGTAGTGCTGACGAATTCCGCGACGCGGATATCGGACATTCCTTCCGGACTGGATTCGGCGCTGCTGGAGGACCGAACTCCGCTGGTGGTAAAGGGAATGCAGGTGGTGCCTTCGGCGAGCAACCGATTCAAGCGCACAGACAATGTGATCCTGTACACGGAGATCTACGAGCCAGGGCTGACGTCGGCGACGCCGCCGCGGGTTGGCTTCGCGTACCACATTTATGAGCGCGCGAGTAACAAGGACATTTTCTTTAGCGGGATCGCGCCGGCGGATGATTTCATTCAGAAGGGAAATCCGGTGATTCCGGGCGGCCTGATGGTGAAGGTGAAGGATTTGGCTCCGGGCAGTTATCGTCTGGTGGTGCAGGCGGTCGATAGTGCGAATAATCAGGCGCCGAATAGGTCGGTGGACTTCGAGATTACAAATTGAATGGTCGCGGCTCAGTCTCCGGTCGCGCTGATTTTGGGAAGTGGCACAGGCTGGACTGCAAAGGGAAAGCCGCAGGGCTCCGCAGACTCCGCCCCTTCGAGGCTCAGGGTAAACCTGCGCTACAGCAGCGTCCACAAGCGTTGCGCCAGCGAGAGTCATGCGGTGCGCTCGCGGGGCTGACCGGATTCGGCTAGCAGGCTGCGCAGGACGAACCAGCAATTGGCTGGGCGTTCTGAGAGGCGGCGCATGAAGTAGGGGCACCAGTCGGTGCCGAAGGGTACGTAGACTTGCAGAGTGTGGCCGGCGGCGTGTACTTCTTGCTGCAAATCGCGGCGAATTCCATAAATCATCTGAAACTCATAGCGGTCTTTCGGGAGGCGTAGGCGAGAGACTTCGGATTGTGCGTGCGCGACCATGAACGGGTCGTGCGAGGCGATGGCCGGGAGGAAAATTCCTTGCGCTGCACCTTCGAGCAGCAGAGTGGTTAGGCGCTTGAAGTTGGCGTCGACTGCGGCTTTGCCCTGCACGGCGATTTTTTTGGGCTCGCGATAGGCACCTTTCACCAGGCGGATTTTTGGTTTTAGCGGCGCGAGGCGCTGCAGATCTTTCTCCGTGCGATGCAGATACGCCTGGACGGCCAAGCCGGTATTGCCAGACTCACGCTGCACGGCCTCGAAGATGTCGAGCGTCACGTCGGTGTAGGCGCTGCCTTCCATGTCCATTTCGATGGTGCGGCCGAGATCGCGAGCGCGGCGGGCGGTGGAGCCGGCGAGCGAAGCACACAGATCCTTGCCGAGGTCGAGGCCGAGCTGGGTGAGCTTGATGGAGATGTTGCCGGCGAGATTCTTGGCGTGCATCTCTTCGATCATTTGGATGTAGCTGGCGCAGACTTCGCGAGCGGCGGCTTCAGTGGTGACGTTTTCGCCGAGATGATTGAGGCTGACGTTGCGGCCCTGGTCGCAGAGTTCGCGGCTGGCGGTGAGGGCTTCGGCGAGCGTTTCACCGGCGACGAAGCGGCGCGCGAAGCCGTGCTTCATGCCGCGGCGCGCGATGGAATTCGTGACGCTGCGCTTCGTGGAAAGCCAAAAGATAAAGTTGCGAACTAGCATGCGCCGCTCCTGAGACTTTGACGCGGAAGCATACCCCACCCCCGGCATTTTGCAAAAAGAGGCGGCAAGCTGTTGAAAACAAACGACAGCAGCGCGAAAAAGAGAGGCAAGAGAGAACAAGATCCGCCAGATCACGGAAAAGACGAGACTTACGGCAGAGGCGCAGACGGCACAGAGATTGGACACTTCTTGAATGGAGGCAGAGCGAAAAACTAGGGGGCAACGCAGATGTTTTTGAAAACAAGGGATTTGCGAAAAAAGCAACTCAGAAGTTGATGAAACTAAGGGAGTTAAAAATCGATCGTTTGCGAGATGCAGTGCGGGTGGCTGAAGGAAGGAGGGACGAAACGGGGACACTGTCAGCAGAACCTTGTCTTACATATACCGCATCCGTTACTATTTGTCAAGTGAGAAATTAAAGACTGTGGATTGAATAGGTTACGATTGGTGAGAATCCGCTAGAGGCCAACTGATGATTGAAGTACCCAAAAGCTACGCTCTAGACGTTCGCTCACCGACGCCCATCACATCGGAGCGGCAACACGAGGAGTACCTATTGGTATTGGACAAGCTGGCCAACAAAGAAAGGCCGACGGCGGAAGAAGAAAAGTATGCGCAGGTTTTGATGACGCTCATCGAAGCCTACGAAGAGGAACATGATTCCGTTCCGGATGCTTCTCCGTTGGAAGTGCTACGCGCGTTGATGGATGCGAATAATCTTCGGCAGAAAGATTTGGCGCCGATCTTTGGATCGGAAAGCATCGTATCCGAAGTGCTGCATGGGAAACGTGAGATCAACCGGACGCACATCGAGAAATTAAGCAAACGGTTTCGCGTTTCGCCGACAGTGTTTTTCTGAGAGTGGCGGCCGGGTCAAATCGAAGAGCCCACACGCAAACTCTGCGTATGGGGCACCCGGCACCCGGGCTAACGTGTGACGCACCTAACGGCGCTACCGAAAAAAGCGCCAGCGACGGTTTGCGGCCGCTACATACGTCAAAGTCGAAAAAACGCAACAGGCGAAGAAGCCGGTGAGGCGCGGGCACGGGTGTCCCGTGCCCCTGCGGGCCCCCCGTTGGCGTAGTCACATCGAAACGGAAAAAGCGACGGAATTTATGGCCTAGGGTTCGGACGGAGACGATGAAGTTGCTGTCGTGAGGTTGCCGACGGTCAGTGTGAAAGGGAGCGGGTTTGGTAGTGGCGACGGATGGCTTCGACGAGCGCGCCGACGAGCGCATAGGTGGCAGCGTTCACAGCAAGGACGAAATAGATGCTGAGCGGGTAACGGTGCGCAAGCGCTATCGGGCAAGTCAAACAGGCGAGGGTCCACGCGACGGCGTTGGCGGTTATCTGAATTGGGGAGATCGCGTAGATGTAGAGTGACCAGGCGATGACAACGAATGCGCCCAAGGTGCCCCAAATGGCGATTCGGCATTTCATGCGGCGCTCCCTGTGATTACATTTTGATGATCGCACCGGCGGGCGGAAATGCCAATGGTGAATTGAAATTCAAAGGCGCTCGCGGATACGGCGCCGCGGCTATTACATTGAAGCCCCTGTGCTCTGTTGCAACGTGCGTTCCGGTCCGGCGCCGATTGCTTACGTTGTTGGATTGTTGCTCATCCGATCACAGGCTGAAGCCCGTGCTACTGGAGGAAGGCGAAAAGCAGGTTCCTCGGCTGGGCTCCGCGGCCGCTACGAAGAAAGACAGAAAGAACGGGCACGGGTGTCCCGTGCCCCTACGGGCCCTTCGTTGGCGCAGTCACATCGACGCGGAAAAAGGGAGCGAGTTTATGGGCCTAGGTTTCGGACGGAGACGATGTAGTACTCGGTTTCGCCAAAGCAGGCGGTCGGTACGCCTTTGTGTTGCTCGTACGATAACGCGACACGCTGGCCAGCAGCATCTTGAATCTTCTGGGCTACGGCATCGTCGCGCACGCTGAAGGTGAAAAGCTGCGGAGCGGTGCCGGGGAAGGTGCTCATGGCCAACTCTCCTTCCCAGGTCTTGCATACCCAGCCTTTTTGGGAAATCTTTTGGATATAGCCGGCGCGCTCGCCTTTGGAGTAGGAAAAATGAAGCGTGATCCAGGCCCACGCGGCGAACACGCACACGGGCAAAACGACAAGTAGCAGTAGCAGGAATAACCAGAGGCCGCTTTTTCGCTGCGGAGCCTGAGAAGCGGTTACACCGTCCATGCGGAGGAGTCTACTTCCGTCCCTTCCGCCTGTCGAGCGTGCCGGTTGAGCTGTTTTAAACAAGCATTCGGATTCGTTGCAGACGGTTTATGGCAAGAAATACTGCAAATTCAAAAACCTACCCAAGTGCGGAGCCGCTGCCCTTCGAAGCTCAGGGTAAACGGAAAGCGAGGGCTACAGAGGCGAAAGGCTGCCCGCGGATACGGCGCCGCGGCCGCTACAGGGGTCTGGAAACTTTCGATTAATTCTACGTTTGCGCCGCTTGGGAATGGGCGATTATAGAAGTAGAAGCCACCTCGTTTGGAAGCCGTTCGGCGTCCGAAAACCTCATGACTGCTTGGGAGTTACTTGAGCCTGGAAGATAAGCAAAGAGTGGAACCGGCGACCGTTGCCGCTGAGGAGAAACCGGACGGGCGGCTGCGCGTGCTTGCGGTGGACGATTCGCCGTTCTCGCGCAAGTTGCTGGAGCATGCTTTGCGAGGGCAACCGTACGAAGTCGCCTTTGCGAAGGATGGGCGGGAAGCCTTGGCGTCCCTCTCGGAATTTCGTCCGAACATCGTTATCACGGATTGGATGCTGCCGGATTTCTCGGGCCCGGAGCTGTGCCGGAGGGTCCGGAGCGAATCGAAGACGGGATATACGTACGTAATTCTACTTACGAGCAATGTCGAAAAAGAGAGCATTGTGGAAGGCTTGGCGGCTGGCGCGGACGACTATTTAACAAAGCCATTTCATGAGAAGGAACTGGTGGCGCGGGTCGGTGTGGGCCGAAGAATCATTGAGATGCACCGCGAGATTGAGAAAAAGAACGAACTGCTGGAGGAGGCCGCGCGGAAAGATTTCCTTACGGATTTGCCCAACCGGCGAGCGGTTGAGGAATATGCGGCCAAGCAATTGGGAGGAGCTATCCGGCACGGGTATCCCTTGTGGGTGATTCTGGCTGACTTGAATAAGTTCAAAATGGTGAACGACCAGTACGGTCATCTGGCCGGTGATGAAGTGCTCAAGCGATTTGCGGGGATCCTAAAGAAAAATACGCGCACATCGGACATTTGCGGACGCCTGGGCGGAGATGAGTTCATTCTTGTGGTCACGCACGTTCCGGCTGTGAATATCACGAATCTGGTCGACCGGCTGGGGTCTAGCTTTACGATCGAAGAGTTCACGTTTGAGGGGCAAAACGTGCAAATGACGGCAAGCTTTGGGGTGGGCGGATATGAGCATCCGGACCGGCCGGAATTCCGTCATCTGCTGGCGCGCGCAGACTCGGCTCTATATGAGGCCAAGACAGACGGACGAGTGCGGGTGAACAGTAAGTAGGGCCGAGCGGCGGTCGCGCTAGGTCTGTGCAGAGGCGCGGGCTCGGTCCAAGAGAAGGTCGCGTTCGCGGGCGTTGCGGGTTAGGGAGGCGGCGCGGCCGAATTCGGCGCGGGCCTCGTCGAAGCGGCCGAGCTTTTGGAGGAGGTCGCCACGCACGGCGGGCAAGAGATGGTAGGCCTTGAGGGAGGGCTCGGAGGTGAGCGTATCGACGAGCTCGAGGCCGGCAGCTGGGCCGAAGGCCATGGCCACGGCGACTGCCCGATTTAGCTCCACAACCGGGGATGGAGAGAGCTTGGCGAGGTCTTCGTAGAGCGCGACGATGCGCGGCCAGTCTGTTTCCTGCGGGGCGAGGGCCCTGGCATGGCAGGCGGCGATGGCGGCCTGAAGGGCGTACGGTCCCCGGCTGCTTCCGAGGTTCCCGGCGCGCTCGAGCGCGGCGAGACCACGACGGATTAGGAGCTGATCCCAGAGGGCGCGATTTTGGTCGAGCAGGAGGATGGGCTCGCCCGACGGGCCAATTCGGGCGTGCGAGCGGGATGCCTGAATCTCCATGAGCGCGACCAGGCCGTGGACTTCCGGTTCGTTGGGAGCTAGCTCGGCCAGGATACGGCCGAGACGCAACGCTTCTTCGCAGAGGGCGGGGCGCATCCAGTCGTCGCCAGCGGTGGCGGAGTAGCCTTCGTTGAAGACGAGGTAGATGACTTCGAGCACGGACGCTAGGCGACTGGCAAGCTCGGCTTTGCGAGGGATCTCGAAGGGGACGTGGGCTTCGGCGAGAGTGCGCTTGGCGCGAACGATGCGTTGCGCGACGGTCGACTCCGGGACGAGGAAGGCGCGGGCGATTTCATCGGTGGTGAGTCCACCGAGCAGCCGTAGAGTGAGCGCAACGCGCGCTTCCGGCGAGAGAACCGGATGACAGGAGATGAACACCAGGCGCAGCAGGTCGTCGCCGACGGTGTCGTCGATCGCTGCATCGAGATCGGGCACGGCCATCTCCTGCTGCGCTTCGAGCTCGCGGCCGAACTCCTGGTGCTTGCGCTCGAGGAGCTTGTTGCGGCGCCAAAGATCGATGGCGCGATGCTTTGCGGTGGCCATGAGCCAGGCGCCGGGATTGTCCGGAATGCCGGACTCGGGCCACTGTTCGAGCGCGGCAACGAGAGCGTCTTGCGCGAGCTCCTCGGCGAGGCCGACATCGCGCACGATACGAGTGAGTCCGGCGATGATTCTGGCGGACTCGATGCGCCAAACGGCATCGATGGCGCGATGTGTGAGGGTAGACGTCACGGCTACCCATCACACCATCTTCAAAACGTTCGCGCAAGCCGACCTCTCGGGGGCCGTGAACAAACGGCCTTATCCTGGCTGTCTGTGCTGTCTGCGAGAGAAAGCGCTCCTACGGTTTGCACTTAGCAAAGTCTTCCGGGCCGAACATCTGGCGAATCTCAGTCTCGCCTTCCCAGCCGGGCCAGTGCTTCTTGTGAAGTTCCATGAAGCGCAGGGCGCCTTCGATCGCCTCTTGCTTCGAGTTCAGCTCGAATTGCGCGTATCCGCCGACAATCTCCTTGGCCTCGGTAAAGGGTCCATCGGTCACGGTAATCTTGCCATCAGAAAGCCGGACACGGGCTCCCAGCGCAGTTGGGCCGAGTCCACCGCCGCCGACCATCGTGCCGGCTTTGGCTGCCTCTTGACTGAGCTTGTCAATCGCGTCCATTAGTTCCTTGGGTGGAAAGCCTGAGCGCTCGGCCGATTTGACTATCATCATGAATCGCATGGTCACATCTCCTTTTATTTTTTTGGTTAGGAGCTGGTCTCCGCCCGGCCTCGGCCGGATGGGAACCTTGGCTCTATTGATACGACGAACGAAGGTCTGCGAAATCGACAGGTTGAATAACTTCGTCTCGGCCAGTGGCGGAGACCTGTTTGGGGCTACGGCTTCTTGTCGGCTACTTGGGCACGCAGGCGCTCTTCCTTCTTCCTGAGCTCGGGAGTGAGGGCGGGGCCGAAGTCCTCGGTCTCGAATACTTGGCGAATTTCGATTTCGGATTCGCCCTCATGAGGATTAGGGCAGCGTTTGACCCACTCAAGGGCCTCTTCCATGGATCGTACCTGCCAGAGCCAGAAGCCGGCAATCAGCTCTTTGGTCTCGGTGAAGGGCCCGTCGATCACGGTGCGTTTTGAGCCGGAAAAGCGGACGCGCTTGCCCTTGGAGCTGGACTGGAGACCCTCGGCGGCGAGCAGGATGCCAGCCTTTAGTAGCTCCTGGTTGAATTTTCCCATGTCGGCGAGGAGCTGCTGGCTGGGTAATACGCCGGCCTCGGAGTCTTTGTTGGCTTTCACTATGACCATGAATCGCATGTTGTGTCTCCTTTTTTAGGGTCGAGCTGAGAGCTTGCTTCGCACAATCTCGACTGGCTTTGCTGACCTCTGCTTTGACGTCGGACGACTGCGGGTGAAATCGACATAGATAGCGAGTTTTTTCTTTAGCCGACCATAGCTTGGGGAAGCGGCCAGTTGGATGCAACAATTTGCAGCAGATATTGCAAAACGGTGGATGCCTGGCAGGGATGGGAGGACACCAAAGTCTTGGCTGCCAAGGTGGCCGGACGCAAGAGCTGGAGCCCGGCCCAAATGACGCTATGCAAGAGCTGGCATTCTTGTGTCGCGATCACACGCAGCATACAAGACAAGATGATAAGCGCGAAAGCGGCGGTGGCCGCTTCAAGGATTGGTTTGCGGATGAAAGACTGTCTTTGCGCCAAGTTCGCCTCCGATACGACTGTGGTTGTGGCTACACCTAGATGACGAATGAGGTGGCCGGAAATCGACAGAATTGGGATTGCGGTTGGGAGATTTTCTATGGTGGGGCAGCGGGAGGGAGAGCCCTAGCTATGCTCGACACGCGGTGGGGAAGTTTGCAACTTTATGATTCCAAGTGGGTTTACGCTAAGAAGAGCTAGTGTTTGCAGAGGTTTCCCAGAGTTCTGAGATTTGGGGAGCGCTGATGAATAAGGATACCCGGCCCGGTGCTAGCGTTGGAGTTCGAGCGAGCGCTAAGTCATTTCTGTCTGCTTTCCTTTCCATTTTATTTGTAATTCCTACGGGCGTTTCTTGGCCAGCGACCGTTGAAGCCGCTGTGTCTGGCGCAGCGGACGGGCAGGGCAGTGCCGTGCCTCTACGCAAGGACAAGAAGGCGGCTGCGGCGCTTAAGGGATTGCCTGTTACGGAGTTGAGCGCGGATGAGGCGATTTTGCATGCGCTGAACCGGCTGGCTTATGGGCCGCGTCCTGGGGATGTGGAGCGCGTGCGGCAGATGGGATTGGCTAAGTGGATTGAGCAGCAGTTGGATCCGAAGGCGATTGATGATCGGGCGGTGGAGGCGCGGATGGAGCAATTCCCTACCCTGCGGATGTCGACTGCGAAATTGCTGACGGAATATCCGCGGCCGAAACAACCGGAGAAACAGGTTGCGGCCAGGGAGGCGCGGCGAGATCAACGCCTGGATCAACGTTTGGAACAGCGCCCGGGGGATGCGGCGGCTGCGACGATCGCGAAGGATATGTCCGACAAGGGCGAGCAGTCTACGCAGGAGCACGCTCCGACGGAGAGCGCTGAAAGCATGAAGGACGATGTGAATGCGGTGTCGCCGATGAAGCGGGAGATTTCGGCGGAAATGAATGCGGCGACTCGCGGAGCGGGAAAGCGCGATTTGCTGGGGGGCGGAGACCCGAATGCAGTGCCGCGGGCTATTGCGGACGATAGCAAGCGGCCGCAGCGCATATTGGAAGAGCTGGCGATGGCGAAAGTGGCGCGGGCGATTTACAGCGAGCGGCAACTACAGCAGGTGATGGACGATTTTTGGTTTAACCATTTCAATGTGTTTGCGGGTAAGGGCGAGGACCGCTGGTTTTTGACGAGCTACGAACGCGATGTGATTCAGCCGCACGCGATGGGCAA
>Ga0209526_10001653_pt1 | contig 14992 bp, 18 predicted proteins | sample JacPinW_OM2H0_M1_FD_188566 | JGI IMG/M metagenome (GOLD analysis project Ga0209526, IMG submission 188566) | Forest soil microbial communities from Algoma, Ontario, Canada - Jack Pine, Ontario site 1_JW_OM2H0_M1 (SPAdes) (version 2) | ecosystem: Environmental > Terrestrial > Soil > Boreal... | reverse complement strand
GGCCAATTGAGCCAATTGGCGACCGATCCCACCCCGATGCGGATCATGCGGGAGAAAGCGCCGTTTACCGATCACTGGGTTAGACGGTTGGACGACGCCTCGGGCGTCGACGGGAAATGGTATCCGCGCGAGCAGGCATTGAGCGGCATGGCCGAGGCGCTGCTCGGGATCGCCGGCGAACTCTATCTGCCGTTCCTTGTCGCCAATGCGGAAGCCTTTGCGAAAGGTGTCGAGCGACTGGAGATTAAAGTATGGGGTCTGCCTTACGCTCTGTCGCCGTTCAAGTATCAGGTCAAATGCCTCGATCTGATCCGCGGCAAGTTGGCCGCCCTCGACGCGGGGCATCGAACGGCGCTGCGGCCTATCCTGGAGCGGACCGGCTGCTGGGAACATCTCGTTGCAAAGTAGCCGATGATGTCAGGCGCGACACGGCGGCAATGGCCGTTTCATGCTCGGTGCCGGCTTCCCAGCGCGGCCGCGATGGTTTCGGGCTTTTTGATACGTTCGATCAGCATGTCGATGCGGTCGCCGCCCCAGAACAGTTCGCCGTTGAACACCATGGTGGGCACGCCGAACACGCCGAGGGCTTCCGCCTCATCGATGATGCGGTCATGCTCAGCGCGCGCCGGACCGTTGACGTAGGCTTCGAAATCCGTCGCTGAGCCGCCGACGGCAGCGATCACACCGGAAATGTCCGACAATTCGTCGATTTCGAGGTCGTGACTCCAGAAGCGTCTGAACACCGTGTCGTGGTAGGGGCGGAACAGCCCGTGGCGTTGCGCAAACAGCATGCCGGCGCTGGAATAGAAGGCATCGTAAATTCGCCGCGGCCCTTTCATGGTGAGCCCTTGCGCGTTGGCATAACGCCGGGCGTCCATATAGGCGTAACGCACCTTGCGCCAGAAATGCGGCGTGCGCTCCTCCACCGTTCCCATGAATTCGGGGATGCGGAGCGTGTAGGGCAGCCATTCGAGTTCGACGCCGTGGATTTCTTCCAGCTCGAAGAGCCGCTTGTTGGCGACGAAGGCGTAGGGGCTTTTATAGTCAGTATAGATTCGTACGCGTGGTCTTGTCATTGCCGACCCTCGTCTGGATCGGGCAATTCTTCCCGATCCAGACGAGGGATGCAACCCGCAGCGTTTTCATTGATTGCAGGAAGGCAGCTTGTTCATGGCGGCTTCTGCGTCGGCCCGGGTCTTGTAAATCGCGTCGCTCGCCACGGTGATGTTTGGCGTGTCGGTCTTGGGCGTCTTGTCGAAGACCGAGCAGCGCTTGGTCAGTGAATTCAACACAATGTAAAAGGATGGAGTTGTCTTCGTTCCCTGGGTGAGCCCCCGACCGCCCGAGGCAATCACCAAGATCAGCAAGCCGAGGCAGAGCAAACTTCGTTTCATCGTCACCTCTCATGACTCGACTCAAAGGAGGTTATCGCGCAATTGCGATTTCCGCTCAGGACAGATCGATCCAAAAACGGTCGTCGGTTACGAACCCGGAGCTGCCGATACATTGATCCAATTGAATGGGCCCCGGTGCATTGGAGCATCGCGGGGCCCGACATCTTCGTCAGTGCGAAGGATTTCTGGTACACACCAGTTCACTCTCAAGATCGAAAAGCGCGTGGCCTTTGCGCTTCGATCCTGCGGATATGTTCAGATTGTTGGCGGCGCAACGAGGCTAGCAGCTGCCGTTCACCTCAACGCGCGCCGAGACCTTGCGGTTGAGCAAGGTCACTGGCTTGTGCCCCGGTGGCGTCATGCTCCTCTCCAAGAGTGGTCCGACGGACCTGTGTCCGCATCCGCTGCCTGTCGTTCGATCATATGATTGGACGGCAATACCCGCGAAGCGTGGAGCCAAATGCTCCGCTACCCCGTCAGGTGCAGCATCAGAAATGCTGCGGCAGATAGGGCCAGCTGTCAAGTTGCGTCCGGCGAACCCGCGCTTGGGTTCCGGTGCTTGGCCCTGCCTGCAACGGTAAACTGGTGCAGTTCCACCACCCGTTGGGGCGGCTCCGCTTCAAATCCCACACCTGGAGCCGCGTCAGGCCTTGGTCAGGCGATACTGGCTCAAATCTGCATCATGCGTCATTCGCCAATAGTCCACGAACCGCCACGGCATCGCGGAAAATACCCGGCCCTGCTTGTTTCGATAGTAAGTCGTCATCCCCGGATGGGTCCATATCATTTGTTCATGCTCGGCATCGACCTCGCGAACATACCGGTCATGGATGTCCTGGCGAACGTCGATAGCGGCTATGCCTTGCTCGATCATGCTGACAAGACACGCCGTGATGTAACGTGACTGGCATTCGGACTGGAAGATCACGCTGCCGCCATGCGCCGGGCCGGAGTTGGGGCCGAGCATGCAGAAGAAATTCGGGAAGTCCGGCGCCGTGAGTCCGAGATAAGCGGTCGGATTGTCGTCGGCCCACGCATCGGCGAGCTTCTTGCCGCCGTTCCCGCTGATATTGAGGCGCGCCGCCATTTCCGTGACCTTGAACCCGGTCGAGATCACGATGACATCCGCGGGCCGCAACCTGCCGTCGGAGGTGACGATGCCATCGCGGGCGAAGTGGCCGATCGGCTCGGTGACCAGTTCGACATGCGGTTTTGTGAGCGTACGAAACCAGCCGTTATCAAGCAGGATGCGCTTGCCATAGGGCGGATAGGTCGGAACGCATTTTTCGATCAGGTCGGGCCGGTCTTTCAGTTCGGTCAGGATAAAATCCGTCAGCTCCTGGCGATGCCGGTCATTGCCCTTGTTGACGGCGCGATCGGGATACGGCCAGTTCGGATCCTTGCGCAGGAAAGGCAGTAGCCCGTCGCCGTAACGCCAGAACATGTTGAAGCGATACCATTGCACGTAGAACGGCAGGTGCGCGAGCAGCCATTGCGCGCCTTCGCTGATGGGATCGGAATAGCCCGCGACGGGGCGCGACCATTGCGCCGACCTTTGATACACCGTGACGGAAGCCACGCGATCGGCAATGGAAGGCACGAGCTGCATCGCGGTGGCACCAGTGCCGATCACAGCCACGCGCTTGCCGTCGAGCTTGATATCGTCCGACCACAGCGCGGAGTGAAACATCAAGCCGGAAAAATCTTCTTCGCCTTTGAAATGAGCCGGTGATGGGTCGTTGAGCTGGCCGATTGCGCTGACCAGGACCGCCGACTCGAAATCTTCCACGCCATTGCCGGTTTCCAGCGTCGAAAGCCAGCGACGTCTGGTCTCGTCCCAGCGCGACGATGTCAACCGCGTGTTGAAACGGATGTGGCTGCGGACGTCATGTTCAAGCGCGACCTTCTTGAGATAGTCCAGCAGTTCTTCACGCTGCGCGAAATAGCGGGTCCAGTTGTTGCGCGCCCCGAAGGAAAATGAGTAGGAATGATTGGGCGTGTCGACGCCGCAGCCGGGATACCGGTTGACGTACCAGGTGCCGCCGAGTTCGTCGTTTTTCTCGACGATGGTGTAAGGGATGCCGAGCCGGCCGAGCGCGACGCCGAGCGCGATGGCGCAGACGCCCGCGCCGACGATCAGGACATGTTGCTTCATCAAGGCGTCGCCGGACGGACGTTTGGTCCAGCGGGCGTCGCGTGGAATGAATGCCATTTCCTCACGCATGAGCGGCGCGTATTCCGGTGCGACGTTCTCGCCGAGGCACGCGCGCATCATCTTCAGCATCAACTCGTCGCCGGGGTCGGTGATTGCAGGCCTGGGCTCGCCACCCTCGAAGAGCTTGAGGACGGCGGTTCGGATTTCATCCTGGATTTCTTTGGGCACCCCGGCTTCCGGATCCGGGATCAGGCGGACGTCGCGCTCGGGCTTGTAGGGAGGCTGCAGCCAGCGCTCGTCGCCGGTCATGTGGACCAGGACCATCAATAGAACGCGGATATCGCCCTCGGCGATGGCCGAAGACAGATCGAGTTTCTTGCGCGGCACTTCGATGTTCATGATCTTCCGTCCTATACTTCCGGTGCTTCGCGCAATCCGCCATAGGCGTCCCAGGTCGAGCCGGCGATAAATCCAGCGTCGACCGGTAGATTGATTCCGGTCACGCCGCTGCTTGCGGGCGAGAGCAGCCACGCAATGGCGTGGGCAACCTCTGTTGGTTCCACCAGCCGGTTCATCGCGGTGTTGCGGGCGAGGCGGTTCTGATCCAGCGCGCCCGAAGCTATTCCCGCCTCGAGTGCGGCAGTGCGCGTAAATCCGGGTGACACGGCGTTGACCCGCACGCCGGCGCGTCCCCATTCCGCCGCGAGCGTCTGCGTGATCTGAATGACGCCGGCCTTCGCCGCGGTATAGGCATGGATCGGGCCGGATGTCATTCCCGCGACCGAGGCGACGTTGACGATGGCGCCATGGCGTCGTTTGGCCATTCGCACGCCGACGCTGCGCGCCACCAGAAACGTGCCCCGCAAATCGATATTGATTTCGCGATCCCAATTGTCCATTCGCAGGTGTTCGACCGGATGCATCTTGCCGAACACGCCGGCCGCATTGACAAGGCCAGTGATCGGACCGTGAGCGGTCTCGATGTCCGCGATGCCGCTGACGACAACGGATTCGTTAGCGACGTCGAACGCATCAGGCCACAGGATCGTCTGCGTGTCCGCCAAAGCTTCTGGCGCGATATCTGTTATCACGACGCGCTGGCCCTGCTGGGCGAGAAGCGTCGCTGTCGCCGCACCAATGCCGCGGCTGCCACCGGTTACCAGAACAATGCCTTCAGCGATCATGATCGTCGCCTTCGCTGCGCGGAGTGAACAATCCTCTGGTAATCAGCTTCTCGTAGGCCGAGATCACATGATCCGGCACCGCGGTGACGGCGCCGTCGGAATAGGAATAACGGCGGCTGAGGTAGCCGCGCGCGCCCATGAACATGTGCACGATGGCCTCGAATTCCTCGTCGCTGAAATTGTCGATCGCGCCGGCATGCCGCGCGCGCCGCAGGATTCGGACATAGGCCGTCGAGATATTGTCGAGATGCTTCTGGTAGCCGATTGGTGCAAAAAACTCGGCCTCGTTGAGGATGCGCAGGAATTCCGGCACCTCACGGATGAAATCAAAGAAAGCGCCAAATCGCTCGATTTCCTGCCGCGCTGCGTGTGCCGTACCGGTCCGCTCGCGGATGAAACGGACCATTTCTGTGCCGATCATGGGCAACAATTGATCCAGCAACTCCTGACGATTCTCAAAATGATTGTAAAACGTGCCCTGCGCGACGCCGGCCTCCTCGGTGATGCGGGCGACGGAGGCTTCCGCGTAACCGTATTTGCCGACGATTTTGGTCGCGGCGTCGAAAATCTTGCGCTTGGTCCATGCATTGCGCTCGGCGCGATTGAGTTTTGTCAGCTTTCCAGGTGCGGCTTCGGGTACCTGCGTCATGCATTGGCCTCTAATTCGGCGCGCAGCACGCGCTTGAGTACCTTGCCCGAGGGATTGCGCGGCAGGCTGTCGCGAATGATCAGTTGTTTCGGCACCTTGAACGACGCCAGACGCTGGCGGCAATGCTCCGTCAGGTCAGGTAGTTCGAGCGCCGCGCTGTCCGCCAGCACCACGACCGCAATGGGCCGTTCGCCCCAGCGTTGGTCGGGCATACCGATCACGGCGACTTCGCGCACCTGCGGCAGTTCGTAGATGACGCGTTCAACTTCGGACGAGGCGATATTCTCGCCGCCGGAAATGATCATGTCCTTCTTGCGGTCGGTGAGATAAAGGAAGCCGTCCTCATCGAGATAGCCGACGTCCCCGCTACGAAACCAGTCGCCGAAAAATGCCGCCGCGGTTTTCTCGGGATCCTTCCAATAGCCGCGTGTGACCTTTGGGCCGCGCAGGCAGATTTCGCCGTTCTCGCCGGGGACGACGCGATGGCCCATATCGTCGCGGATTTCGATTTCGACATGGGGGACGGCGCGGCCGGTCGACCCGATCTTTGTAATTTCCAGCCCGGGCTCCATGAAAGTGTCGCCGCCGCAGGTTTCGGTCAGGCCGTAGGCGTCGATGTAGCGGGCATTGGTGAAATATTGCGAGAAGGCGCGAATGCGCGCCTCGGGAGTTTTTTCACCGCCGCCGATCGCCCATCGCAGGCTGGAGACGTCATAGCGTCCGCGATCGGGAAGAGTGAGGATGGACGTCGTCATGACGGGCGCCAGCCATGCTCCGTCGAGCCGGTCGGCTTCGATCGCAGCCAGGCACTGTCCGGCGTCGAAATCGCGCTGAATGCTGAGCATCCCGCCCTGCCACAGCACGGCAATGCCGGGAAGGTCGAGTGCGCCGACATGATAGAGCGGGCCGGCGACCAGCAGCCTTGTATCGCGGCTGAGGCCGAGCGCCAGCACATGATCCACCGATTTCCAGTGGATGTTGTCGTAAGTCAGCATCACGCCTTTTGGCCGATCGGTGGTGCCGGAGGTGTACATCAGCCGCATCAGGTCGGAGGTGCGCCGGCGATGCGCCTCTGCGGGCTTCGCTCCGGGCCCAAGCCGCGTAGCGTTGGATTGCGCGGTGACATCGACCAGGACGATGGGAGCAGGTCCCGCCGCGCTCGCACGAAATTCCTCGTCGGCGATGAGCAGGCGCGCGCCCGAATTTTCGACGATGTAGGCGATTTCGTCCGACGCCAGCCGGAAATTGATCGGCAGGAAGATCGCGCCGACATGGCTTGCGGCGAAAGCGATATCGAGAAAGGCCGGGCTGTTTTTCATCAGCACGGCGACGACGTCATCAGGACCAATCCCGCGCGACGCCAGCCATCCCCCGACGGTTTGAATCCTGGTGTGGAAGGCCGCGTAGGTGATCTCTTCACCGCGATATTTCAGCGCACAGCGCGCCGGCGTTTGGCTGGCGTGAAATGCGATGAAGCTCGATGGATCGATCATTACTCGCCCGGAACTGCCTAACTTACGCGCAATATGAATTCTGACTCGTAATTCATAATTGCCTTGACGTCACCCCGTTTTCTCTGAAATTCTAAAGGCCATGGAGACGGCACGATCTCCGGCAGGGGTTTTGAGGGACGCACAGACGTCGAGGAGGCGGGATGACAGAGACCAGCAGGCCGGGCGTAAGCCGGCGGTCGACGCTGGCGCTGATGGGCGCCGGCGCGGTGACATTCGCAACGCCATGGGTGGCGCGCGCGCAAGCCAAGACGATCAAGATCGGAATGCCGACGATTCTGTCGGGCCGCGTGGCGCAGCTCGGAACCTCGTCGCGCAACGGTGTGATGATCGAGGTCGACAAGATCAATGCCGCGGGCGGGCTCGCTGGCCGGCAGATTGAAATGGTGATCCGCGATTCCAAGGGAGCGCCGCAGGAAGCCGCCCGCGTCGCACGCGAACTGATCAATACCGATGGGTGCGAAATTCTTGTAGATGCAGAGGCATCCTCGGGAGCGTTCGCGGTGCACGAGGTCGCGCGCGATCTCGGCGTTCTTTGTATTCACACCAACTCGGAAACCTCCTCGCTGACAGCCGATCCGAAGCAGCACATCCCCAACGCGTTCCGCACCGCGCGCCAGGGCGTTCATGACTCGATCGTCGGCGGTGGCTATGCCGCGGCCATCGCCAAGGCCAAGGGACTGAAGAAATGGGCGACGTGTTCGCCGGATTATGCCTACGGCCGCGATACGACGGGAGAGTTTGTCTACTACCTCAAGCAGTTCGCGCCCGACGTCGAAATCATCAGCGACGCCTGGCCGAAACTGTTTCAGCCTGATTACACCGAGGTCGTGACCAAGATTTTGCAGGCGAAACCCCAGGCACTGTATTCCGCGCTGTGGGGTGGTGATCTGACCTCCTACATCGATCAGGCCAACATCTACGCGCTGTTCAGCCAGATGGAGGTGTTCGCCGTCAACATGGCCGATTATACAGCGTTGACCGTGGTCAAGAATCTGCCGAAGGGCATCCACTCCGGAAATCGCTACATCAAGACCTATCCAGCGACGGCGGAGAACGCTGCGTGGGGCGATGCCTACAAGGCGAAGTACAATGAGTATCCCACCAACTGGTCGTGGGAGAATGCGACAGCAGTGATGTTGATCGCAGAGGCGTCCAGGAAGGCCAATTCAGCGGATGGCAGAAAGCTTGCGGACGCGATGCGTGGTCTGACCATCAAATCGCCGTTCGGCGCCGACGGCACCGTGACGATGCGGGCCGAGGATCAGACTTTGATCGGCTATGCAATCGGTTGGGGCACCACGATTCCTAACGAGCCTTATGTCCCGGAGGTCAAGAGCGGCGACTGGAAGCAGATTTTGACGCTTGAAGCCGAGTGGAAGAAGACCAAGGGCTACACCTGACACATCAGTGGAACGCGGAGGCTCGGCGTACCGCCGAACGTTTTTTCCGCTGAGATAACCCGGCATGCCGTAACGGACATCTTCCTTGGACCTTGACGCGCTCACCGGCTGTCTTGCCAGCTCGGCCTGTCTGGTGACACAAACCACCAGTGGCTTCATTATCGGAATGCTGCTGTTCCTCGTGGCGGTCGGGCTCACGCTGATCTTCGGCGTGCTCAAGGTCGTGAATTTCAGCCATGGCGCGTTCTACATGTTCGGCGCCTATTTCGCGATGACGGCCTATCAGGTCACCGGGAGCTTTGCGCTGGCGATGTTTTGTGGCGCCGCCGGCACCGCGATCCTCGGCCTCCTGTTCGAGCGGGGCTTTATGAGCCGCGTCTATGGCGGCGACGTGCTGATGCAGCTTCTGGTCTGTTACGCCTTTGTCCTGATCTTTGATGACGTGGTGCGGCTGGTGTGGGGACCGGAATTCCGGTCGATGGGAATGCCCAGCGCGTTCCAGGTGCCGCCGCTGTTTATCGCCGGCGGCGTCGTGCCGCCATACTATCTGCTGCTGATTGGCGTGGCGCTCGCGGTTGCAGCGATCCTCGGTGTCGGCCTTGCCCGCACCAAAGTCGGCAAGGTGATCCGGGCCGCCGCGCATAATCCGGGCATGGTGTCCGCGCTTGGCATTAACACCGGCTTGATCTATGGCGGCGTATTTGCGCTCGGCGGCATGCTGGCCGGCCTTGCCGGAGCACTCGCCGCACCGGTGCGTTCGCTGACGCCGGGAATGGGATTTTCGGTGCTGATCGAATCCTTCATCGTGACCGTGATTGGCGGGATGGGGTCAATCCTCGGCGCGCTGATCGGCGCGCTCCTGATCGGAATGATCCGGTCATACGGTTCGCTCGGTTTTCCGCTGTTCACGGACGGCCTGATGTATCTGTTCATGGTGGTCGTGCTGGTTGCCCGGCCGACCGGACTGTTCGGCAAGGAAGTGGCATGACCGAACTGCAGGCCGAACGCGCCCGTGAACGAACCATGGAATCTTCGGCCGTTCCGCGCATCGAGACAAGATCAAAGCGTTTGCGTCACGTTGATGTGCTGATTGCCGTCGCAGCCTTTGCGGTGCTGGCCGCGTTGCCATTTTTGTTCAGCAGCAAGGCGCTGATCGATTTCGTGATTCGATGCGCGGCGTTCGGCCTGTTCGCGACCTCCCTTAATCTGCTGGTCGGTTACACCGGCATGATTTCGTTCGGGCACGGCATGTTCTTCGGTCTCGGCGCCTACGGTTTCGGTTTGATGATGCAGCGCACCGGCGTACCGATCCCGGTCGCGTTTATAGGCACGCTGCTGATCACAACCCTGGTCGCGGCGGTGATCGGCGCCATCTGCGTGCGGCTGAAGGAGATTTACTTCGCCTTTGTCACGCTGGCGTTTCAGATGCTGATCCACAGTACGATATTGTCGTGGACTTCACTGACCGGCGGCGACCAGGGTTTGCGCGGCGGTATTCCGCGTCCGGTGTTTCTCGGCATCGATCTGTCGAACCAGATGCATCTGTACATCGCGAGCTGCGCGCTGCTGGTGGGCGGACTCCTGCTGATGCGTCAGATCGCGCAATCGCCGTTCGGCTACACCTTGCGCATGATCCGCGACAACGCCAGCCGAGCCAGCTTTATCGGCATTGACGTCTGGCGCGCCAAGCTGACGATCTTCGTGCTGGCGGCGCTGTTTGCCTCTACCGGCGGCATCATCATGAGCCTGTTCGTGTCGGGCGCCTATCCCGAATTCGCCTATTGGACGATTTCAGGCGAGGGCATCTTCATCAACATGCTCGGCGGCGTCACCACCTTCCTGGGCCCGATGGTCGGGACCGTGCTGCTGTTGATCCTCAACGACACCGTCACGCGGCTCACCGAGTATTACGGCATCGTGCTCGGCATCGTGATCCTGTTTTTCGCGATCGGCTTGCGCAAAGGTCTGATGGATTTCATGGTCGAGTGGTACGAACAGCGTCGCGACGGCGCGAAGGAGCGTACTTAGCCATGCTGGAGGTAAAGCATCTGTCCAAATCGTTTGGCGGCGTCAAGGCGGCCGACGATATTACGTTGAGTTTCGCGGAGGGATCGCTGACCGCGGTGATCGGCCCCAATGGCGCAGGAAAAAGTACACTCTTCGATCTGATCACGGGTGCGCTCAGGCCAGACTCTGGCCACATCCTGCTCAACGGTGTCGATATGGCGGGACGCTCCCCGCCTGAGATCGTGCGTCACGGCATCGGCCGGGCCTTTCAGGTGGCGCGTATTTTCCCTTCGCTCACGGTGCACGAAACGATGCTGGCCGCGGTGGGCGCCGATCAGCGCCGCGCCAGCGTGCTGCATCGGCGGTTCCCGCTCGCCGAGACGCGCGACCGTGCCGAACATGCGATGGAGGTGCTGGGCCTCACCGGCAAGCGCGACCGGACAGCCGCTACACTTTCGCATGGCGACCAGAAGCTGCTCGATATCGCGCTGGCACTGGTGCTTGAGCCCCAGGTGTTGCTGCTTGACGAACCCACCGCCGGCATGGGAACCGAAGAGCGCTGGCGCATGATCGATCAGGTCCATGAGCTCTGGGAGCAGCAGAAGATCACGGTCGTCTTCATCGAGCACGACATGGACATCGTCTTCAAGATCGCGCCAATGGTGGTGGTGCTGTGCTACGGCCGGATTCTCGCGACCGGCACGCCCGAAGCGATCCGCCAGAACCCCGCTGTCATCGAGGCGTATCTAGGCACCGAACGTCACGCCGAGGCCGCGGTATGAGTGCGCAGCCCGTCGTTCAGGTCGAGGATCTCGATGTCTATTACGGCACCAGCCAAATCCTGTTCGGTGTCGATCTGAGGGTGCAGCAGGGTGAAACCATGGCGCTGCTCGGCCGCAACGGGGCCGGCAAATCGACCACCATGAAAGCCATCATGGGTCTCGCGCCGGCACGACGCGGAAAAGTGATGCTGCGGGATCGTGTCATATCCGGGCTCAAGCCACATCACATTGCCCGCGCCGGGCTTGGCTTCGTGCCCGAGGACCGGCAGATCTTTCCGGATCATACCGTGGAGGACAATCTCGTCATCGGCCAGAAGAAAGGCGCCGAAGGACAGGAAGAATGGTCGATCCGGCGTGTCTATGAAGTGTTCCCATTGCTGGAGCCGCTTCGATACCGGATCGCGGGCCGGCTGTCGGGTGGCGAACAGCAGATGCTCGCGATCGCGCGGACGCTAATGGGCAATCCGGTGCTGCTGCTGCTCGACGAGCCGAGCGAGGGGCTGGCACCGATCATCGTGCAGCGGATCGGCGAGTTGCTGCGGCAACTGCGTGGCACGGGTGCTACGGTTCTGATCGCGGAGCAGAACATGCATTTCTGCCTCGGGCTCGCCAGCCACGCCACTGTCATCGACAAGGGCCAGATCGTCTACACCGCGACAATCGAGGATCTCAAAGCCAACGATAACATTCGCCAGCGCTATCTCGCGCTGTAGCCGCAAGACAGACTCATTCCTTTTCCAAGCAGCCAACGAATGGTGCAAAGTGTCGACGCCGGGCGGGATGTCGAGAGGCTCTTAATGGCGGTGGTGGCGATGATGCCGTTTCTTTCGGGGGTCGATCGCCAGCGTCTGCACATAGGGTCGAGAGTCTGGCTGCCTGGATTCCTGAAGCCGCCGCTGATAGCCGGGGGAATTCATGATGCTCGGCGCACCACCTCGCGCCAGGGCCGGCGCGACATTTGAGAATTCAACCACGCCGGCGAGAAGCAGCAAGGCTGCGGCTAGTTTGGTGTGACTCTTCATGGCTCACCCATTGCACATACGCCGCGTCATGGTTTGCCGATTTTTCGGGGCCACCGCTGGACCATTCCACGCTGGACCGGGACGGACAATTCACACAAACGCGATCTCCTGACTGTTACCGAGCGTTCAACCCGCAACCCGCATGCGCGCCATCATTGTGCGCCGCCGACGTCATGCCGCTCCGGATCGTCGGGCCAAGTGCCACGACAAGGATCAGGAGCGTTACGGCTATCGCTTCGGCGGGAAGGATAATGGGGGAGGGCGTCAGACGCTCTGCTTGAGGCGCCCCGCGAACCAATCCGGGTCGCATATCCATCATACCGCCTCGTGCTTTGCGAGATCGCGGGCATGATCGAAGCTATCGGCCTGCAGTTCGGCGCCAATTATCGGGATTTCGGGAAGTGCTGTCTCGGCGATAATCTCGGCCGTGACGTCATTCACCGCAGAATCGGCGATCTCGTGGATGAAGCTGATGTTTTTATATTCGCCGGAGGCCACGCGCGAGACAACCTCCCGCCGCGTGATTTCAGGATCGACAATGGCCTCGCGTCCGCGCCGTCCGTAATCGATCATCACAACGAAATATTGCATGGCGCTCGCTTTGCCCGCGCGTACACGGCTACGGGACGAAAGCAAGTATTTCGGAAAATCAGAAGCTAGTCAAGTCCCAAAATTCTGAAAATCAGAATAATGGATTCGTTCGGCAAGGCAGCACCCGGCTGAAGGCGGGAATCACCCGGCGCGCACGCTCATTTCGTCGCCTTGATTTCTCTCGGGGGAGCCCCGGCATGCGCCCTGACGCCCTTGCGCGCCCGGCCCGCGGCCTTGGTCCGCAGCCGCTCGATCTGGCCTCTTGGCAGGGTGACGCAGATCTCTCCGATCCATTCGAGTTTGACCCCGTTGATCGGCTTGGCGTTGAAACTCGTGAGGTTGACCTGCGTTTTGGACTTGCCGCGCTCGATGGTTTTCAAATAGCGCTCGCCGGTCGTCAGCCTGACCGCCGCTTCCTCCCCGTAGAAGCTCGCCGGCGGATGGCGCTGTTCCTTGTAGACCACAATAATGTCGCCGCTTTCGTATTTCGGCAGCATGGAATCACCGACCACTTCAAAGGCGATGGTTTCCTCCGCGATCGGGAAGGGCAACTCGACTTCGCCGAGGCCCTCCGGCGGCACCTGCTCGTGTTCCGGTTCGATGGCCGCCCCAGCGCCGACACGTCCCATGATCGGCACCGAATTCAGTTCGAGATACTCGATGATGGGCGCAATCTCCGTGGCCTTGATCAGGCGGATTTCGGCCAATATTTCGGAAACCGCGCCGGGACGGACGCCCATCGCCATTGCCAGACCGCCCTTGGTCTTGCCCGGCTTTTCAAGTCCCCGCTCGATCATTCTGATATCCAGCATGCCACCATTTTTCTGAATTTCAGAAAGGAAAGCAATTCCGATTTTCCGAAATTGGAATTGACTTTGATTTCGGAATATCAGAAATTGCCGGCATGGACCCGGCAGCAGCCATCATCAAGAAACTGGGCGGCGAGGCCAAGGTGGCCGGGATCGCGGGCACGGCGTTATCAGCACCGTATCGCTGGCAGCATGAAAAATCCCGCGGCGGAACCGGCGGACTGATTCCACAGGCGCACCATCGCCGCTTGCTGGATTACGCCGACGCCCACGGCATCGCGCTGACAGCGGAAGAATTCCTGATCCCGCGCGCCGGCGGTCCGCCCGGAGCCGGATGATGCGAGCTTCACTTGAGAACATGCAGGGTGGCGATGTTGTTTCCAAGCGCGCCGGCGGCCGCCTCAATCGAGGTGCGCGCGCCGGCCGCCGGAATGATCAGTCTGAAAACCGCGATGCTTTGCGTGCGTCCGCCCGGCGCCTGTTTTTGCGTGAACGCGGCGCACCGCAAAATGCCGTTGGAAAGATGAAAGTTGCCGAAACCATCGACATAGAATTCCTGCAAGCCGAAAGGCTCCAGGACTTTTTCGCTTTTCATTGTCGCCGCCCCATTCGCGAGGTGATGGAGGTATCCGGCCACAACTGGAGGGTGCCGTACAGTAAATTATTTTTGCGGGTTGTCTCGGAATCGAAGTTGCGAACGCAACGAAAAATTAACGGGTGGGAGATCACGCGCGTGCCGGACCCCAGGCCCGATGCGTGGAAACACGTTTCAGAAAAACGGGAAAGGGCAGGGTGAAAAATGCAATCGACGGACTGGACAGAGGAGCATTCAAAGGCGCTGCGGGAGTTTCTCGAGAGCGGCGTGTCCTATTCAAGAATAGCCGCCGCCATCAATGCGAAATTCAAAACCTCCTATTCCCGCAACGCCACGATCGGCCGCGCCAAGCGAATGGGATTTGCCGGTCCGACCCGACCCAGGAACTGGCCGAAACCGACACTGAGTGCCGAAGCGCCGCGGCTGCAGAGGCTACGCGAGCGCTTGGCTTCCGAATCCAGCCGACCGATGCCGGTGCTCGAAAGTGTCGAGCCGGTCAAACTTCGCTGCGTGCAGATCGATCCGCGCCATCTTTCGCTGGTTGATCTTGAAGCCGGCGATTGCCGTTTTCCTTACGGCGGCGATAAGGAGGACGAGGCCATCACCTTCTGCGGTCACCCGCGGCGCCAGGGCACGAGCTACTGCGTGGCGCATTTTCATCTGACGCGCGGGCCGGACGCCGCATTGGAACGGGCCGCCGGTACCGTCTCACTCAGGCTTGTGGAGGCGGCATGAAATGGGGACCGATACCGACATCGGCAATCATGATCTTCCGGATGAAGCCGCTGGCGCGCCGCCACCGCATCGCACATCTGCGAGCGCTGATCCGACGGGAGCTCACCCATTCGATGCGACGGGAAGAACTGATTGCACTATTGCGCGATGAAATG
>Ga0209526_10001650_pt1 | contig 15007 bp, 10 predicted proteins | sample JacPinW_OM2H0_M1_FD_188566 | JGI IMG/M metagenome (GOLD analysis project Ga0209526, IMG submission 188566) | Forest soil microbial communities from Algoma, Ontario, Canada - Jack Pine, Ontario site 1_JW_OM2H0_M1 (SPAdes) (version 2) | ecosystem: Environmental > Terrestrial > Soil > Boreal... | reverse complement strand
ATTGGCAAGCCGCGCGGCCTGCTCGATCGCCGCCATGCTGGCGCCGGGCCGGCCATAGGCGATGTTCTCGGCCAGCGAGCGGTGAAACAGGATCGGGTCCTGCTGCACGATGGCGATCTGGCTGCGCAGCGAATGCTGCGTCGCATCGGCAATATCCTGGCCATCGATCAGGATGCGTCCGCCAGAGACATCGTAGAGCCGCTGCACCAGCTTGACGAAGGTGGTCTTGCCGGAGCCGGAACGGCCGACCAGGCCGACGCGTTCGCCGGCGCGGATGTCCACCGACAGACCGTCATACAGCGGCACGCGATGGCCGCCGTAATGGAACGTCACATCCTCGAATACGATGCGTCCGCCGTGGACGCTGATCGGCTGCGCGCCGGGGGCGTCGGCAATGCCGATCACCTCGTCGTGGATGGCGACGAGTTCCTCCATGTCGTTCACCGAACGCTGCAGATTGTTGATGTGCATGCCGACATCGCGCAAATAGGCGTGGATGATGTAGTAGCTGGTCAGCACATAGGTGACATCGCCCGGCGAGGCGCGGCCGGCGCTCCACAGCAGCAACGCGCCGCCGATCACCGACGCGCGAAGGCACAGCAGCACCAACAGCTGCGCCGTCGAGGTGTAGTTATAGCGCAGCCAGGTCCGCCGCACCCGGCTGCGCCAACGGCCGATGACGCGCGCCAGCCGCGCGTCCTCGCGGGCCTCGGCGCCGAACGATTTTACCACCGCGTTGCAGGTCAAGGCATCGGCCAGCGTGCCGCCGACCTTGGTGTCCCAGGCGTTGGAGACGCGCGCGGCCGGCGCGATGTAGCGGGTCGAGAATAGTACCGTCATCGACACATAAATCAGCGCGCCCACCGCGATCACGAGGCCGAGCGACGACCAGTGCAGCCCGAGCAGGATCATCGAGCCCAGCAGCACCGTCAGCGACGGCAGCAGCGCCATCAGGATGGTGTCGTTGAGCAAATCGAGCGCCCACATGCCGCGGGTGATCTTGCGCACGGTCGACCCGGCAAAACTGTTGGCGTGCCAATCGGTCGAGAACCGCTGCACCCGCATGAAGGCATCGCGCGCCACGTCGGACATGATCCGCAGCGAGAATGGAACGATGGCATGCAGCCCGATCTGGCGCAGCGTCAGGGACAGCAGGCCGAGCGCCACGATGGCGCCGAAGGCCGACAACGCGGCGTGGCGCGCGGCCGGATCCGATGCGCCCGACGTCATGGCGTCGACCAGATGCCCCGAGAATACCGGCATGAACAGGTCGGCGACGGTCGCGCCTAAGAGGCCGCCGGCGACGACAGCCGCACCGACCGGCTGATCGAGCCAGTGGCGGAACACGAACGGCAACACCACGCGAATGGCTGTGGGGCGCTTGTTGCGAGAGGTGGTCATGGCGTCATCCGGCTGCGCTCGCGCATACCGGCTCCGTTGGTTGACACGCGACGGCGCGGGGCCGAACGCAGGCGTCGTTGAAGAATGTACTTGGCGGGAACTCTTGGAAGATCGGGACGTCAGGCCCGATCGATGCTGGCGATGACGGCCCTCAAAGGGCCACGCGGGCATCCGACATTGGCTTCGGACGCGAGGGCGCGATCTGCGAAAACATCGAAATCATGCAATCCTCCCCGGTCCGAGCGACGATGCGCTGCTTATAAATGCATCACGGGCGTTTGGCAATATACCAACACCGATGTCTTTACGCGGACGGCGCTCCCGGTTTCATTGCAGCAGCGGCACCAACTGCTTCCTGAATTCCAGGCGCAGCAGCAACAGGCTCAAGCCGGCCTGCAGCGTGGTGGTCGCGATCGACAAATACCAGACGTGCTCGATGCGAAAACCGGGCGTGGCGGACAGCCAGATCAGCGGCAGCGAATAGGTGATCAGGCGCGCGCCGGAGCTTAACAGCACCGGCTTGGTGTTGCCCAATCCCTGAAACATGCTTGAACACACAAAGATCAACCCCTGGGCGACAAGGTTCAAGGAGATCATGCGCAGGAACAGCGCGCCGATGGCGATCGTCTCGGGGTCCCTGGTGAAGGCGCCGAGCCACAATTCCGGCCGCCATTGCGCAAATAGCGTGAAAGCCACCATCACGGCCGTCCCCAACAGCACGACACGGTTGAAGGTTTCCTTCACCCGCTCGCTGTTTCCGGCGCCGAAATTCTGCCCGGCGATGGCGCCGGCCGCGAACGCAATGGAAATCGCCGGCATGTGAATGACGCCGAGCAGGCGCGAACCGATGCCGAAGCCGGCCTGCGCCGCAGCACCGAAATTCCTGAGCGCAAAATAGATGACGGCCATCGAGACGAACAGAATCGCGAACTCGCCGCCGGCCGGCAGCCCGATTTTCAAGATGCGCTTCCATTGCGCCGCCTGCGGACGCCACAGTTTGCGATGGATGGTGACGTAATGTTCCGAGCCGTGAAAATAGATCCCCATCATCACCACGCCGATCACAACCGCAATCGAACTTGCGAGGCCGGCGCCGGCAACGCCCAAAGCCCGGCCTGTGAGCCAGCCTGCGATCAGCACCGGCGCCAGAACGATATTGATGATCACCGTGACGGTCTGAACGATCATGGTGGGCCGCACGATGCCGGTGCCGCGCAAGGCGGAAGCCATCACCAGCATCGCGAACTGCAATGCCAGCGCCGGCATGAACCACAGCAGATAGGTGGTGCCGGCTTCGATCACCGCACCGTCAGCGGCAACCGAGCGCATATAGAAGCGCGCGAGCATTGATCCGGCCAACAGCGTCAATATCCCGCAGGCCGCCGACAAGCCCAGCGACTGGTTGAATACCAGATTGGCATCGGCCTGGTCCTTGCGGCCCACCGCATGCGAGATCAGCGCCACCGTGCCTACGCTCAGTACTTGCGTCAGCGCGTTGATGAGAAAGCCGGCATTGCCGGCCGCGCCCACGCCTGCGATCGCCGCATCACCCAGGTCGGAAACGAAATACAAATCGATCAGCTGGCAGAGCATGATCATGATCAACCCAGCGAAGATCTGCGGCGCCATGGTCGAGATATGGCCCACGATCGAGCCTTGGGTGAGGTCTTTCATATCGGCTCATCCGGCCACGCCAAAGCGTGGAGCGGCTCCGTTGGACGCGCGCGGGCACGAGACCGATTGCGGGCGTCGGTGAAAAATAGCGGTAACTGGAAACTTATGATGATCGGGACATCAGGCCCGATCGATGCTGACGGAGGTGGCCCTCAGAGGGCCCGAAGGACGTCCAGCATGAGCATCGGACGCCAGGGTGCGATCTGCGAATTAATTGAATTCATGCAAAATCCTCCCCGATCCGAGCGACGACGCGCAGCTTGTAAACACATCACGGGATTTTTGCAAGTTGGCGGCTGTGCGAATGACGCGGTTTTACAGCAGATGTGGTTTTACAGCAGATGTCTTGCAATCTCCTGAAACATGAACCGGTTACCCGCCGCCGAAAAATGATCGTCGCCCAAAATATAGAGATGTTCGTACCAGTCCTTGTCGGCTTCGGTCGCGGCGAAGAAGACCGGAAACAGGTCGATGAACGCCTTGCAGCGGCCCTGACAGAATTCGCGCCAGAGCGACACCTGCCGGCTGTTGCGATCCCCCTGCGCAAGCTGCTGGGCCCAGGGATAAACCACGATCGTCAGCGGAATATTTCGCGCCGCCAGCAGATCGGACAGCGCCTGCATGTTCTGCAGAGATCTTGCGATACCACCCTCCACGCCCAGCGGCTTATTGTCTTTCGCGACGTCGAGACCCTGAATCGCCCAGCCGATGCGCGCGTGGTCGGTATTGAGCGACCTTCTGCGGTTGCCGCGCCAGGCCTGAACTGATCTCTTGATGTAAATGCGCACCCTGTTGGTGACCACGAAGCGATCGATCAAGAAACCCGGCTTCTTCGGCGGCGCAGCCTCCGGCTGGGCGGCGCCTTCCGACGCGTTGCAATAGGCCCGGTATTTTGGATTGTCGTCGATGCAGAAATACGAGGTTGCCTCGTCGGTTACGTCGGACGTGTCGGAAAACAAGACGACCTCGTCGAACTGCAGCCCGCTTTCGAGCAGATACTTGATCTTCTTGTAGTAGATGCTCGGGGAGTAGGATGCGACGCCGGCGTTGAGAAACTCGATTTTTTCGCTGCGCTCCTGCCCTGCCCGATAGAGCTGGCCTGCGAACGAGTCTTCAAAACTCATCCCGATCCCCTCGGCGAAGGAATCGCCGATCAGGAGAATACGCCGCGAAGCCGATTTCAGCGGTACGTTTCGAACCGATGCGTCCTTGAACCCCAGGCTGTCCGTGGTTAATCGGTACCGCAGCTCGCCCCAGACGTCGTAGCCGTCGAAATTCGCCGCAAAGCCGTGATCATATATTTTGTTGGCGATCCGCGCCGGGCGCTGCTTTTCCTCGCCCCTGGTGAGGGTCGAATAAGCGAAATCAAACGCGAGAAACAGCGCCAGGCAATATACAAAGACACCCGTGTTTACGAGGGCACGCTTCAACGTGAAATACGCAAACAGCCTACTCAACCGTGATCGGATAGCCGGATTATCAGACATTGCGGGGCAACTTACACAAGGGCGGATGCTTTTCCAGCTTTCCGAAACAAACTGCAAAGCCTAAAAGCCCCTGCGGCGAAAGAAATGCACGGTTTTCGACTGTGCATTTCTTGTATAGTGAAGCGCACGGATGATGGATGGCGGCCGAATCTGACATGAAGCAGTCTACCCACGAGGTTTTCTCCCGCGACGAAGAGATTGTGGCCGGTTCCGATCGCTCGTTCGGGCTGGTGATGGCGGCCGCGCTGGCGGCCGTGACCTTGCTGAATGGCTGGCATGCCGGCAGATTGTGGCCGTGGACGGGCGGAATGGCCGCGCTGTTGCTGGCGGCGGCACTGCTTCGCCCCTCGGTCCTCCATCCGCTCAATCTGATATGGCTGAAGTTCGGACTGCTGCTTCACAGGGTGGTCAACCCTGTCGTGATGGCGCTGCTGTTCTATGGCACGGTTTGGCCTACCGGCCTCGTCATGCGCATGATGGGGAAGGACCTGTTGCGGCTCAAACGAGAGCCGGACGCGGACAGCTACTGGATCGTGCGACAGCCTCGCGGACCATCGCCCGAGACGATGAAAGACCAGTTCTAGGCATGATCCGGAAAAGTGGAAACTGGCTTTCCGGAACATCATGCTCAAACAAAACAGACGAGATCACGATCCGATTCGTCGGATCATGATCCAGAGGACAACATATGGATTTCGTGGCTGAGCTCTGGCGGTTTATGCGTGTCCGGAAGAAATTCTGGCTGTTGCCTGTACTGCTGATGATGGTGGTATTTGGCGGGTTGGTGGTGCTGACCAAGGGCTCCGTGATCGCACCCTTCATTTACACGCTGTTCTAGACGGCACGATGCGAATTCTCGGCATATCTGCATTCTACCACGACAGCGCCGCGGCGCTGATCGATGACGGCCGTATCGTCGCCGCCGCGCAGGAGGAACGTTTCACCCGGCGCAAGCATGATGCCTCGTTCCCGCACAACGCGATCGCCTATTGTCTCGAAGAAGCGGGAATCGCGGCCGACCGGCTCGATCACGTGGTGTTCTACGACAAGCCGTTTCTCAAATTCGAGCGGTTGCTCGAGACCTATATCGCGCTGGCGCCGCGCGGGTTTCGCTCCTTCAAGATGTCAATTCCGCTTTGGCTGCGGGAAAAATTGTTTCAGAAGAACCTGCTGACCGGCGAGCTCGGGAAATTCTCGGGTGATTTCGACAAGAGCCGGCTGTTGTTTTGCGAGCATCATCTGAGCCACGCGGCGTCGGCGTTTTATCCCTCGCCGTTCGACAGCGCGGCGGTGCTGACCATGGACGGGGTCGGCGAATGGGCGACCACCTCCGCGGCCATGGGCGACGGCCATCGCCTCGAAATATTCCAGGAAATCCACTTTCCGCATTCGCTCGGGCTGCTCTATTCGGCGGCTACCTATTACACCGGCTTCAAGGTCAACTCCGGCGAATACAAGGTCATGGGCCTCGCACCTTACGGCGAGCCGAAATACGCCAAGCTCATCCTCGACCACCTGATCGATCTGAAGCCGGACGGCTCGTTCCGGCTCGACATGTCGTATTTCGATTACTGCACCGGTTTCACCATGACCAACGATCGGCTTGCCAAATTGTTCGGTCAGCCGGTGCGAAGCCCGGATCAGTTACTGACGCCGTTTCACATGGATGTCGCGGCCTCGATCCAGGCGGTGCTGGATGAGGCCGTGCTGCGGCTGGCGCGCAGCCTCGCCAAACAAACCGGTTCCCGAAATCTGTGCCTGGCCGGCGGGGTCGCGCTCAACTGCGTGGCGAATGGAAAGGTTTTGCGCGACGGCAGCTTCGACAACATCTGGATTCAGCCGGCGGCGGGCGACGCCGGCGGCGCCGTGGGCGCAGCGCTGGCGGCCTACCACATCTTCAAGGACCAGCCGCGCAAGACCCATGACGCGGACGGAATGTCCGGCTCGTTTCTGGGCCCGGGCTTCGCCCAGCCGGAGATCGAGCGACGATTGACGGCAGCGGGGGCAAGGTTCGCGGTGCTGAGCGAGGCCGCGATGATCGAGACGACGGCGCAGGCGCTTGCCGGGGAAAAGGCGGTCGGCTGGTTTCAGGGCCGCATGGAATTCGGTCCGCGCTCGCTCGGCGCGCGCTCGATCCTGGGGGATCCGCGTTCGCCGGCCATGCAGAAGAACCTCAATCTCAAGGTCAAGTACCGCGAAAGTTTTCGCCCCTTTGCGCCGGCGGTGTTGCGCGAAGACGTCTCCGAATGGTTCGATCTTGCATCCGACAGCCCGTACATGCTGATTGTCGCCGACGTCAGAAAAGACAAGCATCGCGCCATGAGCGCCGCGGAGCAGGCGCTGTTCGGAATTGACAAGCTCAATGTCGCCCGTTCGGAAATCCCCGCCGTGACGCATGTCGATTATTCGGCCCGCATCCAGACCGTGCATCGCGATACCAATCCGCTGTTTCACGCCTTGCTCGGCCGGTTCAAGGCCCTGACCGGCTGCCCTGTTCTTGTCAACACCAGCTTCAACGTTCGCGGCGAACCGATCGTGTGTGCGCCTGAAGATGCGTTTCGTTGCTTCATGGGCAACGAGCTTGACATGCTTGTCGTCGGCAACTGCGTGCTGCAGAAGGCCGAGCAGGATCCCGGCCTCAAGAGCAATTACAGCCTGTCACTGGAGGCGGATTGACGTGATCTGGAGCGTTGCCGACATCTGCGCGAAGCCAAGCCTTAATGCGCGGCTGACGAAGAAAGCATGGCCGGCTTCTTCAACAGCATCACCAGCACGCTGAGGCCGAAATAGAACAGCGTCAGCATGAAAAAGGCGTCGCCATATCCCATCACCACCGCCTGGCGGTGCACGATCTGGGACAATTGCTTCATCGCCATCAGCGCCGCATCGCCCATGCCCTGCATGCGCTGGGTGAACATATTGAGGGTTTCGGTCGCGGTGGCGTTGCCCCAGGTCACCCGCTCCTGCAAGCGGGCGATATGCAGGTCGGTGCGGTCGTTCAGCACCTGGTTGATGACGGCAAGCCCCACCGCACCGCCGAGATTGCGGGTCAGATTGAACAGCCCCGAGGCGTTCTTGACCCGATCCGGCGCCAGCGTGCCGAGCGCGATGTTGTTGGTCGGCACCATCGCGAACATCATGCCGATGCCGCGCAGGATTTGCGGCACCAACAGCTCGTAGAAATCGTAGTCGCGGGTGATCCAGGTCATCTGCCAGGAGCCGAACCCGAAGATGATCAGGCCGGCGGCGATGATGTAGCGCATATCGATCTTCTGCATCAGCCGTCCGACCAGCGGCGCGGTCAGGAACATGGTGATGCCGGAGACGAACATGGTCTCGCCGATCATCAGCGCGCTGTAGCCGCGCACCTCGGCCAGATAGCGCGGATACATGTAGGTCAGGCCGTAAAGGCCGATGCCGACGCAGAACGAGATCAGGCAGCCGATGCCGAAATTGCGATCGGTGAAGGCCCTGATATCGACGATCGGCTCTTCCGCCGTCAGCACCCGGTAGAAGAAGGCGATCGCGGAGACCGCGCAAATCGCGGCACAGACCGCCACCGAAGTGTCCTGCAGCCACTCATATTGCGGCCCTTCCTCCAGCACATATTCGAGCGAGCCGAGAAAACCCGCCATCGCGATCAGGCCGAACCAGTCGAACTGGTCGAGCAGCTTGAAATTCGGCTGATCGAAATCAACCAGCGCCAGCACGCCGATGGTGATGCCGATGCCGGGGACGATGTTGATGAAAAACAGCCAGTGCCAGGACAGCGCGTCGGTGATGTAGCCGCCGACCGTCGGCCCGATGGTCGGCGCCAGTGTCGCGACCAGGCCGATGATCGGGCCGACGATATGAAATTTCGAGCGCGGAAACACCGTATAGGCCGAGGCGAACACCGTCGGAATCATGCCGGCGCCCAAAAATCCCTGGATCGCGCGCCACAGGATCATCTGCTCGATCGAGGAGGCGAAGCCGCACAGGAAGCTGGCGATGGTGAAGCCGGAGGCGGAAATCGCAAACAATAATCGCGTGCCGAACGCCCGCGACAGGAATCCGGACAGCGGGATCGCGATCACTTCGGCGATCAGATACGAGGTCTGGACCCAGGACACCTCGCTGGAGCTCGCCGACAGGCCGGCCTGGATGTCGGTGAGCGAGGCCGAGACGATCTGGATGTCGAGGATCGACATGAACATGCCGAACACCATGATCAGAAACGCAAACAGCCGGCGCGGCGGGATGCGCTCCGCCGCCGCGGCCGCGGCGGCATTGATCATGGCAGGCGGAACGGTGGTGGCATCAGCCATAGGGTGCTCGGGTCAGGACGGGCGTGGCAGCCGGGCGGGCGGCCCGATGCCGGAAATCACTGCGGATGGATCATGGTCGGCGCGTCGAGATCGGCCTCGTTGTCGGCGTCCATGGCGCCGACGCTGGTATCGACGCTGACATAGACCGACATGCCGGCGCGCAGCAGGTTCTGTTTCGCAACATCCCGCGGCACCCGCACCCGCACCGGCAGCCGCTGCACGATCTTGGTGAAGTTGCCGGTGGCGTTGTCCGGCGGCAGCAGCGTGAACACCGATCCCGCCGCGGGCGAGATGCTGTCGACGAAGCCTGCGAACTTGCGATGGCCGTAGGCATCCACCGAGATCGTCACCGGCTGGCCCGGACGGATCCGCTTCAGCTGCGTCTCCTTGAAATTGGCATCGATGAAGACCTCGTTGAGCGGCACCACATTGCCGAGCCGCTGTCCGACCACGATGAAGTCGCCGGTATTGACCAGGCGGTTGGAGAAGGTGCCGTCGACCGGCGCGCGCACCGAGGTGAAGTCGAGGTCGCGTTCGGCCTTGGCGAGCGAGGTCTGCAATTCCGCCAGCTGGGCGCGGGCCTCGGCCTGCTGCGCTTTTGTCACTTCGACATTGTCGCGCGCGGCATCATAGGCGGCCTGCGCCGACTTCAGCGACGCGATGCCCTGGTCACGGGCGGCTTCGGACACTTCGTAGGTCGCATGCGAGGCAAATCCCTTGGTGCTGAGTGCCTGTTGGCGGTCGAAGTCGAGGCCGGCCCGCTTCACGCCGGCTTCCGCCGAGACCACCTGCGCCTTGGCCTGCTCGACCGCGCTTTCCATGGCGGTGGCCTGGCGGCCGATGCGGTCGATGGTCGCCTGCTGGGTGCCGATCCTGGTGCGCGCGGCGTCGACCGCGATGCGATAATCGCCGTCGTCGATGCGAAAGATCAGCTCGCCGGCCCGGACCACGGCGTTGTCGCGGGGAAGGATCGCCGCGACGTGACCCGACACCCGGGCGCCGAGGGCGGTGTTGTTGGCGCGCACATAGGCGTCGTCGGTCGCGACCAGAAAACGTCCAACCAGAATGTAATGCACAGCGTAGGAGGCGGCGGCCAGCGCGAGCAGCGCGACGATGCCGATCAGGACCAGCCGGCGTTTGCCCGATTTCGGCGCGGCCGACGCGGGAGCCTCAGGTGCGGCCGCCGGCTTGTCGATGCCGGGTCGTTCGACTTCCGCAGGGCGGCGCGCCGTCTCTTCCGACCGATGCGAACGAAGCGGGTCGGCGAGAGCAGCCGAAGCGTCGCGCACGGTCTCGCCGTCGGCCGTATCCGGCTCGGGCCGAAGCATCCGTGCGGCCTGGTCTCTCGCTGCGGCCATTCAGGCCTCCCCATTACAATGTCGCGACGCACGCACAGCCGGAAACCGGCCGTGCGGCCCGCCACCCCTGAAATAGCATTGACCGAACGGTTCGGTCAAGGTACATATTCGTTGCAGACCCTAGACCTTAAGTCCCTTCGCAGGTGCTTCGGTAACGGGAATCTTTCCGGAAAAGCTAAACCAATGGTTGCAACCGATCGAAGTTCTCTCCACCTCGTCGGCGACGAGGACAGCGCAAAACGCCGCCAGATTCTCGACGGCGCCGGCAAGGTCTTCATGGATCTGGGCTTTGACGGCGCCAGCATGGGCGAGATCGCCCGCGCCGCCGGCGTCTCCAAGGGGACGCTCTATGTCTATTTCGCCGACAAGAGCCGGTTGTTCGAAGCGATCGTCGAGCGGGAAATGCTCGACCAGCAGAAGGTGGCCTTCAATTTCGATCCCGCGCGCGATGTCGCCACCACGCTTCGCGAGTTCGGCCGGGCCTATATCGAATTGCTGTGCCGGCCGGGCGGCGGATCGGCCATCCGCACCGTGATGGCGATCGCCGAGCGGATGCCGGAGGTCGGCCGCCGCTATTACGAGAACGTGCTGGAGAAAACCATCAATCGCCTCGCCGCCTATCTCGAGGCGCAGGTGCAGGCGAGCGATCTTGCGATTCCGGATTGCCAGCTCGCGGCGTCGCAATTCATGCAGGTGTGCCAGGCGTCGCTGTTTCTGCGTTTTATCTTTCAGGCCGCGCCGCCGCCCTCGGCCGAACGCATCGCGCAAGTGGTCGAGAGCGCAACGCGGATGTTTTTGGCGGCGTATCCGGTGAAGCAAGCCTGAGCGCGAACCGCCGGCATCAAGACGATACGATTTTCAAACAGCTGCCGACTGCGCGACGGCTAAAAGGCTGATCCCGGCGGGGAAGGTACGGACAGAGCGCACATCAACAATAAATAGACGAAGTTGCCGGAGCTGCGCGAGCCGCGCAGCAGGGCAATGTCTTCCGGCGTCAGGCCGAGGCTTGACAGCCGTTCGTCATCGATGTCGCTGAGCCAGCGCCGAATCCGCTGCTTCGCCGGATCGTCCTTGGCCCGGACCAGTCTGCGCACCAGACTCGATCGGGCTGTTCGGCCATCGGCCGAAGGTTTCGCGGTGCTTTGCTGTGGACCGTTCATAGCCGTGATCCCCTTATATTTTCGGAACAGGGAGTGGCGCGGCTCCGGCGACGCCGCATTGCATTGGATCTTCCGGAACTGTCCGGCAAGTTTGCCGGCCAGACTCTCGTGGCTGCGCGCTACGACATCGTTACAGCCGCCGATAATCGGGTTTCAGTCGTAACAAACGAGGTTGCCGCCCTGCCGGGCTTGCCGGCGAGCGGGCCAACTGAAAATCCCGCCTCCTGATGATCGGTGAAGGCGGATTACGCTTGGCAAATCCGCCCTTGTATGGCCTGACCGCCAGCCGCCCGCTCGCGGCGGCGTGATTTGACATTTCGTCCTATTTTGTCAAATTCGTCAAATGAAGCCCCGCGACCGTATCCTCGACGCAGCGATGCTGGTGTTTCGCCGGCACGGATTCCGGCGGTCGTCGATCGAGCTGGCGGCGGAGGCGGCGGGGCTGACGCGGCAGGCGCTCTATCACCATTTCAAATCCAAGGAGGCGCTGTTCCGCGCCGTTCTCGAACGGGTGCACGAGAACGCGCTGGCCGCCGAAATTGCCGCAGCGAATGCCAGCGAGAAGGCGGGCGGCAGCCTCGCCGATGTCGTGATCGCCCAAATCACCGCGCGGTTCACCCTCTTGATCGCCGCGCTCGACGGTTCGCCCCATATCGAGGAGCTGTTCTCCGAACATCTGGTGCACGCCCGCGACCTCTATCAGAAATACGCCGACCGCTATGCCGCGCAGGTTGTCGCGACCATCGAACGGATCCGCCGCAGGCAGCGGCTGGTCCTCGGGATTGCCGCGCGTGACCTCTGGCGATGCGTCGAGATGGCCGTCAACGGCAGCAAATCCATGCACCCAAGGATGCAGCCGGCCGACGCCTTCTTTAGAGATCTCGACATCATGCTGCGAACGGTGATTGCCGGCGCCGTCGGCCCATCGAACAAGCCTCGCACGGCAAAACCCAAAACCGCGAAAAAATCTTCCCGCACCGAATCTGGAGATCGCAAATGAGCACGATGACGATCAACGGCCGCATCGAGACCTTGCCCGATGACCCCGATGCGCTTCTCGTCGACGTCGTGCGGGACGCGCTCAACCTGACGGGGACAAAACTCGTATGCGGGGCCGGCGTATGCGGCGCCTGCACCGTGCTTGTGGACGGCATGCCGGTGGTGAGCTGCCTGATGCCCGCGCGCGATGCCGCCAACAAGTCGGTGACGACGGTCGAAGGCATCGGCGCGCGAAAACTGCACCCGGTCCAGTTGGCGTTCATGGCGCACGACGCGCTGCAATGCGGGTTCTGCACGCCGGGCTTCATCGTCGAAGCGGCGGCGTTTCACGATCATTGGCGGGCAACAAAAGGCACGGCGACGCCGTCGCGCGAGGAAATCGGCGCCGCGCTTTCCGGCCATCTGTGCCGCTGCGGCGCCTATGACGGCATTTTTCGCGCCGTCGCGGCGGCGTGCGCAGGGCAATTTGACGGCGACGACATCATCTCGCCGCGCATCGAGGCGCGCGACAAGGTGACGGGGCTTGCGAAATACACCGTCGATATCCGCCATGACGGACAGCTGGAAGGCATCATCCTCCGCTCGCACGCCGCGCACGCCCGAATCGCCGAACTGGACCTGGCGCCGGCGCTGGCGATGGCTGGCGTGGTCGCCGCCGTCTCCCTGCTCGGCGACGACCGCATGGTCCGTTATGTCGGCGAACCGATCGCGGCCGTCGCCGCCAAGGATCGCAAGACCGCGATCGCGGCCATCGCCGCCATCAGGATCACTAGCGAACGCCTGCCGTCGGTTATCGGACTTGACGCCGCACGCAAGCCTGATGCTCCCGTCGTGTTCGAAAAATCGAGCCGCAAGAAGGCGGGCAACGTCTCGGAAGGCGGCGGCGCGCCGGCGCCCTGGAAGCAGAACGTCCGCGGTCCATCCGCGGCATTTTCAAGCAAGGCAAAGAAGGCGCGGAGTTGGGTGGCGGCCGCGCGCGAAACGCGCAATCCGCTGCTGGTCGAAGGGATATTCCGAACCGGCACGCAATCGCACGCCTGCCTCGAGCCGCATGCCACCGTCGCCCGTTTCGACGGCGATCGCCTGACGGTGCACGTTTCGACGCAAGCGGTGTTCCACCTGATGGAGCTGATCGCAAAGCGCTACAAGCTCGACCACGACAAGGTCCGCGTGATCGCCGATCACGTCGGCGGCGGTTTTGGTTCGAAGTCGAGCCTCGGCATCGAGACCATTGCGGCGATCGAGCTGGCTCGCGCGGCGAAGGCGCCGGTGCGGATCACGTATGACCGGCACGAAGAGCTATCCGTCACCGGCTATCGGCCGGCGGCCGAAGTCAGCATCGCGCTGCTGCCGTCCGAGCAGGGCGATCTCAAGACGCTGTCGCTCACCGCCTATGCCGACACCGGAGCCGCGATAAACTCGACCATCGCCGCCCTCGCCCGCCTGATTTATCCGGCACAGGCAAAAGATCTCACCGATTTCGATGTCATCAGCAACCTGCCGCCCGGTGCTGCCTTCCGTGGTCCCGGCGGGCCGCCGATGGCGTTTGCGGTGGAACAGGCGATCGACGAAGCCGCGCTGCGGATGAACGTCGATCCGATCGCGTTGCGCAAACGCTGGGATCCCAATCCCAATCGCCAGCGTCTCTACGATTGGGCCTCCGGGCTCGAACTCTGGCGCAACAGGAAGACGCCGGCGTCACAGACCGGCCGCTATCGCCGCGGCGTTGGGGTGGCGACCGGGTACTGGCTTTATCTCTGGCAGCCCGGCTCCAAGGTCGAACTGGCGGTCAGAAACGGACGCCTGGTCGCGAGCACCGCGATCCAGGATATCGGCACCGGCAGCCGCAGCGTGATCGCCGAAACGGTGGCGCGCGAATTCGGACTTGAACCGCACGACATCGAGGTCCGGATCGGCGATTCCGACCTGCCGGAAGGCCCGGGTTCGGGCGGCAGCCGGACCACGGCCTCGATCGTCCCGCCGACGCTGCTTGCCGTTCAAACGCTCAAGGCTGCGATCGAACGGAATTCGAAGCGGCCACCGACGCCCGGCTCCAACGCGCCGTGGCGCGAGCTGATCGCCGCCTCGCCCGATCTCACGGCCTCCGCGGTGCGGCCGGAAGACAGCAAGCCAACGCTGGCCGGGATCCGGTCGCCGCTGAAGGACGCGGGCTTCATGGGCACGATATTCGGCTGGATGATGCGTCGCTTCTCCAATCTGGCGATTGGCGCGGGGGTGCCGAGCTCGGTGCAGGTGATCGAGGTGGAAGTCGACACCTGGCTCGGGCATGTGCGCGTGCTGAATGTTGCGACCGGCATTGCCGTCGGAAAGATCGCGGCCCCGGCGCTGGCCCGCAGCCAGGCGGCGGGCTCGGTGATCCAGGGCATCGGCTATGCGCTCTACGAGGCGCGCGAGATCGATCCGCGCACCGGTGACATCCTCACCGCCGGCATGGAGGATTACCGCATCCCCGGCATCGCCGACACGCCTGACATCGAGGTGCATTTTGACGAAGGCGGTTACGACCACGTGCTCGGCGGCAGCGTCGGTATCGGCGAGGTCGCGACCGTCCCGACCTCGCCGGCGATCGCCAACGCGATTCGCAACGCGACCGGGATCAG
>Ga0209526_10001649_pt1 | contig 15009 bp, 17 predicted proteins | sample JacPinW_OM2H0_M1_FD_188566 | JGI IMG/M metagenome (GOLD analysis project Ga0209526, IMG submission 188566) | Forest soil microbial communities from Algoma, Ontario, Canada - Jack Pine, Ontario site 1_JW_OM2H0_M1 (SPAdes) (version 2) | ecosystem: Environmental > Terrestrial > Soil > Boreal... | reverse complement strand
CGCCGATTACAGGTGTTCACCTCTGGTTCGACAAAAAAATAATGGGCGAGCCATTCCTGACGATGCTGGACAGCACGACGCAGTGGGTCTTCAATAAAACGCAACTCTATGGCGGTGGCGCGGCGACGGAAGGGCAATACCTGCAACTTGTAATCAGCGCGTCGTACAATTTGGTGCCACGCTCGCGACAAGAGATCATCGAACTTTGTCTGAACGAATTGCGAGGAGTGCTTCCAGGCATTCGTGAAGCCAAGCTCCTGAAGGGCACCGTCGTGAAGGAAACTTCCGCGACATTTTCGCCTGCGCCAGGATCGGATCAGTGGCGCCCCGCGCAGAAAAGTCCGCTTGCGGGACTATTTCTCGCGGGGGACTGGACTTTCACAGCCTGGCCGTCGACAATGGAGGGAGCGGTACGCAGCGGCTATCTCGCCGCCGAAGCGATCCTCTCCGATATGGGCGCGCCGCGGAAATTCCTGCGGCCTGATCTTCCCGCGGAAGGTTTATGTCGATTTTGGGCCCGCGAATCCTGAACGGTCCGAACTTTTCCCGTCTGGGCGTTTGAGGCGGCAACGCATTAAACATTTTCCGGCTCAACGTTCCGGGGAGAAAAGAAAAGCTCTGCCGGCGGAGGAGAATTCGCCGATCTTGATTTCGCGGGCCGTAAGCGCCTCGCAGCGCGCATCGAGAGCAACTAATTCGTTCCTATGCCGCTTCTTGAAATTGTGGTAGGCAGCGCGCGAAGTCCAGCGGTCCACGGTGACATAGCAGCCCGCGCTCGTGGAGTGACGCAGCAATTCCGTGCCAATGTAGTTTGGGTCTTTCGCGAAAAGCCGCGCCCAGTCTCCGCCGGGTCCGTAAATCCGCCGGAAAGCGCGTTCATTCGGCGGCTTAATTTGGAAGGTCCAGAGAATCGTCCAATGAGAATTATGGCGCTTCATCATGGTATCGATAAGGAGCAGCTTTCCGGCCGATAATGGTAGCACGCTCGCGTTTTCACAATTTTCACAGTTTTCCTTGTTTTTTGTGTTGTACCAGGCGATTCAGCGTATGATGTGACTCTCTCCCGGAGGTTCCCTTGGAGCGGAAGTATAAGCAGCGCGGCTACATGAGTGCCGAAAAGCCCCAGAAAAAAGAAAAACGGCCGCCCGAAGGCCATCCACGGCAAGAACAAATTGGACCGCGCACGCCGCGCATGGTCGGCACGATCACGCGCGCGCGATGCTCGAATTGCGGGACCGTTCTGCAGCCGGGTTTCGATCCGAAAGGCAAGTGCCCAAAGTGCGCTTTCGAGCTGCATTCCTGCAAGCAATGCGCCTACTTTGATACGGCCGCGCGATTTGAATGCATGCAGCCTATCCCGGAACGCATCCCCCGCAAGGATCAGCGGAACGATTGCAGGTTCTACGAATTTCGCACGACGATTGAAAAAGATACGGCGCCGTCGGCTCCCGCTCCAGGCCCAACGGTTTCCGCCGAGCACGTTTCGCGTCCCCGCGACGCCCGTCAAGCGTTCGAGGACCTGTTCAAGAAATAAGAATGCCCTTCCTCGATTCAGCCAAAACAAAATATTGTGTTCCTTACCAGCGCTTCCGGATTGCAACGCTGTGAGGGAATTGCTATCCTAAAAGTGCCAATGCGTCAGCGGATCAGGCCGCGAATCGCACCCTCCTTCCCTAGTTTCCCCGGAAAGGCATTCTCATGAAACTCTCAATCAGTTATGGGCTCGAAGAATGGCGCGAATCCATCGAAAAGGGAACACAACGGCATGTCGCTAAAATGGAAAAGCTGTTGAAACGATATGCGCCCGATCTAGTCCAGTTGCACGGCAGCATCGAGAAGCGCCCTCGAAGACAGGAGTACCTGTTTTCCCTGAATCTTTCGCTTCCCACGGGCAGGCTGCACGCCACGGGTGAGGGCGCCAGCGTGCGCGCATGCGTCAACGCAGCCTTCGCGGAAATCGAGGCTCAGATCAAGAAACACATGGGACTACTTCGCAAGGACTACGAGTGGAAACGCAAGCGGCCGCGCGCGAGGGCATTCGCTTAGCATTGCGGAGTGGACGCCGCGACGACGATTTGAAAGCGGATGTCTAAGTTTGGTTCACGGCGCCGTCACGAACTCAAATGCCATGGCACGTTAATGATGGCGATTCGTTGAGTTCCTCTTCGTAGGAGTGCGGCTTTCAGCCAGGATGAGCGTTGATTGTGGAGGAAGTATTGATACCAATGTTTTTCGACGAGTTCGGGAATGATTACCGCGATTTCGCGCTCCGGGTTCTGTTTCTCAAGATTCAGGACGTAGTCGACAATCGGAGTGATGACGAAGCGATACGGCGACTCCAGAAAATTTAGTTGCGGAACGGGCAGCCCGGATCGTTTCAGCGGCTCTACGACGACCTCATTCCATTGTCTGAGAAGCTCCTCTTTATTGACCGCGCATTCCACATGTACGACATTCACCTCGGAAGAAAGATTCAAGGCGAATTGCAGCCCCCGGCGAATCACTTCGTTCAAGGAAAGCATGGGCACCACCACGATGGGAGGCTGCAATCGATCGAGAGTCAGTGGGGCGGGGTTCGTAAGCTCCTGCGTCACGACGTCGTAGTGACGCCGAATCGAATACATGGAAACCATGATGGTTGGAATCAGTAGCGCCGTGATCCATGCTCCATCAGCGAATTTTGTGACGGTCACGACCGCTACAGTGCCTGCGGTCACCACGGCGCCGAGTCCGTTCACACACATTCCCAGCCGGGCTCCAGGACCTCCCTTGCGCCTCCAATGCACGACCATGCCGGCCTGGGATAACGTGAACGCAAGAAATGCCCCGACAGCGTAAAGCGGTATGAGGCGGTCCGTTATTCCTCTGAATAAGATTAGAAGCACCGCGCAAAGCACGCCGAGCGTGATAATACCCGCCGTGAAAACAAGGCGTCTGCCGCGCACGGCCAGCGGGCTCGGAAGATATCCGTCATCCGCGACCAGCCGGCAAAGCCGGGGGAAATCCGCGAACGCCGTGTTGGCGGACAGGGAGAGGACGAGCAGAATCGAAGCGATCGTAACGAAATAAAAAATGTTTCTCCCGACGACTGCCGCCGTGAGCTGCGAAAGCACACTCTGGTATCCGGGACCGGGATTCGTGGCACCGACCTGGTAGGCACGGCAAAGAAAGGCAATGCCGGCGAGCAGCGCGATCAAAATGGCAATGATCGCCGTCAGAGTTTTCTGCGCGGTTTTTACGACTGGCTCGCGGAATGCTGTCACTCCATTGCTCACCGCTTCCACGCCGGTCATGGCCGTGCATCCGCTGGCAAACGATTTCAGCAGCAGCCACGCACTTAGCCCAACGGTTGCCGCAGGAAGCATCGGAGGAGCGACCACCGGGATAGGATGTCCTCCCGAAGCGAACACTTTTATGATTCCAATCACGAGCGTAATCAGAAGCGTACCCACGAAGAGATACGTTGGGATCATGAAGAGAGCGCCCGTTTCGCGGACTCCACGCAAATTCACGAGCGTAATGAGCAACAAGATGACGAGGCAAAGCGCCAGCGTGTGGGGCTCGAGAGAGGGGACAGCGGAGACCAGCGCGCCGACGCCCGCGGAAATTCCCACCGCGGCCGTCAGAACGTAATCGATCATGAGCGCAGCGGCTGCAAGCAACCCCGCGAAAGGTCCCAGGTTCTGACCGGCTACGGTGTAGGAACCACCCCCGTTTGGGTAGGATTCGATCGTTTGCCGATAGGAGAAGTAAACGATTACCAACAGGATAATTATGCTGATCGTAATTGGAACGATGTAGGCAATTCCAGACGTACCGAGCGCGATTAACAAGGCCAGGGCGGCTTCCGGGCCGTACGCGGCGGAGCTAAGAGCGTCTAAACCGAAAACCGGAATCCCGGCTATCGGCCCCAGTCTCTCGCCTCTTTCTTCCGATGAACTCAGCGGACGGCCGAAAAGCAGATCGATCACGGACATCAAATGTCCTCCAGGTCGCCCAGAACCGTACCACATTCGTGACTGCCGGATGTTCCGAATCGGCAAACGCAATGCCGGAGCGCTTTCACTAAACGCCGCTTGACCGTGTCCGCGCTGGGGCCCATTTTATGAGACCTGGGACAATCCGCGGAGAACAATAAATTGATCAACCCGAAGGTGCGTAGAGCCAAGGTTGCAAACATTGTGCGAAAAGACCCGCAATTCCTCGGACCGACGGTTAAGGAAAGAATGGCCACGGGAAAGGCGTTGCGCGAAAACACGCCGCGAACTTCCCATGCCGGTCATTACAAGGCAACTCGGATTCTGACGCTCACGCCAATGGCATCATCACCATCGCCATGATCGCCTCCTTAATTCTTTTGGTCAGAGGTATACCGCAGCATCTTGAAACACCGAAGACATTGCTGCGTTCGGCGAGCGCACTTTGGATCACCAATATTCTGGTATTCGCACTCTGGTACTGGAAGCTCGATGCAGGCGGTCCGCTGAGGCGCGACCGTCCGGACGGCCTCTCAAATAGCTCATTTCTTTTTCCACAGATGTTGAGTCGAAAAGAACAGGATTGGTCATGGAAGCCCAATTTTGTGGACGATCTGTTTCTGGCTTTTAATACGAGTACGGCTTTCTCACCGACGGATACGGCAGTTCTGTCACGATGGGCAAAGCCCGGCATGATGGTCCAGTCTTTGATTTCGCTCATGATTGTTGCCTTGCTCGCTGCGCGCGCTGTGAATATTCTCTAAGTAGTCGGCCAACTCCCGAGAAGTCCTGCTAGCTCAACCGGTCGATGCAACACCTTCTAATCGGTTGATCCGAAAATACTTCCTGGGGGAACCGATCTGTACGGCTGTACTCAATCAGAACCTAAACAGGGCAGTGTTTTGTTTGAATCAACGCACTTGAACGAATTTAGCTTCGTAGACTCTTGCACGTGGACTTTGAGCAAGTGTTGCGTCGACCCATTGAGACCGCCCCGTGTATCAGTGGCTAAACGGCATTTCGACTAGTTTGCGCTTGGCGGCCCCGATTTCTTACCGAAATCAGACGCCAACAGTCTCTAGCAATTGCCCAATCTTCTTGGGCGCGGATGACCAAGACGCGCACGGCCGAATCGAGACTCGAGATGGCGTTATCTGGCATGTTACCGGCATTCTTTTCGGAATCAATCTTGAGACCGAGATAGTTGAAGCTGGCGCACGCTGCAGCGCGTACTTCGGGTGAATTCTCTCCGATCCCTGCAGTGAAAATCAGTACGTCGATTCCGCCCAGCGCCGCGATCATCGCGCCAATCGACGATCGAAGACGATGCACAAAGATATCGAAGGCTAGCTTGGCACGCGAGTGGCCTTTTTTCATCGATGCCACGATCTCACGCATGTCACCGGAGATACCGGAGATCCCCAGCAGGCCTGACTTCTTGTTCAGCAATTCGTCTAGCTGATGTCCTGTGTTGTGACCTTGGCGCATCAAGTAGGTCAGGATACTCGGATCGACGGATCCGGACCGGGTGCCCATCATCAAGCCCTCCAATGGAGTGAATCCCATGGTGGTGTCGATGCTGTGACCATTTTGAATCGCTGCCAGAGAGCAGCCATTCCCAAGATGGCAGGTTACAAGCTTGAGCGAGCGTAGATCTCTACCAAGCAGTTGAGCGGTGCGCTCGGCGCAATATTGATGGTTGATCCCGTGGAAGCCGTAGCGGCGAATTCCCTGCGAAAGCCACTTGTAAGGCCCTGGGTAAACAAAGGCAGGTTCCGGTAACTGGCTATGGAAGCCAGTGTCAAAAACAGCGATTTGAGGAGCTGGACCAAATCGTCTCTCGACAATCTCCATCCCTTCCAGCTCGGCTCGGTTGTGAAGTGGTGCAAAGGCCGAGACGCGGATAATTGCCGTTTTCACTTTCGGCGTGACAAATGTCGGCTGCTGGAAGTACCTACCCCCGTTCACGACTCTATGACCGACTACGTTGATCTCTGAAAAGTTGGAGACGGCGCGCGTCTTTCCGGAGCACAGTGTATCTAGCAGCGGGCCAAGGGCTTGCTTGCGTGACTCAACCCTTAGTTGTTTCTTGAGCTTTGCTCCCGTGCACGCTTCCACTTCGATTTCGACGCGTCGACCATTCCATTCGGCTTTGGCTTGCCAAATAGGTTCGGGCGGGTGTTCGGGAAGAGTATCGCCAATCTCGTAGAGACAACTCTTCTGGCTGCTCGAACCGGAATTGAGAACAAGAATCTTCATTGCCTAGTAGGGCCAGGTCCAATCGCGAATTTCCGGAAGATCGTCACCATGCTGACAAATGTATTGCTTGTGTTCGACGAGGCGGTTGCGGACCAATTGTTTGAAGTGTGCATTCACCGGTTGAAAGCGCGGCACTCGATCGACAACGTCGCCCGCGAGATGAAAGCGGTCGAGCTCGTTTAAGACGGTCATGTCGAATGGTGTTGTCGTCGTTCCTTCTTCCTTGTAACCGTGGACATGCAGATTGCCATGGTTCTTGCGACGGTACGTGAGGCGATGAATCAGGGTGGGATAGCCGTGATACGCAAATATGACTGGTTTGTCGGTCGTAAACATCGAGTTGAATTCGCTGTCGGAAAGCCCGTGCGGATGCTCTGTGCAGGTCTGAAGCGTCATGAGATCCACGACGTTAACTACGCGAATCTTGATATCGGGAAAATGCTGGCGGAGTAAATCCACTGCCGCAAGCGTCTCGAGGGTCGGGACGTCCCCGGCGCAGGCCATGACGACATCCGGCTCCGACCCCAGGTCGGTACAAGCCCATTCCCAGATTCCGATTCCAGTGGAGCAGTGTTCGACAGCGGATTTCATATCGAGCCACTGCAAGGCGGGCTGCTTGCCCGCAACAATCACGTTCACGTAATTGAGGCTTCGCAGACAGTGATCTGCAACGGACAGTAGCGTGTTCGCGTCCGGAGGCAGATAAACGCGCACGATGTCTGCCTTCTTGTTGACGACGTGATCGATGAAGCCAGGGTCCTGATGCGTGAACCCGTTATGGTCCTGGCGCCAGACATGCGATGTCAGCAGGTAATTCAAAGAAGCGATCGGACGCCGCCACGGGATTTGCCGCGTCACCTTGAGCCACTTCGAGTGCTGATTGAACATGGAATCCACGATGTGAATAAAGGCCTCGTAACAAGAGAAGAAGCCGTGACGTCCAGTCAGGAGATAGCCTTCCAGCCAGCCTTGGCACATATGCTCGCTGAGGACTTCCATCACACGCCCGGTCGTTGAAAGATGCTGGTCCGTCGCCAGGATCGGTTCCATGAAGACCTTGTCGGTTGTTTCATACAACGCATCGAGGCGGTTGGAAGCAGTCTCATCGGGACCCCAAACGCGGAAGTTCCTCGATTCTGCGTTTAATTTCATTACATCACGCAGGAGTTTTCCCAGAACGCGAGTGGCCTCCCCAATCGCCGTGCCGGGCTTCGGCACTGCGACTGCATACTGGCGGAAGTCTGGCATCGCGAGATCCTTGAGTAACAGACCGCCGTTCGCGTGCGGATTGGCGCCCATTCTCCGGTCTCCCTTGGGTGCAAGGTCCGCCAGTTCCGGGATCAGTTTGCCGTTCGAATCGAAGAGTTCGTCGGGCTTATAGCTCTTCAACCAATCTTCCAGGATTTTCAAGTGGTCGGGCCGAGACGCGAAATCTGTGATCGGAACCTGGTGCGCCCTCCAGGTACCTTCCACTGGTTTTCCATCGACGACCTTTGGGCCAGTCCATCCTTTCGGCGTTCGAAGGACAATCATGGGCCATTCAGGTAAGCCCGTTGATTTGCCCGCTCGTGCAGCCTCTTGAATCGAATGGATCTCCTCCACCACCGTGTCGAGCGTGTGCGCCATGAGCTGATGCATGGGCTCCGGCTCGTGGCCCACTACAAAATGGGGCTTGTAACCATAGCCGGTAAAAAGTTGACTCAACTGCGCATCATTCATGCGGCCGAGGATTGTTGGATTTGCGATCTTGTATCCGTTCAAATGCAGGATCGGAAGGACCGCGCCGTCACGCGAGGGATTCAGGAACTTATTCGAATGCCAACTGCCGGCCAGAGGACCCGTCTCGGCTTCACCGTCGCCAACTACGCAACAAACGAGCAAATCTGGATTGTCGAACGCTGCGCCAAACGCGTGAGCGATCGAGTAGCCCAGCTCGCCCCCCTCATGAATCGAGCCGGGCGTTTCGGGAGCTACGTGGCTCGGAATGCCTCCTGGAAAGGAGAATTGCTTGAACAAACTTTGCAGACCTTCTTCCGTCTGTGAAATATGAGGATACAGTTCGCTGTAGGTGCCCTCGAGAAATGTGTTCGCCACCATGCCGGGTCCGCCATGACCAGGACCGGCGATGTAGATAACGTTCAGATCCAGCTTTTTGATGAGCCGATTGAAATGAAGATAGATGAAATTCAGGCCGGGCGTGGTTCCCCAATGGCCGAGCAGGCGTGGCTTGATGTGTTCAATTTTCAGCGGCTCACGCAGAAGTGGATTCTGGAGAAGGTATATCTGCCCAACGGAGAGGTAGTTTGCGGCGCGCCAGTATGCGTGCATCCTGCGCAACTGTTCCGAGGACAGGGGGTGGTGGGAATCATACGGAACTGTCGGCCCTGGAGAAGCCGCGGAAGCCATTTCTGTATCCTCCCGTTGCCAGATCGGGCTGACACTTGCCGAAAAACTCCAACGGGAGACATCTTAGCGCACTTCGGCCAGCGGTGGGTCAAGTCCCGAGAAGTCAGCTTATCGGGATGTGGATGGTTAATTGCCGGCTTTCAGCTTAATTTCCGCCGTGTCGCCTTTTATTTCAACCGTCGTGCCAAAGGATTTTGACGCGTCGGCCACGCGCTGGAGGATATAACCCGCTCTCGCACCCGTCACCGGCGAGGGTAAACCGCGAGTGTCGAGGAACTGGTTGTTGGTGTATGGGTTGTGAATATCGGGCTGGCCCTCGCCCACGTTGTTTAGGGCGATCGGCCGCAGCGTAATCGATTGCAATTTCTTTCCCTGAAATTGGACATACGCGACCGCGCTTTCCCAATTCATCGGTTCGTCGATGTACGTCAGCGTCGGCGTCAGGTTGTAAATGAAGTTGCCCAGATCGTAGAAGATGGGCCGGCCGTGATAAATCTCCACTCCGTGCAGCAGAGGCGCACCATGCATCACTATGATGTCCGCACCCGCATCCACCTCCGCATGCGTCCACTTCTTGAGCCAATCATTCGGAGCGAGCCGCTCCTGCATCCCTTCTGTGAAAATCGTCGCGAACGAGTGATTCCCGAAGACGTGGTTATGTTGGTACACGATCACGAGGTCTGCGTGCTGGCGGGCGTCACGAATGCTTTGAAGGATGCGCTGCGAATCCCCCTGATTCGGTGTGTTTCCGGACGCGCCGGGCAGATCGACTGTCGCCTCATTTTCCTTGTCGCCGGCTTCGATGCGAAGCTCATTCACGCCCGGCCGGTCCGCCGTGGCGCTTCCTCCCGGCGTAATCAGGCCTGACGCGCTTGCTATCAGGGCAATCGTGCCCTTCGGTGTGTGCAGATAACCCGCCGCTACAGCTTCGGCCAGGTTGTTTCCAGTTCCGGCATGAACGATCTTCCGGCTGTCCGCCTCCCGGATCGTGTTCTGAATGCCCGTCACTTTCAGATCGAATGCATGGTTGCAGGACAGGGACAACAAGTTAAAACCGAAGGTTGTCAGTGCATCGAGCGCTTCAGGAGGAGAGAGAAATCCCCTGCCCTCGTGGACGGTCTCACCTTTTTCGGCGACTGCGGCTTCAAAGTTGGTGAATACCACATCGCCCTTAAGCAACCCCTGGATCACCGGTACCGCCGTAGGTGCGGTCGCCCGGATATCCGACCGGATCATCGACTGCCCCGCCAAGGTGATCGTTATTGGAGCCTCCTGCGGGCGCTGCGCAGAGCCCACGGTGCACAGGATTGCGAACAAAACCGCGAGGCACGCTGCTCTCGTCAAGAACCGGCGAGTCTTGAACATTGTTGCCATTTGCGTTTCCCTCTCGTTTTCGTCTGAGCGCTCGATGTACTCGCGATTCCGCCTAGTTTCCATCCTTCAGGCTGATCTATGCCGTATCGCCCTTCATCAATATACTCGGATTAGGTGAGTACCTTCCTGCTTTGGAGGGACTAGGCCTGAAGCGCAAGATTTTTGGTGAGTAGTCGGCTACTCGGAAACTATCCGGAAAAACGGCGCTCGGGAAATAATTCCTCTTCGTTTGATGTTCAAGAATCCCCTTAAACTCTGGCGTTCTGACTCATTGAAATCATGAAGCGAGATCCGTGGAACATCAGTGTTCGATATTCATCTGTTTTTCTAACTTCGGTCGGCGGGACACCTAGTTAATCCCAATCGCTACCAGGCCTGATGGCAGTTGTCCGGTAACGCGTTAATCAGGCTCTAGCGGCTGTGGTCTATTAGTAGAGGCCACAAAACGCGAGCCCACCACGGCGTCGGTCTAAGAAGAAATAGGATTTCTCCCGGCTTTGGCTGGTCGGAAGGCTTACTAGCTGAAGCTTTGTCGTAAACCCCGTTTGGCTGGTCAATCTGAATCGAGAATTTGCGATTCCTTCCCCCGAGTATCCGTCGAGATTCTCGTTTAACCATGTCTGACCCGCCCGAAGTTTGTGGAATCGGACGGTTGCTTCGCGCCCATCAAACGATACGATGACAACACAGTACAGCCATTAGGCCAAGCCGCTCTGCAAGCAGGCAAAGACGTGATAGCCTTTAGGCGCACCGTGCGGAAACGAATCAGCTTTCATAAATGGAGACGAACGGTCTATCTAACCGCGCTGACGGTGACGGCTGGTTGCGGTGTGGTCCGCGGACAAGAATCATTCCATAACCCTCAGCTGCCGCTGGCTCCAACCGTGCCTTTGCCGGAGGAAACCAAGAGAAATGCGACCGCGCCATGCCTGGAGCCGCCACCACTGGTGCGTCTGGAAGATTACGACGGGCCGTTGAAGAAGACCGTGGGGATTTTCGCACGGAAATTGGAACGCAAGTCGGTTAAACCACACTATAAACCCGGCGCAATTCTGTGTTCGCTGGAGCTAAAAGATAAGTTCATCCTATTCGTCATGGACTCTATTGATCCGGTGTCGTTTCTTGACGCGGGATTCAACGCGGGGTTAGCGCAAGCCCAAGATGATGACCCTACGTTCGGGCAGGGCGCTGCGGGGTATGGTAAACGATTTGGCGCGAGCTTCGTCGATCAAGCTTCGTCTAAATTCTTTACAGACTTTGCGTTTCCCGCGATCTTTTCGGAAGATCCGCGTTATTACCGGCTGGGGAGCGGCTCAGGCGGGCGGCGTTTCCTGCACGCAGTTGAGCATGCGCTCGTGGCGCACCGCGACAATGGCAAACGCATATTCAACTTTTCAGAGTGGCTGGGGACAACGAGCGCCGTCGTATTAAGCAACACCTATCACCCGGGAAACGAACGGGGATTTGCACCGACGGCGCAGGCGGTAGGCTACAGTGTCATCCAAGATGTGGGATTTGATGTCCTCCGCGAATTCTGGCCGGAGATTTCTCGAAAATTCAGGCTGCCATTCCGCGATCAACCTGACCCAACGAGCCACGACGCAAATCCTGCCGACCGCAAATGAAACTGACAGCCGGACTAGCGTCGCTGCGTGTGAGACATTCAAGCGGCAACTTATCCTGAACCCCGACCATTGGCCAGTGCCTGGTAAACGCTGACCGGACAATTGAAAACTCAAATGGCGCGAAGGACTGTGTATCCCACAGTTCGACAAGCGCGAGCCACTCAACCGAGCGGTAGAGACAAACAGGCCGCCGACTATTCGCAGACCCGTCCAACAGAATCGCCCGGACGGATCATAAGAAGCAGTCAGCAAAACCACCCCGGAAAACCAAAGTGTCCACGACAGCAAGAACGACCAATCGTCGTGGAGCCGACGACCTAGACTTATTAGAAAAGTTCGCGAAATTGGTCCTAGTGTGCCACCTAGAAAGCATGCCCAAAACAGCAATCGATTGGTCGGGACCGGATTCATGATTGGCTCACGGATTCTATCAAACTCGCCAAAAGTCCAAGGCGGACAACAGCCCAGCAGGACTAGGTCCGGATTAACGCTCTTAGTGCCGATGCATTCAGGTGTTCCCAAAGAAAAAGAATCGGGCGAAGGGTGCGAAGGTGAGAGCCGTCAACTTCTCGACCCACAGGGTTGCGATAGGAGTTATGGCCACCCACCAAACGGAGAGGTCCACGGTCTTAGCCTCGTTTGATTCTTATGCGAGGCGCGTGATTTTCACAAGCTTGCCGCTCCATTGACTGAAGAACAGTGTCCACATACTCATCAACGGTTTCGTCTGAGTCGGTTACTTCATGGAGAAGTCTGTAGGTCTTGTCGCATGCGAGGCAGGGTATTGGGTGCTGGTACACACGCGCAAGGTCCCAGGAAGCAATCTCGTCCTGGAACTGGTGAAGACAGTCCTCACGATAGGCAACAACCCCATATAGTATGGGCACGTTGCACGTCCCCCACTCGCGCAAAGCACATCCAGGTAGCCGACAGGGTTGATTCCTCCGTTTTGGCCGAATAGTTCCCGGTTTTTTAGCCCTCCGGAGATTCAGCCACGCCTTTGAATTAGCCACTGGTAAATGGGAAGGATGTTGGGTGGACTATCTGAGGAAACTCTACATTTGCAGGGCAATCGAACAGGCTAGAAGGATTTCTGAAGAAATCGACCTGCCTGACTCCACGCATCCACCTGGTCATCATGCGTGGACTTGGGAACTATGGATTTGACTTGTCCGATAATCGGCAGTTGACCAACCTATATAAGGGTCCGCGAACAAATCAATCTTGACTCTGGACTACACTCAAGGGTGTACGTTGGGGGTGCTGGATACCGAGCGTGGGCAAGCGAATGCAAATCGGTCATATTGCCAAACAAACAGGCGTAAGCGTGGACGCGATTCGCTTCTATGAGCGGAATGGTTTGCTGGCAGAACCCACACGCAGCGAAGGTGGTTTTCGTCTGTACTCTTCCGATGACCTAGCTGCTTTGCAGTTCATACGCAGCTTGCAGACGCTGGGTTTCTCCCTGAACGAGATTCGTGAATTTGTATCTCTGAGAACCAATGACCTACGTGCGTGCTCTGAAGTGCGGAGGATGCTTAACCACAAACTAACAGACATTCACGCGAAGCGAGTTGCCCTGGTAAAGCTGGAAGATGAATTGAAAGCTGCACTGACAAGCTGCAACTCTCAACTCAAGCGCACACGGGGCATGAAGAAGGGTAGCTGTCCAGTCCTGACGGTATTTGGAAAATCTAAGCACAACAAGGGTGCGGTATGAAAATTGAAGTTTTGTACGTGCCCAACTGTCCGAATCACGCTCTGGCGCTTGAGCGGCTGCGTGAAATTCTACCTGCGGAAAGTTTTCAGAATTACGTCAATGAAGTGTTGGTGAGTGATGCGGCGATGGCACAATCACTGAAGTTTCTGGGTTCACCAACGATTCGCATAGATGGACAGGATGTGGAACCACAGAACGAACAATCTGCTTCGTTTGGACTCATGTGCCGTTTGTATGCGGATGGTAGCGGTGCTCCATCTCAACAGAAACTACGTGCTGCAATCGAAAAGGCGCGTGGCGTGGGGGTCTAAATGGCTGGTTGGAAGACAAGCGGTGCTTCGGTGGGTGCGATGCTCGCTTCGCTGCTCACGCTGGGTTGCTGTCTGCCGCTGCCATTCTTGGGCGCGGCAGGCATAGCTGGAGCTTCCGTATTCTTAGCCGGTGCCCGGCCTTGGCTCCTAGGGCTTTCAGTCATCCTTCTTGCCGCAGGATTTTTTCAAGTCTATCGAGGCGTGCGTTGTCGGACACGTCAAAGCAACGCTGCAATTGCACTCCTTAGTCTGGCAACAATCGTTGTAGTGCTTCTTCTTCTCTTTCCTCAAGCCATAGCCAGCGTTCTTGCAGATATTTCAGGCAGACACTGATGAATAACCGCCTTGGCATTCTTGTCGTGTTGGTTCTCGCCGGACTGTTGGCTCTGGGTTCGCACTTCTACGGCGGGAGCAAAGTTCCGGCAGGACAACCTCCAGTGCTATCGCTCACGCCAAGCAACTTCGACCAACTGCGTACAGCATTCAACGGGGCATCTGGAGAAGTGCGTATCATTCTGCTGCTGTCTCCTACGTGACCAACATGTCTGCGGGGGTCTTCCGCAGTTGAGGATGTTCTGAAGCAAAACACAAATCCGCATATCCGTGTCTTTGCCGTGTGGGAACCGATTCTGCCAACGGACTATTCCAGTCCGGGAACCGCTGTTTTGGCACGGCTGTCAGACCCGAGAGTTGCGCAGTATTGGGATAAGAACCACCTGTTTGCAGAGCAACTAGGGCGCAAGATTGAGTCTGATGCAGGGCAACCAAAGCCGGATTGCTGCACCCGTAAAGGTATTCAGTGGGACGAACTTGCCGTCTACCGCCAAGATGCGCACTGGGACGGACAACTGCCGCGTGCCGCGTTCTTGAGTGGGCCAGTGGTTCATTCGCTTGATTTTTCCAAGGTAGTTACAGACTTGCTTTCCAAATAAGCAGCACACGCGGCAGCGCAATTGGATCGCGCCGCCGACGCAACCAACGTCTTGCGCATCCGCTGGCCGAGTCCACCGACTGAAACGAGCTGTCGACACGTCATTATGTGGCGCATCATTTGATTAGATAATTAGACACCGACGTGCAGACGGCTGCTGCAGTGAAAACTCGAAAACACGCACCGCCGGGATAGGCATCATGCCTGATTAGCGCTAATCGGACAAAGGGTTCTAAAATCTCAGGTAATGCGAGCAATCAGGCAGACCCGATGGCACTACTGCCTTGTTGCGTTTTTGCCTGTGGATATGGCGCAGGAGAGTCAGGAGCAATCATGGCCCATCAAGCACCACTGAAATATATCTTCTACATTGCCGCCACCCCGGAGAAGGTGTGGGAAGGCTTTG
>Ga0209526_10001647_pt1 | contig 15016 bp, 14 predicted proteins | sample JacPinW_OM2H0_M1_FD_188566 | JGI IMG/M metagenome (GOLD analysis project Ga0209526, IMG submission 188566) | Forest soil microbial communities from Algoma, Ontario, Canada - Jack Pine, Ontario site 1_JW_OM2H0_M1 (SPAdes) (version 2) | ecosystem: Environmental > Terrestrial > Soil > Boreal... | reverse complement strand
GCCGGTGGCTGCCGGCATATCGACGAGCGGGGTGGGTTGCGGTCAGATTTCGAAGGTAATCCGGTTGAGCAGTTCGCCGGCGCTCACGACGCGCGTCACGCCATAGGATGCGTCGGGAAAATCCCGCTTGTTGCCGGTAACGATGTAACGATGTAATCGGCCTGGGCGGCCTCTGCTCAGTGCAGAAATTTCGTGTCGGCCGGATCGGAAGAGACGGCCGCTGAAACATCCGGCCGGAAGAGCTCGCCGGGCTGCGGAACATGGTGAGCACCGCCGCGATTTCGTCCGGCGGAAACGCAAATTTCGACCGTGCGAGCACGGCCGCGTATTCCTCGATCGAGTACGCGCAGCAGATGGCCGCGCACGAGAGCGCGCGCACGACCAAACTTTACGATCGCCGCAATGACCAGGTCACGCTCGACCAGGTCGAACGGATTGTTCTGTGAGAGAAGGCCAGAAGTAACGGAACGCTTTCACGGCGCCTTTCACCTGATGAGCTACGCCCTCAACACGATCCTTGTCCATATTCGCTCTCCAATGTTGCCCCTAATCAACACCAGGTTTGGCGATTAGTTGCTAAAAATGGAGGTAGTGTCTGGATCATGATGGTCAACCGGATCGACGATGTGCCACTTCACGGAACCTCGAGCCTCCCCGATGTTCCAAATTTTAGAGAGCAATGTGGTCCCCTCAACCGCCACTCAGCTTTCGAGAAGGTGATAATCGAAGGCGCCACGTCCACCCACGTGGCGCTTTTACTTTATAGTCGAATTCTCTCTACCTCGTCCTGGGTAAGCCTCTCTTTCGTCCGGTCATAAAGCTTGGTTGTGCGCGGGCTTTCGTGCGCCGCCATTTCCTGGGCGTGCTCGAGGGCGCCGCCGTTGGCAAGATAGGCGGTGATACCGGTCGCGCGAAAGGTGTGGCAGCCGATCGGTGCCGCGATGCCGGCCGCCGCGGCGCGCCGGCGGATCATCCGCCAGGCGTCGGGCTGGCTCATAGGCTTGGCGGATAGCGTGATGCCGTTGTGGCCGCGCGCGGTGCGGAACAGCCAGCCCTTCCGGTCCTCGGCGATGCCGGCAGCGTCGATATAAGCGCGCAACGCCTCGGCCAGCGCATGGTGGCCCGGCGTCGCGTGCTGCTTGCCGCCTGTCTCATGCAGCCGGATCGTCCATCCGGCGCCGCGCGAGGCGGTTTCTATTATGGACCTCCATACCATTACTATGGAGGAGGCTCGGACTGCTGCTGGTGATCGTCGTTTTGGTCCTTCTGTTCAGGGGCAGGAGCTGATTGTCTGCGAAATCACAGTGGGACACGCGCTCGGAGAGCTACCGGGCGGCACCTCTCCGGATGACGTACCGATTTGGACAGCGTCTACGGAAAATCCGGTTTTAGAGCCCCATGTTGGGCTGACGAGAAAAATTGGGAAACTTGCTGACGCACTCAGACGCATAGTCCGCATAAGCCGGTCCAATCCGGGTCGCATAGGTAGATTCCGATTCTTCCCCCCGGACCTGTGGGCGTGTTTCGCTCGCAGGTGGACTGGCACCCGCCGGCGTCCAATAAGACAGGTCCCGGAGAGGGACTGGTGAGCCGAGGAGATAACGCGAGATGGCTGAGCTGGATAAAGAAAGGGCCGTCCACCTACTGAACCGTATTCTGGAGGCGGAACTCGCCGGGGTGGTCCGCTACACTCATTATTCGTTGCTTGTGTTCGGCCCTAATCGAATACCAATCGTGTCGTGGCTGCGCGAACAGGCAGCGGAATCACTGACCCATGCCCAGCAAGCAGGCGAAATGATCACCTTGCTCGGCGAGTACCCGTCCCTGGCGATCGGCCGGCTGCTCGACAGCCATCAGCATGACGTCGGCGCGATCATGCGCGAGTCGCTGGAAAACGAAGCGCAAGCGCTCGCCCTTTATCGCGAGCTGCTCAAATGTGCTCAAGGACGCTCCGTCATTCTGGAGGAGTACGCCCGACAAATGGTCTATGCCGAGGAGCTTCACGCAAGCGAAGTCGACAAGATGCTCCGCAAGCCCGGCGAAGTCGTCGCTTACCATCCTGTTCGGCAATCTGGCTGAGAGCCTGAAGCAGCACCCCTTCGGCCTGGCGCGCTCGATAAGCGCGCGTAACTCGCGCTTCGGCTTCGGCGCGGCAGCAAGAACGCCGCGGAGTAGCATTATGCCCGACACGCATCCGACCCGGACACCTCAGACCGAATCGTCGCCGCGGCATCAAGCCAGCCCAGCCGATCCCTGCGCCATGGTGCTCTTCGGGGCCACCGGTGACCTGACCAAGCGTCTGGTGATGCCGGCACTCTACAACCTCTCGCGCACCAAGGTGCTGCCCGAGAAATTCGCGCTGATCGGCGTCGCCCGGGCGGAGGGAACTGCGGAAAGCTGGCGCGACCACCTTCACGACACGCTTAAAAGCTTTGTCGGCAACCCCGCCACGGGGTTCGATATCGACCACATTGACGAGGCTGCGTGGAAGCGGCTTGCGAAGAGTATGTTGTACATCCAGGGCGACGCAACCAAGCCCGAGCTGCACGAGAAGCTTCGCGGCGTTCTCGACGAGGCCAAAAAGGCCTATGGCACCCAGGACAACGCCATCTTTTATCTCGCGATCGCCGATCGGCTCTTCGGCACCGTTGTGGAGCAACTCGGCAAGGCGAAGCTCGCTGAGCAAGACGAAGACCAGAATGGGAAGCCTCGGTTCTGGCGCCGCGTGGTGATCGAAAAGCCGTTCGGCGACAGCCTGGAGTCGGCGCGCAAGCTGAACGCCCGCATCCGGCGCACCTTGCACGAGGACCAGATCTTCCGGATCGATCACTTTCTCGGAAAGGACACGGTCCAGAGCATCATGGCGTTTCGTTTCGCCAATGGGCTGTTCGAACCGATCTGGAACCGCGATCGGATCGATCACGTGCAGATCACCGTGGCGGAGACTCTGGGCGTGGAGCAGCGCGGCGAGTTCTACGAGGCGACCGGGGCGCTGCGCGACATGGTCCCGAACCACCTCCTCTCGCTCTTATCGCTGGTGGCCATGGAACCGCCCGTGGGCTTCGACGCCGCCTCGATCCGCACGAAGAAGGCCGAAGTGTTCGCCGCAATGCCCGCAGTCAAGCCGGCACGGGCGGTGCGCGGCCAGTACGGGGCCGGTACGGTGCTGGGCAAGAAGGTCAGGGCGTATCGCCAAGAACCCAACGTGGCGCCGGCTTCGAACATCGAGACCTATGTCGCCATGCAGCTCGAGATCGCCAACTGGCGCTGGGCCGGCGTGCCCTTCTACGTCCGTACCGGCAAGCACCTGTCGCAACGGAATACGGAGATCGCGATCCGTTTCAAGCAAGCACCCTACGCGGCGTTCCACGGCACGCCAGTCGATACTCTGCGGCCCAATTGGCTGGTGCTGCGCATCGCGCCGGATGAGGGAATCTCGCTCCAATTCGAGGTCAAGCGTCGAGGGCCGGCGGTGGACCTTGCCGCTGTGAAAATGGATTTCCACTATGACGATTGGTTCCCGAAGGAACCCAATGTCGGCTACGAGACGCTGATCCATGACGTGATGATAGGCGACCCAACGCTATTCATGCGCGCCGACATGGTAGAGCAGGGTTGGCGCATCGTGCAGCCGGTGCTCGACGCCTGGGCAAAGAAGAAGGCCGATTTTCCCGACTACGATTCCGGCAGCGACGGCCCGAAGGCGGCCGACGAGTTGCTGGCGCGCGACGGCGATCGAGCCTGGCGGCCGGTCGGTCTGTCGTCGGAGCAGAAGCCCTGATCGGATGTCGGGACATCCGCCTTTGGCCTAGGCATGATGATTTATCGTCCAACGCTGTCCTTCAATTAGACACTCACCTGCAATGTGTTGCCCGCGCCGGAAGTTCCGGCTGTTGCCGTAGCGCTGTCGACCGGCGCCCTGCTCCGCTTGGGCGAAATTCGCAGCGGAGTTCTGTGACGGCAGCCCGAATGGTCGGCTACGTACCACCAGGTGTAGCCGCCCCAGCGAACGCGCGTTTGCGATCTACGCCCGGATCTCGGGTCGGCGGCAAAGGACGTTACGTAACATGGCCTTTATTAAGTGACATCAATATGATAGGTATGATCGCTGTAACACGACCCCAGGCCGCCCAGCGGGTCTCAAAGGACACGCGATCTGGCTGTCGGGACGGGCGGGCGGGGCCCATTTTCCGGGTATGATCATGCAGCCCGTGACGGCGCAGCGCCGCCTTGCTAGGCTCCGAACCCATAAGGTGGATTCCATGCCCGGTCCTCGTCGCATCGAAGGTTTTGCTATCGTCTCCGAGGATGGCATGCTCGCGAATGCCGAGGGTATCATGCCGGATTCGCTGAAGTTCGAGGCCGATCGGCAGTTCTTCGAATGCGGACTCGACGGGGTCAATGTGGTGGTGCATGGGCGTCACTCTCATGAACGACAGCCGCGTTCGCACTTGCGCCACCGATTGATCCTCACTCGGCAAGTCCCGGCCATCGCGGGCGACCCATCGAATGAAAAGGCGCTGTTCTGGAACCCGGCCGGTGCTTCATTCGAGCAAGCCTTGGCTGTGCTCGGGACGTCAGACGGCCGCGTTGGCGTCGTCGGCGGTACGGAGGTGTTCGGGATGTTCCTGGACCGTTATGACATTTTCCACCTGTCGCGGGCGCCAGATGTGCGACTGCCCGGTGGGCGAGTGGTTTTTCCCGAGGTGGCCACGCGGACTCCGGAGGAGGTGCTTGCAAGCCACGGCCTCCACCGCGGCCAGCGGCAGGTGCTTGATGCGGCAAAAGGCCTCGTGATCGTTAGCTGGCAACGTTCCTCAAAGCCCGCGTGATAAGAGGTTACGGATTGCTCAGCTCAGCCGCGCAGCGCGCTCGCCTTCATCCGCGTGGTGGACGCTGCGATATTTCTCTTCGAGTTTTTCGATGGATTGCGCCTCCTCCGGCAGCTCGGCAGCACGCCGCAGTAATAAAATCAAGCTGATTGGCGCTCGCGGGCAATAGGTCCGTGAGAGGGAAGTGCCGGGATTAAACCGATTTCGTCATGCGGCGGATGTCATATCGACGAAGATATGTTGCAACCGGATGGAGTGACCGCCGGGCTGCTGCAGCAACCTTGCATTAGGGCCGGATGGCGACGAGCGTCAGGCCGCGTTGCTCGCACCAGGAGAAAAATTGGCTGCAGGCCGGGCGTATGTCCGGCGCGTGTGCGGATTGCGGATGTTGGCGGTGAACGCGGCTGTGGTAGCCGCCGCGGTAATATCCGAAGCCACCGCCGAACAGAAGTATTAGAAGAATAATTATGAGGATCAATTCTATGGCAAAACTCCTTTCTCAGCGTTGAGGCCGCGCAGTTCGTAGCTACAAACGCTCGCTAAGTGACTTCTGGCGACGAAAGTCGGGCCCGGGCGAGTCCGGCGAAGTGGCCATTCGGATGTTGCTCCAGGTAGGCCTGAAGCTCCTCGCGCCGATTGCTGTCCTTGACGGAGTTCCAGAAGGCAAGATCGAGAGCTTCCGCGGCATCGTCTGCGGGTGTCGGCGCCACAGCGCCAGTAGGTGAGAGCGCGGCTGCATCAAGTCGTGTTCGGGCGAGCGAAGCGAAGGTGCCCTCCGGATACTGCTCGAGGTAGGATTCGAGCTCGGCAGGGCTACCGTCTTTGACGCTGTCCCAAAGGGCGAGCTCGAGGGCGACCTCGTTGTCGGCGGACAGTTCGGAGATCGCCGCCGGAGCGGAAGGCAATCCCGGTTCATCAGCCGTTTCCTCGGAGGGCGGGACCTCTTGCTTGGGTATATCCTCACCGATGCGTAGCCGAAACGCTCGGATCGGGTGTGCGATGTTCTTGACCAGCTGCTCGCCCAGATCCTCAAAGGCCATGCCGCCGCGATGCCGCAGGTGATCGCGCACGCCCCGCGAGACGCAGATCTCGCCGCCCTTGACCAGGCCCTCGAGCCGGGCAGCGACGTTGACGCCATCGCCGAAGATATCGCCCTCCTTGACCATGACGTCGCCGACATTGACGCCGATCCGGAAGCGCATCCGTCGCCCTTCCGGCTCACCATCGTTCGCGCCTTCAAGTGCTCCTTGGATCTCGACCGCGCAATGAACCGCGTCGAGCACGCTCGCGAATTCGGCGAGCACGCTGTCGCCGGCTGTGTTCGCGATCCGGCCTCGATGCCGCGCGATGAGGTCGTCGACAAGGCCGCGACGGGCGGACAACGTTGCCATCGTCGCTTCTTCGTCGCCGTGCATCAGGCGGCTATAGCCCTCGACATCCGCGGCAAGGATTGCCGCCAGACGTCTCTCAAGCGGAGGAGCCTCCATCCGAAAAGCCTTTACCCTTCGATGAAATGACCGAACGCCATCAGCGGCCGGATGCGGTCGCAGATGATCTTGGTGATTGCGAGCATTGGCGTTGAGAGGATTGCGCCGGGCACGCCCCACATCCAGTACCAGAACACCAGCGAGAGGATGACCAGCACCGGGTTTATGGTGAAGCGCCGGGCAAGCAGCATTGGCGTCACCGTCTCGCCTTCGACGAGATGAATGAGCAGGTATAGCCCGGCCGGCAGAAATGCGCCCCACAGCGCGGTGATGGACAAAAGACCTGCGAGCACGAAGACCACAACGCCGATCATAGGTCCCAGGATCGGGATATAGTTGAGCAGGAAGGCGACCGTTCCCCACAGCACGGGGTCGCCCACCCCGCAGAGCGCCATGACGGTGCCGGTTGCCACGCCCACGGCCAGGTTCATGATTGTTATCGTAAACAGGTAGGCCGATACATCGCTCTCGATCTGCTGGGAGATGTCGACCGCCTGTCGCTTATTCTTGAATCGCGGGAGGATTTCGACAAGGCGCCTAAGAAAGGTGTCGCCGCTGACGAGGAGGAAAAAGAGTACAAGCACCGTCTCGAGGAGCCCGCTGGCGAAAGAGCGAGTGCCGCTGAGCAGTTGGTTCGACAGCCCTGAGCCTTGCAGCGCCACGGGCACGGCTTTGGGTTCACCCCCTTGCGTTAAGCCCTGGGCCTGATCGATGAATTTCTGGAATGCCGCGATCGGCCGGCTCAGAAAACTGAGGCGTTCCTCCAATTTGGGAATCCCAGTGGGCAGCTTCTGCGCCCAGCTGGCCGCCGGTCCCGATAACGCCGCCCCCAGCCCGCCGAGCGTGCTAAACAGCACCAGGATGACGAGCATGGCCGCAACCCAGCGCGGCACACGCACCCGCTCGAGCACCCGCATCGCCGGCGTCAGCACAAGGCTGAGTACGAAGGCGAGCACGATCGGCAAGACGATCTCGGCCGCCACATAACAGGCGGCAAGCACCGCGAAAAGAAAAAGGCCGCCCAGGAACACGGTATTGATATTGGACGGTATCGGCAGATCGTCTTCATCGGCGGGCGCAGCAGCGATCGGCGCGGCGGCCGAGGGACGGTCAGCTGCCTTTCGGCTGGCGAGCGATTTGAGTTTGTCTATGGCCGTCATTGATAGACCACATGAAACAGGTAAGGCCGGATGATGACGGGAATGGCGATGCCCGGAAACCAAAGTAGGATGGCACGCAAGACAACTTCCTCTTGCAGTTACCCGGCAGGCTCGTGCCGACAGGTTTGGTTAAATAAATCCACTGGCTCAGCGCCGCTGCGACGAGTATCAGGCCGCCTGCGGGAGAGCCGCCGAAGAACGGCGTTCCTCCATATCCAAAACCTTGCGAAGGATATCGCAACCGCGGGACAGGCGCGAGCGGGCCGTGCCGACCGGAATCTTTAGAATTCCGGCTGCATCCTGATAGGACATGCCTTCCAGGCCCTCGAGCAGGATCACCTGTCGCTGCTCCGCAGAAAGCTGGGCTAGACCTCGGCAAGCTTGGGAACCTGCCGCATGTTAACACATTCCTCGTGGACGACTGGTGCTTTAGCGCTCGCGAGAGGTGTAGCCGGGCTCACTGCTGTTGCCAGATGCCGGTCCTGGTCGGCGCGTTCACGCGCATGCTTGTTTGCCTCGTGGCGCCCAATGATACAGCCTGCACCAGCACCCAACGTGCCCCGCCACCCCGCCGACCGCTGCACCTTTCAGGCAGCCCGCAGCCTGTACCGGTGCGGGAGTCAACCAGGCAGCTAACGCAAGGGTCAAAGCCGTTGGCATCAGAATCGATTTCATGGAGAGCTCCTTCCTTCTACGGAGTTGAATGGGCATGGCTACGCTGACGCAAGTCGGGATCCGACAGCCATTGCAGGGTGAACAGGTGCGCTCAATCGGGCCCAGTGACCGCAAGGCGCCAAACACGTGGTCCGTCGCGCCGACAGTGTCGGTGTAATGCTCGGCGATGAAGAGGACTGCCTTCTCCTCCTGCGTCCGCGCGCTAAACGTCCAGTGCGGTACGGGGACGGCAGTTTCGACAATGCCTAAGAGCGAAAAGAGCCGGCAATCGTAAGTTCGACATCCTCGCGGTCGGTGAGCGTAAACCGTGCATCCCTCAGGCCCAAGATGAACGCAGCTTCCGTCTTCACGACGGCGAAGCGTTTGGCCTCCGTCCTCGTGCGTTTCGATGTCTAGATGCCTGATGTCGTCTTGCGGCTCGACTTCAATGCGCGGGTGATAGCAGCACATACGGCATCCGTTGCACGGAACACCGTTCAACCCCTTTTTTAGAAAGGTAGCGACACTCCCTCCGTCTCGCACAATCGTTTCGACCCTACGCTCTTCGTTGGTTTGCTCGTCTAACTCGATGACGGTCTCCGTCCGCTCCGCAGGCTGTTGCCTTCGACGCTTCGCTTCGCCCATGCGATCGCGATCCTTCCCTTCCAACGGCGTCGATTCTTACCCGCCTGAACGCCCGATTCGCCAGCGTTCTGGATGAAAACTCGCCGTGCGCAAATTGGGCGTCGCGCAGCAACACGCTTGTTGTTCTCCGTTGCTAGTCTAGCTCGCCCTGGACGGGGCCAAAGATCTAAACCTCACCCCATGGGAGGCGCGCGGTTCTACCGGAGGAAGGAGGATCCATGCCGCAGACGCCCGGCGCCGTTTCTCGGAGGCTAATGGGACATGGTCGCGGAACACGGATGCGACCAATTTGTTGCTTTATTATATCTACTTATTAACCGAGCGCGGCGGCGGCAGGACATCCTGCCAGTGCCGCTCGTGAGGAATTCTTGCTCGAAACACGCGCCAGATATCGATCTCGGATATCACGCCCGATAGCGAACGTCCGGAAATCGCCGTAACCGATCTGAGGTCTTATTGCATTGAGACCGGGCGGCGCGCGGCGACTACAAAGATGGTCGCCGGCAGCCGGATCGGGCCGGAACTGGCTTCGGCGGCGAACGCCGCTTCGATCTCGCGCGCGATCGTCTGGCGCATCAGCTCGGCCGGCGTCTTCTCCTCGATGAGCCTCGCCGTCGGTCCCATCATCATTGCCTGCTGCGCTTCTTCTTCGGGGCTGCCGCCGATGATCGTTGGGTGGGCCCGCTCGACCGTGACCTCGGCGAATCCGGCCTCCGCCAGAAACCCACGGATATAGTCGGGGTCGGCGAAGGCGAGTGGGCTGGGGACGTTGGCGGGCTGCGGCGCCGGCGGTCCCAAATGCCGGAGCGCGATGTCGTAGGAGATCAGCCAATGCCGGTTCTCCTCGAGCGGCGCCCAGCAGGCGAAGGTGAGGCGTCCCCCCGGTTTCAGCGCGCCACCTATGTTGCGAAAGGCCGCCGTCGGATTGGCGAAGAACATGACGCCCATGCGCGAGGTCGCTAGATCGAAGGCGGCCGGTTCGAACTCAAACACCTGCGCGTCCCCGAGCAGTAACTTGACATTGTGCAGCCCGCGCTGCTCGACACGCTGGCGCGCGACCCCGAGCATCGGCTCGGAGATGTCGACCGCCACGAGGCGGCCGTGATCGCCGACCGCTGCGGCCAGCGGCACAGTTAATGCGCCGGTGCCGCAGCCGATTTCCAGCACGTTCTCGCCACCGGTAATGCCCAAACGCGCCAGCAGTAACGCAGTGCTTTCCTGATTGCGCCGCTCCCTGAACCCTGGGGCCGCTACCCAGCGCGGCCCGGCGACCGTATTCCAATAGCGGCGCTGCGCCGCGTTAGCGTCGAGGACTTCCTCGGCCATGTCGCAGATCCTCCTGTCTCGGCCGGCACCGCGCCGATCGTAGCGCAGCTACGCGCAAGACGGCCAGCTCGACCTGGCGCCGACCGTCTTAGTCGATACTGATCGCGATCCACACACGCTGGCTGACGATCACGGTCGGCGTCGCGCACCCGAGCGAATGATTGCCTCGGCCTCGTGCCCAGAATCGATCCACGATCGCTGTCGCCGGTTTGATCTCAGGACGGGAATTTAGATTGGCGATCAGCGCGACCCTCGAGATGGGGAAAGGCAGCAAAGGCAGCCTGCTTGGCGACGCGGCTCTTCGCCGGATCGGAAATCTGCGGGTCGTCGAAGATCGAGGAGGGACTCCAGGCTCATTGTAAAAACCAGCTCTCGTTCACGGTCAACTGGCCGGCATTAGCAAGCTCAATCCTCGAAGACGCGGGACCCGTTTTTACAAATCGGAGGTGCGGAGCGATCTCGCCAGTGCGCAGCACGCCGTACCGACGCCGGCAAGCCTGCCCCTCGCGCGCGCGAGGGGATAAAAACTCACGCCCCAACAAGTGTTTACTTCCAAACCCGTCGACCGGACCTTTCGATGCGGCATAGGTGCTAGCGCCGTCGATTGCGCTGAGCGAGACTACGGCACCCCAAGCTGAATTTTTCGTATGGGTGTTCGCAGTCCGTGCCGCCGACGACTGGAACTACCTGCGCAGCTGGCTGATCGCTGTCTCGGTACCACGTAACGCGACCCGAATACCAAGCCGCTCACCCTCATCGTGAATACGCTCGAGTTCCGCGGCGAGCTCCGCCATGTCCGACTGACCGCGGCCGCACGCCGCCAGGGCTCGGCCGCGCGCGATGTAAAAATCGGCGAAAGGCAGCGGTTCCGAGCGGGTATAGTGTTCCAACTCCGCCACAGCGCGCTCCACGCAGTCCCAATTGCCGGCTTCGAGGTAGACCTCGATCGCATCGCGCGGAAACAATAGATGATTGTGGCTCACAGCGCCCGCCCGAAGCAGCTCTTCGGCCTCCTCCAATGCTGCCTGGCGCGCCGTCGGGTTGTCGCTCGCTAAGGCGAGTGCGCCAAGTGCGAAGGGGCCGAGAAAGGCGATGCTCGTGTCGCGACTGATCTTGACGGCCTCTTCTGCGTTGGCGAGCGCCTCCGCCCGACGTCCAGCTAACCGGTGAAGCTCCGCCTGAAATACCAGCGCTTCGGTCTCAAAGCGCCGGGCGCCGAGTTGTTGCGCCAGCGTCAGGGCGGCTTCTGCGTCTCGACACGCCCCTTCGAAATCCATCAGAGCGTGCCGGCAGAAGAATGCCGCGTGGTGGCCAACCATTTCCGCCCGGCGATGTCCAACTCGCGCCGCTCGGTCGATCGCGGCGTCAGCGACCGCGAGCGCGCCTCTCGTGTCGCCGGCAAACCATTGGGTGAAGGCCATCATCGGCCGGTTCGCCACTTCGATGCGGCCGAAGCCGTGCCGTTCACTGAGTTCGACGCACAGGCGGAACCGGTTGTATGCGCTGATCATCCTTCCGCGAACGTACTCGGCGTCGCCGAGACCGCCGAGGGCCATGGCTTCAAGCTCGACCGCGCCGGCACGCCTCGCTAATTCCAGGGCGATCCCATGTTCCCGCAGGCAGCCCTCTATGTCCCCTCGCGGAAAACATAAATTGCCGCGCAGGAAATGAATTCGGGCCTGCTCCGCGAGGAGAGCGTATTGCACGGCGACCGCTTCGGCCTGCTCCAGATCCGCCAGCGCACCCGGAAGATCATCGGTCACCCGCTTCACTGCCGCGAGCCCGATCCATGCCGCGCAACGCTCCTGGTCGTCGACGGCTGCATTGAGTGCCGCCTGATAGGCGCGACCCGCCTCCGGCATAGCGCCGAAGTCGTGCAAAATTTCACCTTGCAGGCAGGTCAGCGCAAAACAGTCGGTCCGATCGGAGGCGACCGCGAGACCGCGCTCGACAAGCTGCAGCGCCGCTTCCTGACGATATTCGGCCGCCTGCGAGCGAGCCGCGACCAGATAAGCTCGCGCGGCCTCGGGATCTTCGGCCCGATCGAGATGTTCGGCGCGCAACACCAAATCACGATTGGCATACCATTCCGCTGCGCGCCGGTGCAGCTCCCGCCGCCGGCTCCGGAGCAAGGTGTCATAGATTGCGTCCCGGATCAGCGCGTGCGTGAACAGAAAGACGTCTCCACTCGCTTGCTGTGGTCGCACCAGGAGTCGCGATACCAGACGATCGGCGACGTAGTCCGCGCTATCGAGCAGATACGCTAGAGCCGAGTTTACGAACCGCTGGCCGAGGACTGAGGCAGCCTGCACCGCCGCCTTATCCACCGGATCAAGCCGATCGATGCGCTCCTGGACCAGACTCTGAATTGAACCGGGCACCGCAACGGCGTGGCTCTCATCGGCATGACGAAGGAGCTGATCAAGAAAAAGCGGGTTGCCGGCGGCACGCTCGACGCAGCGCGCTGCGAAAGTCTTATTCGCCGCGATCAACGCCTCGGCAAGAGCGCGGGCATCGTCCGATGGCAGAGGACCGAGATCGATTGTCGTTAGCGAGGCACCTGCCGCTTCCGTACGCCATGCCTCATCCAGCGGATCGCCTTCGATCCGCGACGTCATGATAAAGAGGACGGGGTGTTGCGCCGCCGTGATCGTCAATCTGGCCAAGTGCCGTAGAACCGGCTGGTCGGCCCAATGGAGATCTTCGACAATCAACAGACGTGGTCGCTGCCGGGTCTTGCGATCGAGGATGCGGGCCATGACGCGCTGCCGCCCATAGCTCCGCGTGCCACTATCCATGGCCTCGTAGATGGGCCTCAGCTCCGGTGGCTGCGGCAGGGTGAGGAGATCATTGAGAAAGGCCGCATCATCTATCGCCACCACACCCGAGGACAGTGCCGCAGCCGCCGCGGCGCGAGCCGTCTCTGTATCGCTGGTGACCTCAACGCCAAGTAAGCCGCGCGCAAGCGCACGGATCGCGTCGTGCCCCGCGCCGCCGCCGAAATCGAGCACCAGCGCGACATGACACGCAAACCCGATCTCCGTCGACGCCCGCTGGATCTCCTCGATCAGGCGCGTCTTGCCGATCCCGGCCTCGCCGCGAACATATATGGCTTGGCCACGGCCGGTCTCGCGGCACGCCGCCAGCGCCGTCTCCAGTATGCGAAGTTCAGCACGCCGACCGACAAATGGCCGATGGTCGCGTGCAGCCGGTCGTAAGCCGCGAAGACGCCATGCCTGAACTGGTTCGGCAAAGCCTTTGATGTCCAACGTGCCGGCGTCGACGCAATCCAACCGCTCCGCGAGTGCGCCATATGTATCATCCGACACCAAGATTTCGCCCGCCTCGGCGGCGTCTGTAAGGCGCGATGCGAGGTTTGCCGCGTTACCAGTCACGGTGTACTCGCTGTATGTCGCACTGCCGGTTCGGCTGGCGACGACTTGGCCGCCAGCGACGCCGATATGGACGCCGACCGGGCGGTCGACATGAGCCGATACCTCAGGGATCGCGGCTTGAATAGCCAATGCAGCGCGCGCGGCACGCTCGGCATCGTTGTCGTGCGCAACAGGCGCACCGAAGACTGCCATCACGCAGTCGCCAATGTGCCTGGCGATATGTCCGCCATGGTGTTGGATAATACCGTCCACGCGATCGAAGAATTGCTGGAGTAGGGCGTGGACCTCTTCAGCATCGAGCCGCTGCCCCCACTCCGTGTAGCCGGAGAGATCGGCAAACAGCACCGTCACCTGGCGACGCTCGCCAATCGGGTCGACCGGTGACGCCGACAGTATCCTTGCCTCTCGCGCGTCATCGGACGCGGGCGAGGCGGAAACGCGCAAGGCGGCAATCGCGTCGAGCAATTTGCGGCGGTGGCCCACAGGGATGACGCCGAGTTCCTTGAGATCTTCCGTCGTGAGCTGGAGCAGCACGTCCGGCCCTATCGCGTTGTCACGAAACGCCTGCTCGTACTGACCCAAACCAAGGTTGCGCAACCAAGCCGAGAGGTCCATGCCGGACTCCTGCTCGTATGGAGGTCGTTATGCGCTCAACTTCGATCGAATTTTTGCATCCGGGCAGATTAGTGGGTTTGTCGTGTAATAGAAACATTTTAGAGGTCCTCGATTTCGTGGCGCAGCCCGAGCGGCTGTGCGCCCATGACTCAGGCCAATGTCCCGCACACCGCCTCTAGGCCGCGGCGTGGCGCCGTTCGGGACGCTCTTGGCCACTGAGTATGGCAAGCCGGTCGCGGTCGCTGCCGATACCGGTGCCGACCTCAAGACCCTCCCCCTGGTCGCCGCCGAGAAAAATGAAGAGACGCTACAGACTACTGCCGAGCTCATGACGGACGGCACGGTCAAGGGTCGGTCCAAGACAACCGCCTCCGGGCCGTTTAGCGTGACACTCCGGCTGGCTGCCGCCGGCATCGAAGCGGGCGGGCGCCAGCAAATGGCCGCAACCCAGCTGAGAAAGCTCGGCTGGGCCGGCACAGGTACCTACGATTTCGATCCGCCGCGCGATGGCCTGGTCCCCAGCTACGCTATCACGGGATTTTTCCAACTCGAACAGCGGCCCGACCTCCTCGACGGCAAGGCATTTGCACTCCCGACCGGACTGCGCTTGCTCGTTCAGCCTGGCGAGTTTCTGCTGGGCTGCGCGCTCGCCATCCGTCGCACCGCCTCATGAAGAGTGGGGGCGCTGCCGTCGTGGAAGTAGGGCGGCGTCGTTGCCACATTGCGCAGGCTCGGTACCCGCAGGATTTCGGGTTTTGGCGAGGCGAGCGGATGAAAGATGCCGTGACGCTCAAACAGGTTGCCGCCGACATTGACACCCCAATGGCAGGAGACACAGCCGAGCGACTTGAACAGCTGATAGCCGTTAAGCTCCTCGGCCGAGGGGAGGGAGGGCTGCGGCG
>Ga0209526_10001646_pt1 | contig 15022 bp, 13 predicted proteins | sample JacPinW_OM2H0_M1_FD_188566 | JGI IMG/M metagenome (GOLD analysis project Ga0209526, IMG submission 188566) | Forest soil microbial communities from Algoma, Ontario, Canada - Jack Pine, Ontario site 1_JW_OM2H0_M1 (SPAdes) (version 2) | ecosystem: Environmental > Terrestrial > Soil > Boreal... | reverse complement strand
TGGGCGCGATCATCATCTTGATCAGCTTCACGAAGCCGTCGCCGAGCGGTTTCATCTGCTCGGCCACTTGCGGATAGAAATAGCCGAGCAAGACGCCGATAACGATCGCGGTCAAGACCTGGAAATAAAGATGCGTGTAGATCGGCTTGCGTGGTGCTGCAATTGCGGCGGTAGCCGCTGTGCTCGCCTGCATAGCGTTCTCCCTTTTTCCCGGCGCCCTCGGCGTGAGGCCGCGCGCTGTTCTTGTTTTTGCGGGCGCGCGCGCCGCTGTTTTTCTATCACGCCGTGTGCAAGCCGGCAGCTAAAAAATTGCGACCGGCAAAAAGGAATTCGGTCGCGGCTGGGCAGCTCGCACGTTGGCGCTTTTAACGCTTGCGCTGCAAGAGCCTTAAGAGGGAATCGTACGCCACCGAACTACACAGCTGCTCATACGCTCTGCACGTTGGGACATGATCAGGAGATATCAGCCATGTAGCGGATTTAAGAATCCGCTTGCGTATCAGATAATGGCATGGCGCACCTTGGCCGATACCCATTCGCTTAGCACCACGGTCGCAACAACCCGAGTACGGTGGATTCGCGGATGTTGATGTCCCATCGGAACACCAAGACCCCGGCAAAGGCCGGCATTACCTGAGGAACGATGCCGTAGGCCGTCACTTGCGCGTTGCTCGCTCCGGTCGCGCGCACCGCTTCGACTTGGCTCGCATCGATCTCTTCGATCGCCTCGTAGAGGAGCTTGGCGCAGAAGCCGATCGAGCGAAGCCCTATGGCCAGGATGCCGGCGAGCACCCCAGGTCCCACGATGGTGACCAGCATCAACGCCCAGATCAAGGAATTGATGGAGCGTGACGACACGATGATAAAAAGGGCGAGCGGCCGCGCCAGGATCGCACTCGGCGTCGTATTGCGCGCGGCGCAATATGCGACCGGGATCGCTACGAGGACGCCGATTGCAGTGCCGAGCGTGGCGATGTTGACCGTCTCCCAAAGTGGCCGCCAGAGCTTTGCCATGAAGCTCCAGTCGGGCGGCACCATGCGGGCCGCGAGGTCAGCGGCTTGCGCCGGCGCATCCAGCACAAACGGCCAGATTGTCTTCTCGGAGATGAGTTGCCAGCACGCAAGGAAGATCGAGGCACCGGCGAGCCACGCCGCCCAGATCGCGATTTGCGCGAGCGGGGTGCGGCGTCGCCAGACTTTTGCGTCACCTTCAATGCCAATCGCCATTATCTTACCCACTCGCGCAAGTAGCCGGAGCAATACTCTGCCAGCATGACGAGCCCGATAATGATGAGCAGGATGGCAGCGGCGGAATCGAACTCGTAGCGCTCGAACGAGGTGTTGAGGGTCGCGCCGATGCCGCCAGCGCCCACGATTCCAAGCACTGCCGACTCGCGGAAGTTGATGTCCAGGCGATAAAGTCCAAGTCCGATCATGCGCGGCATGACCTGCGGCTGAACCCCGAAATTGATCCATTGCAGGAAGCCCGCGCCGGTCGCGCGTACGGCCTCCGCCTGCGCAGGATGCATGTCTTCGATATCCTCAGCGAGGAGCTTTCCGTAAAAGCCGATGGTCGCGAAGGCGAGCGTGACAAACCCTGCGAATGGGCCGAAGCCGAACAGCTTTACAAAAAAGATCGCGAGAATGACCTCCTGGAAGCTGCGCGACAGTGCCAGGAAAGCACGGCACAAGTAGAAGACCGGTGCTGGGGCGATGTTCCTGGCGGCTCCGATTCCAACCGGGATCGAGATGGCGATACCCACAACGGTGGAGACCACGGTCATCCAGATGCTTTCCGCGATACCCTCCACAATCTCTCCCCAGCGACTCGTAAAATCGGGCGGGAAGAACGCGGCAATGAACCGCGCGCCGCGCGGCAAGCCTTCCCAGACCCGCGCCCAGTTCACCTCCGTCGTGCCGAACGCGAGCCCGAGATAGATCACGCCGCCCAAGCCCAGCAGCCAGCGTAGCCACGCCCGTTTGATGAGCGGCGGCGGCCGCCAGCGGCGCGATACGGCGGCTGCGGCTGTCATGCTCACCCTATGATATGATGCCCACAGGCGATGCGACGCAGCTATGTCAGCCCGGCCATGCGGTCGCGGTCGGGTTGCGGCGGCTGGAGCGCGACGGCATGAACTGCAGCGCCTTCATCCTCCACCTCGCGTATGCTGGCTGACCAGTCCTCTTCGCCGTAGATCCGAGTGAGCACCTCAGCGGTTAGCCCAGCCGGTGGCCCGTCATAGACGACCTCACCGAGGCGCAGGCCCACGATCCGCTCCGCGAAGCTCTGCGCCAACATGACGTCGTGGATGTTGATGATGGCCGAGAGCGGTTTGCGTTCTGCGCACAATTCCTTCATCAACCGCATGATCTGTCGCGAAGTCCTGGGGTCGAGCGAGGCCGTCGGCTCGTCCACCAGCAAAAGCTCCGGGGTCTGAATCAACGCCCGGCATATGCCGACGCGCTGTCGCTGTCCCCCGGAAAGCTCATCGGCGCGCTTGTCCGCCATCTGGTCGAGACCGACGCGGGCAAGCAAGCGGAACGCCTCGTCGATGTCGACTTGCGGAAAGCGCCGGAACCAACTCTGCCAGAAACCGACATAGCCGAGCCGTCCACTGAGCACGTTCTCCATGACGGTGAGCCGCTCGACCAGGGCGAATTCCTGAAAAATCATGCCGAGTCGGCGGCGGGCACGCCGTAACCCGCTGCGGCCGAGAGTAGTGATCTCAGTGTTGTTGAGAGTAATCGTCCCGGCGGTCGGTTCGACCAGCCGGTTGACGCAGCGGATAAGCGTCGATTTCCCTGCCCCTGAGGGCCCGATGAGCGCCATCACCTGGGAGTCGGGGATTTCGAGGCTCACTCCCTGCAGCGCCACCTCGCCCGTCCGGTAGCGCTTCGTCAATCCCCTGATCCGAAGCATGTTCGAATGGCCCGGTCGTCTTGCCGGGTTGCTCGCTCACTAGAACGGGCGCTGCTGCCCCAATGAGGTGTGCGCCCGTTCAGGTCTTAGCCCAGCATCACTTGCAAGTGTATTTCACTCCTGTGGCGGTGTCGATCTTGCGGATGACGCTCCAGTCCTTCTGATAGGTAATTGGCAGGAACCGGTCCTCGTTCTTGAACTCGGCTTTCAGCGCGGAGCCTTCCCACGGATACGTGAAGAACGCATCCTTGGTCTGGTCGATCAACTTCGGATCGAGATTATAGGCATAGCCGTAACCCGTGGTCGGAAAAGTCTCCGATTTGTAGATCGAGCGGATCTTGGAGCGATCGACCACTTTGCGTTCAAACATTCGGAACATCACCTCGTTCGCAATCGCAGCCGCATCGTAATCCTTGTTGGCGACCCCAATGACCGAATTGTCGTGCTTGCCCGAGAAGACAGGCGTGAAGTCACGGTCGGCCACGAGATTGAATTCAGCTGCGAGAATGGCCGATGGCGCCTTGAACCCTGAGTTGGAGGTCGGCGAGGTGAAAGCGACCTTTTTACCCTTGAGGTCCGCCGGTGTTTTGATTGCACTATCGGCGGGCACGATGATTTCCATTTCGTAGCCGAACTGACCGTTCTGGGTTCCCATGATAGCGAAAGGCACGAAGCCCGCGCAGTTTACCGCAATCGGAACGGAGCCGGTGTTGAAGCCAGCCACATGCAGCCGGCCGGAACGCATTGCTTCGATTTGTGCCGCGTTGGACTGAACCGGGAAGAATACAACCTTCTTGGACGTCGTCTTCTCCATGTGTTTGATGAAGCCGTCCCACGCCCTGGCGTACACGGCCGGATCTTCGACCGGCGTATACGCGAAGATCAGCGTGGAAGGATTGACAAATTGTTTGGGGTCCGTCGGCGGGTCGGCGACAAGGTCTCCGTTACGGTCGCAATAGGCCTTGTCCAGCTCCCCTCGGGGGCAGTCCTGCGCGAGTGCCGCACCAAGCGGACTGATAGCGAAAATCACAAGTGCGACGAGCCAAGCAGCAATTGCATTCATCGACGATAACATGTCGGTTCTCCCACCCAGAGCCATCGGAATGTTTCGCACGCAGACACCAGTTTTTACCATGAACACGTCAAATCAATGGATTTCCGGCTCCGGAATGCCTTCGGCGCCTTCGAGGAAGTCAAAATCACAACCGTCATTGGCCTGACGAGTGTGCTGAGCAAACAAGCGGTAGTAGCCGCGCGGATAATTTCGTGACGGCGCCTTATAGGCTTTGATGCGTTCGGCGATCTCCGCATCGCTCAACTCGAGGTGGATCGAGCGCTTGGATACGTCGACGCTGATGCGATCGCCGTTGCGCACCGCGGCGAGCGGCCCGCCGATCTGTGCTTCCGGCGCGACATGCAGGATGCAGGCGCCGTAGCTCGTGCCGCTCATCCGGGCGTCGGAAATCCGCAACATGTCGCGCACGCCCTGACGCAACAGCTTTTTCGGAATCGGCAGCATGCCCCATTCCGGCATGCCCGGACCGCCGATCGGGCCCGCATTGCGCAGAACCATCACGTGGTCCGCGGTGACAGGGAGGTCGAGATCATTCACCGCTTTGGTCATCTCGTCGTAGCTGTCGAACACCAGCGCGGGCCCGGTGTGATGGAGCAGTCGCGGGTCAGCTGCGGGCGGCTTCATCACGCATCCGTCGGGAGCGAGATTGCCGTAGAGAATCGCGGTGCCGCCGGAGGCGGCGATCGGATCATTGAGCGGTCGAATGACGTCGTCGTCATATACCTGCGCACCGGCAATGGCGTCCACCATCGTGCCAGCGACCGTGCGCGCATCGAGATGCAGCATCGGCTTGAGCCGCGAGAGGAGCGCCCGCGTTCCCCCGGCGATGTGAAAATCCTCCATCAACCACTTGCCCGACGGCCGCAGATTGACAATGACGGGCACGCGGCTTGCGACCTCGTCGAAATCGTTGAGGCTGATTGGCACGCCGGCGCGCCGGGCGATCGCCACGAGATGCACCATGGCATTGGTCGAGCCCGCAAGCGCGCTGTGCACGACGAGCGCATTCTCGACCGACTTGCGGGTGAGAATGTCTCGCGGCTTGAGATCCTCCCAGATCATCTCGACGATGCGCCGGCCACAGGCGCAGGCCATGCGCGGGTGAGCGGCATCGGCCGCCGGGATTGAAGCTGCCCCGGGCAAGGTGAGCCCGAGCGCCTCGGCAATGGTCGTCATGGTCGAAGCGGTGCCCATGGTCATGCAGGTGCCGGCGGAGCGCGCGATGCCTGCCTCCATGTCGTTCCACTCGCGCTCGGTGATGTTGCCCGCTTCCTTCTCGGCCCAGTATTTCCACACATCAGATCCGGACCCGAGGATGCGTCCGCCGAAATGGCCGCGCATCATGGGTCCTGCCGGCATGAAGATCGCGGGCAGATTCATCGAGATGGCGCCCATGATGGTCGCCGGAGTGGTCTTGTCGCAGCCGCCCATCAGCACCACGCCATCGACCGGATGCTGGCGCAGCAGCTCCTCCGTCTCCATGGCGAGAAAGTTGCGATAAAGCATGCTGGTCGGTTTGACGAACTGCTCGGAGAGCGACATGGCCGGCAGCTCCACCGGAAAGCCCCCCGCCTGCCAGACCCCGCGCTTGATCGCCTCGACGCGCTCGGGAAAATGCGTGTGGCATTGCGCGAGATCGCTCCAGGTATTGATGATCGCGACCACCGGCTTGTTGAGAAAATCCTCGCGCGCATAGCCCATCTGCAGCGCGCGCGAGCGATGACCGAACGAGCGCAGGTCGGTCGCGCCGAATGTGCGCTGGCTTCTAAGATCGGCGAGCGTCTTGCGCGGCATTTGCTTTGCTCCTGACCGAAGATGCTGGATCCAAGCGCGGGCTTGCGATGCAAATCATTGGCGGCTGCACCTGCGAAATCGTGGTTCCATGGCGCTTCCCTTCATATCGACGCGGTCCTTGCCATCAGGAGGACAACCGCTTGCCTATCTCTTGTTTGCTTTTCTCCACGCTTCGAAGTCTTTGCGCGTTTGCTCATCCGTTGCAGGATAAAGCCCGAGGATGGAACGGCCCTTGAGGACTTCCTCCGTCACAAAATCCTCGAAAGCCGTCATCTCGGTTGTCTCGTCGGCGATCTCGTCCACAAGATGCGCTGGGATAACCACGACACCTTCCCCGTCGCCAACAATCACGTCGCCTGGAAAGACCGGAGCATCGCCGCAGCCGATCGGGCCATTGATGTCGATGGCCTGGTGCAAGGTGAGATTCGTGGGAGCGGCCGCACGGTTGTGATAGGCGGGAAACGGAAGCTTTCGCAGCTCCGGCGTATCGCGAAAGCCGCCGTCCGTCACCACGCCGGCGCAGCCGCGCACCATCAGGCGAGAGATGAGGATTGAGCCGGCGGAAGCGGCGCGCGGGTCCTTGCGGCTGTCGATCACGAGCACGGCGCCCGGCGGACACTGCTCGATCGCAACCCGCTGGGGATGATTTCGATCGCGAAAGACCTCGATTGGGTTGAGGTCCTCCCGTGCCGGCATGTAGCGCAGCGTGAAGGCGATCCCCACCATGGGCGTCGCGGCGGGATTGATCAGATGGACATCCTGAATCCATTGATGGCGCAAGCCGCGCTTGAAGAGCGCGGTCGTGAGCGTGGGCGTTGAGACCTTTTTGAGTTTGTCGCGGCTCTGAGGAGACAGACTGGACATGGACAACTTCTCTCCATCTGATGCCTTTATGACCGCAACGCCGTCGCGGGGGCGACCCCTACTGGACGGGAGCAGTTCTTCGCCGTTCTATTTTTCCGCAGCCTTCGAGATAGCCGACGTGAACGCATAAGCATAGAAGTCGTACCACTCGACGAGATTGCCGGAGGATGCGGCGATAATCGCGATGATGCGCCGGCGCCGATCGGCACTGTCGGCCGGTGCGGACAAGGGAATGGATCCCGCGATCGTGCTCATGTTTCCTCCATCTGATTTTCATGACGTTTTGCGCGATTTTGAGCCACGCGGTTCAAAGAGTCGAGGCCGACAAAAGAGAGAGCAGGCTGCGATGCGATGACTAGTTCTTTCGCCTGGACCGCCATCGCGGATCAATCAAAGCCGGGAGTGAGATTGGCATGCACCAGGCGGTGGGATATCGTGCGAGCAGACGGCAAGGAGCCAGTATGGAAGAGCAACTGCGCCGTGACGCTTTGGAGTATCACCGCTTTCCGACGTCCGGAAAGATCTCCGTCGCGCCAACCAAGAGCCTTGTCAATCAGCGCGACCTCGCGCTCGCCTATTCGCCGGGTGTCGCCTACGCCTGCCTTGCCATCAAGGAGGATCCGCACGAGGCGGCCACTCTGACTTCGCGCGCCAATCTGGTCGCGGTGATCACGAACGGCTCCGCCGTGCTCGGCCTCGGCAATATCGGCCCGCTCGCGGGCAAGCCTGTCATGGAAGGCAAGGGTTGCCTGTTCAAGAAATTTGCCGGTATCGACGTCTTCGACATCGAGATCAACGAGAGCGATCCCGACAAGTTCGTTGCGATTGTAGCGAGCCTCGAGCCAACGTTCGGCGGCATCAACCTCGAAGATATCAAAGCTCCGGAATGCTTCTACATCGAACGTGCGCTCCGGCAACGGATGAAGATTCCGGTCTTCCACGATGACCAGCACGGCACCGCCATCATTGTGGCTGCCGCCGTTCTCAACGGCCTCACACTGGTCGGCAAGGATATTCGCAAGGTCAAGCTGGCGTGCTCGGGCGCGGGCGCAGCCGCGATTGCCTGTCTCGATCAGCTCGTGAGTCTCGGGCTGCCGGTGGAGAACATCCTGGTAACGGACGTGAACGGCGTCGTGTACGAAGGCCGCACCGAGGCGATGGACCCGATCAAGGCACGTTATGCCAGGCCCACCTCCGCACGCACGCTGGGCAACATCATCGAGGGCGCGGACATCTTTCTTGGTCTCTCCGCGGGCGGAGTGCTCAAGGCGGAAATGGTCAAGCGGATGGCGCGTGACCCCCTCATATTGGCGCTCGCAAACCCGAACCCGGAAATTGCGCCGGAAGAGGCGAAGGCGGTGCGGCCGGACGCAATCATCGCCACCGGCCGCTCGGACTATCCCAACCAAGTCAACAATGTTTTGTGCTTTCCTTTCCTCTTCCGCGGCGCGCTCGACGTCGGCGCAACAGCCATCAACGAGGAGATGAAGCTCGCCGCCGTGCGCGCTCTCGCCGAGCTCGCCCACGCGGAGATGTCGGACGTGGTCGCCGCCGCTTATGGCGAGCGCCGGCTGGAGTTCGGTCCCGAGTACCTCATACCGACACCATTCGATCCCCGGCTGATCGAGCGCCTCGCTCCTGCGGTCGCTAAGGCTGCGATGGATAGCGGCGTGGCGCTGCGACCGCTCTCCGATCTCGCTGCCTATCGCCAGCGCATGGCGCGATTCATGTATCAGTCCGGCGCAAGCATGGAGCCGGTATTCGCCGCCGCCAAGATCGCGCGCAAACGGATTGCGTTCGCAGAAGGCGAGGACGATCGCGTCTTGCGGGCTGCTCAGGTGATCATCGATGAAGGGCTGGCGAGTCCGGTCTTGGTCGGCCGTCCCGACGTGATCGCCGCACGCAGCAACGAGGTGGGTTTGCGGCTCAAGCCGGGGGCTGATTGCGAAATCGTCTGCTGCGAGACCGATCCCCGTTACGACGAATCCTGGCGTGATTACCATGCGCTGACGCGGCGCGCCGGCGTCACGCCGGCGCTCGCGCGGGAAGCCATGCGCAATCGTTCCACCTTGATCGCGGCAATGCTGCTGCGGCACGGTGACGTGGATTGCATGCTGTGTGGAACGTCCGGAGCCTTTTACGACCACCTCGGCTATGTCCGCCAGGTGATCGGCTTGCGCGCGGGCGTGCGCACCTGGGGGGCGATGAACATGCTCATCGTCGGCGGACGGCAGCTTTTCCTTTGCGACACCTACGTCAATCAGGATCCGAGCGCCGAGCAGGTGGCCGATCTCACGCTCCTTGCCGCCGAGGAGGTGCGCCGGTTCGGGCTCACGCCGAGCATTGCCTTGCTTTCGCACTCAAGCTTCGGGAGTGCCGATTCCCCCTCCGCCCAAAAAATGCGCGCCGCGCTTGCACTCGTTCAGGCGAAGGCGCCAGAACTTGCCGTCGAAGGCGAGATGCATGGGGACGCGGCCTTGTCAAAGCGAGTCCTTGATCGCGTCTTTCCGGATTCAAACCTGAGCTGCGAAGCAAACCTCCTGATGATGCCGAACCTGGACGCCGGCAACATCGCCTATAATCTTCTGCGCGCGGCGGCCGGCGGCGGAGTCACAGTCGGGCCGGTACTTCTGGGCACCGCGAAGCCCGCGCATATCCTCACGCAAACCGCGACGGTGCGAGGCATCCTCAACATGACCGCTCTGGCGGTTGTGGACGCTGCCCAGTCCGGCGTGCGCGAGAGCGCGAGAATGGCAGCCGAGTTGGCAGCCGAGTAGAACGTGGCAGATGGAATGGCGAGCTCGGGACTTCATCGCATCATCGTCGTCGGCGGTGGCGCAGGCGGGCTCGAGCTGGTCACCCGGCTCGGCGACAAGCTCGGCCGCCGCGAGCGCGCAGACATCACGCTGATCGACAAATCGCGCACCCATCTTTGGAAGCCGCTGCTCCATGAGGTCGCCGCCGGCACCATGGATTTCGCGGTGCACGAAATCGATTTCCTCGCACAAGCGCACTGGCACTCGTTCCACTATCGCATCGGAGAGATGATCGGTCTGGATCGCCAAAAACGCGTCGTCGAGCTTGCGGCTTACATCGACGATGAGGGGCACGAAGTCACGTCACGGCGCAGCTTTGGCTACGACACGCTCGTCATCGCAGTGGGCAGCCAGGGCAATGATTTCGACACCCCCGGCGCACGCGAGCATGCGATCTCGCTCGATACGGCGCTCGACGCCAGACGCTTCCACGCCCGACTGGTGAACGCGTATATCCGCGGACATGCCCAATCAGCGGCGCTGCGGCCGGAGCAGCTGCAGGTCGCCATCATTGGGGCCGGCGCGACCGGCACCGAGCTTGCGGCAGAGCTACACTACACCACGAGAGAGCTCGTCGCCTACGGCTGGGAGGGGATCGATCCGGAACAGGAGATCAAGATCCACCTGATCGAAGCGGCCGATCGCATCCTCCCGGCATTGCCGGAACGCCTTTCGAAGGCCGCACTGAAGCTCCTGGAGAATTTGGGCGTGCGCATACATGTTGCATCCAAGGTTGCAGCCGTGACGCCGGAGGGGGTGAAGCTTGCCAACGGGACTTTCATTCCTGCCGAGCTTGTCGTGTGGGCAGCTGGCGTGAAGGCGCCCGACGTTCTGCGCAATCTCGACGGACTCGAAACCAACCGCATCAACCAGCTTCTGGTGCGGCCCACGCTGCAGACCACGCGTGACGACAACGTCTTTGCCATCGGCGACTGCGCGGCCTGCCCGTGGGAAGACCGTCCCGGCAGCTTTGTTCCGCCGCGCGCCCAGGCGGCGCACCAGCAGGCGATGCATCTCGTCAAGCAGATCAGGCGGCGTCTTAAGGGCGAGCCGGTGCAACCATGGCGCTATCGCGATTTCGGATCGCTGGTCTCGCTCGGTGAGTACTCCACGGTCGGCAATCTGATGGGCGGACTGCTCGGCGGCAACCTGTGGATCGAGGGGCTTTTCGCGCGCCTGATGTATCGCTCGCTCTACAAGATGCACGAATATGCGCTCCATGGGCCCATCAAGGTGACGCTCGACACGCTCGGCCGGCTGATCACCCGGCGCACGGAGCCGCACGTGAAGCTGCATTAATCAGGAGCATAAGCATCCGTGACAGGGATCGGATGCCAAAGGCGCGGTTGTGTCCTATATTAGAGGCGCAAACGGGAGATGCCGCGATGTTCATGTTCAAGAAAACGCTCACAATGCCGTCTGCGGCCGAGGCGCTGCCCGGCCGGGCCACACCGATTCCGACCGCACGCGAGCATTTCATCTTTCACCGCCCGCTCAAAGGTCCTTATCCCGAGGGTCTGGAGCAGGCGATGTTCGGCATGGGATGCTTCTGGGGCGCCGAGCGCAAATTCTGGGAGCTCGGAGCGGGTATTCATATCACCGCGGTCGGATATGCCGCCGGCTCCACGCCTAATCCGACATATGAAGAAGTGTGCAGCGGCCGCACGGGTCATAACGAAGTGGTGCTGGTGGTCTACGACCCCAAGCAGATTTCCTACGAGCGCCTGCTCAAGGCGTTCTGGGAGAACCACGATCCGACCCAGGGCATGCGCCAGGGCAACGATGTCGGCACGCAATATCGCTCCGGCATTTACGTGTTTTCACCCGCGCAGCGTAAAGCCGCGGAGGAGTCGAAGGCCGCGTATGAAAAAGAGTTGCACACGCGGCGTTTCGGCCCGATTACGACCGAAATCCTCGACGCCCCGCCATTTTATTTCGCCGAGGACTATCACCAGCAGTACCTGGCGAAGAACCCGGCCGGCTATTGTGGACTCGGCGGCACCGGCGTGAGCTGCCCGGTCGGAATCGCCGAGAAGGTTGCGTAGTCCAAATTTCTGAGCGGTAGGGTGGGCAAAGGCGCGCACACGCGTCCCCGGCGCGGACGACCGTCGACGCGCCCTGCCCCCCGTCGCTCCAGCGGCGTGGGCACGGTGCGCAAAAGCGCGCATTTGCCGACCCTGCGCGAATTCATCATCGCGCTCGCTGATGCCGGTGAAGCGGATCGCGAGCGCATCGGGCCGAAGGCCGCGAACCTTGCCGCCCTGGCACGTGCGGGACTGCCGACGCCCGGTGGATTTTGTCTTACTGCCGATGCCTATCGGGCGCAGATCGCCGCACTCGGACTGGAGGCGTTGGTCAGGCGTTTCGCGCATGCCGATCCCCTCGCACAGAGGCGCTTGTCGGTGGACATCAGGCTTGCGCTCTACGAACAGCCGATCGCGCCTGAAATCCTGGAGCCTGTGCTTGCGGCCTGGCACGCGCAGCGCGCGCAGAGTGGATCGCTTGCCGCAGTGCGCTCGTCGGCGCTGATCGAGGATCAAAAAGGGGCAAGCTTCGCCGGTCAGTTCGAAACGTTCCTCGGCATTGAGTATGATGCCGCGTTCATTACCGCCGTGCGCGCCTGCTGGGCGGCGCTGTGGAGCACGAACGCGCGCCGCTACATGGAAAACCGCGGACTATCGCCGGCGGATACCGCAATGGCCGTGCTCATCCAGCCGCTCATTGACGCGCGCGCCTCCGGCGGTGGACTGAGCGAGACCGCCGACGGCCAGATGCTGATCAGCGCGACATGGGGACTGGGCTCCACCATCGCCCAGGGCGAAGTGGTGCCGGACCGCATTGTTCTCTCGCGCCAGGGCTTTCTTCGCAGCATTGACGTCGGGCGCAAGGATCACCGCGAAAGCTGCACGCAAGGCGCGGGTGCAATCCGGCAAGTAGTGGCAAACGATCTCATCGACGCCGCATGCCTTGATGCGGGACAGGCGGTAACGCTCGGCCGCATGATGCGAAAGGCGCAAGCGGTCCTTTGCGGCCCGGTCGAGATCGAGTGGGCCCTCGATGACGAAGGCTGCAAGCTGCTGCAGGCGCGTCTCTTGACCATCGAGCCGATGACCGTGCCGGACGAGATCTGGCGCAAGCATCCCGGTCTCAGCGGCCATCCCGCCGGCATCGGCTGGGGCGCCGGCCGCGCCGTGGTGGTGAACTGCGAATGCGAGCTTTCGCGCGTCGCGCCCGGCGATGTGCTGGTGACGAGGGTGGCAGGCCCGGCACTGAGCCACGTGCTGCCGCGTGTCGCGGGCGTCGTGGCGGAGCTTGGCGGTTCGACCTCCCATCTTGCCTCGCTTGCCCGCGAGCGTGGCATCCCCATGGTGCTCGGCGTGCTGGACGCCACCAGCCGCATTCCCGATGGATCGCAAGTTGCAGTGGACGGAGTCGCCGGCGTTGTGCGATGGATGGCGTGATGCGTCCACGCATTTTCGTTACTCAGCCGGTGGCCAGGAGCGCGGTCGCCCGCCTGCGCAAGATTGCCAGCGTTACGGTCAATCCGGACGCCAGCCGCATCATCCCTCGCAAGGCTTTGATTGCCGGCGCGCAGCGCTGCGACATTCTGTTTTCGCTTCTGCACGACCGCATTGATCGCGATGTGATGGCGGCAAACGGAAGACTGCGCGCCATCGCCTCGCAAGCCATTACCCCCGACAATATCGATGTCGCGGAGGCCACCCGGCGCGGGATCGCGGTCACGGTCGTGCCTCCCATCGTCGCGGAGGCGACCGCCGACATCAATTTCGGATTGATGCTGATGGTGGCGCGCCGCATGGTGGAAGGGGAACGCCTGGTTCACAAGGGACAGTTTCCCGGCTCGCAATCAAGCTATCTCGCCGGCGCCGCGGTCTACGGCAAGACCATCGGCCTGATCGGCGGCGGCGGACGCATCGGACGCGCGGTCGCGCGGCGCGCGCGCGGCTTCGACATGCGGGTGCTCTATTGGTCCCCGCGCAGGAAGTCCGTCGATCTGGAACGCGAATACCAGATGACCTACGCGCCGCTTGACCAGCTGCTTGCCAAATCCGATTTCGTCTCGATCCATTCACCGCTCACGCCCGAGACTCGCCATCAAATCGGCCGGCGCGAGCTCGCTCTGATGAAACCGACCGCGTTCCTGATCAATACCGCGCGCGGGCCGGTCGTCGATGAGGCCGCGCTCGCGAGCGCGCTGAAGAAGGGCAAGATCGCGGGCGCCGGTCTCGATGTCTTCGAACATGAGCCCGAGGTCACGCCGGCTCTGCTTGCAATGAAGAACGTGGTCGTGACCCCTCATCTCGGCAGCGCGGTCGTTGAAGTGCGCGAGCAGATGGCCAACATCGTCGTCGACAACATTGTTGCTTTCGTCGCCGGCAAGGTGCCGCCCGGTTGCATCAATCCGCAGGTGCTGGGAGACAGAGATGCCCCGGACCTTGATCGCCGTCACCGATAGCCCCTTCCCTTCGCTCGATCCGGCCCGCGCCGCGCTCGCGCGCGTTGATCCCGAGCTGCGCATGGCCGCGAGCAGCTCCGCCAATGACATTCTGGCGGTGGCCAGGGACGCCAACGCTGTTCTCGTCACCTACGCCAAGTTGCCGGGCGATCTGTTACGGCAGCTCACACGCTGCAAGGCGATCGGCCGTTTCGGGCTCGGGGTCGACAACATCGACATCAAGGCCGCGGCCGAGCTCGGCATCACGGTGACCTACGTGCCGGACTATTGCATGCACGAGGTGTCCGATCATGCGATCGCGCTGCTGCTGGCGCTCGCGCGCAAGATTGCGCTTTCGAACAAGCTGGTGCAGTCGGGGCGGTGGGAAATGTCCGCTGTCGTACCCATCCATCGCCTTGCCGGGCAGGTGCTGGGGCTCATCGGGTTTGGCAATATCCCGCGCGCGCTGGCGCCAAAGGCCAAGGTCCTCGGGCTGCGCGTTGTCGGGCACGATCCTTATGTCCCGCACGAGGTTCTCGCAGGCGCGGGCGTCGAAGCAATGAGCTTCGATGATCTCCTGGCGCTCGCCGATTTCGTCTCCATCCACGCTCCGCTCTCGCCGGCAACCCGCGGACTATTCGATTCTCAGGTGTTCGGGAAAATGAAAAGGGGCGCGCTTCTCATCAACACCGCACGCGGGCCGCTCGTCGACGAGGATGCGCTGACCGCCGCGCTTGATTCCGGTCATCTCGGCGGCGCGGCGCTGGACGTGGTTGCGACCGAGCCGCTTGCCGCCAACTCGAAACTCATCGGGCGAGACAATGTGATCCTTACGCCGCACACCGCGTTCTATTCCGTCGAAGCGCTCAACGAGCTGCAAACCAAATGCGCCTCCGACGTCGCGCGCGTGCTCTGCGGCGAGCCGCCGGTCTATCCCGTCAAGGCAACGTGATCTCACTCCGCCGTCCAACCGCCGTCGAGGACAAGCGCTGAGCCCGTCATCAGCGAAGAGGCATCCGAGGCGAGAAAGATGATGGCTCCGGTCAGCTCCTCGAGTTGTCCGAGGCGACCGAGTTTTATCTTTGACAAAACTTCAT
>Ga0209526_10001645_pt1 | contig 15028 bp, 13 predicted proteins | sample JacPinW_OM2H0_M1_FD_188566 | JGI IMG/M metagenome (GOLD analysis project Ga0209526, IMG submission 188566) | Forest soil microbial communities from Algoma, Ontario, Canada - Jack Pine, Ontario site 1_JW_OM2H0_M1 (SPAdes) (version 2) | ecosystem: Environmental > Terrestrial > Soil > Boreal... | reverse complement strand
CTTCCCGAAGTCTCTGGATCGCCCAGAGTTTGTGCTGGTCGTTGCTCAGTTTAATGGCCGGTACCAGCACAAGCGGCTCACCCTGTGCTTGACCGATTTTCGTCAGAGCAACTACATCCCGCGCCAACGTTCCGCCAGCAAACGGTCCACCAGGCGAGAGATATGCTCCTGGACCAATTCGCGGCTCCGATTTAAGACCTCGCTCCACTTCCTTGGCATTTGCACCGACCTGCTCACATATCCGAGAAATTTCGTTCATGAACGCAATTGAGCTTGCGAGGAATGAGTTGATCGCATGTTTGATCATCTCCGCGGACTCGGTCCGAACGATGATCAGGTTCTCAGTGAAATTGGTAAGAAGTGGTTCGAGTTCTTTGGCGTCCTCCTCCTTCCGCACACCGAGGATGATGCGATCTGCATCCGAAAAAATCGACAGCGCCTTGCCCAGCCGCAGGTTTTCTGGCGAATAGGCGAATCGGTGACCAGGGAAGCGAATCTCGAGAGCGCGGCAGGTTCCAGCCGGAATCTGAGAAGAAATCAAGATCAACGTTCCTGACCGAAGATGAGGAACACAGCGCTCAACTCCGTCAATCACCGGAGTCAGATCAGCTACATCGTTTTCATCAACGGGAGTGTCGTAACAAACCCAAAGCAGATCGGCGTCCTTGCAGGAACGAGCAGGATCACAAGAAAAAGTCAAACGTCCGCTTTGCAGTCCCTCGCCGATGCGTTCCTCCAGGCCAGGCTCAAACAATGGCGGCTTTCCATTCTGCAGTTGTGCGATCACGGCCGGATCAAAGTCAATGCCGATGACTGATTCAAACTTCGCTGCACAAGCGGCCGTTACGCAGCCGAGATGCCACAAACCAAGGACAGCAACATTCATGAATATCGGCTACAGAAACAGAAAGCCGATTATTGGCCAGAGATTTCGAGAACGCATTTAAGCGGAGCTAATCGAGGGGAGAGCGACTTTCGCGATTTGCTCTGATGAAAACAAAGAGTTGGATAGCCAGCTTCGAAGCATAATAAGAATCGCTACATTGATGTGGTGTAGGTTAGTACGCGGCGCAGCTAACTATCTGTTTTAATGTAAATGCCACATTCATCGTCACCAAATTAGGCGTTGATGTAATTTTTGCTGGCCTTTTGCGGCCTAACCCCTCATATGAACAGGGTTTAGCTCATAGACACAGCGACGTCGCCGCAGCAGTCGAAAAGTACCGCAACTGCTGGCATCATAATTGCTGCTTTCGGATTCGTCGAGTTGTTGAGTTGAACTGCGCGAAAGACTTCTGCAGCATGAAAGGCCTCCCCCATACACCTGTTATCCTTCACGCTCATATCCCTAAGACCGCTGGGATTAGTCTAAGCGACCGATTTCGACGATCGTTCGATACACTTCATTTCCATCATTACCACCCCGATCCTCAATTTATCCTTAACGTTGAAGATTTGCAGACTCTCATTCGAATAAGTCCATGGCTCCAGTCGATCACGTCTCACAACTTGCGCACGTTTCCGGTCAGGCTAGGACCTAGGCGAGCTTGCTACATCACCCTGTTGCGGCGTCCGTCCGACTGCGTGGTTTCTTTGGTGGCTTTCATAAAACGCAATTTCCGCGTTCTTTCGTTCGAAGTGCAACGGGACTGGCCTCGCAATACGCCGGATCTTTCACTGCGCGACTTGACGGAATACTACCTGGATCAGGCCCAAGGAGCCGAGCAGTCGCCTCAGACCCGTTTCCTTTGTAACCCGGTTACTATGGCGGCGCATGGTTTAGGCGACCGATCGGAGTATGGAGTGAATAGTTACCCGGTTGCTCGGCTCATTTTGCAGCGATTCTTTTTTGTGGGAATTGTCGACGAGATGGGCAAGAGCCTCGAAGTCCTCAGTGGCAAGCTAAAGCAAGTGGAACTAGAGCTTTGGATGGGTTGGATGCCCCGGCTCAACGTGACGAAGAAAAAAGGGCGTTTGCCTTGGCTTAATGAAGAAGATGCAGTAGGGCGACGGCTTTTGACGGCCAACCAAAGCGACGAACGATTGTACGCTGAGTTCCGGCAAAAATTGGATGCCGCTTACCGAAACCTAAATGCTTTTAAGAAAACCAATTCAGAAAGTGTTGGTGAGAGCGAGGAGGACTTAGGGGAACTTTCAATCGACGAGTGGGCCGCCTACCGCGTGGCGTCCGGTAACCAGCAAGATCCGGCTGCCCTGCAAGCCACGCTGAGTTGCTAGACGCTCATTACCAGGGCGGAGCGCTTCTGGCCGACCGAAGTGTAAGCCAAGAGGTCGACCCGCTCGGCTCAAACAGGTCCCAAAAGAGTCGGGAAATCCTCACTGGGTTGCCGGTGACTGGAGCCACGGGACGAGCAAACAGGGTATGGCCACCAATCGTTACGTTGCCTTCCACCCTTTGAGCAACTCCATCTTGAACTTTTAGAAAGAGCAGATTGTCGCCGCGAATACGTGCGAAACGCGTCGGATCAAACCAGGGCGATTGGACGACAATTTCGCCGTCGTTTTGGCAGATTTTTACATAATCTGCGTAACCGTGGAAGGTCGGCGGGTGCATAGGGTCGGGCGTATAGTCGAGAAAGTAAGAAAAAGCTAAATTCGGGTAAATCGTTACTTCGTCGGCATTGAAACCTTGGGTATAGGGAATGAATCCGTGACGGCGAAACTCAATTTGAAGAAGAATATTATCGTTCGGCCGCGCGTCCTGGATGAGTGGTGCCAACTCGAGCCAAAAATCGCGTTGTTGGTGCCAACTGGTCACATATTCCGCTTCCTGAATGTGGAATCCGAAAGCGGCTAGTCCTCCAATGAAAAGAGCGCCGCAAACATCCAACCCGGTGCGTAGTCGCTGAGGCAGCGGGTCGCCGAGGAGCGATATAAGCGCCGCCAGCACCAGCGCTGCGCCGAAGCCGGCAATCCCGTGTATCGCTGACAAACGACCGATTGTAATACCGGGAGGGTAATAGTCAGGGCGAAAGTCGAGCACGTAGGCGATGATCCAGGCAATCACTCCGGCGCAAAGGATCAGCAAACCGGTTCTGCGCCGAGCAGGAAGATCAGCAGTCTCTTCCTCTCTCGATCGCTGCAAAACGAAGAAGGTCGTGAGACCGGCTATTATCGCAACGATGCACCCTTCAGCGCGAGAATGCATTAGCGCATCGACTGGCCGACTAAGAATGGACCAGACACCCAGCGCTGGATTTGCCACACAGGACCAGACAATCTTCGGTATCTCTTCGGATAAATGCGAACTCGTTTCCAATGCTCTCGGTTCACCGAGGAGCGCCCGTGAGCCGAATACGACGCCGATAATCGCTGCAAAAATGATCGCGTGAATCATGAACCTGTTGACCAGCTTTCTCGGCTGATCTTCGAGAAAGAATGGAGCCACGATGAACGGCAGGAAACTGCTTTCGTAGGTAACCAGCAGAGTAGCTGCCACCAGGTAGCTAAGAAAAAAACGGCGCGCGACATATACACGAAATGCGCACAGCAGAACAGTAGTTGGAATGACCGTCGCCATCTGGTGCATCAAAATTTGGCGCGACGTGTCGAGCGGAAAAAGTACTAAGAGCAGGGCTCCTAAGAATGCCGCTCGCCGCGACAACTTCCGCAGCAAAAGCTGATAGAGCAGAAGCGCTGAAATCCAAAGAAAGACCAAGCTGATCAGGTGGCAAAATGGCAACCCGCCGGCATGATAGCCGAAATATGCTATTGCTCCCTGGAGGCAGGTAAACAGGGGACGGCCCTGAGGTGGATGAGTCAAAGCATTCCAAAAAAATGTGCTGAATTCGTGGAAGTTTTCAGCTATGCGCGGGAGTATGTAAAAGTAATCATCCTCATATAGGCCAAATTCAGTTACGAGTAGGAAATGGCTGAGGAAAAGAATCACTCCAATCGCAGCCCACGGGATTAGTGAGGATTTGACGCTCGATTTTATTATCATCAAAGACCGGCGAATTAAGCTCCATGCTGATTGCCGTCAAGACCAAAGCAGGGACTCAATCGAAGAGCCACAATTGAACGCCGACAACACGGCAGCGCCACAACGTCCGCGGCTGACGACTTTAGAAACGCCTGGTAGGCGAGGCTCCTGCCGAGCCGCTTCTCCGAACGTCGCGCGCCGAGGTCTTTGGGAATCGCCTAATGACGCTTGTCTATGAAAAACCGGGAATCAGCAAACAGCGGCAGATCAGCTCTAGCAAACAGCAGATCGAACTGCCAAAAAGCGCCGTCCACCTCACGATAGAGAATATCAAAAACGTCAAGAGGCCGAAAGCCGAGTTCGAAGAGACTCCGGCAGAGTTCCCAAAAAGGAACAGCCGGTGAGCCAAACGTAAAGTTATACGCCTCAATCACCAAGACCTTGGCGTTCTCCAGCGTCTTCGCCGAACCAGCGAGAATCGGGAGTTCCACTCCATGCGTGTCGAGTTTCAGAAAGTATGGGGCCGGAAGGTTCGTCTTTTGGACCAAATCATCGACGGAATTGACCGGGCAGGGTTTGTAATTTTGCTTATACGGTGTAGCCGAAAGATGTCCACCAAAGGGATCCGAGTCATCGAAGTAAAGCGTTCCCTTTTTCTCGCCAACGGCAGTGAATCGATACTGCCAGTTAGGCATTTGTTGGCATAGCGCTTCCAGAGCCGGCAGATGGGTTCTGTTTGCGTCGATCAGAAGATGGTGTTTGCCGGGGAAACGCGCGGCAAAAGCCTTCGACCACGAGCCATCGGACGCTCCCACATCAATCAAAGTGTTAAACGCAATTTGATGGGCCGAAAGCCGGCGGAGGGCGCTATCCAGTGACGGATCATTGAAAGGAAGCCGATGAAAACGCGCTTCGTACCCGAGCCGCCGGCATGCACCGTAGATTAGCGAGAAAAGAGCCGCTTTAAGATTCATCGCAGCCTAGCTTTGTTTTCCTTCGTGACCTTCCGTTCAAAATCCGTCTTCGTGCCGTTGTGTGAGGATTTCAGCGGCGCTTCTCAAACACCCATTCGTTTTCCCTAAGCCAATCGAGCGTCGTCTCCACGGCTTGGCGAATGGTTAGCTCTGAACTCCAGCCCGTTTTTCGCACCTTCGTCGTATCCAAAAAAATGAATGGGTTATCGCCTATCCACCCCTTTTCCCCCCCGCTAAATTTCAGGGTTGGATTCACTTTGAGTCGCTCACAAATCCAAGAAATCGAGTTTTTGACCGTACAGTACTCCTCGGCGCCAAGATTATAAATCTCGCATCGGTGCTTTGTGGAACGCGCTGTGTCTTTGGCCATGACGTGCAGTATCGCATTCAGACAATCCTGCACATAAAGGTACGATTTCCGTTGGTTCCCGTCCCCGAGCACGCGGAGACGGGTCGGATCGATCATCAGCTGCTGGTAAAAATCGAAGACATGGCCATGGGTATAGCGCTCCCCGAGGATCGAAACAAACCGGAAGATATAGCCCTCAAAGCGAAATCCTTCGCAGTAAGCCTGAATCAGCGACTCACCCGCAACCTTCGACGCCGCGTAAAGCGAGGTTTGAATCGGAAACGGCGCGTCCTCAGGAGTCGGAATCACTGCCGCCTCCCCGTAGACCGAACCAGTTGAGGAAAAGGCGATCTTCTTGATTTGATTGTTCCGCATCGCTTCCAAAATGTTGAACGTAGCGATGGTGTTTTGCTCGAGATCTCTCCGCGGATGTTCGAGCCCGAACCGCACGTCCGCATTGGCGGCGAGATGAAAAACCGTGCCGCAGCCAGACATGGCTTCAGTTAGGTGCTTCAGATCGAGACTGTCCCCGTTAATCAGGCGAAACCGCGCGTGCTGTTTCGCGCTTTCGACAAATTCAGGTTGGCCAGTAGAGAAATTATCCCAACCGACGACTTCCCAGTCCTCTTGCAAGAGACGATCGCAGAGGCTACTGCCGATGAATCCTGCGGCTCCGGACACGAAAGCTCTTTGCATCAGAGTACCTCACGCGAAGACGCCAAGATGCCAAGAGGATTTGAATAGGAGATTATTGGATTGGAGCATCAGGTGCCGACGCACTTGGCTGACTGGTAGCGGGTGCTCCTTGTCACGATTTAACCAGCACAGCAACATCTCGATGCAGTGCAACCAGGGCTCGGTCAAATGTTGCAAGCTTACCCTTCCGCCGGCGGGCCAATTCCGCTAGCCAGGCGTCGGTCACCTGGGAAGGCCCTTGGAATAATTCGTGAGGAACGTCGAGATAAGAAAAATTGTCTGCGCAGAACTCGTGCCTGGGATGTTCACTGACTTCCAGTAGCGCTTGCCAAGCAGCGCCTACTGAACCGTCTAAAGCCAACCGCATATGTACGCGCAGCAATGGAAATGCGTTCGCTATGGGCGAGAGCCATTGCCACTGTATAAACATCGTCGTCCAAGCGCACGGAGAGTCGCATCTGCGCACCATAGCACCAGTCGTGACACGGTGAAATATTCGACGCTTTCTTGTCCGTTCTTTGCGCGAGACTTTTCCTTCTTTCAGCGCGACGGTTTCGGCCGGAGCGTTAGCCCGATACACAGGTTGCAAAACGTGGCCGGAATAGGAATAGGAAAAAATCCACGGTGTTCGGTGGTAAAATGCTGTTCTAATTCGTAAATAATCTCGGCCGGTTTATTCAGATGTTCTCTCTCAATAAACCAGCGATACGACTGCTTATAGCGCTTTTCGAATTGTCGCTGAGCAGAGATTCGTCGAGCTAAAACATAGGCAAAACTTCCCTCGCACGGTATAACCACGGACAACACTCCTTTTTGCTTGTCGCAAACCCGGTACATCTCCGAAACGGCGGCAGGGAGCATTGGTAAATGTTCCAGTACATGGACTGCGATGATTCGGTCGAAATAGTCGTCCGAAAATGGGAGTCGCGCCTGACAGTCACCAACAGTCACTTGAATATTCGGAAACCGTTGTTGAATCGTTTTCGCCATGTTGGGGCGCAGCTCAAGGGCTACATACTGTTTTGTTTGCTGCGGCGAGAGCTGCTCATATGCAAGATGCTCACCCAGACCCGCACCGATCTCTAAAGTGCGAGCGAAGTTTTTCGGAGCATGGAGAACCGCGTAACGATGATTGAAATCGTCGATGACCTTATATCGCCGGGGCAATACCTCATGCCAATGCTGCATGAAGTCATCGCTGATCCGTTGCTGCTCTTCCGACAGACCGGGAAGCACCTTCGGCCACTTGTTCGATGCTCGATTCGGCATTACTCGCTTCTCCTAGTGTCTTCGGGGCTCAGTTTCAAGCCCCTCGGAGCGCTCGATGACATACCTTGGCCGCTGCCGGACCTCTTCGTAAATCCGCCCGATGTACTCCCCCAGTATGCCAATGCTGATCAGCTGAATACCGCCAAGAAATAACACAAGTATAACGATGGTAGGATTTCCAAGCGGGAATGGGAAACCGAAAATTTTGAGAACGGCATACAACATACCGACACTGAATGCCGCGAGTGCTACGACAAAGCCAGCTAGAGTACTGAGTGTCAACGCATAATTGGAAAAGCAGAAAATACCGTTGAAGCCGATGCGGAGCGATCCAAGAAAGCGATTGTAATTACCCCTTCCGGAAAATCTTGGCGGCCGGTCAAAAAGAATCGACGTCTGGCGAAAGCCAACCAATGCCACCATCCCACGCAAGAATCCGTGGCATTCTTTGAGACGATTGATTTCGTCAACTACTCGCCGGCTCATTAGCCGGAAATCGCCGGTATTCTTCGGAATCTCAACCTCAGCAATCCGATTGATCACCTTGTAACCAATTTCGGAGACCACCTTCTTAATCCACGTCTCTCCTTCGCGGGTCCGGCGCTGTGCGTAGATGACGTCATAACCTTCCCGCCATTTTTCAACCATTTGAATGATCAACTCCGGCGGATCCTGGAGATCGACATCGATCACCACGACGGTTTCCCCGGACGAATATTGCAAACCCGCTAACGTCGCAAAAGGTTGCCCGAATCTCCGGGAAAACTTTATTAGCTTGATTCGAGGGTCAGCTGTTCGCGCAGCCAGGATCTTCTCTTCCGTGCGATCAGGGGATGGATCCACGGCAAAAATGATCTCAAATACGCCGGTAATGCTTTCGAGAATCGGAACGATCCGGCGCAGAAATTCATCAATGTTCCCTTCTTCCTTATAAACGGGAACGATTACCGAGAGCAGCATCTTTCCAGTTACAGGACAGAGTTCGCGATCCTTCGTTGATCCGGATTCCTGCAAGACGAATCCAGATTTAGGTTCCGAGCCCGGAATCTCAAACTCGTTCTTCATTGCTAGTTTTACCTCTTTTAGCATCACTCGGGCGCTTGGCCCGAGATACTCCATGGGCTTTCGCTAACGATATCGACCTTTCATACTGTCTCGGGGATGCCGCCACTGAAAAGCGAATAGCCGCAGATTTGTAGATTCACAAATCCAAAAGCCTCCTCCAACCCATTTCCCAACAACTAACTCGCGAGCACTAGTGGATTGAGGCTGCAAAGCGCAGCTTGGTCTACGGAAGAACATCGCAGCCTGCCTGAATCAGGGATCCCGGTAGGCTGGACAACTCTATAAAAGCGAGCGCTCTCAGTTGGATGAAAGAAAATTGGGTACTGAGAGAAAATTCTGAATCCCGGCTATCTCAATCGGGGGCTTAGAAACGAGTGCAAATCGCCTACAAGCCCGTCAGCCGGACATTTCAGATTCTGAGGGATCTGCGCGATACTGCTGCGGTTTCGGCACACTACTCTCAAGTTCAAGCCATCCTGAAAGTGGCAGTATTGCATCGATACGAAACAATTAGCAGAATAGGCGATCGACCAAGCGGCGTAGAAGATCATCCATCGCACGTGGAAAAAGGCGTGGCCGGAGAGTGGCAAATCTATTTCACGCCGCCAAAAGGAAAGGAGCAAATTAAAAGCAGCGTTACGGAGACCTTGTTGTTGGAGTCTGACAATGAAAAGGATGCCAGTTGCTAACCGGCCAAAAGCCCAGCCGATTGCTCCTTCAGCAGGGAGTACCCATTTTTGCGATGCTCATGCGCCGCCAGGCTGTCCCCGGCTAGGGTGAAGGTGAGGCTGTTGGCCGAACTTGGCCATTTATCTCCTCCACTGTCTTTGGAAACGGCATTGCTTTCTGGTTTTGATCGGACACTCCCGGCATGCGCACCGGTTCACGCGGCGCCTTCAGAATGCTCAACGCCTCGGGACCCATATCTCGGCCGTCGTAATTGATCAACGGCGGCTGCACACCTGGCAGCTTTTTGTAAATCTCGTAATTTACCGCGTTAGGCGAGACCCCTAACGGAAGTTTGCCTGTCATTTGAGTCTGTGATCCTTGAGCCACAGGCGTGGCGGTGGGTTGTGACTCGGTTTGGGTCAACAGGTTTGGAGACAATAAAGGGGTCGCTGAGGGGAGGGCCTGCGACGCCGCCGGCTCCCCCCCTTCATTCGTCACAACGGGAGTCGGCGCCGCTACGCTTTGCTTGGGATTGCGATCACCTAAGGACATCCCCCAAATAACGACGCCACCGACAACCACTCCTGCTCCCAAGAGCAGGAGCGGCCGCAAATAGCCACTAACCATGCCTAGAGGGTCCGTACGCTTTAGAAAGGACCGAACTGCACGGTGTGCACCACCTGACCGGCAGAGTTGAAGCTCCAGAGCGCGAAATTACCTTGAGTCCCCCCGGTTGCCGTGCTCCAAGACCAGCGCTGGGTGTTATCCGAGGCGAGATCGACGGTTCCGAGTGTAGTACCCGCGAAGGGACCAAAAGGGCCAGCCGTCGTCTCAACCGACCCGAATTCGTTCAGCGACCAAGCTAAACTTGCACCTGAGGTCGTGGCCCATTGAACAACGATCTTGCCATTCGCAGCAAAACGCATGTCTTGCACAGTGGTACCCACAAAAGGGCCATAAGTAGCTGAAGAGATGAGCGCTCCTGCCGAATTATACGTCCAGACACCGATCGCATTATTAGGGAAAATAAACGCCACTGTGGTATTTCCATCCGCCTGGCCTTGCACGATGAATCTTTCGTTGCCGCCGGGACCTGGCCAGCCAACCGTAGCCGGAATTTGTGGCTGCCCGGAAGCCAGGAAGTTGCCCTGCCCATCCAATATCCAAATGATAGATCCACCATAGGTAGTTGCTCCGGGAGCGATGTTCCAGACTAACCGTTCCTTACCATCGAGGCCAACCCGGCTTTGGCCGTCGAAGAATATATTATTGGGAAACAGAAACGCGTCTGGAAAAGTCGCGGCTATACCTAACTGGCCACCTAAACCCACTAGGGCGCAAGCGGCCAACAATGTTTTCTTGAAGAGATTCTTCATTTGATTGGGGTCACCTTTCGGTTGTTGATTTCGCTCCTCCTTGATCCATCCCTGGTTTGTTCCAGCCGGAAACAGCCGGCTCCTTAGTCGATACTCCATGCCAACAGGCCCACGCGCCGATGCCGAAGAAGCCTGTCCTGGAGGGATCACTACGCCCTAACAACATTTTTGTAGTATAGGTCGGTAGGCGACATCAAGACTATTCGTATTAACTGTATTTTCTCTTCGTTTGCCCTTCTCTTTTCGGCCTTGAGTTTTCATTTTACTTGTTTCGGCTGAAAGCTGCACTCTAGTCATGCGTGCTGCCGAACACTCAATGCATCATGCCTAATGCTTCTGGCGATTACCGAGAGCTTGCTTGCGAGTTTTTTTGGGCGCGAGCAGGAACTCTAAAATTGATGAATTCCTCGGCGAGTCTAAATGTCTGATTCGATGTTGAAGGAGACCTCTCCCGCGGTCGTCAGAAAGCGTATTGCCTCACCCCACCTTGCGATTTTACCTGCCCCAGCTAGTAGGGTGACGGAGAGGCTGTTGACTGAACTTGGCCATTTGCCTCCTCCACTGTCTTTGGAAACGGCATTTCTTTGCGGTTTTGATCGGACAACCCGGGCATGGGCACCGGTTCACGCGTCGTCTTTAGCATGTTCAGCGCCTCAGGACCTATGTCTCGGCCATCATAGTTGATCAGCGGTGGCTGGACGCCTGGTAGTTTCTTATAGACCTCGGGATTTACCGCGTTCGGGGAAACCCCTAAAGGAAGCGTACCGGTTTGCTGGCGCTGCTGGACCTTAGCGGATGCCTGCGGTGCAACTTGCACGCCTGCCTCTTGCCACTGTGAATCAACAGTTCCACCGCTTGGCGCTTGAACTCCTCGTTGTATCTTTTTTGAACCTTCTTTTCCTTCACGGTTTCTCTCTCTTTACTTTGAGTTTCCGTGTCCGCAAGATCAGGGGAGGTTCATATCGCTAAAATCGCAAAAGACCGCACGTACAAATTATTAATGGCACAACTCCTTCAGTCAACGAAGAGCCCTAACCTGCTAATCCCAGTCAGGGCTCGGGAACACGACGCAAATAGAAATCACCCAATATCAGAAGGGTCCGAAGGAACTCGCGCTAGCGAGCGTGCCGGAAGCGTTGAAGCTCCAGATCGCCAACGTGGAGGCACCTGATGACGACCTGCTGGTCCAGTACCAGTGGTAGAAATCAAGGATATTCAAAAGTCGATTATCAAATCATTCCCTAAACACCTCCGTGACTCGCGATCGTATCAGAGGTGACAATAACCCTCGACATTTTGCCAGCAGACGCTGAGAAAATCTCAAAAGCGAGAACAAGCAGCACAACCGAAACCGCTGAAGCGGACCGGTCCTAGGCTATTTTTTTAGAGTCCCACAAATATCTTGATGAAGATTGATGAAATTCTGACGGGAATTTAACGTCTAATGACCAGCTTATGTTCCCCACCTCTCGTTCGCTGCAGGACCAAATGCGCCTCCTCGCAATTTTATTGTTCCAGGTAACCGGCTTCGATCATCTTAGCGCAACGACGGTCCAGTCTTTAGATCTAGATAGTCTGGTCCAACAGTCTTGGGCAATTGCTCAAGCTACAGTTGGAAACGTCGAAAGCTTCTGGACGGGAACGCCTGGAACTAGTCCGATTGCAACCCGGGTGACATTCAACATCGGTAAAGTTTACAAAGGTTCAGTGCCGGCGAGCGTCGACTCGAATTTCCTCGGCGGAACGATCGGATCCAGAAAGATGTGGATCCCGGGCATACCTCAATTTCAATCGGGGCAGCGGCTGATCGTATTCCTGGCCAATCCGCAGGAAAGGCGAGTGTCCGGTACGATCGGGCTCGACCAAGGAGTGCTGCGGATCCAGTCTGACCCACAAACTGGAACCGATCGGATCTACCGGTGGTGGGGCCAGGGCGTGAGCCTTCAGACCAATTTCAAGGAGAGAGCGGCTGCCTCGACCGACGGAGCTGGAGCGGCTGGGAATGTAGAAACATTGGTTGAATTTGAAAGTCAGCTTGGCCAAAGCATGGCCAAAATTTCGAATCAATAGGAAGATGAATAAGCTACTGCCTTCTCTGTTGCTCTGTTTCGCGCTGAGCGAACTGAGTCCCGCCTACGTGTTGGAAGGCGGTAAATTGCAGTCATCGCCTACTAATATCCAAATGAAGCTTTCCTCCACGGCCGGCTCTCTATCTAATCCGCCGGCATTCCCCCTTTCGGATGGAAGCACGAGCTGGGAACAGGTCTTCACCGCATCCGCAAACATTTGGAACGCGGTAATGGCTAACATGCGATTAACCACGTCACCCTCCCCTGCTACCAACCTGGGCACTCAAGACGGTATCAATGAAGCTTATTTCGGGACAAGCGTTGGCGGATTCAATCTGGACTCTAATACACTCGGGCTGACCGCGTTTTACTCGGACGGAACAACCATCTTTGAAGCCGATATTGCCTTTAATAGCAACTATCCTTGGAACTCCTATCGAGGTCCTCTCCTGAGCAATGGCGTGTTCGATTTCCGCAGGGTCGCCATTCACGAGATAGGTCATGTCCTGGGATTAGACGACATCAATGGCACCAATCCGCCTGCAATCATGGATTTGGTCGTTAGCAATATCGATACGCTGACGGCAGATGACATAGCCGGTGGCCAGTTTCTATACGGAGCGGTGGCAAAGATTGCTGGTGAAGCCGACATTGAAAATCCTGGATTTGTTCAATCCCGGGAGGCACAAAGCCGGATTGGCCTCGATGGCAACTTACGAGTTCTCTACAATATCTTTAGTGCACCGGGCGCTACCGGCTACTCCGGCTCCACCTTGTGGATCCTGGACGGTAACGGCAGGTTCCGGGCATCCGGAACGCCACAAATCCCGGCTTCGACCGGCTTCGGTTCAGCTCTGAACGGCAAACCAGACAGCCTGGTGAAGGGTCAGGCGAGCGGAAATACAACTGTGGCCTTCCTTTTCCCAGGACGAACCTCTTTCGGTATCTGGACCTACAACTTGGCTGGGGCCCTTATCTCTGCGGCGATCTACGGCCCATATGCTAATACGCTTATTCAGGACATTCGTTTTTCGCCTGCTGGTAAGATGATCGTCGTGTGGAGTTCCGCAGCTTTCGGAGGAACAGCAAATGCGGCCTGGACACTGAACGAATTCGGTGGAATCGAAACAATAGCAGGACCTTTCGGGCCCTATGCCGGCACTGTTCTCGGAAAAGTCAATCTCGGACCCGACAATTTGCAGCGCTGGTTTTGGAACAGTCCGCCAATCGACGTGGCACCCGGGCCAACTCCTAGTACGCTGGCCATTTGGAGCCTCAACGCGAGCGGGCAAGTCACGAGCGCTGTGCAGTATTAGCCGTTGGAGGACCCCCCATGCAAAGTCAATATCAGAGAAGGAAGCGATGAGAGATTTACTCAAAAAAATATGGTTTGCCGTGAGCTTCGCTGCATGTCTCGGTGACCAAGCTGCGTACAGTAACACCGATCCAAGCTCGGAGCCGTTTCCTAACAACCAATTCTCTGAAGCACAGACCAACGTTGGCAACGACGGCAATATACGAGTTCTCTGGAATACCTTCACATCACCCGGGGCCGCCGGCTACACTGGATCGATCCTATGGATTTTGAACAAGAACGGCAACTTTCTGAGTTCAGGAACACCGGCAGTTCCGGGTTCGATTGGGTTCGGTCAGGTCAGTGGTGTCAGACCCAATATCCTGGTTAAAGGCCAAGCAAGTGGAAATACTACCCTGGCGTTTCTTTTCCCGGGGGCGGCGTTGTTCGGGGTGTGGACCTATAATTCGGCTGGGAACCTTGTCTCCGCGGTCAGCTACGGTCCGTTTGCGGGGACGACGATCCAGGATCTTCGTTTTGCTACGAATGGCAAAATCATCGTGGTGTGGGCGCCTTCAACTCCTCCGGGACCAAACGAAGCCTGGACACTAAACGAATTCGGCGGAATTGAAACCGTGGCTGGCCCATTCGGTCCCTTCGCAAACACCTTCCTTTCAGAAGTCGATCTCGGGGGCGACAACCAGCAGCGATGGCTCTGGAACAGCCCCCGTGTAAATGGAAACCCCGGGGCATCTCCCGAACTCTTGACGATCTGGACCTTCAACGTTGCTGGCCAGGTAACGGCCACTGCGGTTTATGGTCCGTACTAAGGAGCTTTGCTTCGATCACGCCGCGTTTTTCCCTGTGAAAAACTGGACATTTCCTGCCTTTTATACCGGAACGGGATGCCTATCACAGCTTCGACCGTCATCGTGTCCGATGAGACCTATTCCGCTTCGATGCGAAAACCCTTCAATCCAATCAGCCATTTCTCTGCGTCGCTGGCGCCGTTCGCCGAGGGCGCGGCCTGCTCCTTACACCACAATTCAACCAGATTGGTCCCTTTATGAAGCTGCAGATCGATCGATATCTGTTTTTGCACCGGGATTTCTGAAGTCCGGTCGCTGGCTTTCAACACTAAAGTGCGAGCCGGGCCACCGAGAACGCTGGAACCGGGCCAGACGTCCGGAACGACGAATCTGGACGTCATATTGGACTGAGCCAAAATCGTGAACTTTTCCGCTTCGTTGCCCAGCCAGATAAACGGATCGCCGCTCCAGTAAAAAGGCTGATTCGGTCCTTCCACCGACACGATCTCGACCGG
>Ga0209526_10001644_pt1 | contig 15040 bp, 16 predicted proteins | sample JacPinW_OM2H0_M1_FD_188566 | JGI IMG/M metagenome (GOLD analysis project Ga0209526, IMG submission 188566) | Forest soil microbial communities from Algoma, Ontario, Canada - Jack Pine, Ontario site 1_JW_OM2H0_M1 (SPAdes) (version 2) | ecosystem: Environmental > Terrestrial > Soil > Boreal... | reverse complement strand
TGCGCACCCGGGGCAGCCGTGCCTGTTGGTGCGCGTCGATTCGGTCGCGTTCCCCGCATTTCGCTTCCGCTCAATGCGGGCTACGGAAGAGTGAAATTGTTGACGCCATGAACAGCGTAGAGATCAAGGTCATCGCTTCGGGCGGTCTCAAGGCGGCCTATAGGGAGCTCGTGCCGGTGTTCGAGCGCGAGAGCGGGCAGAAGGTAGCGACGACGTTTGCGGGCTCGACTGACATCGTGAAACGCATCGGTGCCGGCGAGGCGTTCGACCTTGTCATCATGCCGGGCACATTCATCGACGATCTCACCAGATCGAAGAAGATTGCTGCGGGAAGCCGCGTCGATCTTGCAAAATCCGGCATCGGCGTGGCCGTGCGAGCGGGTGCGCCCAAGCCCGACATCAGCTCAGGCGAGGCGCTCAAGCGCGCGTTGCTGGCGGCTGGGTCGATCGCCTATTCCAGCAGCGCCAGCGGGATTTACCTCGCGGGCCTGTTCCAGCGCATGGATATTGCCGATGCGCTCAAGGCCACGATCAAGCAAAGTCCGCCCGGCACGCCCGTGGGCGAACTGATCGCGCGAGGCGAGGCGGAGATCGGGTTCCAGCAGGTAAGCGAGCTCCTGCCGATTGGGGGCATCGACTTCCTGGGTCCCTTACCGCCGGACATTCAACACTTCACCGTGTTCGCCGGCGGCCTGCACGTCAGGGCGCAGGCGCCGGAGGGGGCGAAGGCGCTGATGCGCTTCATTACCGCACCCGCGGCCGTTCCCGTCATCCGAAAGTCGGGCATGGAGCCCGCGTGATCGTATCAGGATCTTCGTAGGGGCGAGGCACTGCCTCCTGTTTCCAAATGACGCGCTCGCAGCAGGGCGACGCAATGCGTCGCCCGTACGAACGGCGCGATCTCACCTTCCCTCCAACAGCACCTGCGCAATCGCGCTCCACTCATCGGGCAAGGGTCCGGACGCGACTGGGCGCTGCGCGCGCCGATACCAGTAGCGTGCATTGTCGAGATCGCCTTCGCTGCGGTGGAGGTAGGCATGCACCCAGGCGCAGTCCTTCCCGCTCTCATCCATGACGATGCTATGCGCTTTGTCCCACTCGTCCTTGCCTACCCACCACAGCGCAGAGAGCGCCGGCGCCAACCCCGCCGGTGGTTTTGGCTTGGTAAGGCAATCTCGAAACTGAGCCAAAGTCATCGAGGTGTCCCTTCACCTACCTGCATTCACTCGCGCGGTCGCTGTTGAACAGGATCGTACTCTTCCTCAATTCGATCTGCCCATTCCGGATCCGCAGGTTCGGTCAGATCCACTCCTTCAAGAATTCGGACCGTGCCCTTCATTGCTCCAAGCAACGGATGCCGTTTCGAGACCGCTGCTCGTGGCTGAATTGTGGACTTTTTTGTATGCTTCTTTTTCACAGCTAGCTCCTGCTGCGAATAGATGCCCCCGCTTTAGCCGGCTCGCAACTACCACCAGCGCTCCGGCGAGAAATGGCCGGCGGCCTGCTCGATCACCTCGGCAAGCGAGAACAGCGTCTCCTCGTCGAACGGGCGGCCGATGAGCTGGAGCCCCAGCGGCAAACCCTGCTCCGAGAGGCCCGCCGGGACGGAGATCCCCGGCAACCCCGCCAGGTTCACGGGCACCGTGAACACGTCATTCAGGTACATCTCGACCGGATCGCCGCCGCTTTTCTCAGCGAGGCCGAAGGCGGCCGACGGCGTCGCCGGCGTGAGGACTGCATCCACCCCCTGTGCGAACGCGGTCTCGAAATCGCGCTTGATCAGCGTGCGCACCTTCTGGGCGCGCAGGTAATAGGCATCGTAATAACCGGCGGAAAGCACGTAGGTGCCGACCAGAACCCGCCGGCGCACCTCGGCGCCAAAGCCGTGTGCGCGTGTCGTCTCATACATCTCGCGGATGTCCCGCGCCGTGGCGCGCATCCCGTAGCGGACCCCGTCGTATCGCGCGAGGTTAGACGAGGCTTCCGCCAGTGCCACGATGTAATAGGCGGACAAGGCATAGCGGGTGTGCGGGAGCGAGATCTGCACCACGTCGGCGCCCGCAGCCTCGAGCCAGGCCCTGCCCTCGTCCCACAAACGCTCGATCTCCGCTGCCATTCCCTGCACGCGGTACTCTTGCGGAAGCCCTATCTTCTTGCCCCGCACCGATCGTCCGACGGCCGCCTCGTAGTCGGGCACCGGCCGATCCACGCACGTCGTGTCCTTTGGGTCATGCCCTGCCATGGAGGTGAGCAGGATCGCCGCGTCGCGCACTGAACGCGCGAGCGGTCCCGCCTGATCGAGCGAGGAGGCGAACGCGACGATGCCCCAGCGCGAGCAGCGGCCGTAGGTCGGCTTGATGCCGACCGTGCCGGTGAAAGCTGCGGGCTGGCGGATCGAGCCGCCGGTGTCGGTCCCGGTCGCGCCGAGACAGAGGTGCGCCGCCACCGCCGCAGCCGAGCCACCAGACGAGCCCCCCGGCACCAGCGCGGTGTTGCTCCCCCGCCGCCGCCAAGGCGAGATCGCCGGGCCGAAGCACGATGTCTCGTTTGACGAGCCCATGGCGAACTCATCGTTGTTGAGCTTCCCGAGCAGCACCGCGCCGTCGCGCCAGAGATTGGCTGTCACACTGGATTCATAGGTCGGCACGAACTCGCCAAGGATGCGCGAGCCTGCCGTGGTGCGCACGTCTTTGGTGGCAAACATGTCTTTCACGCCGAGCGCAATGCCTTCGAGCGGCCGTGCATCGGTGCGCTCCAAGCGCTCGTCCGCCGCTTGCGCCATGGCGCGCGCCTGCGGTGGCGTCTCCAGCACATAGGCATTGAGCGCGCGCGCCTTCTCCATGGCGGCGAGGTGCGCTTCTACGAGCTCCACGGCGGAGAATTCCCGTTTGCGCAACCCCTCGCGCGCCTGTGCAAGAGACAGAGCCGTGAGGTCGCTCATTCCACAGCCCGTTTGGAAGCTTGAAGGACCGTCATTCCGGGTCCCGAGCACTCGGATCGGCGCTTCGCGCCGTCCGAGCACAGGCTCCGCGAGGGAGCCCGGAATCCAGTAATCACCGACCGAGGATTACTGGATTCCGGGTTCGCCGCTTCGCGCCGCCCCGGAATGACGCGTCCGTTCATTCCACCACCTTCGGCACCACGAAAAAATGATCCTCGGTGGCCGGCGCGTTGCGGACGATATCTTCGGCAATATCCCCATCCGTCACCCGGTCCACGCGCTTCTTCAGCTCGATGGGAATGACCGACGTCATAGGCTCGACATTCACGACATCGACCTCGCCAAGCTGCTCCACGAAGGCCAGGATGGCGTTGAGCTCGCCCCGGAGATGCTCAATTTCCTCCTCCGCAACCGCAATGCGGGCGAGATGCGCGATACGGCGCACGGTCTTGGCATCAACGGACAAAGGAACGACCTCCACCACACCGCGTAAAGCGGGCTAGCCATCGAAGCCGGCCTGCCCGGCTTCCATGACGTAACCCGCCGCCCTTCGGCGGATTACGCTCGCTGCGCTCGCTAATCCGCCCCACGATATGTCTCGCGCCGAGGTACAACAGAGGCAACTGTTTCGGCAACCATTGCGCGACACGGCGCAAGCGCCGATATTGGGACAATGGACGCGCCCAACCCTTCAGCTCTCCCGACCTTCGCGAGCCGCACCCCGCTGCACATCGGCGCGGTCGGGCTCAAGGTGCGCGATCTCGACCGGCTCGCCGGCTTTTATCGCGACGCGATTGGCCTTGTTGTGTTGGACCGTGGCAAGGACGGCGCCACCCTCGGCGCGGGCGACGTGCCCCTCCTGCATCTCGAGGGCGCGCCCGCCGCCAAGCCCGACGACACGCGTGAAGCCGGACTCTATCACACCGCTTTCCTGATGCCCACGCGCGCCGACCTCGCGCGCTGGATCCTTCACGCCGCGCGCACGAAGGTGCCCTTGACCGGCGCATCCGATCACGCGGTGAGCGAAGCTTTCTACCTCGATGATCCTGAAGGCAACGGCGTCGAGGTCTACTCCGACCGGCCGGCGGAGAGTTGGCAGTGGACTGGTAGCGATCTGCGCATCACCACCGATCCACTCGACGTCGACGACATCCTGCGCGAAGTGTCCTCGGATGCGCGCTTCCCCGGTGCACCGCACGGGCTGCGCATCGGCCATGTGCATTTGCGCGTCGGCGATGTGGCACAGGCGGAGGGGTTCTATCGCGACACAATCGGGCTTGATGTTACCCGCCGCCGCAACGGCGCATCGTTCATGTCGTCGGGGCGCTACCATCACCACATCGCCGCGAACGTCTGGCACAGTGCCGGCGCCGGAAAGCGCGACGATCAACGCGCGGGGCTATCCTGGTTCTCGTTCAAGGGGGCCGATCGCGCCGCGCTGGCACGGGTCAAGCAGGCCCTTGCCGAGCGCGGTCTCCCGCTAGCCCAAACGCCGCGCGGATTTGAGACTACCGACCCCTGGGGCACGCGCCTGCGCTTCCTGCACGCGTAAGCCCCGCATTATGTAGGGTGGGCAAAGGCGCGCCTCTCCAATATCTCTGCGCGTGACAAAAACGCGCGCGCCGTGCCCACGCGGGCGCGATCTTCGCCGCTGGCCGCATGGGCAAACCTGTCCCCGGCTCGACCGGGGATCACGTTGAGCCCTCCGTATGGGACGAGGCCGGTGAACGCATTTGCCCACCCTACAACGGCCGGCCGACACCCATCTCGCGCAGGCGCGTCAGGGCGTCGGCCGCGAGCTTGCGCGTGAGCTCGCCCGCAGGGAGTGCGCGTCCGAGCGAAGCCGCCTGTCCCGCCCACAGCGGCGAGAAGTCCCCCGACCCCTGCGCCTCCGCCTTGGCCCGCAGCGGCGCCAGCGCACCCGCCGCGAGGGGGAATTCCGGCGCGATGTCGGAGATGGCTCCGATCTCGCGCATGACCCGGTTGACGAAGCCGCGCGCGGGACGTCCCGTCATCAGATTGGTCACTGCGGTGCCGTCGTCGCGCGCCGCGCGCAGCGCTGCGCGATGCGGCGTGGAGATCTTCGCCTCGGGACACCACAGATACGCCGTACCCATCTGCACGGCGGCAGCGCCGAGCGCAAAAGCGGCGGCGATACCGCGAGCGTCGGTAACGCCGCCGGCCGCGATCACCGGCACCTTCACCGCATCCACGACCTGCGGGATCAGCGCGAAGGTGCCCACCTGAGCGGCGAGGTCATCGGACAAAAACATGCCGCGATGGCCGCCCGCCTCGTAGCCCTGGGCAATGACGGCGGCCACTCCGCGTTCCTCCAGCCACTGCGCTTCGGCTGCGGTCGTCGCCGAGCTCATCACCGGAAAACCTGCCGCCTTGAGCCGACCAAGCAGCGGCTCCGCCGGCAGGCCAAAGTGGAAGCTCACCACGTCGGGCTTCGTCTCCTCCACCACGTCGCACATCGCCGCATCGAACGCGGTGCGGTTGCTCGACGGAATGGGCGCCGCGGGATCGACGGCAAGCTCGCGGTAGTAGGGTGCAAGGCAGTCGCGCCATCGCGCCTCGCGCGCATTGTTGGGCACGGGCGGGGTGTGACAGAAGAAGTTGAGGTTGATCGGGTTCTTGGTGCGGGCGCGGATCTTGCCCATCTCACTGTGCACCTGCTCGGGGTTGAGGATGGCGCACGGGAGCGACCCGAGCCCGCCGGCGGCCGCGACTTCCCCCGCAAGCTCCCAGTTCATCGCGCCCGCCACCGGCGCCTGCACGATGGGGAGCTCGATCTTGAACAGCTCGATGAGTCGGCGATCGGGCCACATGTGCGTACTCTCGGTCACATTGCTTGGCCCATGCCGCGGATGCGGCGCGCCATTGCGCCCATGATGTAGAGCGCGAAATTGGGAATCTCGTCGACCATGAATCGGAACCTGCGCTGATCAATGAGGGAGAGCTCGCAGGCCTCCTTGACGCGTGCGGTCGAGCTTCTCGGCGCCCCGTCGATCATCGACATGAACCCGATCGCTTCATTGGCCCCGCAGATCTCGATCACCTTGTCGCCGATCGTCATCTCAATCAGCCCGGACTGCACGACGTACATGCACGAGCCCGGATCGCCCTTGTTGAACACAATACTGCCCGCCGGATAGACGACGTTGGTGCCGGCCCGTTGCGCGAACATGCGCATGTCGATCGCGTCGCCGCTCATCCGCTCCTCGTGCTGACATCTGCCCTGCCAGCAACGTCTTACACCAAAACCAGTCGGGGCGCCTTGCAAACCCGCCCCGATGCAAAGTTCGTCTCTCGATCCGGAGGGGCGAGGCATTGCCTCGACCGCACATTTGCTGCTGCGGATGCGGGCGATGCAACTGCGTCGCCCCTATGAAGGTTCTGAACTGTAGGGGCGGGTTGCAAACCCGCGTCTGACCCATAGCCCGCATGGAGCGTAGCGACATCCGGCAACATGTCCCGGATTTCGCTCACGCTCAATCTGGGCTACCGTGCACTGCGGAGGGGTTTCCGCCCCCATCGGAGACACGGCCCATGGATGCCACCGCTACCCTCGAAAGAACCACGCCCATCGAAGCTGCGCCTCCCACCGCGAGTGCGCGCATCGGCATGATCATTCCCTCCGTCAACAGCGTCACAGAGCCACAGTTCAACCGTTTTGCGCCGCCCGGCCTCACCGTGCACGTCGCACGTGCGCGCGTTGCCGGCCCGTGGAAACGGCCGCTGCCCGAGATGAGAGACGAAATCGCAAGCGCCGCGCGGCTTCTCTCCGACGTTGCGCCCGACCTGATCGTGTTTCACTGCACCGACACGTCCATGACGCAAGGACCTCAGGGCGAAGGGCGCATTCTCGACATCGTGCATGATGCGAGCGGAGTCGAGGCGCTGGCGACGAGCCGCCTCGTGCGCGAGGCATTGCAGGCGCTCGGGTTGCACAAACTCGTTCTGCTCAGCCCTTACAAGAGCAATGGGGCGGTGATCGCCTATGTCGAAGCGAGCGGCTTTACCGTCGTGCACGACGTGGCGCTGGCGCTCGAGCCGCTCGAATTCGCCAGGGTCACGCCGGCGCAGTGGGCCGAGCTCGCGCGCAAGCACGACAGGGCGGACGCCGACGGAATTTTTCTCAGCTGCACCAACACCACCCAGATGGAAGCGATTGCCGAGATCGAGCGCTCACTCGGCAAGCCGGTAATCAACAGCAACCAAGCGGTGCTCTGGGGGTGCCTGCGCCGGCTTAAATCCAAGCTCGGCGCCCTCCCACCCATGCCGGAACTCGGCCGCTTGATGATGCAACCCGATGATTAGCAGGTGGCAAAAACCTGGTCCGGCTCCGACCGGGATCGTCTGACGTGTCGTTGACGCGCGGGCGCGGCGCGCCCACGTAAGCCGGTGACAAGGCCCCCGCAGCCCGTTCACGGAATTCTGCAATGAGCTCGGCTTCCCCCGTCCTTACTGCGCCTGATGCGACTGTAGTGGGATCTCCCGTTCTGCGAGAGAACTCGGGGGACATAGCCGTTTTGATCCTCAACCGCCCGCGGGCCCGCAACACGCTCGCGGAAGCAACGCTGCAAGCCTTGCAGCGCGCCCTGGCCGACATCGCCGAAGAGAAGGCTGTGCGTGCGGTCGTGCTCGCCGCTCGGGGACCGGTCTTCTCGGCTGGCCATGACCTCAAGGAGCTCACGGCACATCGCAGCGAGGCAGATGGTGGACGTGGTTACACCCAACACATCATGCAAATCTGCAGTGCCATGATGCTCTCCATCCTGCGGTTGCCGCAGCCCGTCATAGCGGCGGTCGAGGGCACGGCGACTGCCGCGGGTTGTCAATTGGTTGCGACCTGCGATCTGGCTGTCACCTCATCAGCAGCCAAGTTCAGCACTCCCGGCGTCCACATCGGCCTGTTCTGTTCGACGCCGATGGTCGCTCTTTCGCGCAATGTGGGCCGTAAGCATGCAATGGAGATGCTGATCACCGGCGATACCATATCGGCCGACGATGCCTATCGGATCGGGCTCGTGAACCGCGTGGTCGAGCCAGGCATGGCACGCCAGCACGCCTTGCGACTGGCGCAGAAAATCTCCGCAAAACCGCCAGCCGTCATTAAGCTGGGCAAGGAAGCATTCTACCGGCAGATCGAAATGGGGATTGCAGATGCCTATGCCTATGCGAGCGAGGTGATGGTGCAGAACATGATGGCGCGCGATGCTGCGGAAGGCATCTCGGCGTTCCTCGAGAAGCGGCCGCCGAACTGGCATAATCGCTGAAGCGGTTGCTCTTACGTTTTCGCGCGCGCGACCATATGTTAGTATCTGCTTCGATGCGCGGGCCCTGATGGATCACGATAATTATTCCGACACCTATATCCGCGGCATTCTCAACACCGTGAAGACCATCGCGATGGTGGGCGTTTCGGCCAACACCAGCCGGCCGAGCTATTTCGCGTTCAAGTATCTCATGGAGCGGGGCTACCGCATGATCCCGGTCAACCCGGGGCTCGCCGGACAGGAGCTGCTCGGCCAAAAGGTCTACGGCAAGCTTGCGGATATTCCGCTGCCCGTCGACATGGTCGACATCTTCCGGGCCGCGCGGTACGCGCCTGACATTGTTCGAGAAGCGCTCGCGCTCAAGCCGCGACCTCAGGTGATTTGGATGCAACTCGGCATCCGTAATGACGAAGCCGCGGAGCTCGCGGAAGGGAATGGCCTGAAGGTGGTAATGAATCGCTGTCCCAAGATCGAGTACGGCCGCCTGTCGTCGGAGATCGCGTGGATGGGCGTCAATACGCGCACCATTACAGCAAGAAAACCCCAGCTCTTCGGCCGCGGCATCCAGCGCATGGGCCTCAATCGAGTCACCCTCGCTGGTGGCTCGACCGAGGCAGCGATGCAGGCGCAAAAAATCGAGGAGAGTAAAACCTAGGCTCGGCCCCCTGCCCGCCTTGACGCTGGCACCGCACGCTCCGATACAGCAACATCAGCTCTTCGCAACCAAGTCCCATTGCGCGGCAAGCATCGAGGATTCGCCATGGCCGACCGCACCCCAGGCTTTGCCACGCTTGCGATTCACGCCGGCGCGCAGCCCGACCCGACCACCGGCGCGCGCGCAACTCCGATCTATCAGACGACGTCGTTCGTGTTCGAGGACGTCGACCATGCCGCCTCGCTGTTCGGCCTGCAGACTTTCGGCAACATCTACACACGCATCGGCAATCCCACCAACGCCGTGCTGGAAGAGCGCGTGGCGGCACTTGAAGGCGGCACCGCCGGCCTCGCAGTGGCATCAGGGCATGCGGCCCAGGTGATCGTCATGCATTGTCTGATGCGACCGGACGATGAGTTCGTGGCGTCGAAGAAGCTCTATGGGGGATCGATCAATCAGTTCAATCACGCATTCAAGAACTTCGGTTGGAACGTGGTATGGGCCGAGCCCGACGATATCGGAAGCTTCGAACGCGCGGTTAGCGCCAAAACCAAGGCCATATTCATCGAGTCGATCGCCAATCCTGGCGGAGTGATCACGGACATCGAATCGGTTGCGAAAATCGCGAAGAGCGCGGGCGTGCCGCTGATCGTCGACAACACTCTCGCAACGCCGTATCTCTGCAGGCCAATCGAGCATGGCGCCGACATCGTCGTGCATTCACTCACCAAATTCCTTGGCGGCCACGGCAATTCCATCGGCGGCCTGATCGTCGACGCCGGCACCTTCAACTGGTCGCGGGAAAAACGCTACCCGATGCTGTGCGAGCCGCGCCCCGAATACCACGGCATTGTGCTGCACGAGACCTTCGGCAACTTTGCCTTCGCGATCGCCTGCCGCGTGCTTGCGTTGCGAGACATTGGGCCGGCGCTCTCGCCGTTCAATGCGTTTCTCATTCTCACCGGAATCGAGACGCTGCCGCTGCGCATGCAGCGACATTGCAACAACGCATTGGCCGTCGCCCAATGGCTGGTCGAGCACGGCAAGGTAGCATGGGTGAGTTATCCCGGCCTGCGCAATGACCGCTATTCCAAGCTCGCCAGCAGATACGTGCCGAAAGGGGCAGGCGCGGTGTTTACATTCGGTCTCAAGGGTGGCTACGACGCGGGAATCACGCTCGTTTCCAACGTGAAGCTCTTCTCGCATCTCGCCAACATCGGCGATACGCGCTCCCTTATCATTCACCCGGCGTCCACTACCCATCGCCAGCTCAGCGATGCACAAAAGATCGAGGCCGGTGCGGGCCCTGACGTCGTGCGATTATCGATCGGGCTCGAAGACAAGGAAGATATCATCGCCGATCTGGAGCAGGCTTTGGCGGTGTAGCCCCTATTTGTGCAGGGTACGGCTCACGTATTCCCGAATGCGAGCAAGCGTCTCTGGCGCGGTCCAGATCTTCTCCACCTCGGCCTGCGACGGATCCAGTTTCGCTCGTTCCAGTGCAGCTTGACGCACTTGCCGCTTCGTTACGGCAAAAGCCGCTGGCGGCAGAGCCGCGAGCGCATTGGCGCAGGCGAGCGCACGCTGGAGCAGGACGCCGGGATCGACAATCTCGTCGATCAGCCCGCGCTCCATGGCCTGAGCGGGAGGATAAGTCGCAGCGCTGAAGAGCACGTCTGAAAAATGCTCCGGTGCGGTTGCCGAACGCATGATTTCCAGCGCGATGGGAGGGAATGGAACGCCAACCAGCAGCTCGGTCACGCCGATGCGGCCCGCCTCCTGTGTCATCAGCCGACGGTCGGCGGCGCAGGCCAGGACACAACCGCCGGCGATGGCATGCCCATTGAGCGCCGCGACGACCGGTTTTTGGCAGGAGAACACGGTTGCCAGCATGTTGCAGAGGGCAGGCAAGAATTTGCGAATGTACGGCGTGCCGCCATCGAGCAGACGGATGAGATCGACCCCGGCCGAGAAAATTCGACCCTGACCGGCGATGATGATAGCGCGTGCCGATGAACCCCGAAGCTCCTCAAACCGGGCGGTCAGGAGCTCGCAAAATTCGAGGCTCATGGCATTGGCCTTGCCATCGGCCATGCGCACAACGGCCACACCATCCTGGTGTGCAAGCTCGATCATGGTCTCAAGCCGCGTTGACGCGGCGGAAGCCGTTCCACACAGCTGTTGCCGCACCTGACAGCAGCACGCGGACATAACGCAACTGCTGGTGCTCACCGTTGAGCGAGATGCGCGGCAGCGCGGTCAGATGATCGCGATGTCTGGCGAAGAGCACACCAGGGCGGGTCGTCACTGCGGTCTTGAAGCCGAGCTCAGCGGCTATTCGGAATTCCCGGGGTCCTGCCGCACTCGGATCTCCTACAGGATAGGAAAGATGATCAGGGCGCTTTCCGAGCGAGGCCGCAATCACCGAGCGGCCCATCTCCATCTCCGAGCGCGCGGACTTTTCCGGCACTTTTGCCAGCATCACATGATTGACGGTATGCGCACCAATGGTAACGAGCGGGTCGGCGGCCAATGTGGCAAGCTCATCCCAGTTCATGCAGAGCTCGTCACAGAAAGCAGCGATGTCGACCTGGTAGCGGCCGGCGAGATCGCGTACCGCATGACGCAGCTCATCCTCGCGCTTGAAGCTGCGGACCCATTGATAGAGCTGCTCGTATAAATGGCGCTTCTCCGCAATCGTCGAGCATTCGAAGCTCTGTTCCTTGCCGTCGATCAACAGCCTGACCCGCTTATTGCGCGCGACCACGGCCTCAAGTGCGAGCCACCAGAGCTCCCCCAGGCGATCGGGAAAGCTGGTGGGAATGTACATCGCAAAGGGCACCTGATGTGTCTTCAAAATGGGATAGGCCCACTGCAGCGTATCGCGGTAGCCGTCGTCCATGGTCATGCAAACGAAGCGCCGGCCGCTGTGCCCTTCGGTCAGCCGCCGATGCATTTCGTCCAGACTGATGAGATCGATGCGGGAGCGGCGCAGCCAGCGCACGACGTCCTGCAGGAAGCTGGGCCTCACTTCCAGGAGCCTGTTGGGCTGGAACCGGTCCAATCGAGGCGGTCGCACATGGTGTAGCGTCAGAATCGCACCGATCCCGCCGACGAAGGGGCGCATCAGGTGGTGCGCGGCGCTAAAATAGAGGGCCTCGAAGCCGCTGCGGATGATGACGGGTTTCTTCAACGAATCCAATGCTGCTTTCCTGACATTACGGCCCCCCATTCTTCCCAACTCTCTATTGATAATTCTTTGCCACCCTCTTGACCAGTTTGGCGCGGATCGGGCGAGCCCGCACCCGACCAATTCTGTGCGGGTTTGCCGGTTGGGCGTCAGGAACGACGCCATTCAACCGAGGGCCGCGCAGAATGCTCGCAGGCGGACATCGGGATTAACATCGCTTTCAAAATACCCCAAGGCCACAGGGCAGCTCGCGCCACGAACTCGCCCGAGCGAGCTCACCCGAGTCGCTCGCGTCGAGGTGTTCGATACGATTGCAGCCGCGGAGCCCATCTGGCGCCGACTCGAAGATGGCGGTGCGCTTTTTCACTTCCTCGGCAGCATCTCCGATGTGCTCGTCCTGTACGGACGGGCGCGCGGAACCTTCAACGATCCCAACGTGCTTGCTCAACGCATTCCTGTCCGGAGGCTGGCTCGCCGGCTTCTGTTATCTCGCGCTTGCCGCGGTCACGATCGTCATGAGCACGCGCTTCCTGTTCGTCTCCACGCCCTGGCAGCCCATCTATCACGCGATCTATGCAGCTTATGTCGGCACCATCGCCGAGAGCGCCATCATCGACATCGATCACTGGCGCCACTATTTCCTTATCCTCGGCTTGTTGTGGGGTTTGAGGGCGGCTTCGCGCCAGTGCGTTGCCGCAGCGCCTAGCGCCGCCTCGCTCCGGCCAGCCACTGCCTGAACGGCGGCCCTTGGCGGCCTCTTGGTCCGCCTCTTGGTCTTGCGCGCGATGCCGGGCGAGCGTACACCTGCGCCGCATCGGCGGAGCGTAGCGCAGCCCGGTTAGCGCACCAGTCTGGGGGACTGGGGGTCCCGAGTTCAAATCTCGGCGCTCCGACCAGTTTATCCCTGAAAACAAGCGGTTTTCGCAATCGGTGCAGCCAGACGCTGACGCCGAAAACGGAACAGAACGGCTCCGAGGTGCTGTAAACGGCACCAAGACTCCCGAAAAAATCCCAAACTATGTTCGCGATGCGTTCGGCGTGTGCCTGTGGGCGGCCGGGAAAGTAATGCCGAGCTCATGGGGCTTGGTATGAGCAGGCGCGACCGCGAAGGACGACCTAACCGGTTGCCACCGTTCGTGCCGCTGCTCAAGAGCACTTTGGAATCTCCGGCTTGGCGGGCCATGTCGCACGGCGCAAAAGTCCTCTACGTGTCCTTGAAGGCTCGCTACAACTCCGGCCAGCACAACAACGGCCGCATATTCCTTTCCCAGCGCGCCGCCTCGCGAGACGTGGGCTCTGGGTTCAACGAAATCGCCCGCTGGTTTCGCGAACTACAGTATTACGGGTTTACAGTGATGACATCGCCCGGTTGTCTTGGGGTGGACGGCAAGGGCAAGGCGCCGCACTGGCGGCTGACAGAATGCGGCTACATGAACGATCCACCCACCCGCGATTTTCTGAGGTGGGATGGCACAAAATTCAAAGATAGCGTTCGCCCCAAAAAACAGAATCCCGCTACGGAAATCCATAGCACCTTGTTACGGAAATCCATAACACCCCCGTTACGGAAATCTATAACACCTAATGCCCAAAACGTTACGGAAATCCGTAACATATCTGAGCACCCCACCGTTACGGAAATCCGTAACATATCTAGTATGCCACTCCCTACTCCTGAAACAGGCAAACTTCTAATCCCAGTGTTGGCATCAGCAGCAGCCGCTCCGTCTAGGTCGGCGCCGTCAGCCAGCGACCTTTGGCAGGCTTTGGAGATCCCGCCTTATCTGCGCCGTCACTAACAGCACCGGTACGCCAGCGGCATAATATCTACGCGAAGGCTCAGCCTGAGCTAATACCCGCGCGTACCCGTGCCATCACATCGTCAAACAGACCTGAAGGGGGCTTTGGGCCCTCCTCACGCCCATGTCTCGTGAAGACTACTCGACGCACTGTGATATGGCATCCCGAGCAAATAAAGGTGTGGTGCTCAAACCCACGGCAGGGTCGATAAATCGACATATTCAATATCGAAAAAGTCGATATTGCCTGATATCGTGTCGGACGGTTGTTTCGTCGGCCTTCCGCCGCGGGACTGCATCTTCGCCTGATTGGCCTTCACTTAGGCGCCGAACTCCTGGAGATTGTTGACCGGCAGGTCCTTGCGCGTGATGAGCACGATTGGAACCTCGGCGATAAGCGCGACCGCGGTGAAATCTGTCGCCGCGTTGTACAGGGCTTCTTATAGAGACTCTGGCCCTGGGCATGGGTGCCGACCGTACCCAGCACGAACGTGTAGGGGGGGTCGCACACCAGACGCACCCCTCCCAGCCCTTCGGATGGGCGCGCTACGAATCTCGAATGACTGCCAAAACACATTATTTTTCGCCATCGATGACATCGCCAGGCACAAGCGGCGTCAGTTGAAGGTGCAACATTCGCATCGCTTTGAGCCGGATCGAATAAAGCTCGATCTCGGCCTGATGGACAAAGCATGGGAGGCGTTTATCGAGAAAGTTCGCAAAATGGCTCAGCGGCAGTTCGAGCCGAAAGACGCTTCATCGTTCTTCAAGGACATTTTGTTGGAGAAGGATGCTGAGAGTCTTTCGGCACGGGCAGAGCGAGACCATGCCTCGCTTATGTCACTGTACCAATCCGCGCCGGGCCAAGAGTTGGAAAGCGCAAAGGGAACGCTTTGGGGCACAGTGAACGCTGTGAGCTACTACGTAGATCATGTGCGTTTCGGAGGCGCAGGAGATAGGCTTGATGGTGCCTGGTTCGGCGCCGGCGCGCGCTTGAAAAATGAGGCGTGGGTCACGGCGTGTGACTTGCTCGGTTAAAGCCACGCGCTTCGCGAGCGCGTCGAAGAGGCCGCTGAAGCCCTTCTTGGCGATGCTTAACGTGACCGGGCCATGCCGACTGTGGAGACGAGCGTTGCTGCGCCGGTGATGACTTGGGCGGGAGGCTTCTTCAGC
>Ga0209526_10001643_pt1 | contig 15055 bp, 10 predicted proteins | sample JacPinW_OM2H0_M1_FD_188566 | JGI IMG/M metagenome (GOLD analysis project Ga0209526, IMG submission 188566) | Forest soil microbial communities from Algoma, Ontario, Canada - Jack Pine, Ontario site 1_JW_OM2H0_M1 (SPAdes) (version 2) | ecosystem: Environmental > Terrestrial > Soil > Boreal... | reverse complement strand
GGACGCGCAGCTGGGCACCAAGTGGCGGGAGCGGTTCGCCGTCTTCGACGACACCCCGGTGGCCTCGGCCAGCATCGGCCAGGTGCACAAGGCGGTGTGGTCGGACGGTCGCGAGGTCGCAGTCAAGATCCAATACCCGGGCGCCGACGAGGCGCTGCGCGCCGACCTGAAAACCATGCAACGCATGGTCAGTGTGCTCAGGCAACTCTCCCCCGGCGCCGACGTGCAGGGCGTGGTCGACGAGCTGATCGAACGCACCGAGATGGAACTGGACTATCGGCTGGAGGCCGACAATCAGCGCGCGTTCGCCAAGGCATACGAGAACCACCCGCACTTCGTCGTCCCACACATCGTGGCCAGCGCGCCGAAAGTGGTGATCCAGGAATGGATTGAGGGCATCCCGATGTCCCACATCATCCGCGATGGCACCCAAGAGCAACGCGACCTGATGGGCACCCGGCTGTTCGAGCTGACCCACGATGCGCCACGTCGGCTGGAGATGATGCACGGCGATGCGCACCCAGGGAACTTCATGCTGCTGCCCGACGACAAGATGGGCGTCATCGACTTCGGCGCTGTCGCCCCGCTGCCGGGCGGCTTGCCGCTCGAGTTGGGTCAGACGTTGCGTTACGCAATGAACAAGGACTACGACAACCTGCTGCCGACGATGGAGCGCGCTGGATTCATCCAGAAGGGCGAGCAGGTGTCGATCCGCGAAATCGACGACATGCTGCGTCAATATGTCGAGCCGGTTGAGGTCGAGGTGTTCCACTACACCCGCAAGTGGCTGCAGAAGATGACCGCGGTGAACATGGACCGCTCGGTGGCGCAGATCAGGACCGCCCGTCAGCTGGACATCCCCGTCAAGCTGGCGATTCCGATGCGGGTGATCGCCTCGATCGTCGCGATCTCCTGCCAGCTCGACGCTCACGTGCCCGTCAGAGCCATTGCGGCAGAACTGGTTCCGGGCTTCGCCGAACAGGCCGCCTGACGCGGGAAAACCCGGCAGCGTTTAGGCGGCTACCGGGTTCTCCTCGGTGTTCTTGCGTGGGCGTCCACGCGGACGCTTGCGCGCGATGATCTCGCCGCGCTCGATGATCTCGCCGCCCCAAACGCCCCACGGCTCCTGGCGTTCCAGCGCCGCGGTGAGGCATTCGCGGCGGATCGGGCAATCCGCGCACAGTGCCTTGGCGCGCTCGAGGTCGAGCGGGTTTTCGGCGAACCACAAGTCGGGGTTACCGACATGACATGGCACCGACAGCATCGCTCTCTCACGGCATGTCTCGACTGACATGTCCAGTCCTCTGCTTCCTGGTCGTTGTTTCGTCGGCCATCTGTCTTCTGATGGGTCCGTGACCAGGTCTTCGGTGTCCGAATAACTAAAGGCCACGGATCCTTTGACTGCGGGTCCGTGGCCTTTCGGCTAAATCGTGGGCTCTCCTATGTGGTGCCCCGATCCACGGACGCGCCAGTCGCGGTGGCGGTGCGGCGCTTGCGCTGCGGCGGAATAGCAGCGGCGGCTCCGGCAGCGGCGTGCGTCCAAAACGCCGGATGCGCCGCGGCGGCGGCCGAAGCGGCGTGGAGGGTCCGCGACATGCCGGCAACGCCTACGCCGGTAAATGCGTTGATATTCGCCATGATCTGGGCACCCTCCTTCCGCTCACGATGTGATCTTGAGGCTAAGGCTATCAGGCCGAACCCACAACCGAATTTCTGACCAGCGGTTTTGGCATGATCTTTACGACGATTGGCGGCCCTTGACCATCGCGAGCACATCGGGGCCGTACTGCTCCAGCTTGCGCGCGCCGATGCCCGGGATCGCCACCAGCGCGACATCGTCGGTCGGCAGCGTCTCGGCGATTGCGATCAGGGTGTTGTCGGTGAACACCACATAGGCAGGCACGCTCATCTCCTTCGAGATGCGCAGCCGCCACTCCTTGAGCTCGGCGAGCAGCTCCTCGTCGATGTCGGACGGGCAGCTTTCGCAGCGACGCAGCATGATCGCGGCCGGCGTGCTCAGCGTGTCGTTGCAGACGCGGCAGCGGGGTGTGGCGCCGCGCGGTCGTCGAGGCCGGCTGGGGCCGACGTCGCTGGGCGACTGCGGCGCGATGCCGTTTAGGAAGCGCGACGGCCGTCGGCTCTGCCGACCGCCCGGTGCCCGCGCCAGCGCCCAACTCAGCGCCAAATGCGTTCTTGCCCTGGTGATTCCGACGTAGAGCAGTCGGCGTTCCTCTTCGACAGGCTCGCTGTCGGGACCGTGCGTCAGCGCGTGTGAGATGGGCAGCGTGCCGTCGGCCAGCCCGACCAGGAACACCGCATCCCACTCCAGCCCCTTGGCGGCGTGCAGCGACGCCAGGGTGACGCCCTGCACGATCGGGGGGTGGCGCGAATCGGCGCGCTGACGAAGCTCGGCCAGCAGGGCACGCAGATCCAGCGACGGTCGCTGCGCCACCTCCTCGTCGACCAGTTCGGTCAACCCACTCAACGCCTCCCACCGCTCACGCGCCCGGGTACCCGGCGGCGGCTCTGCCGTCAGCCCGAGCGGCTCGAGCACCGCGCGCACGATGTCTGGAAGTTCGCCCTCGACGTCCCGTTCTGCTGCCCGTTGCAGTGCCAGTAGCGCCTGCCGGATCTCCTGGCGGCTGAAAAAGCCTTCACCGCCGCGCACCTGGAACGGGACACCGGCCTCGGTGAGCGCTTCCTCGTAGACCTCCGACTGCGCATTGATGCGGTACAGCACCGCGATCTCCGAGGCCGCCGTGCCCGAGTCGATCAGGTTCTTGATCTTCTTGGCCACCGCGGCGGCCTCGGCCACCTCGTCGGTGTGCTCGGTGAACGACGGCGCCGGGCCCGGATCACGCTGACCCACCAAATGCAGCTTGCTGCCGGCCATCCGGCCGCGGGCGGCGGCGATCACGCGGTTGGCCAGCGACACCACCTGCGGAGTGGACCGGTAGTCACGCTCGAGTCGCACCACCGCGGCGTCGGGAAACCGCCGCGAAAAGTCGAGCAGGTAGCGCGGTGTGGCACCGGTGAACGAGTAGATGGTCTGGTTGGCGTCGCCGACGACGGTGAGGTCGTCGCGACCGCCGAGCCAGGCGTCGAGCACTCGCTGCTGCAGCGGGGTGACGTCCTGATATTCGTCGACGACAAAGCAGCGATAGCGGTCGCGGAATTCCTGTGCGACCGCTTCGTCGTTCTCGATCGCGGCCGCGGTGTGCAACAGCAAATCGTCGAAGTCGAGCAGCGCCATGCCGTCACGACGGGCCTTGAGCGTCTCGTATCCGGCATAGACCGTTGCGATCTTCGCGGCGTCCAACGGGATGTCGCGGCCGACCTGCGCGACCGCGGCGGCGTAGTCCTCGGGGCTGATCAAAGACGCCTTGGCCCATTCGATTTCGCCGGCAAGGTCGCGCACGTCGTCGGTGCTGACCTTCAGCCCGGCCCGGTTGGCGGATTGGGCGACGACCGCGAACTTCGTATCGAGCAGCTGCCATCCGGTGTCACCGACGACGCGGGGCCAGAAGTACGACAGCTGGCGCCGGGCCGCGGCGTGAAAGGTCATCGCCTGCACGGAGCCGATGCCGACACCATCATCGAGCGCACGCAGCCGGCCGCGCATCTCTCCCGCGGCCCGCTGGGTGAACGTCACCGCGAGCACCTGGCCGGGCGCGACGTGTCCCATCGCCACGAGGTGAGCGATGCGGCGGGTGATGGTTCGGGTCTTTCCCGTGCCGGCGCCGGCCAGCACACACACCGGCCCACGGGCCGCGAGGACGGCTTCGCGCTGCTCGTCGTCGAGGTCACCCGTGATGAGTTCGCGCTCGCTGGAGGGGGCCTCGACCGGCATGCGGTCCATCATGGCAGCGCGCTGTGACAAAAGCCGGGCGCGGCGCGGGCATGTTGGCGTTATCCGATATGTTGAACGGCTTATGAGCGCTCTGACCATGTACACCACGTCGTGGTGTGGCTACTGCTTCCGCTTGAAGAAGGTTCTGAAGGCGGAGGGGATTTCGTTCGCTGAGGTCGACATCGAAGCCGATCCCGTCGCGGCGGAATTCGTGGCCTCGGTCAACGGCGGCAATCAGACCGTGCCGACGCTGAAGTTCGCCGATGGTTCAACGCTGACCAACCCCAGCGGTGCCGAGGTCAAGGCCAAACTGGCCAGTTAGTCCTGGCCAGCTGTCGAGCGCGAGCAACTGAATCAAGAACAACTGAATCAAGAACAACTACGTCAAGAACTAGTGGTCCGCGACGCGGCGGAATCAGTGGTTTGGGCGACGTCGATCGTCAGTCAAGCGCTGCCCAGGACTCGATGATCTCCCGGGCGATCGAGATCGATCCCGGCAACAACAGCCGCGACGGTGAGTCGCTGCTCCAGTCGCCGTGATCGAGCGCTTCACGAATCTCGGCGCGGGTGAACCACCCTGCATCGGCGATCTCGCCGTCGTTGAACGAGAACTCCTGCTCCGGGTCGCCGAGGGCGTGGAAGCCGACCATCAGCGACCGCGGAAACGGCCACGGCTGGCTGCCCAGATAGCGGACGTCGGCGACGGTCAGCCCGATCTCCTCGGCGATCTCGCGTGCCACGCAGGTCTCGAACGACTCGCCGGCCTCGACGAAACCTGCCAGTAGCGAGAAGAGCCGCTCGGGCCATACGGTCTGCCGCGCCAGCACCGCGCGGTCGTGGCCGTCGTGAACGAGGCAGATCACCGCGGGGTCGATGCGGGGAAACTCCTCATGCCCGTTGGTCGCGTTGACCCGTGACCAGCCGCCCTTGATCGACTTGGTCGGCGCGCCGTCGACCGCGCTGAACCGCGCGTTGTCATGCCAATTCAGCAGGGCGGTAGCCGTCGCAACCAGTTGTGCGCTGACGTCGTCGAAGATCTGCCCGGCCCGGCGCAGGTCGAGCACCTCGGTTTCGGCGTGGGGGTCGTCGGGCCCCTCCAGCGCGGCGCGAATCGCCCACACGTGCCGGCGATCGGCCAGCCGGCCCAGGAACACGGCGTTGTCCGGTGGCTTGTCCGCCAGCTTGGCGGCCTTGCCGAGCACCACCTGGCCATCGGAGATCAGCACCTGGTTGCGACGGTCGACGCGCAGCAGCAAGGCGTCGGACCATCCGGCCGTCGCCGCGTCGACGTCGGTGCGAAGCGCATCGGCGCGATCGGCACCCACTCGGGACAACAGCGGGACGTTGCGCAGTTGAAACCCGCTAAATTCGGTCGCCGAATGTCGGGGCGGTTGCGCATCCGTCATCGGTCGCCTTCCGCGCTGCGGATGTACAGCAGCCGGTCTCCGAGCTCCAGAGCGTCGACCTCGGGGTCATCGACGCGCAGCAGGTCGCCGTTGCGAACGACGCCCAACACGATGTCGGTCAGATGCCGGGGCGAACCACCGACTTCCTTCTGGCCGACCTCGCGTTCGGCCAGCGCGAAGCCGGCGTCGGGTGTTAGTAGATCTTCCATCATCTCGACAACGCTCGGGGTCTGCGTGGCTATGCCCAGCAGCCGGCCGGCGGTTTCCGACGACACGACAGTGGAGTCCGCCCCGGATTGGCGCAGCAGGTGTTGGTTCTCGGCCTCCCTGGCCGCGGCGATGATCTTGGCCTTGGGCGCGAGCTCGCGCGCGGTGAGGGTGACCAGCACCGCGCTGGCATCGTCGTCGGTCGCGACGATGATGGAGTTCGCGTGCTGGGCGCTGGCCAGTCGCAGCACCTCGGACTTGGTGGCGTCGCCGTGCACGGTGACGAGGCCGGCGCTTTTCGCGCGCTCGAGCGCGGCGGCGCTCTCGTCAACGACGACGATGTCCGCGGGTGCCACCTCGTCGCCGACCATCGCGGCCACCGCTGTCCTGCCCTTGGTGCCGTATCCGACGACCACGGTGTGGTTGCGCACTCTGCTCCTCCATCGCTGGATCTTGAATGCCTGGCGCGACTGCGTCGTCAGCGTTTCCACCGTGGTACCGATCAGGACGATCAGGAACGCGATCCGCAGCGGCGTGATCACGAGGACGTTGATCAGCCGAGCTTCGGGAGTGAACGGGGTGATGTCGCCGTATCCGGTGGTCGACAGCGACACCGTCGCGTAGTACAGGCAGTCCAGGAACGACAGCTGGTTGTTCTGCACGTCGCGGTAGCCGTCGCGGTCCAGGTACACGATGAGCACCGCCGCGAACAGCGCCAGCATCGCGTAGATGATGCGCCTGACGATGCGCTGACCAGGACTGACGAACGGCTCGGGGATGCGAAGGATGTCGACGAGCGCGGCGGCGGGGCGGGCCGACAGATTTTCTTCGATAGCTGCGAGCCGCCGCCGCAATTTACCTTTGGCCACGACAACCCGTCATCGGAAAGACCCGTCGCACGACACAATGTAATCATGGCCTCTCCCACACCCGAACTGCAGCAGATCACCAGCCCGATCCCCGCCTACCGTCTTGCGGCGTTGCTGCTCGGTGTCGGCACCACGCACTTCCTGATGCCCAAGCCCTTCGATGACATCGTGCCCGCCGAGTTGCCGGGCAGTGCGCGGTTCTACACCTACGCCTCGGGGGTGGCGGAGGTGACGACGGGCGCGCTCCTGCTGTCGCCACGCACGAGGAAGCTCGGTGCGCTGGCGGCGATCGCGGTGTTTCTCGGCGTCTATCCCGCCAACATCAACATGGTTCGGCTATGGCGGGATAAGCCGTTGATCATGCGGCTCGGCGCGATCGCGCGATTGCCGATGCAGATCCCCATGATCACCGAGGCATTCAAGGTCTATCGCCGTTCTTAGGCCGCCTCCAGCATGGCGATCAGGTCGTCGGCGCCGGGCAATGTCTCAGGGGTGACCGTCTGCCCGGTCCGCACGTAGTGGAACGCTGCGCGCACCTTCTCGACCGGGCAGCCATGCAGTTGTGCCCACGCCAGCCGGTACACCGCGAGCTGAATCGCCGCATGTTGCTTGGCGTCTGGGGTGTCGGGGGCGTCGCCGGTCTTCCAGTCCACCACGGTGGTACCGCCGTCGTCGTCGGCGAAGATCGCGTCGATGCGCCCCCGCACCACGCGCGCGCCGATCACCATGTCGAACGGGACCTCCACATCGATCGGCGTGCGGGCGGCCCACGAGGACACCGCGAACGCGGCCTGCAGCTCGGCGAGAGCTTCTGACTCGCCGGCGTCGCGATCGACGGCGCCGGGCAGGTCGTCGAGGTCGAATAGCCGCTCGGCGTGAAAGAATCGCTGCACCCAGTCGTGAAATGCGGTGCCCAGCAACGCATGAGGGTCGGGTCGGACCGGAAGACGACGGCGCAGCCGCTGCGCCACCGCGTCGGGATCGCGGCTCAATTCGACCAGCGTGCTGACCGACAACGAAGCGGGCAACGGCGGCGCGGGCGCGTCGGCCGCGCGGTCGCGCTCGGCCAGCAGGGCGTCGACGTCGGCCGCCCATCCGTCGACATCCGAGGTGTCCACGTCGAGCCCCCCCGACATCGCCCGCGTCACCAGCGCTGCGCCGTTGTCAATGCCTTTCCTGTGCGCGCCGGTGGGATCGGTGGGCCAGAGCGCTTCGATCGCCCTGTCGCGCAACGGGTTCGGCTCACCATCGGCGGGCGCCGGGGCCCAGCGTTCGACGACGCCGCAGGGATCGCCCGCCTCTTCGGACTGCTCGATGATGTCCTTGACCTCGCGGAGGAAATCGGAGGGGCCCCGGGGTTTGGCCTCGGAGGCGCCCCAATGATGACCCGATAGCAGCAGGGTGTTCGCGGCGCGGGTGATCGCCACGTACAGCAGTCGGCGTTCCTCATCGATTCGGCGCTGCTCCAGGCGGCGCTTGTGATCGGAGATCTTGTCGGACAGGCGCTTTCGATCGTTGATGTCTGAGGTGTCCAGTACCGGGACGCCGTGCTCGGAGACGGTGGCGCGGTCTCCACGCAGCAGCGGCGGCAGGTCGCCCGCGTCGGTGAGCCAGGTCCGTGTGGACCCGGTCGACGGGAACACCCGACCGCTCAGGTGTGGCACCGCCACCACCTGCCACTCCAACCCCTTGGCCGAGTGCACGGTGAGGATCTGCACCCGGTCGTTGGCGACCGAAACGTCGGCGGGCGCCAGTCCGTTCTCCACCTGCTGGGCGGCATCCAGATACGCCAGCAGGCTCGGCACTGTTGCACCCGGCAGGGCGGCGAAGTCGGCCACCACGTCGGCGAACGCGTCCAGGTGCTCGGTGCCCGACCATCCTGCGGCCACCGGCCTGGCCGCCCGGACCTCGGTATCGAGCCCGAGCACCCGGCGCACCTCGGCGACGAGGTCGGGCAGCGGGTGCGACAGGTGGGCACGAAGCGCGGTCAGCTCCCGGCCCAGCGCGACGATCCGGCTGTGCCCGGCCGGGGAATACGTCTTCGCAGGCCCGGGGTCGCAGATCGCGTCGGCCAGGCAGGCCGCGTCGGCGTCGGCGGCGGCCTGCGCGACGATCTGCTCGGTGGTGGCGTCGTGCGTCGGCCGGTCGTCGAGTTCGACGGCGCGTCGCCACAACGCGGCGATGTCGCGGCCACCCAGTCGCCACCGCGGCCCGGTGAGCACCCGCATCGCGTCGGCTCCCGCGGTGGGATCGGCCACCAGGCGCAGCGTCGCCACCAGGTCGGCAACCTCGGGCACGGCGAGCAGTCCGGCGAGGCCGACGACCTCGACCGGGACACCGCGCGCCGCAAGCGCGTCGGCCATCGGCGCGGCGTCGGCGTTGCGGCGCACCAGCACCGCCGCCGTCGGTGCGACACCACCGTCGCCGCGGGCGCCGTGATACGTCCGCGCCAAATGGTCGGCGATCCAATCCCTTTCGGTCTCCACGTCGGCCAGCAGGGCGCACTGGATGACGCCCGGCGCCGCGTCCGGCCGCGGCCGCAGGGCCCGCACCGCGACGGAACGGCGCCGCGCTTCGGCGGACACCGCGTTCGCCAGATGCAGCGCCCGCGGCGGATTGCGCCAGCTGGTGCGCAGCTCCAGGATGGGCGCAGGCGTTCCGTCAGCCCGCGGGAAGTCGGTGGTGAACCGCGGCAGATTGGTGGCCGACGCCCCCCGCCAGCCGTAGATCGACTGGATCGGATCGCCGACGGCCGTCAGGGCCAGGTCGTCGTCGACGCCACGACCAAACAACGACGACAACGCGACGCGCTGCGCGTGGCCGGTGTCCTGGTACTCGTCGAGCAGCACCACCCGGTATCGATGACGAAGCTGGTGGCCGACTTGCGGCAACGTCGACGCGAGCCGGGCGGCCGACGCCATCTGCATGCCGAAGTCCATCACCTTCTCTGCCCGCATGCGCGCATGCAGCGCATCGATCAGCGGAACCAGTTGAGTGCGTTCGGTCTGGGTGGCCAGCATGCGCAGCAGCCACTGGCTGGGCCCGCGGTCACGCTGATAGGGGCCCGCAGGCAGCGTGGTCACCAGCCGTTCCAGTTCGACGTGGGTGTCGCGCAGTTGGGTGGTGTCCACGAGGTGTTCGGCCAGCTGACCCGCGAGCCGCAGCACCATGGCGGTCACCGCGGCCGGCGTCTTGTCGGTTTCGAGGTGCTCTGGATACTCGCACACGACGCGAAACGCCAACTGCCACAACTCGGTTTCGCCGAGTAATCGGGTGTCTGGCTCGACCGGCAACAGCAGGCCGTGCTCGCGCAGCAGGTTCCCGGCGAACGCGTGGTAGGTGCTGACGGTGGCCGGGTCGTCGGCTATGTCCGCGATATCAGAGCCGCCGGGAACCAGGCCCGCGCCGGCCAGCCGCGCCAGCCGGGTGCGGACCCGACGCAGCAGCTGGCCCGCTGCCTTGCGGGTGAACGTCAGCCCAAGCACCTCGCCGGGGCGCGCGTAGCCGTTGGCGACCAGCCACACCACCCGGGCTGCCATGGTTTCCGTCTTGCCCGCGCCCGCACCCGCGATGACCACGAGCGGTCCAGGTGGTGCGGCGATCACCGCCGCCTGTTCCTCGGTGGGCGCGAAAAGGCCCAGCGCTGAAGCCAGTTCGGCCGGGCTGTAGCGGGGCGTCACGGTCGTCCACCGGTGGCGGCCTGGGCCGGGCACATGGCCCGCACCGGGCAGTGTGCGCAGCCGTCGTTGACGCGCGCGAGGAACTCGGGGCCCTGGGTGGCGGCGGCCGCCTGCCGCACCAGTTCGAGCCATTCCGCACGGGTGTCCGCGGTCTGCGCGTCCTGCTCGCGTTCGGTGGCACCGCCGGCTCCGGTCTTACCCAGATAGACCAGGCGCCCTCCCCCTGGCGTATCACCCTGCGGTAGTAGGCCTTCCGCGACGGCGAGCTGGTACATCGCCAGCTGGGCGTGCCGTTGTGCGTCGTCCTTGCTGACCGGCGTCTTGCCGGTCTTGATGTCGACCACCACCAACCGGCCGGCGCTGTCGCGTTCGAGCCGGTCGAGGCGGCCGCGCACCCTGACCCCGGGGCCGACCGTGCCGTCGACGTCGATCTCCGTGCCCTCCTCGGTGAGCTCGGTGCGGGTCTGGGCACGCCACTGCGTGAAGGTCGACAGCATTGCGCGGTGCCTTGCCAGCTCGTTGTCCGAATACCACTGCGAATCGAACGGCAGCTTGCTCCATAGCTTTTCGAGTTCGTTGAGCATTTGGCTTTCGGTCTTACCTGGCTCGGCGACCAGCGCGTGCAGCAGTGAGCCGACCGCGGAGCGCACATCACGTCCGTCGGTGCCGCCATGACGTTCGAGCAGCCAGCGCAGCGGGCAGTCGGTCAGTGTTTGCAGCGTCGACGGTGACAGGGTGACTACATGGTCGTCGCCAGTCCACAGTGGCTCGTCGCTGGACAACGGCGTCATGGCGTACCACTGGGCCGGGTCGGCGCCGGCGACACCGGCCTGTGCGAGCCGCGCCAGTTGTGTTGCCGCGCAGACCCGCACCGCGTCATCGACCGCGTCCGGCGCTGCGCACACCACCGCGCGCAGCCGACCGACCAGCGCGGACGGAGCCAGCACCCGGGGCGCGCGAATCGGTTCGGGCGTGTCTGAGTCGGGATCGGTCGCCAGCGCCGCCAGCTCATAGCAGAACGGCGACGGCAGCATCGAGTCGTCGCCGTTGTCGCTGTCAACCGCGGTCACCAGCAGGCTGCTGCGGGCCCGGCCCATCGCGGCAATCAACAGCCTGCGTTCCTCGGCCAGCAGCGGCGCCCTGCTGGACAACCCACGGTCGGCCTCCGTCTGGACGCCATCCATCACGTCGACAAGCTGCTGGGTACCCAGCACGCCGCCGCGGGGAATCGTGTTGGGCCACAGCCCTTCCTGCAGGCCGGCGATGACGACGAATTCCCATTCCCTGCCGAGCGCCGCGTGGACGCTGACGACCGCGACCGCGTCGGGCTCGGGTCGTTGATCGCGGGGGGTCGCGGGCAGCCCCATTGCCTCGACGTGGTCGACGAGCCCGCGAAGCGACGCGCCCGCGGTCCGCGTCACGTACTGCTCGGCCACGTCGAACAGCGCGGTCACCGCGTCGAGGTCACGGTCGGCCTGCGCGCCGGCGAGGCCGCCCCGCTCGCTGGCGGCCAGCCAGCGCCGTTGCAGGCCGGAACGATGCCAGGCCTGCCAGAGTGTGTAGCGAGGGTCTTGCCCGTCGGCGGCGCAGCTTCGCGCAGAGGCGAGCACAGTGCGAAGCCGCCGCAACGCGCGGCCCTGATCAGCCGGCAACGTCTCGGTTTCGCTGTCGAGCGCCTCGACAAGCAGATCGGTGAACTCCCGCGGTGGCTGGCAGCCGTCGGCGCGGCGCAGCGCCCGTCGCAGCTGACGCAGCGACACCGGGTCGACCCGGCCTATCGGCCCGGTCAGCAGCGACAGCGCCCGGTCGCCGTCCAGGCCGTGCGCCGTCGCATCGAGCACCGTCAGCAGCGCCCGCACAGCGGGCTGATCGGCCAGCGGAGTGTTCGGCAGCTGGGATTCCACCGGCACCCCCGAGGCGACAAGGGCGCGCGCCAGCGCCGCGCCCAGCCGGGGCGCCGACCGCACGATCACCGCCATCTGTGACCACGGCACGCCGTCTACCAGGTGTGCGCGGCGCAGCGCGTCGGCGATCAGCGCCGATTCGGCGTGTGACGTCGCGGCGATCCGCACGGTCAGCGAGCCCGACCGTTCGCCGGCACCGCTCACGTCACGTGCGGCGTCGGCGCCCGGCAGCCGGCGCGCGACTGCGGTGATGGCGTCGGCGATCACCGGCGCGCAACGCAGCGACTCGGTGAGGATGATCGCCGGCTCGTCGCCGCGCAACAGCGACGGATCGGCGCCACGGTAACCGAACACCGCTTGGCTGGTGTCCCCGGCGATAACGGTCAGCTCCGCGCCGGGCGACAGCACGCGAACCAACCGAGCCGCCTGCGGGTCGAGGTGCTGAGCGTCGTCGACAAGGAGCAGGTTGATCCTGCTGCGCTCCGCCGCCAACAGGTCCGGGTCGGTCGCGAACGCTTCCAGTGCGGCACCGACAAGTTCGGCGGCGCCCAGTGCGGGCACCGTGGCTTGCGGCGCCGCCATCCCCACGGCCGAGCGCAGCAGCATGATCTGCTCGTAGGCTTGCGCGAACTGGCCGGCGGCCAACCATTCGGGTCGGCCGTAGGTTCGGCCTATGCGGTGCAGCGCAATGGGATCCACGCCGCGTTCGGTGCAGCGGGCCAGCAGGTCACGCAATTGGTTGGCGAACCCGACGGTGCTCAACGCCTGCCGTAGTTGGGTGGGCCAGGCCACCGGGGAGGCGTCGCCATCCTCCATGTCGCCGGCGAGTAGTTCGCGGATGATGCCGTCCTGCTCGGCGCTGGTGATCAGCCGTGGCGGTGGGTCGCCGGTGCGCTGTGCCGCCAACCGCAGGACCGCAAATGCATACGAGTGCACGGTGCGGACCAACGGTTCGCGGACCGTCCCGCGACTGCCCGCCGACAACAAGGCCGACGTGATCGCCGCACGGGCCTGGCTGCCGACCCGGGCCGAACCAGTCAGCAGCAGAACCGATTCCGGATCACTGCCCGCGCCGATGTGAGCCGTCGCGGCCTGAATCAACAGGCTGCTCTTGCCGGTACCCGCCCCACCCAGCACGCGAACCACACCCCGCATACCAGGTTCGGTGAGGGCGGTCGGGGTCAGTTCGGTGTGTGGTGCGGACATGAAGGCCATGACACCACGGGGGTCCGACAAACGGCCGTCATCGCCTGCTCGCGGCGTCTGGCAGCATTCAAGCCGTGACCGACCTGCTGCATGTGCATCGTTACGGACCGACGCGCTCACCCCAGATCCTGGCCGTTCACGGCTTGACCGGGCATGGCCGGCGCTGGCGGACACTCGCGACGCGGCACCTGCCCGAGTTCGCGATCGTCGCACCCGACCTGATCGGGCACGGACGGTCGTCCTGGGCGGCGCCGTGGAGCATCGACGCGAACGTCGGCGCACTGGCCGGCCTGCTCGATGCCGGCGGCCCGGTCGTGGTGGTCGGGCATTCGTTCGGCGGCGCGGTGGCGCTGAATCTGGCTGCCGCGCGCCCGGATCTGGTCACCGCGCTGGTACTGCTCGATCCCGCTGTGGGGTTGGACGGCGGATGGATGCTCGACATCGCGAACGACATGTTCGCCTCGCCGGACTACACCAACCGTGCGGAGGCCCGATCGGAGAAGGCGAACGGTTCGTGGGCCGATGTGGAGCCCGATGAGCTGGACCGCGAACTCGACGAGCACCTGATCGATGTGCCCGGCGGGCGGGTGGGTTGGCGGATCAGCATTCCGGCGATGATGTCGTACTGGAGCGAGCTGGCGCGACCAATTCAGGTGCCCCGCCGTGGGATACCAGTAACATTGGTGCGCGCCACGAAAACAGATCCACCGTATGTCAGCGATGACTTGCTCGCCGGGCTGCGCGAACGCCCCGACTTCACATTCCTGGAGTTCGACTGCGACCACATGGTTCCCCAGGCGCTGCCCGCCGACACCGCGGCGGTGATCCGCAAGCAGCTGGAGGGAGGCTGAGATGCCTGCGGTCACCGATGAGCAGGTCGAAACCGTACGCGCACTTGTCGCCGCAATCCCGGCCGGACGGGTGTCAACCTACGGCGACATCGCCGACGCGGCAGGGCTTTCCAGCCCCCGCATCGTCGGCTGGATCATGCGCACGGATTCGTCGGATCTGCCGTGGCATCGGGTCATCAGGGCCTCCGGTCGGCCCGCGTCCCACTTGACCACGCGACAACTGGAGCTGTTGCGGGCCGAAGGGGTGCTGGCGCATGACGGCCGGGTCAAGCTTTCCGAGGTTCGCCACGAGTTCTGAGCGCGCCGGGGATCACTCGCCAAAGCGCGCGACGTTGTCGAAATTGCACTCAGGGTCGTTGACAGACCAATCCCACAGCCCTGGCCGCAAAATTCAGAGCACCAGCCGCACCAGCGCCGCGGTGCGGGCAAGGCCCGGGAACGCCGCCGCCGTCGACCGCGGATGCAGTGCGTGCACAGCGAGCCGGAACATCAACGCGCGCAACAACATCTGCGGCCACTCCGGCATCGGGCTCCAGCGCTCGATCAGACCGTCGTCGGCCTCGCCCCATGACAGCGCGTCGACGACCACCACCCCTGCCGCCCACGACGCGGGCCGCCAATACGGGGTGATGTCGGTGATGCCCGGCGCGGCGGTGCCTGCGAAAAGCACTGTGCCGTAAAGGTCGCCGTGCACCAGCTGGTTGGGGCTCTTGGTCGCTCGGCGCAGCGCGGCAAGCTGACTGATCAACTCGACCGAGCGCTGCCCGTCGGCCGAGCCGGGCGCCACCCGCGCCCCCGGCGGCAGGGACTGCAGCGGCCGCTCCTCCCACGCGGCGCGGTCGGCGGCGATGAACACGTCGACATCGGCCCACGGCGCGACCGGCGGCTGAGTCAAGAAGCGGGGCCGCTCCAGCTTGGCCGTCGCCTCGTGCAGCCGCACCGCCGCCGACACCACCTCATCGTGCCGGGGCTCGGGTTGGCCGGCCACGAAGGTGTCTGCTCGCCAGCCGGAAACCACGTAACGCCCATCGGTCGACCGCACCGGCCGGGCCAACCGCACGCCGTCGACAAACAGCGTCTCG
>Ga0209526_10001642_pt1 | contig 15057 bp, 14 predicted proteins | sample JacPinW_OM2H0_M1_FD_188566 | JGI IMG/M metagenome (GOLD analysis project Ga0209526, IMG submission 188566) | Forest soil microbial communities from Algoma, Ontario, Canada - Jack Pine, Ontario site 1_JW_OM2H0_M1 (SPAdes) (version 2) | ecosystem: Environmental > Terrestrial > Soil > Boreal... | reverse complement strand
GAGCAGAGTCTTCCGGTCGCGCAACCGATCGAGCCGGCGCAGGCGAACCCGCCCCCGGCGCCGCAGGCGAACTTGCCGCCACCGCCACCACAGGTGAACCCGCCCCCGCCGCCGGCTCCCTCCAACGTCAAGGGGGAATGGGTATACACGGCGCAGTACGGCTGGATCTGGATCCCCTATGACCAGCAGTACACGTACGTGAACGTGAACAGCGGCGTAGCGTTCGAGTTCGTGTTCTATCCGGCGTTCGGCTGGCGCTGGGTGCTCGCGCCATGGGTCTTCGGCCTCGGTCCGCGGCCGTACTTCGTCCACGGCCCGGTGTTGTTTGCCTGGTACAAGCACCCTTGGTTCCGGGTGCATCCGCTAGTGCGCCGGAGGGTCGTTCGCCCGCACCACCACTGACGCAGCAGAGCACGAACATCCGTCAGCGCTCGACTGCCTCGCTCCCAGACCGCGCTGACGAGGGCGCCGGAACACCTTGAGAAGCTGGGCGACGCTGCGGGCGGATCTGCTGCCAGCACTGGTGGAGCTACACAAGGCCTGACCCTTCAGACGCGCGAGATGTCGAGCGGTCTGAGGGACGGCAGGGGTCCATGGGGCGCCGCTCGCCATCAATTCCGTTCGAGGTCCCCAGAGCTGCAAGCGCACACGGAAACAGGCGTCAGCGCGGGAGTCCGCCGCACCCCGTCCCGCAGACCGCAGTCGCAGGGCCGCTCCGCGAGCTCAAGGTGCTCCAGGTCGGCGAGACGAACCATGCACCACGGATCGTGATCGTCCTCTTGTTCGCAGGGGTCGGAGCCACTCGTCGCCGTCGCCACGTGCCGCGTCATGCCACGTGTCGGGCGGCGATGCTATGCCTTCGGAGTGCATCCCAGCCCTGTGGAAGGCGGGAGTTAGAACGCTGATTCTCATAACCTGAACCTGAGGGCCTGAGCGGATGAAGGTCAACTTCTGGGAGTCGAACAACTGCTACGTGATCTTGGGCATCGCGCCCAAGGCTTCTCTACAAGAGATCCGTAGCGCCTACGGACGGGTTCGAGACGATTTGCACGGTGTTGCGTGTCGGTGGATTGGCGGATGCGAACTGGGATCCCTTCGAGGAGTCGCGGGTCGCAATCGACGACTACAATTTGATCCTCGAAAAAGCACACGCAGAGCGTGGGCTGACCGCTGCGCGCCGGGTTCGTCTGCTGATGTATTGCCAAGCTGTCGAAGTGAGCGCACCGCAAGAGATTCTCGCGAACCTGTTGCGCGGTATCACTCACGAGGCGTACGCGATCGATCCGTTCGACGATCTGTGGCGCGAGAAGAAGAAGGGCAGCTTTTTCTGGATACCACCTAGCGCGAAGCAAAAGTACAATCGGATAGGCGACCACTCACGCCACCTCCAGGTGCTCTTAGCGCTGCAGTTCGTCGACGACGAGATCGTAGTTCCGCACCGTCGCCTCCGGCTCGATCAAAAGCTCGTTATCGCGCGGCAGCGGCCGCACCTTGGAGATGTCGGCGCCGGCGTAGCCGTGGATCGCGTCGCGCGAATTCCAGAAGCTGATGACCATGAAGTGCACTTCGGTGCCGGCGTCCTCGCGCATCATCTGGTAGCCGCGGTTGCCGGGAATGGCGCGGAACTTCTTAATCGACGCCGCCAGGTACTTCGCGTACTCGTCGGCCCTGGCGGCCGAAACGCGCCCTTGCCAGACGCGGGCAATGGCTGGCCCAGACGCGCCGGCCTCCGAGTGGTGGATCGCGAAGAGCGCGGCAAGACTCAGAGCGGCGATGGCGATGCGCATGACCGCATCCTACAGCTCGGTGATCGGCATGGCTAAGCGACCATCCTCTTCACCTGCACCGGTGCAAATCCTCGCTCTGGCCGGCTTCGGATGCCGCGCTGGTGCAGCTCGGTAGCGACGATGCGAAGCGAAAAGCCGTGTGCGCGAAGCTGCCGGCTACGGCGCGCGGAACCTCCTCCTGCGCGTCTGGCTCTAGCCTGGCGCCGTCGGGCGCGACACCGATCGCCTCCGGCTCCCACTGGCTCGCGGAAGAGAGGACGTTGAGCACCACCCGCGATCGAGACGGAAAGCGAGTTGATTTCTACTGCGTGACCCCTCGCGGGCACGACGCCGACGCGGTAGACCGCGTCCAAGAGCGCCTGGCTCCAGGCGCACTGGGGGGCTACTGCTCTACGCGAACTGTGGCCGACGCTGTAACAGTATTGACGCCACTAAGAGGGGATGAGCCGGCATTCAAAACAACTATGTCGGTCACGGTGCTGGGCACTCCACCCCGCCCGGCATGTATGGTCGCGTGAAACACGCACTGTCCAGGTGTGGTGGAAATACCCGTGTTGGTCGAAGTCCCCATCACTGAAACCAAAGACACCCCTGCTTGCCCCACCAAAACTTTCACGTTAGAGGGTGGAGCAGCGCCGGGAGAGCAGTTCGTGGTCGCATCGGTAATGGCAATATGAGCCTGGGAGATCGTCTGGGGAGTGGTGTCAATAAACGGGAAGACGGCGCCCGGCGCCAAGCCGGAAAGCATAGAGCTTGCTATGACGAACTGGCTTTCGTCGCCTTGTGCGGACGCCTTCTTAGTCGGAAAGACCATAGCGAGTGCGAAGATCACAAGACCAACCGCCAGAAACGCACAATAGTTTCGAGCCTTCATTGGAGCACCTCCTCTGAACTGATTCTGGATGAAGCCGCTATGCGCAAAGCGGCGCGGAGCCGCGCCCCATCCGAACTACGCGGTAACCTTCCTCGGGTCCCCTCCTAATGAGATCGCTTGCAGTACAGGTGCGCAATTGAACGCCTACCGCCCCGTTCTGAGCGTAGTCAATTCGGACGAATGTCGTGCGCGCCCAGACTCCCGGGCACCTGTCGAGGCGGCGCTGAACCCGGCCGCTACGCCACCATCCTTTTCACCTGCACCGGCGCGAACCCCCGCCCCGTTCGGCTCCGCACCCCTCGCCGGTCTAGCTCCGCGGCCACTGGGCGCAGGGAGAGACCTTGTGCGCGCAGCTGCCGGGCAAGGACGCGCGCTTCCTCCTCGTCGGGGTGAGGCTCCAACCGGCAGCTGTCTGGGCCCACACGGCGGCAGTAAGGCGCCCACCCGCCCGTGTAACGACTCGAATCCAGCATTTTAGGCAATGAATGTCGCAACCGAGTCGCAATGGTAATGCTGTTAAGCAATTCCGGCGAGTGTTCTAGTCAGCCAGCTCGTCGGGCGCGTCGTCAGCGGACTCGCAAAGCTTGCGGCCTGGCGCGGAACCGTCGCGTACGCGGGCAGCAAGGGCGTTTCGGAGATTCTGCTCGCGATCGCCACCGCCCTCGAGTTGTTCGGGAGCTGCGAACCTCGACTTTTCAGTTCGACTCGTCTATTCACAGCCCATGCGCGAACTCAGCGGACTGACCGCCCTCGTCACCGGCGCCTCCCGCGGCATCGGCGTGCACATCGCGCGGGCTCTGGCCCGTGAGAAGATGCAGCTCGCCCTCGCTGCCCGCTCTGCGGCCGAGTTGAACGCGCTCGCCGCAGAGCTGTCTGGCCAAGGTGTGCGCGCCCAGGCCTTCGTGGCCGACGTGGCTGCGCCCGAGAGCGCCGCAGAGCTGGTGGAGCGCGTCGGCCGCGAGCTGGGACCCGTCGACCTCCTGGTAAACAACGCCGGCATCGAACAGTCGTCGGCCTTCCATGAGACGCCGATCGCGGACTTGGAGCGCATGATCGCGATCAATCTGGTGGCGCCGATGCGCCTGTCGCGTTTGGTGCTGCCCGGGATGCTAGAGCGCCGCCGCGGGCACGTAGTCTGCATCGCATCTCTCGCAGGGAAGTTCGGGCCCGCCTTCCAGGTAGCCTACGGCGCCAGCAAGGCGGGGCTGATCGAGTTCTCGCACGCGCTGCGCTCCGAGTACCTGGGCACCGGAGTGAGCGCCTCGGTGGTCTGCCCTGGTTTCATCAGAGAGGCCGGGATGTACCAGCGCACGTTGGAGCGGACGCCAGGCGCCAGGCCCTCGCCTCTGCTCGGCACCTCCACGCCGCAAGCCGTTGCGAAGGCGGTCGTTCGCGTGGTGAAGCGAGACCTCGCCGAGGTCGCCGTGAGCCCCGGTCCCTCGCGGCTCACCTTCGCCTTCGGGCAACTCTTCCCCAACCTCGCCGTGCGCGTGGCGCGTTCGCTCACCAATGACGTCTTCCGCAAGGACGCCGAGTCGCGTCGCCGCGAGGCCGGACGGCAGTAGAGCTCCGGGGGTCGTCCGCTGGGTCAGTAAAAGTCAGTCCCAGCCCGGCGCGCTAAGCGCCAGGCTTGCGGTAATCGAGGCTCTTCTTTGTCGCGACGTCGATCTCCTCCACGGTGAGGAGCGGCACCGTCCGGCAGCGCACCGCCCCGCTCGCGCACACCGTCAGGCTGATGGCCGCCGCCGTCGTATTGTCCGGGACGTCGGCCACGACGAAGACGTCGTCCTCGCCGAAGGCGAAGTAGACGCTCTCCAGCTTTCCCCCGGCGCTCTTGATCAACTTCTCGACTGCGTTGCGCCTGCCCGATCCGCCGTCCTTGAGCAGCCCCCTCGTGCCCTCTGCCGTATAGCTCGCCTGCACCATGAACTTCGGCATGCCAACCCCCTTGCTCGCGCGGCCGCGCCGCGCCGGTACAGTCAACACCTCCCGCGCCGGTCTGTCGAGGGCGTGCAAGCTAAGAGGCATACTTGCGCGCTAGGCGATGGAGACCATCGACGAGGAGATCTTCGCCGCCGCCGACAAGTTCATCGACAGGTCGGCGAGGGAGAAGAAGCCCTTCTTCGTCTGGTTCAACACCACCCGCATGCACGTCTGGACGCACCTCAAGAAGGCGTCCGACGGCAAGACCGGCATCGGCCTCTATCCGGACGGCATGGCTGGTGCTGTAGGTCGAGCTCTCCACCGCCACGTCGTCCTGCACCAGGGGCCTGGCTCCTTCGCGCGCACGTAACGAGAACTGGTGTAACAGCGGGTGCCCGCCACTACGGCTGCAGTCAACCTCTCGTCCAGCGCCACGATCGAGTTTTGGCAAACGACAACCGGCTGCAAGATGCGGAACCGATCACTTCATCCAGGCAGCGAAGAAATCTCCGGCCTTCTGCTGAAATGATTCCCTTTAGATTCGGGACAAATGAGATGACAACCGGGATGGCCGAGATCAGTTGGCCGCCGATGAGCTTGAGCTTGACATTGCGGTTGAGCGGCCAGGGTACACAACGCCACTCGTGATGCCGCCCTTCATGATGAGGTCGCAATGCTTGTGGCCGCCTCGTCCCGTAGAACGAGCTTCGGCAGCGCTAGTAGTCGACGTTGCGCCATTGGCGGAAGACGTCATGGTACCAAGGCTCCCTGCTTCAACTTGTCAATATCGGCGACGCTAATTAGCGCGCTGGGCTACGAATCAGCGATGACCGATCCGAGTGTTGACGTGCAATTAAAGCGGCAGAACACGCTGCGCTTCCTGGATCACGTGGAGAACGGCCGAGGCGGCCTTCGCACTTAGCAGCGTGATGTCAACGGAGGGACCAGACCTATCAGTCCGAAGGCCCTTGATCCAGTTCGCTCAGGAGATTCGGCCAAGCCCGCTCAAGTTCTCTCCGCCACTGGTGGCGGGTAAATCGATACCGAGCAAGGATCTCAGCGGGGTTGTCGTGCTCCTCCGGCCGACTCTGCACCTTTTCTTGCTCGAGGTTGAAGCCAAGGATCGCGCTCATCGTTTCGCCGTGTGAATTCAGCTCGCTGTGAGGCCGAAGGACGAGGGTTCGCTCCGTGTACGGAGCAGAGTTCACCTCCCGGCCCGGCAGACGCACACGAGCATCGGCCTCAACGAGATATCGGGGACCGTCGATCTGATCCTCGATCCGGAACCGCTGCAGATCTTCTGGATTCAGTGCGATGCCCAGCCATTTCTGCCGCTGCTCATATTCGTAGGCTCTTGCGATTCCTGGGCCCAGGAAGATGGAGTGCTCATGGTCCAGCGCACAGTCGCCATACGCAACTGCTCCCCGATGGGGAAGCTCTGCCTTCCAGAGAGCCAGAGACAGCTGACTTGCGAATGTGCCAATCCAATAGGGGCTTTCAATGCGATAGGTGTCGCTATCGAGTGAGCCGTCGAAAAACACGAAGATCGAGTCGCTGAATATCTTGACGCGCGTCCGCCAGTTACTCGCGTCCGTTGCAGCCGAGACTTCGCTGCCTGGAGGACCATATCGAGAAGCGAGTTGCCGCGTCTTGATGATCCGCCAATTGTCCAAGGCAGCTTGCACCGCCCGGCGATAAGCGAGCAGCAGATTTCTCAAATCGTTGTTGATTCGCTTCCTGACTCCGAGGACGTCTACGAGCAAAACCCAGTAGGGCTGAATCTCGTCGTATTGCGGGCTCGTAATGAGCTCGGCCATCTCCTACCCTTTTACCCCGGGTTTCGTTCCCGGCGCCTATCAATATGAAGTGCGGGTTGTGTGTCCGACGCTGGGCTACGACATCCTGAGCGACTTCGCGCTGCCGTGGGTGTGGTTTCCGCTGCCGGGTTAGGGGCCCTCGAGGCATCGCAGATCAGCTTGGTTCCGGGTTTTTTTGCCGCCCGTGGGCCCGGCGGTGCCTTCTCGGTGGTCGCGAATCAGCTCCCTTCCGGCCCCCACCAAGTCGAGTTCGTCCCAATGGTGGGCCGATGGGCATGGGACAAGCTATCGCTCCCGGGTCCCTCACTCGGACGTGAGTCGCGGCTTCCGTGGGCCAGTAGGTCCCTGATTTCGCGCCGTTCCGGTCAGTCTCGCCGCGCGGCGTAGTGGAGTCCTGGCGCCCCACACGTCGCCTCGCGCGCCAACTGAGGGTGCGGATGACCTCACCAAGGATTGCGCGCAGTTCGGCTCGTACATCGAGGGGCACGTCGCTGAACGGCTGGCCGAACTCGATGGTGAACATCTGGCGGAAAGTTTCACCCCGAATGCCAGCGTTCCGCAAGGCTCACCAAGCCTTACCGTTCGTTAGGTGGAGCGGCTTCAGGGCGGCGTGGGGAAGCTAGCAGCCGCTGGATGTTGGTGCGGTGCCACCCGAGCTTGCCGCGGGCGGGCACGCTGTCGGCAAAAATCCCTTATGGACCTTCGAACGAACCATTCGGTACTGCATCTGCGCGGGGCGGTCGGAACGACAGTTCCGGCACCCCGAGCCCGCCGTATCCTGCCCCCCAGGGTCGGCGGGCTTTCTTTGCTGCGCAGCAGCGCTGCCGCGCGCTTGACCTTGGCCGGTGTCCATGTTCCGCGGACGGCGCCAGCGACCTCCCTCTGCCTCGACACCGCTCCCAGCGACGGCACTCCGCAAGTTGAAAGGGCGGACCCCTGCGACGAGGTTGCCGTCGCGACAGGCAGGCGCCTACCGCTTCCGCTTCGCCGGCTTGTGTTTCCACCTCCAGCTGCGCCAGCCCACGCTCGAGGGCCAGCCGCAGCAACGCAGCGCGGGTAACCCGGAAGGCGGTCACCTCTTGCGCGATGGGCGCGGCGAGCCTGTCGGCGCGCTGCAGGAGCTCCACCGGCAGCCGCAGCGAGACCTGCGCCGTCGATCGACAAGGATCGTCCGCTGCCATTGTTCTCTCCTGGCCGTGGAGGACCATCCTTCGCCCGGCTTCAGAGGCCTAGAAATCGATCGAGCCCGTAGCGGCCCGCTCCCGTGAACACCAGGGCCACGGACGCCCCGAGAAGCGCGAACTCGAACTCCCAGCCGTCACCTGCTGGGTCGAGGCGAAGGGCGCCTTGGCCATGCGGATCCTGACCGAGACGATGGCCACCAGCATGTCGACGGCCAACCCCAGCGCGATCGGGCGCGTCAGAATGCCGAGGATGAGCAAAACGGCCCCGGCGCTCTCGAGCAGCGCCACGATCCAGGCGAAGAACAGCGGAGCGGGCAACCACGAACAGCGAAAGCCCACCGAGCCCCAGCGCCGCAGTGTTGAATTGCGACGGGCCGGGTTGACCGTAGGGCGCGACCACGACCGGCTGGACGGGGCTGGGCGCCCGTGAAGGTCGTAAAGGCCCGGCCGCAGGCATCCCTGACCAACGACCGGGATTGCGGTCTGCTGCCTGCGGAAGGCGCACCGCGTCTTGATCTTCTTCCGCACAGGCCTACGGTGCGCCCGCAGACCATTGCGGCCTGTGGAAGGGGAGTCATGGGATCGAACTCCGCTCTCTTCATTGGCTGGAAGCTACCCGTGGTAGGGCGCGAGGCCGACGCGCTCGAGTTGTTCGGCTCGTTCGTGGGGTATCTCGGAAAGCAGCAAGCCGCGGGCGCGGTCGATTCATTCGAACCGTGCCTGATCGCGCCGCACGGCGGTGACCTGGATGGTTTCATCCTGGTCCGCGGCGAGCGCAGCAAGCTCTCGATGATGAGGTTCTCCGAGGAGTTCGAGGAGCTGGTCTCGAAGTGCCTCGTCAGCGTGGATGGCTTCGGCGTCGTCGAAGCCTACGTCGGCGAGTCGGTCACCACCCAGCTGCAACGATACGCGAAGAACATCCGGCGCTGACGAGCGTACGCTGGAAAGAAACGACGCATTGATCACGATGGAGGAGATAGTTCGGCTGCTCACCGGAATTGCACGGAGGGGCCGAGAATGACCGGCTCGGTGCAGCGGCTATTCCCGCGGGAATCAAGTGACGCCTGCGCAAATCGTGGGGTCTAGCCGAGGCCGCCCTCGGCGGGGTATCTGGCCTCGACGTCGGCATTTGTCCGTGGGCGCTCCAGGTAAAGCAAGCGCTCTCCGCCGCGAGCGCGCCTGACGCAGGCGCCCTTGATCGCGACAGACTTAAGCGGAGTAGTGCATCGATCGCGAGAGGCTTCTGGCCTCATTCCCGCGCAAGCGGCATCCCGCCACCAACTCCTCGCATCGCGGTGCTTCCCATCGGAAGCGCCGCCGGGGTTGTTGCCGAGCGGCACGCCGATCTGGGGGTTCAGCACTGGCACGCGGGGACAGCACCAACGCAGGGAGTTCATATGGCGACGTACATCACGCTACTGAAGTACACGGAGCAAAGCCTCAAGACGATCAAGGAAAACAAAGCGATGACGAGATCAATCTACCGACATGCTTGGCTTGGCGGTGCGATGTTGGCCGTCGCGGTCGCCCTGTCGACGAGCTCCGCTGCCGCGGCGCCGGCCTGCGCGGCTGGCACGACGGTGCAGACATCAACCGGCCCGGTCTGCGGCATCGTCGTCAACGGCGTCAACGAATGGCTCGGCATTCCTTATGCCGCGCCGCCCGTCGGCAAGCTGCGTTGGGCGCCACCGCAGCCGCCCGCATCCTGGACGGCCACGCTCAACGCCACCGCGTTCGGCAGCATCTGCACGCACCCGGCCGCGGGGAAGTCGGGTCCGAACGCTGGGAGCGAGGACTGCCTGTTCATCAATGTCTGGGCACCGCCGGGCGCACACGGCCTCCCGGTCATGGCGCACATTCATGGCGGCGGCTTCTTCAACGGCTCCGGCGGCGGCAATTACACGCTGCTCGTCAACACCGGCAACGTCGTCGTCGTCGGCATGAACTACCGCTTGAACATCTTTGGGTTCCTCGCCAATCGCCACTTCGGCGCGAACCCCGGCGACTACGGATTGCAGGACCAGCAGGCGGCGCTGCGCTGGGTGCAGCAGAACGTCAGCGCATTCGGCGGCGACCCGCACAACGTGACGATCTTCGGCGAGTCCGCCGGCGGATCGAGCGTGTGCGATCAGATCGCCTCGCCGACGGCCGCGGGCCTGTTCCACAAGGCGGTCAGCACCAGTGGGCAGTACAACACGCTCTTCGGCGTCGCCGAGGCGCCGAGGCCAGGCGGGTCCGAGGACCTGGAGCTCCAGGACTGCAAGTCGCGGCTCCCGACGCTCGCCGAGGCGGAGCGCATCGGGGACGACTTTGCGGCCGCTGCAGGGTGCGGCAGCGCGGCGGACGTGGCCGCGTGCCTGAAGGCGGTGCCGGCCCAGACGGTCTCCGACCTCGCCTCCATCCCTGGCTCCGGGTACCAGTACGGCGCCCACGGCACGGTGGCGCCCACGATCAACGGCTCGACGCTGACCATGACCCTGCGGCAGGCGTTGCAGACGGGCCGCGTGAACCGCGTGCCGGCGATCGTCGGCACAGATCGCGACGAGAACCTGATCGGCTTCCCGGTGACCGCAGCGGACTACACGGCGCTCGTGCAGTCGCAGTACGGGCCCTATGCGGGCGAGGTACTGGCGCGTTATCCGGTGAATCGCTTCAATTCGCCGTTCGTGGCGTGGCGCACGGTCGCCGCGGACTCGAGCACCGTCTGCAGCTTGCTTCGGACCGCCGGGGAGATGTCGCGCTGGATGCCCGTCTACACGTACCTCATCCAGTACGGGGATCCCTGGCCGCAGCGCTTCACCGGCGAGTCGATGGGCGCGGGCCACGTCAACGCGTGGGTCCTCACGCCGGTCACCAACGCGACCCTCGACGTGAATCAGCAGGTCTTGCAGAACCAGGAGCTGGCCTTCGTGACGTCCCTGGCGCACACGGGCGCGCCGACGGCCAATGGCACGCCGATCTGGCCGCGGTTCCGTGTCGAGCACGACGGGGATGCCGACGGCGACGGCCTCGGCCTCGTGATGTCGCTCAACGCCGGCGCCGACAGCGAGGCGACGCTGAGTGCGCAGATCCGCATGGCGCACAACTGCGCGTTCTGGGAATCGATCTCGCCGAGCCCCGGCGGACACGGCGATTCGGACGACCGCTGACTCGAATGAATGCGGCAGCGGAGCTGACGATGGTGGCCAGCTCCGTGAGCGCTCACCTTCGCGGAGTGGGGCACGCAAGCACGCCGCCGCCTTCCGTTGACCGGCGAGGTCAGTCGCGCGGGTCGGCGACGGCCATCATGGAGAAGCGGGCGCCGACGACGATGGAGCACAAGCTTCAGGGGGAATGCGAGGCAATTCTGCGTGGAACTGCGTGGATGAGCCTATCCTGCCGCCAAGAGCTAGAGCGACCGCACTGGGCCCGTCCTGGCTACAAATTTCATCCGCAGCCAATCCGGAAACGAACCGAAGAAGGTCGATCACGCGCCGAGTCTTACACCGTCTACGCGCGGATGGAATTTGTAGCCAGGACGGGTGTCTCACAGCCATTCGCGAGTTCGTCGCCTAACGTGCGCGCTGCACGAGCGAGGTGAACTCTTCCTCACCAGGTCCGTCTCCAGAATGTCTCCAAGACTGCGGCGGAATCGGGGGGTCTCGCGCGGAGCTTTGCAGAAGTCCGTCCTCGCCTAACCTGCTGCCCGTTCGAGCGAATCGACGAATTGGCGTGCGTCGTCGCCCTGTTAGCTAAATCGCTTGTCGAAAGTTCGAGTCCCGTACACCCCGCCAGTTTCATTAGGGATCTCAGCAGATTAGCTGGAGTCCCTTCTTGCGTCTCCAGAATGTCTCCGGGTCGGCCACGAAGCTCGGGGCATTGCCAGAAGAAGCGTTCGCGAAGTGCGCCCGTCCGATCCCGTGCACCCCCGCGGAGGTACGAGCGGTGCCCCGAACTCGCGACGGCGGCACTGGCGTCGTGAAGCCGAACTACGCGCCGCGACGCTCGTCGATCGCGTGGTCTCGGCAGGACGATCTCGCGGTCAACCACCTCGGGCAGCATCTTTGGAATTTGGAGCGGGACACCGGGTTCGAACCGGCCACGTGATCCGAGCAAGTTATTAGCCGTGTTGCTAACAGTTAGCATTCATGACAATCTTCAAGCGTGAAACGACCGGCGCTCTCCGTCGAGGAGACCGAGGCGGTGTTCCTGGCGCTTTCGCACCGGGCGCGCCGGTACATCCTGGTGATCCTGAGCCACCTGGGCGGCGAGCTGCCCTCGGGCTATCTGGCGGCGCGTTTCCAGCATAGCTGGCCCACCACGACGCGCCACCTCAGGGTGCTGGAAAAGGCCGGTCTGGTCGAGGTGCGGCGAGAAGGGCGGAGCAGCCATTACCGCCTCGAACGCGAGCGCCTGCTCCGGGTCGTCGGGGGCTGGCTGGCAAACCTCCGGCCTCCGACGCCGGAGCAGAAGTGGCTCTCAGCGGGGCCCAAGTCGACGCGCGCGCTCGCGCTTCGACAGGGCCGCAAGACCACGAAGTCTAAATCGAAAGGAAAGCGACGATGAGTGCAGCGCGCAGAACGGAGACTCCGAAGATCTTTCGCATCACCCTCGAGGTCTCGAACCTCGACGAGGCGGCGGCGTTCTACGCTAGGCTGCTCGGCAACAAGGGCAAGCGGCACCCCGGCGCCCGCCACTACTTCGACTGTGGAGGCGTGATCCTCGCGGTGCTCGATCCGACGGCCGGCGGGCTGACGCCGACGCCCGGCGCGAAGTCGCTCTACTTCGCGGTTCGCGACCTCGAGGCGGTGCACACCCGCGCACGCGGCCTCAAGGCGCTCGCGCCGTACCAGGTGCACGGCGAGCCCGGTGGCGAGGTGACGAAGCGCCCATGGGGCGAGCGCTCGTTCTATGTCGTCGACCCGTGGGGCAACGACCTCTGCTTCGTGCAGGAAGGAACGCTTTACACCTAGAGCGTTGGAGCGGACCGCCCAGCATGTGGCTTCGCGATCCCCGTCGTTGATAAAGGTGTGACAGATGGCCGACGGGCCCGCCCGGGCTGGACTACCAATCCCGACGGCGACAGCGTCGTGTTCTATGGGACGACCTCGGGAAACTATCCCAACTCGGTCTCGGACCCGACGAGCACGACCACTCATTCGGTGACGCTCAAGAATCTCGAACCCGCCACCCAATACTTCTACAAAGTTCAGTCCAGGAATGCCGGCGGAACGATGCCCCTGTCTAGCGAAGCCACCTTCACCACGCTGCCGCCTACTGCCCCGGCCATCTCGAATGTTGCGGTCCCCAACATCAACAAGAGCGAGGCGACCATCACGTGGTCCACCACTCCGTCGGGAACCAGCCAGGTGAAGTATGGAACGACCTCCGGATCGTATCCGAACCAGACCACCCCCGATACGACCCGCAACACGAGCCACACCGTCTCGTTGACCGCGTTGTCACCTGGAACGAAGTACTATTTCATCGTCCTCTCGGGCAACGCGGGCGGCAGCAGCACTTCGCTCGAGTCAAACTTCACGACTCTGCCGGATCCGCCGCCGCCCCCTGTGGGCGGCAGTTCCCTGGTCGGCACGTTCACGGATGGCTTTACCTCGTACGATCCGTCGAAATGGACCTTCAGCACGAGCGCCGCAGGGGACAGCGCGGATGACTATGCTGGCGTGTTGCGGCTCACGCCCGCTGCCAGCACCGGTACCGCTGCAGTCAACGTGGATTCGCTTGCGCAATGGTCCCTGATCGGTTCGTCTGTCAGCGTCGGCGTGCTACAGGTCGTCGCCAACAACGGTGGAGTCAACTGCAAGTTCAACTTCCACGTTCCTGGCGCGCAAGCGTTCAATCAGACGCTGGGGTTCTGGTACGAGTGGGGCAATCTTTATGCTTACTACTATGTGGACGGAGTCCAATATTCCGCCGCGGCCCTGACATACTCGCCCGTAAACCATGCTTGGTGGCGTTTGCGTGAAAACAGTGGGACGATCTTCTGGGACACGTCGGCTGACGGTGTGAACTGGGGCGCACCCGTTGCCCAGATTCCGACGAGTACGCTGCACTTCGATCTCACGCACGGGATCGTCGGATTCAACGTGAAGGCCTACGGATCGGGCAACTCGTCGCCAGGATCGGCCCAGTTCGCGAACCTGAACCTCGCCCCGGCGCCGCTGTCGACGCTCCTCGATCCGCTCCTGTGCGTGAACACCAACCTCTGGTACGTGGAGCAGGACACGCCCGGCAGCACGGTAACAGTAGGGAACGGCGTCGCTTCCCTTTCACCAGAGCCAGGATCCGGCATCGGCGGCTCAGGCCTCATCGGGGTGAAGACCTACTCGCTCACCGGTTCATCTATTTCCGTGAGGGTACCCCAGGTAGTGACGAATGGCCCGAATGTGGACCAGATCCTGCGGATCGCTCCGGGACCGTTCGACTTCAAGCGGTCGGTCGGGTTCTGGTACCAGCAAGGCATCCTGTCTGCGTACCAGGAAGTCAACGAGAACCCTACCGCAGTCGCGACGTTGACGTACTCGCCGACGACTCACGCCTACTGGCGGATCCGTGAATCGGCCGGCACGGTCTACTGGGATACGTCCTCGAACGGAACCACCTGGACCACTCAAGGAACTGCGCCGGTGTCCGGCCTGAGCTTCTCACCGAGCTCGGTAAGCGTGTACTTCACCGCAAAGGAGTGGGCGACAGGCAACGCGAACCCGGGTACTGGCCAATTCTCGAAGCTGAACCAGTAAGCAGGACTTGATAGCCGGGGTGGGGGACGTTACTTGCTCCCCCACCCCCGAGGTGCGTCGCCTCGATCCGCGCTGGACGGTACTGCCTTCCGTGCAAACGTTACCAGCGGGGGGCGTCAAATGTCGTTTCGAGGCGGCGCATGCCTGCTTGTCTGCTGCGGAGTGCTCTGGAATTGCGGCGGTCGTGGGCCGGAGTCGACCAAGGATACAGCCGCGGCGACGCAGCCAATGCGCTACCAGCTCACCCTGCTGCCGGAGGGGTTCGTTCCCGTCGCCATCGATGCCAAGGGACGGGTCGCTGGCTTTACGCCACAGGAAGCCGCCATCTATGAGCCCGCGACGCGCGTGCTGACGACGTCTCTGGTCCCGAGGATCGGTCCGAACCACATATCGGTGGCGAACGCGATGAACGTACAGGGGGACATCGCGGGCGCGGCTATGATCAATGGCAGCGGCTTGCTTCCCTTCGTGCGGCGCGCGGATGGGCGCTTCCAGGTGCTGAGGTCGGCCCACGGCGTGCCGCTCTCCGGCGAAGCCTCCGCGATCGACGCCAGCAGCGTGGTTTACGGCGCGATAGGCACGATGGGGAGCTCGAGCACGTCGCTGTTCTCGTACGAGGGGGGGCCCGACATGACGCTCTTCGGGGACGGTTACGATCAGATACGTGCCGTGAGTCCGTCCGGTCTGCTGGTCGGTTGCCGGTTTTCCGCGGGAGACTCGTCCATTGGCCAG